>Ga0308161_1003513_pt1 | contig 15203 bp, 13 predicted proteins | sample PhyFR2_FD_201034 | JGI IMG/M metagenome (GOLD analysis project Ga0308161, IMG submission 201034) | Phyllosphere microbial communities from UC Gill Tract Community Farm, Albany, California, United States - DLSLF.R2 | ecosystem: Host-associated > Plants > Phyllosphere > Unclassified | place: USA...
CGAGGGTCAGCGCCGGGATGAGACCGGTGAGGTTCATGAAGAGGACGCCGAAGAAGATCGTCGCCAGCAGCGGCAGGAACCGCTTGCCGTCCTTCTCACCGAGGTTGTCGAAGGTGTTGCGGCGGACGACGTCGAACGCGTACTCGATGAACGCCTGACCCCGGTTGGGGACGAGCTTCAGTGCACGGGTGCCCGCGAACGCGAAGACGAGCAGCACGGCGACCGCGATGAAGCGGATGATGACGACGCGATCGATCTCGAAGGGCGTGCCCGCGAAGAAGATCGGGTCCGGGAAGAACTCCCCGATCGACGGACCATGGAATTCGGCGGCCTTACTGCTCCCCGCCGCAACGGTGTTGGCCGCAGCGGTGAGGGACAGGGGAAGAGCGTGGGATAGCAGCGCTGTCTCCTGTGTCGGCGCGCGCACGTCATGGCACGCGATGGTGGACTGTGTGGAGGCTGTCCGCTCCGAGCATTGCTCCGGACGCGGACGCAACAAACCCTATCAGGTGAGAGAGCCTGCTCGGGCTCTCAGACGCGCGGGTCGGGCTTCCCAGGCTCTGCCGGTCGGTCCGCGCCGTCACCGGGCAGGGCAACGCCGATCGGGATGCGGGCCTTCGCGACGACGACCACGTCGATCACCAGGGAGCCCACGACGCCGGCGATGATGACGACGGCCAGGACCGGGAAGTCGACCCAGCTCCGGTCGCGCAGGGCGATGAGCACGACGAGGAAGAGCACGAACTTCAGGAACCAGGTCCCCATCACGATGCCGAAGAAGGCGCCGGAGATCATCTGCCCCTTGGAGACGCGCAGCGCCACGAGCACCGAGACCGCCGTCAGGCCGAGGAACACGACGCTGAGCACGGCGCCGAGCAGGCCGCCGACGAGACCGGGCGTGCCGCTGACCACGAGACCCACGACTCCCCCGACGACGGCGAGGGCGACGGCGAGGACGGCCGCCCAGACGAGGATCCGGCGGAACACCGGACGGACGTGGTCGAGCGCGTTCGGTGTGGTCACGAGGGGTCTCCAGGGATCGATCGGTCGTTGGCGGCGCGGTCCAGCGGGTCGAGTCGGGCGTCGACGACGGACGACGACCGGGTGGCGACCTGCGCGGCGAACTCGGCACGCTTGCGGCCCAGCGGGGCGAAGGTGGCGACGGCGCAGACGGTGAAGCCGACCGCGACGACGGCCACGACCCAGTACCAGTCCACGAACAGGAACAGCAGGCAGCCGACCGCGACGGTGGCGGTCCAGGCGTAGAACACGAGGACGGCGTGGAAGTGCGAGTGGCCCATGTCGAGCAGGCGGTGGTGCAGGTGCTTGCGATCGGCCGAGAACGGCGACTTCCCCGCGCTGAGCCGCCGGGTGACCGCCAGCCCGAAGTCGAGGATCGGCACGATGAGGATCGCGAACGGCAGCAGGATCGGGATGAACGCCGGCAGGAGCGCCTGGCGTGTCTGCACCGCGGCGGGGTCGATGTTGCCCGTGACCGACACCGCGCTCGTGGCCATCAGGAAGCCGACGAGGAGCGCACCCGCGTCGCCCATGAAGAGCTTCGCGGGGTGCCAGTTCAGCACGAGGAAGCCGGCGCACGCGCCGACGAGCACCGCGGTGAGCAGCGACGGCAGGTTGAAGAAGAACTCGGTCTGCACGACCACGCGGTTGATGAAGAACGTGTAGAGGAAGAACACCCCTCCCGCGATGATCGCGACTCCGGCGACCAGGCCGTCGAGCCCGTCGATGAAGTTGACCGCGTTCATCACGAGCACCACGGCGAGCACGGTGAAGATCAGGCTCATGTACGAGGACCCGACCCCGAGCGTGTTGCCGATGGGCAGCGACACGATCGCGACGCCCTGCCACGCGAGGATGCCCGCGGCGATGATCTGCCCCGCGAGCTTCGTCATCCAGTCGAGGTCCCAGATGTCGTCCGCGACGCCGAGGACCACGATGATGGTCGCCCCGCCGAGCACGGCGAGCACGCGGCCCGGTTCGCTGAACACCAGCCGGAAGTAGTCGGTGCCCGCGATCGACGGGAACAGGAACCACGCCGCGAGCATCGCGACGATGACGCCGATGTACATCGCGATGCCGCCGAGCCGCGGCGTCGGCGTGCGGTGCACGTCACGCTCGCGGACCTTCGGGTACCAGCCGTACCGCAGCCCGGCCTTCCACACGATCCAGCTCATGCAGAAGCTCACGACCGCGGCGATCGCCCCCGCGAGCAGGTAGTACTTCACGAGACGTGGTCGGCTCCGACGACCCGGACGATCTCGTCGTCGGGGATCACCCCGTGCCGGACGATCGTCAGCGTGCCGCCGGACGAGAGGCCCGTCGCGTCGACGATCGTCGACCCGGTGGACGCGGCGAAGCCCTCGTGCTCGGGGAGCGGTCCGCCGTCGAGGTAGACCGACACGCTGTCGCCGAGCATCGCCTCGGCACGGTCCACGTCCATCGCGGCCGGGTCCCCCGTGCTGTTCGCCGAGGAGACCGCGAGCGGGCCGACCTCCTGCAGGAGCTCGAGCGCGATGCGCGAGTCGGGCATGCGGAGCGCCACGGTGCCCCGGGTCTCCCCCAGGTCCCAGTCGAGCGACGGCTGCGCGCGCAGGATCACCGTGAGCCCGCCGGGCCAGAAGGCGTCGACGAGGTCGCGGACCTGCTGCGGGATGTCGGTCGCCAGCGCCTCGAGCGTCGCCGGGCCGGGGATCAGCACGGGCGGCGGGGACTGGCGCGTCCGCCCCTTGGCGTCGAGCAGCCGCTGGACGGCACTCGCGCTGAACGCGTCCGCCGCCAGGCCGTACACGGTGTCGGTGGGGACGACGACGAGCTCTCCGCGTCCGAGCGCGGCACGTGCGAGCCGCATCCCGGTCAGGAGCCCGTCGGGGTCGGTGCAGTCGTATCGGGAGGCCATGACTCGACGATGATAGTGCGACACAATGGTGGCATCGTGAACGAGACGCCCGCGCCCCGACTCCTGTTCCTGTTCGACATGGACGAGGTCCTGGTCCACTACGACTGGCGGGTCCGCATGGCAGCCCTCGCCGAGCTCACCGGACACTCCTTCGAGGAGCTGCGTCGCCGCTGGTGGGACTGCGGCAACGAGGCCCGCGCCGAGGCCGGCCACTACCCCGACGCCGACGCCTACCTGGCGGCCTTCGCCGAGGCGATGGGCTGCGACGTCCCGGAGGACGAGTGGGCACGGATCCGCGGTGCCGCGATGACCGAGCTCCCCGAGCGGGTCGAGGCGGTCCGGATCGCCGCCGAGCACGGCCGCGTCGGCCTGCTCACGAACAACGGGCCGCTCGCCGGACGCTGGATCCCGCGCTGGGCGCCGTCGCTGCCGCCGCTGTTCGGTGAGCACCTGGACACCACGAGCGCGTTCGGCGCCCGGAAGCCCGACCGCGCCGTGTTCGAGCGGGCGCTGGCACACCACGGGGTGCCCGCCGAGCGCGCGTTCTTCGCCGACGACATGCCGGTCAACGTCGAGGCGGCTGCGAGCGTCGGCATCCACGCCGTGCTCGTCGAGGAGCACACCGACCTGCGCGAGGCCGTGCGCGCCTTCGTCGCCGCCCGCGAGCAGGTCACGGTCGCCTGACCCTCGGGGTCGCCCCGAGCACCGGCCGGGAGGCGCAACACACCTCCGCCGGTCGCGTCACGCTGACCGCGTGGTCACGGCCGGGAGGCGCGACACACCTCCGCCGGTCGGGTCACGCGGACCGCGTGGTCACGGCCGGGAGGCGCTGCTCGCCCCGGCTAGCTGTAGTTCCTCGGGACGTTGTGAACGGGTGACGTAGAAGAAGACCTCCGGGACGATGTGGGTTACCACACCAACACGTCGCACCGGAGGTCTTCGTGACTCACGCTAACGCCCCGTTCACCCCGACCGGCAGGGAACGTCTTGCTCGGCTGATTGTCGAAGATGGTTGGCCCGTTCGTCGCGCTGCGGAACGGTTCCAGTGCTCGCCCGCGACTGCTGCCAGATGGGCGGCCCGATACCGGGCTGGAACCTCGATGCAGGATCGGTCATCACGACCGTTGACCAGTCCGAAACGACTGCCCACACGGCTGGAGCGCCGCATCATCGCGTTGCGCGTGACAAGGCGTTGGGGTCCGCACCGGATCGCGTTTCACCTGCACCTGGCGCGCTCAACCGTCGGTCGAGTCCTGACACGGTTTCGGATGCCGTTACTGCGCAACATTGACCAAGCAACAGGGCTGCCCGTCCGCCGGCCGATACCGGTCCGATACGAGAAGGCCCGGCCAGGTGAGCTGGTCCACGTCGACATCAAAAAACAAGGCCGTATCCCGGACGGTGGCGGGTGGCGTTTCCATGGCCGCGGGTCTGCGCAGGACCGATCAGCGGGGTCCGCTCGCGATCGTGCTGCCCGAGGTGGTGCGCGTGGTTCTCGCGGGTTCAGGTTCCTCCACCACGCCGTCGATGACCACTCCCGATTGGCGTATTCAGAGGTCCTCGATGACGAACGCGGGACCACCGCTGCCGGGTTTTGGGAGCGCGCGAACACGTTCTTCGCCGCTGCTGGGATCCGGGTCGAGGCGGTCATGACGGACAACGGCGCCTGCTACCGGTCCCGGGACTTCGCCGCCGCGCTCGGTCAGGCGAAGCACCGCTTCACCCGCCCCTACCGGCCACAGACCAACGGCAAGGTCGAGCGGTTCAACCGGACCCTCGCAGCCGAGTGGGCCTACGCCTGCCACTACGACAGTGATGCAGCCAGAACCGCGACTTACGCGGACTGGCTGCATCACTACAATCACCACCGACCACACACTGGCCTCGGCGGCCAAACCCCATCAGATCGCGTTCACAACCTCACGGGGAACTACAGCTAGCGGGTCGCCGTGGTCGTGCGGTCGCGACCGGTGAGGTCGACGTGCGTCTCCGGCGAGCGGAACCCGCGGCGCGCCAGCACCTCGCGGACGCCGGCGCCCTGCTGCTCGGCATGCTCGATGACCACCAGGCCGCCCGGCACGAGGAGCCGCCACGCCGTCTCGGTCAGAGCGCGGACGGCGTCGAGGCCGTCCGGGCCGCCGTACAACGCGAGGGCCGGGTCGTGGTCGCGGACCTCCGGATCGACCGGCACCATGTCGTCCGGGACGTACGGCGGGTTCGACACGACGACCGACACGGTGCCGTCGAGCTCGGGCAGCGCGTCGCCGAGGTCGCCCTCGACGAGCCGGACCGTCCCGCCGTGGGCCTCGACGTTCCGGCGGGTCCACGGCAGCGCCTCGGGTGAGCGTTCGACCGCGTACACGACCGCGTTCGGCACCTCGGTGTCCATCGCGATGGCGATCGCCCCGCTGCCGGATCCCAGGTCGACGGCGACCGGCTCGGCGACCGCGGTCGCCCGGAGCGCGTCGATGCCGAACTGCACGACGCCCTCGGTCTCCGGCCGCGGCACGAAGACGCCGGGGCCGACCGCCAGGGTCAGGGCGCGGAAGTGCGCCTCGCCCGTGATGTGCTGCAGCGGCTCGCGCGTGACCCGGCGTGCCACCGCGTGCCGGAAGCGCTCGACGTGCTCCCCCGCGATGGCGCCGCCGGTCAGTGCGCGCACCTGCACGGCCCCGCGCGAGGTCCCGGTCGCCCAGGCGAGCAGCAGCTCGGCGTCGACCCGTGCCGACGGCACGCCGTGCGCGACGAGCGCGGCGACCGCCTCGTCGAGCAGGCGGTCGGCCGCGAACGGGACGGACGTGGCGGGGGCGGGTCGCGCCTCCCGTCCGTCCTCCGTCGGTCCGGTCACGCGTCCTGGTCGCCGATGGCGGCCAGGCGGGCCTCCTCGTCCGCGCTGATGGCGGACTGGACCACGGGCTCCAGCGCACCGTTCATCACACGGTCCAGGTCGTACGCCTTGTACCCGGTGCGGTGGTCCGCGATGCGGTTCTCCGGGAAGTTGTACGTGCGGATGCGCTCCGAGCGGTCCATGCCCCGGATCTGCGACTTGCGCGCGTCCGACGCGATGGCGTCGAGTTCCTCCTGCTGGCGCGCGAGGATGCGCGCCCGCAGGACGCGCATGCCGGCCTCGCGGTTCTGCAGCTGCGACTTCTCGTTCTGCATCGCGACCGTGATGCCCGTGGGCAGGTGCGTGATGCGGACCGCGGAGTCCGTCGTGTTCACGGACTGGCCGCCGGGACCGGAGGACCGGTAGACGTCGATCTTGAGGTCGTTCTGGTTGATCTGGACCTCTTCGGGCTCGTCCACCTCGGGGAACACCAGCACGCCGGTGGTCGACGTGTGGATGCGCCCCTGGGACTCGGTCGCCGGCACCCGCTGCACGCGGTGCACCCCGCCCTCGTACTTGAGGTGTGCCCAGACGCCCTGCGACGGGTCCGTCGTGTTCGACTTGATCGCGACCTGGACGTCCTTGTAGCCGCCGAGGTCGGACTCGGTGCGCTCGAGGAGCTCGACCTTCCAGCCCTTCGTCTCCGCGTAGTGCGTGTACATGCGCAGCAGGTCCGCGGCGAACAGTGCCGACTCCTCGCCGCCCTCGCCGCCCTTGATCTCCATGATCACGTCGCGGCCGTCGTCCGGGTCGCGCGGGATGAGCAGTCGGCGCAGGCGCTCCTGCCGCTCGGCCAGCTGCTCCTCGAGCGAGGGGACCTCGTCCGCGAAGGCGTCGTCCTCACGGGCGAGCTCCCTGGCGGCGGCGAGGTCCTCCCCCGCCGCCTGCCAGGCCTCGTACGCGGCCTTGATCTGGTTGAGCTCGGCGTATCGCCGGTTCACCTTCTTCGCACGGGCTGCGTCGGCGTGGAGCGCGGGGTCCGACAGCTGCTGCGTCAGGTCCTCGTGTTCCGCCAGCAGCCCTGCCACCGACTCGAACACCGGTTACTCCTGGTGGCCGTCGTGGCGCCCGCCGGTCGACGGGACCGACTTCTGCACCTGGACCAGGAACTCGACGTTCGACTGCGTCTCCTTGAGGTTGCGCAGCACGATCTCGAGCGCCTGCTGGGTGTCGAGGCCGGCGAGGGCCCGACGCAGCCGCCAGGTGATCGTGACCTCGTCGGCGGAGAGCAGCTGCTCCTCGCGACGGGTGCCCGAGGCGTTCACGTCGACGGCGGGGAAGATCCGCTTGTCGGCGAGGTGACGGTTGAGGCGGAGCTCCATGTTGCCGGTGCCCTTGAACTCCTCGAAGATCACCTCGTCCATCTTCGAACCGGTCTCGACGAGCGCGGTCGCGAGGATGGTGAGCGAGCCGCCGTCCTCGATGTTGCGCGCGGCGCCGAAGAAGCGCTTGGCCGGGTACAGCGCGGCCGAGTCGACGCCACCGGAGAGCACGCGGCCCGACGGCGGGGTGGACAGGTTGTACGCGCGGCCCAGACGGGTGATCGAGTCGAGCAGGACGACCACGTCGTGGCCGAGCTCGACGAGACGCTTCGCACGCTCGATCGCCAGCTCGGCGACCGTGGTGTGGTCCTCGGCGGGACGGTCGAAGGTCGAGGCGATGACCTCGCCCTTCACCGTGCGCTGCATGTCGGTGACCTCTTCGGGCCGCTCGTCCACGAGCACGACCATGAGGTGCGCCTCGGGGTTGTTCTTGGCGATGGCGTTCGCGATCGCCTGGAGCACGACGGTCTTGCCGGCCTTCGGCGGCGACACGATGAGGCCGCGCTGGCCCTTGCCGATCGGCGACACGAGGTCGATGATCCGCGTCGACAGCTTCTGCGGCTCGGTCTCGAGGCGCAGACGCTCGTTCGGGTACAGCGGGGTGAGGTCCTGGAAGTCGACGCGCGCGGCGGCCTCGTCGGCGGTCTGGCCGTTGACGGAGTCGACCTTGACGAGCGCGTTGTACTTCTGGCGGCTCTGCTGGTCGTCGTTCCGCGGCTGCTTGATCGAGCCGACGATCGCGTCGCCCTTGCGCAGGTGGTACTTCTTCACCTGGCCGAGGGAGACGTAGACGTCGCTCGGGCCCGGCAGGTAGCCGGTGGTGCGGACGAACGCGTAGGTGTCGAGGACGTCGAGGATGCCCGCGATCGGGATCAGGACGTCGTCCTCGGTGACCTCGGGCTCGAAGTCGTCGTTCTGGGCGCCGCGGCCGCGCTTGCGGTCGCGCTGACGACGGCCGCGGCCGTTCTCCGCCTCGGCCTCGGCCTGCTGCTTCTGCTGCGCGGCCTGCTGCTGGCCGTTCTGCTGCTGGCCGTTCTGCTGCTGGCCGTTCTGCTTCTGCTGGGCGCGCTCGTCGGTCGACTTCTGCTCGTCCTGCTGCTTGCCGTTCTTCTGGCCGCCCTGCTGGCCGTTCTGCTGCTGACCGTTCTGCTGCTCGGTGCCCTGCTGCTCGCCGGCGTCACCGTTCTGCCCGCGACCGCGACCACGACCACGGCTGCGACGCCCGCGGCGCGAGCCGCCGTCCTGGTCGCCCTGGGACTGGTCGTCCTGGCCCGACTGGCCCTGACCGGACTGGCCCTGACCCGACTGGCCCTGGTCGGACTGCTCGGTGGTGTCGGCGTCGGCGACGACGTCGGCGGCCGCACCACGAGCCTCCTGGCCGGCGTCCTGCTGGACGTCGTCGCGCTGCGCGGCGTCCTGGCGGCCGGCGCGGTTCCCGCGGCCACGGCGCTGCCCGGACTGGGCGGCTTCCTGGGCGTCCTTCTCGGCGCGGACCTGGTCGAGCCCGGCGAGGAGGTCCTCGGTGCCGGTGTGTCCGTGGTTGGTGTGCTCCGCTGCCGAGGTCGGCGCGGCGGTGACGGTGCCACCGGAGGTGACGCGGCGCGAGCGGCGGCCACGCGGGCCGCCCTGCTCGGGCGCGGCCTGCTCGGTGGCGGCCTGCTCGGTGGCGGCCTGCTCCGGGGCGGACTGCTGCGCGGCGGGCTGCTCGGGGGCGACCTGCTCGGGCGCGGCCTGCTGGGCGACCGGCTGCTCGGGAGCCTGCTGCGCGGCGGGCTGCTCGGTGGCCGGCTCGTCGGCGACGGGCAGCTCGACCGGTGCCGCAGCGGCGGCCTGCTCGGCGTCGACCGGGCGCTTGTCCTCGATCGAGGCGATGAGGTCGCCCTTGCGGAGCTTGGAGAGCCCGGTGATGCCGAGCGAGGAAGCGATCCGCTGGAGCTCCGGGAGTCGGAGGGCGCGCAGGTCGCTGGGGATCTCCACCGGGGTGGAGTCGTTGACGTTCGTCAAGGTGGGTGTTTCCTTTCGAACCGCAGAACGCGGAGAGTTTCCACCGTCCCGGCGCGCACAGGTTGGGCGTCGACCGTCGTTCAGACGACGGTCCGGGATTCGGTGATCAGGAAGAGAATGCCCCCGCGCACCAGACCCTGCGCTGGCGGAGAGGGGTCCTGGTGAGGAGCGTCCTGACGCCTACGCGGGATCGGCTTCGAGCGCCGAGTGCGGCACCACTGTAGCACCACCGAGGTCGACGGCCAGCATGAGCGCCCGCCAGTCGGACTCCGCGTGTCGCGCCACGAGGTCGGCTGCCGTGAGGCGCTGCGACGGGTCGCTGCCGAGCACGAGCAGGCTCGGCCCGGCGCCCGACACGACGGCCGCGAGTCCGTGCTGCCGGAGCAGGCCGATGAGCGCGTCGGTCTCGGGCATCGCGCTCGCCCGGTACGACTGGTGCAGGCGGTCCTCGGTCGCGGCGAGCAGGAGCTCCGGGCTCTGGATGAGCGCCGCCACGAGCAGTGCCGAGCGGGACACGTTGAACGCGGCGTCCTCGTGGGGCACGCTCGCGGGCTGCAGCGACCGCGCGAGCTTGGTGGAGAGCGTCGACGTCGGCACGAACACCACGGGCGAGACGCCGCGGTGCACGAGCAGCCGCTTGTGGGCCGGTCCGTCCGGGGTCATCCACGCGATGGTCAGGCCGCCGAACAGTGCCGGGGCGACGTTGTCCGGGTGCCCCTCCATCTCGGTGGCCAGGGCGAGGAGCGTCGCGGCGTCGAGGTCGACGACGCCCTCGAGGAGTCCCCTCGCGGCCATCAGCCCGGCGACGATCGCCGCCGCCGAGGACCCCATGCCGCGGCCGTGCGCGATCGCGTTGACCGCGTGCAGCTCGAGGCCGGGTTGTTCGACCCCGGCGTGCGCGAGGCCGCGGCGGACCGCCTGCACGACGAGGTTCGTGTCGTCGGTGGCGACCTCGCCGGCGCCGACGCCCTCGACCGTCACGGTCGCGCCGGGCTCCGGACGGACGCGCACGACGACCTCGTCGTACAGCGCCAGGGCGAGCCCGAGCGAGTCGAAGCCCGGCCCGAGGTTCGCCGACGTGGCCGGCACGCGCACGCGGACCGCCCGTCCGGCCGGTACAGCACCGCGGGCGGGTGCGGCGGTGTGGGCGGTCGTGGCCTCCCCCGGTCCGGACGAGCGGTCGATGCTCACGCGGGGCCGACCAGTCCGAGCACCTCGGCGACCGACTTCGTGTCCACCGGCACGCTCGTCGGGGTGACCTCGCCGCCGTCCGGGCTGCGGAGCGCCCACTGCGGGTCCTTCAGGCCGTGGCCGGTCACCGTGATGACGACCGTCGCGCCCTGCGGCACGACACCGGCGTCGGCGCGCTCGAGCAGGCCGGCGACGCCGATCGCGGACGCGGGCTCGACGAACACGCCGACCTCGGCGGACAGGATGCGGTGCGCCGCGAGGATGCCCTCGTCGGTGATCGCACCGAAGTACCCGTCGGTCTCGTCGCGTGCCTCGAGGGCGAACTGCCACGACGCGGGGTTGCCGATGCGGATGGCCGACGCGATGGTGTCCGGCTGGCGGACGACCTCGCCGCGCACGATCGGCGCGGAACCGGCGGCCTGGAACCCGAACATGCGGGGCATCCTGGTCGAGCGACCGGCCGCGACGTCCTCGCGGTAGCCGCGGGAGTACGCCGTGTAGTTGCCCGCGTTGCCGACCGGCAGGAAGTGGAAGTCCGGCGCGTCGCCGAGCACGTCGACGACCTCGAAGGCCGCGGTCTTCTGGCCCTCGATGCGGTCGTTGTTCACCGAGTTGACCAGGTGCACCGGGTAGTTCGCGGCGAGGTCGCGCGCGATGTCGAGGCAGTCGTCGAAGTTGCCCTGCACCTGGAGCAGCTGCGCGTCGTGCGCGACGGCCTGGCTGAGCTTGCCCATCGCGATCTTGCCCTCGGGCACGAGCACCGCCGCGGTGATGCCGGCGTGCGTGGCGTACGCGGCGGCCGATGCGCTCGTGTTGCCGGTCGAGGCGCAGATGACGGCCTTCGCGCCGTGCTCGACGGCCTTCGAGATCGCCATCGTCATGCCGCGGTCCTTGAAGGAGCCGGTCGGGTTCATCCCCTCGAACTTGACGTACACGTCGGCGCCGGTCCGCTCGGACAGCCGTCGCGCCGGGATGAGCGGGGTGCCGCCCTCGCCGAGGGTGACGACCGGCGTCGCCTCGGTGACGTCGAGACGGTCGGCGTACTCGCGCAGGACTCCCTGCCACTGGTGGGCCATCAGGCTCTCCTTGTTCGGTGTGTTGCAGTTCGGGGGTTCGGGGGTTCGGGGGTCCGACGTCGACGACGGCGGACCGGGTCGTCCGTGGGCTAGGCGCCGACGACGCGCAGCACGCTCGTCACCTCGACGACGACGTCCTCGCCGCGGAGGGCCCGGACGGTCGCGGCCAGGGCGGACTCACGGGCGAGGTGGGTGCCGATCACGAGGTTCGCGGTGCCGGCCGAACCGTCGCCCGGGTCGGTCGCCGCGGTCTGCTCGACGGTCTCGACGCTCACGCCGTGGTCGGCGAGGACGCCGGCGACCGTGGACAGCACGCCGGGGGCGTCCGCCACGTGCAGCGTGATCTGGTAGCGGGTGCTCACCGAACCGATCGGGAACACCGGCAGCGCGGACTGCGTCGACTCCGCCACGCCGGGGCCGCCGATGACGTGCCGTCGCGCCGCGGAGACGAGGTCCCCGAGCACGGCCGACGCGGTCTCGACCCCGCCGGCACCGGCGCCGTAGAACATGAGGTCGCCGGCGGCCTCGGCCTCGACGAACACCGCGTTCTTCGCACCGTGCACGCTCGCGAGCGGGTGCGCCTCGGGCACGAGGGCAGGGTAGACGCGTGCGCTGACGCCCTCGACGCCGTTCTCGTCGGTCAGACGCTCGGCGGTCGCCAGGATCTTCACGACGTAGCCGGCCTTGCGCGCCGCGCGGACCTGCTCGATCGTGACCGAGGTGATGCCCTCGCGGTGCACGGCGGCGAGGGGCACCGAGGTGTGGAACGCGAGCGAGGCCAGGATCGCGGCCTTCTGCGCGGCGTCGTAGCCCTCGACGTCGGCCGTCGGGTCGGCCTCGGCGTACCCGAGCGCGGTCGCGGTCGCGAGTGCGTCCTCGAACGTCGATCCCTCGCGGTCCATGAGGTCGAGGATGAAGTTCGTCGTGCCGTTGACGATGCCCATGATCCGCTCGATGCGGTCACCGGCGAGGGAGTCGTGCAGCGGACGGATGATCGGGATCGCCCCGGCCACGGCGGCCTCGTAGTACAGCTGGGCGCCGACCTGCTCCGCGGCCGCGAACAGCTCCGGGCCGTGCGTCGCGAGCAGCGCCTTGTTGCCCGTGACGACGTCCGCGCCCGATTGCAGCGCCTGCAGGACGAGGGAACGCGCGGGCTCGATGCCGCCGATGAGCTCGACGACGATGTCGGCTCCGAGGATGAGCGACTCCGCGTCCGTCGTGTACAGCTCCGCCGGCAGCTCGACGTCGCGCGTGGCGTCGACGTCGCGGACGGCGATCCCGACGAGCTCGAGGCCGGCGCCGGCACGGGATGCCAGTTCGTCGCCGTGCTCGAGGAGCAGCCGGGCCACCTGGGAGCCGACCGAGCCGGCTCCGAGCAGCGCGACGCGGACGTTGCGGTATTCGATCATCTGGTGCGCATTCCTGTCGGGTCGGGGATCTTCCCGGGGGGTGTCAGCGGCCGGGGCCGACGACGACCCCCGTGTCGCGGGCGAGCAGGTCGTCGATCGACTCGCCCCGCACGAGGATACGGGCTGCGCCGTCCGCCACCGCGACGACCGGCGGGCGGCCGACGTGGTTGTAGTTGCTCGCGAGCGACCAGCAGTAGGCACCGGTCGCGGCGACCGCGAGGAGGTCCCCGCGCCGCACGTCGCCGGGCAGGTACTCGTCGTTCACCACGACGTCGCCGGACTCGCAGTGCTTGCCGACGACCCGGGTGAGCACCGCGGGGACGTCCGAGGTGCGCACGAGCCGGGCCGTGTAGTCCGCCCCGTACAGCGCCGGTCGGACGTTGTCGCTCATGCCGCCGTCGACCGACACGTACGTCCGGGTGGCCGCGGTGCCGTGCTCGTCCTCGAGCACGACCGGCTTGATCGTCCCGACGCGGTAGAGCGTGAGACCGGCCGGTCCGACGATGTACCGACCGGGCTCGACCGCGACCTCGGGCACCGGGATGTCCCGTTCTGCGCATGCCTCGGCCACGATCGTCGCCAGGGCCTCCGCGACGTCCTCGGGGTCGAAGGCGCTGTCCGCCTCGGTGTAGTCGATGCCCCAGCCGCCGCCGAGGTTCAGCTCGGGGACGGGTCCGGTCGCGACGAGCTCGGCGTGCACGTCCATCAGGCGACGGGCGGCCTCGCGGAACCCGGACTCCTCGAAGATCTGCGAGCCGATGTGCGAGTGCAGCCCGACGAACGCGAGCGACGGCTCCGCACGGACGGCCTCGGCCGCGGCGACCGCCTCGGTCAGCGGGATGCCGAACTTCTGGTCCTCGCGCGCGGTCGCGAGGTAGTCGTGCGTCGACGCGTGCACGCCACTGTTGATCCGGATGCGCACGCGCTGGACCGTCCCGGCCGCGGTGGCGGCACGCGCGACGCGGCCGATCTCCTCGTGGCTGTCGAGCACGATCGTGCCGAGGCCGAGCTCGACCGCCCGGGCGATCTCGGCGTCGGACTTGTCGTTGCCGTGCAGGCCCATGCGCGCCGGGTCGACCCCGGCGGCGAGCCCGACCGCCATCTCGCCCGCGGAGCAGACGTCGAGCCGGAGGTCCGCCTCGGCCATCCACGCCGCGACCTGCGTCGTGAGGAAGGCCTTGGCGGCGTAGTACACGTGGGCGCGGGTGCCGATCCGGGCGAACGCGTCGGTGAACGCCGTGCGGACCCGGGCGGCGCGGGACTGCACGTCACGCTCGTCCACCACGTACAGCGGGGATCCGTACTGCGCGACGAGGTCGGCGGCGGCCACGCCGCCCACGGCCAGCTCGCCGTCGTCGGTCCGCGTGGCGGACGCGGGCCAGATCCGCGCGGTCAGCGCGGAGGCGTCCTCGGGGAACCGCAGCCGCGGCGGGGCCAGTGGGTTCTCGCTCACGGGACCCGATCCTAGCGAGGCGGGGCGCGCCTCCCGTCCGGTGTTACGCCACCGTCCGCGCCACGCGACCCCGCGGGGCGGGTCAGCCGGAGCAGGACCCGACGGTGCGGAGCCCCTGCTCGGTGAGCGGCAGACGGTCGGCGGTGACCCGGACCGTCGCCTGTCGGGCCGTGACGTCGAGCGCACGCACGCGCAGCTGCTCGGGCAGGAACTGCGCGGTGCAGACCTGCACGGGCACGTCCGTGACGCCCGGGATCGAGTTCACCTTGAGGCCGAGGTCGGAGTTCGTGATCCGGACGCCCTTCGGGGTGATCGTGACGCCGCGGCCGTCCCGTTCGGCGGCGACGTCGCCCGTCGCCGCGTAGGTGATGTCGTAGCCGAGCACCGCGGTGGACCCGGAGAGCTCGACCCCGCCGTCGACGAGCGTGAGACGGTCGAACAGCGGGCTGTACTTCGCGAGGTCCTTGACGCTCGACGACGCCAGCGTGACCGTGCCGTCGACGTCCCGCACGTCGCCCTTCCCGTCGACCGGGACGTCGTGCACCGTGACGTCGGCCGCGAGCGGGACCCCGTCGACCGTGAGGCGGTCGGAGCGGATGTCGACGCGGTCCAGGGCGCCCGTGACGAGCTGCGGGAGGACGACGCCCTCGGCGTCTGCGGTCACCTCGCCGGTCGCGCCCTCGGGGAGGGACTGCTCGACCTGGTCGGCGATCACCCGGTCGACCACGCCGCGGAGGACGAACTCGGCGACGACGACCAGGGCGGCGAGCACGAGCAGCACGACGACGAGGACGATCGGCCAGCGGCGGCGCCTGCGGGAGGGGGCGGGTGCGACGGACATGCGTCCCACCCTGCCAGGGACCTCCGGCAGACAGCCTGGAGGCGCGGTGCGGGTCCGGTGGGAGCGGTGCGGGCCGGCGCGGGGCGCGGGGCGCGGCGCGCCG
>Ga0308161_1003516_pt1 | contig 15191 bp, 18 predicted proteins | sample PhyFR2_FD_201034 | JGI IMG/M metagenome (GOLD analysis project Ga0308161, IMG submission 201034) | Phyllosphere microbial communities from UC Gill Tract Community Farm, Albany, California, United States - DLSLF.R2 | ecosystem: Host-associated > Plants > Phyllosphere > Unclassified | place: USA...
AGATATGCAGCTGTTCCTTCCACCGGGCAGTGTCTTCCTCTGCTGGCAAATGGTACCGTTTGGCAAAGTCAGGTTCCTGTATCGTCTGCAGCAGCTGTTCCTGCAGCTTCTCTGGCGAGCGTACAAGCGTATGCACTTCATGTCCATTTCGCAGTGCATGCTGCAGAATCAGACGCCCTGTCCGACCGGTTGCTCCCAATAGCAAAATTCTCATGAATAATCACTCCTGCTCCATGGATTATTCCTCAGCTTCATTCCAGTGCTGGCTGCAGAATTCGGCAAGTTCCTGCTCTTCCTCATCCTCAAGATCGAACTCCAGCAGACGATCGGTTCCTTTTTCGAGCAGGTCATAGGTTACCAGCTTGCCCTGTTCACCATCTACACCATATACGGCGCGGATATAGACACCATTTGGGGTGTACAGATCGTCTTCTTCATCGATATTCAGATCAAGCATGAATTCATAACGCTTGCCGGTCAGAATGCCAAACGGGTCGCGAATCCATTCTACCTGATAACTTGTAATTTCCATTAAATGTATACCTCCTGCGCATCGATTGGTGCGCTTATTTATAAAGTAGTTAATATGGGCGCAATATCGCGCCAGATTTATTATATCATGCTTGTAAATGGGGAATGAAGCGTTTATAGAAGAGGAGGAAGGATGGGAGATATATATAAGATGTACAATCCGTATTCGTAAAAATCATGACTGCTCCAGACTTCACTCCAAGTATCTTAAAACGGTTAGGAATGCCAAAAATAAGACCGGCAGCACGAGGCTTGTCGCGGTGAATTGAAGAGGGTGATGGGGATTCCATGTATATAATGTTCAGAGTGTGATGGATACTGCCATATAGCTTTGCTATGTTCGAAAAGGCATGTGATTAGGAATTACATAAGGATGGAACTTTGAGCGTGACTTGGCATATAATTACAATAAAAAAGAAATTCGTAAATACCTTGAAAAGTTTAAGTTGTATGAAGTTCGTAAATAATACGTTAAGCGCAACTTCTGAAGGGCTAATTAAAAAGCAATTTAAGAGCAGAGAATGGTTGAAGTCTTATTAAACGACGAAGCAGATTCGGAAACGAAGCACGCGCTGCGAGAGTAAATCAAATGTAGCATATGGGCATGATGTAAACATTGATTAAGGAGAGAAGGAATGAAATTCGAGCATAAGGCTAACAAAAATAATAAAATAAAAATCTCCAAAAATTCAAAGATGTTTTTAGAACTGAGAGAAATCGTTAACCGATTTGATCCTGTAAGTTTAGTAGAAAATGGCGCTCCTGATAATGAGCATGATGATTTAACTACAGCCCTATTAGAACTTCTTTTTAAAGAATCACTCGATGAAGCTCGAGATCTTTTGATTGAATGTGAAAGATGGTATGGGTATGATCCAAACGATATTAAAGAAAAATATTATACAAAGATTGATCGAACACATAAAGAAATTTTAAATTGGTATGCTGCTATCAAGAAGAATTAAAGATGAAGTCAGGATAAGACTCATGAAGTGAACTCAGGAAGACAGAAGCAACGCTTAACATAATATTTACGTTGCGGGCATACGCCCTTGATCCGGCATTCGCCGGATACCCGACATACGTCGGGTCGTAAATACAGGAACGTTAAGCGAAACTTCCAAAAGCATTAGAGATTAAAAAGTTATAACCAAATTACAAAGTCAATAAAGATGGGACTTGATATCTACAGGCAAAATAACTTCAGTATTTAAAAATATAAGTTATTTGGAGGTTTTTAAATGTATAAGGAAAATTACAATCCAATTAAGACAATGAATATTACAATGTCTGTAAGTGAAATACTAAATCAACTAAAAGAAAAGATTATTGCTTTTGATGAAAATTTAGAACGTAGTTTACGATGGACTGAATACAAGCAAAATTTGTTTCTTGATTCTTTAATGAATGACTATCCAATGCCTAGTTTATTTTTTTATGAGGAAGAATATAACACTTATACAATAATAGATGGAATTCAAAGGCTAATTACATTATATTACTTTTCTTTAAAGGACTATAGTTATAGGAACGCTTTAAATTTTCAAGGTAATACCTTTGAAAACTTGAGTAATTATGATAGACAAAAATTCTTAATGGCAAGAATACCTGTTACTATTGTAGCTTATATGGAAAATAGTCAAGACGTAATTACAGATATTTTTTATAGATTGAATATTGGTGGTGAAAGTCTAAATAATCAGGAATTACGTAATCGTATGTTTGCAGGTGATATGTTGAAAGAGATTGAGATGATCAGTGAACACCATTTATGGAGAAGTATGTATAGGGGGTCAAGAAAGGATAGATACAAAGATTATGAACTAATACTTAAGTTCTTCACGATTATGGATAAGCATTCTACTATGTACAAATCTAATGACGAAATAGATCAATTTCTACAATACAATAGGTTTGATCATAATAAAGCTCGAAAATATGGGCAATTATTTCTGAATACATTAGAGTTCATAGAAAATAATTTGGAAAATGAATCTATAACGCAAAACGGAAGGTTCAGTCTTGCGCTGTATGACGCTTTTGTTATACCGACTGGATTATTTATTAGAGACGATATTAAAATTTATAACTTAAGAGAGAGTTTTAGTAGAGTATCTCAATTAGTTATTAGAGGAGAACTGAAAGGAAGAAGAACAAGTCAAAGAGTGAATATTGGCTGTAAAATTCTTGGTGGTGATACATATGAATTTTAATCATCCTGATATTGATTCATTTTATAATAGTTTCCTTAGGGAACTAATGAACATTGAGCAATTTACAATCAGAACCGCTAATGACGTAAAGATTCGATCAGTGCTAAATACAGACGTATATACAAAAGCTACACGTTTTTTAGAAGGGTCTGTTAAACATATAATTTATACTAGTGCAATGATAAGAGGGGATAATAGTACAGAGCTTCTAGAGTTGGTAGCGAGATTAAAATCATTAAATAATCCTAAATTTGATAAAATAAAGACCATAATAATGAACGAGCTTAATTTTAATATCGAGGATGGTTTTAGGTGTGGAGCCTTTATAGGGAATGATAAGACTTTGTTGGACGAAATTGTTAATAATAGACACAGGAATGTTCATGCTTCTGAAGACGTATCTCAATGGTACAATTCTAATGCCAAAGATATTGAAAACTTTAAAATTGAGTTTGAAAGTATGATAAAAATTATATCTTATATTGATGGAATTAGTTTTGATAGCGCTAGTAATAATTTTGTTAGAGAATTCCCGTAATACTTAGTCAAAGGCTCTTCATCATAAGTTGCTTTTGATGTTGTCTATTTAATTAGTATAGTAAGCAATTCAAACATAGAAGAAACAACTAAAGTACGTGGGGAAATTCAAAGAAGTCAGAAGCAACGCTTAACATAATATTCACGCTGCGGGCCATACGGCCCTGGATCCGACATGCGTCGGATACCTAGCATGCGCTAGGTCGTGAATACGGGAACGTTATAGGAAATCAACTTAATAAAATTGAAAATCAAAATAATATAAAGGCGGATACTTGTATGAACAAAAAGTTGATTAATTCAGGTTTAATTTTTTTAATGGCATTTCCTTTCTTGATCAATATAACATTCATGGGAAGGACTACATCTATTACATATGGTACTACTGAATCCTGGATAGGTTTTTTTACAAGTTATGCTGGAGGGATTTTTGGTGGTCTTATCGGTGGGCTATTCACTTATTTAGGAGTTAAACAAACAATTAGTAACCAAGCAAGACAAAAATACATAGATGAATTTCCGGGGAAAATTAATCTGCTTAGGGAAACCATACTGGAACTTGAAAAAAACATGATTTATTTAGCTATAATGAACATTTTATTAAAGGTAAGCAGCCATTTGAAAATCCATCAACGTATTTTGATTCAATGTCGATTTTAATTAATGAATCAACAGAAAAAGGGATTAAAATAGAAGCTACTCTTTATGAGAAAATGAAAGAAATCAGAAGTAAAAAAGATAAGATTCTCTTGAAATCAGTTAATCATCCTTTAATTTCCCGTCAAATTGCTGACGATGAATTTGGAACAAATGCAATAACTCCTGTAAAAACCATCGAGTTTAGAAAAAAAGTACAAGATGAAATGAATATTATATTAAAAGATCTCATGAATATTTTGGAAAATCAATCGATTAAGATGGAAGAAATATTTAAAAAATATGTAGGTAACTAATTTGAGCGTATTTCAAAGAAGAAGGTGACACCCTATAACATAATATTCACGCCGCGGACATTCGTCCTTGGCCCGGCATTCGCCGGACACTCGACATGCGTCGAGTCGTGAATACAGGAACGTTATAAGAAATAGCCGAAAAAAATTATAACCAAAGTTCTTTTATTAACAGAGAGGTGATCTCATGTCTCAATCATATAAAGTAGATAGAGTTAAATTAATGTCGTATAAGTGTAAGCCTAAAAAGCTTGTAAAAAATATAAGAGGAAGATATTTAGCAAAAAGTCAAATGGTTAGATGCAGTGCTACAGCAGTAAGATTCGATTTTGTTAATTTTAGAGGATCGCATTTTAAAAAAGTTTCTTTCAAAAATGCTATTATTACTGGATGCGATTTTTGGGGAAGTTCTTTCAAAGATTGCTCTTTTGAGAATGCTGTAATATCAGACTGTGTTTTTATGGCTTGTAAATTTAAAAATTGCAATTTTAGAGGGGCAGTAATTAATTATTCTACGATAGTCAACACTAGCTTAAAAAAATGTGATGATATTAAACTGCTAGAAAACGTCAAAGTGTTAAATCAGTATCCTAAAATAAATGTTGACGCTCTCTTATTACAAACACTTGAAAATCTAAAGGACGATAAATATATTCGTAAAAACAAATTGCTTCATTTACCCGGAGCTAAATATAATCATTTAAATTTGTACCTCTTACAAACTAAATTTTCAAAACATGAATTACCCAAGCTATTAGCACGTTTTCAAGATAAGTCAACAAGAAACATTACTACTTATAAGAAAATGGAATTGGAATTGAAAAAGATGAGAAATGCTGTATAATAAACTTGTCCTGCCCCACACAGTTGAGAGATTGTGTTGCTAATGGTGCTGAATAAGCGAGCGGGGACTGTAACATGATAGCTAACATTCAAGGAGGGATGTCTATGATCTCTAATTTGTGTACTGTAGTAGGATTCATTGGTTTGATGTCAGTGTACCTGTTGGGTAAATTAGCCCCTCTTGATTGTTTGGGGTAGTAAATTAAATTACGTCAATTAAAGATATGAGATATGAACGGAAAAGAGGATTTAACTCTTTTCCGTTTTTTGAATTGAAAGAAGCTCAGAGACGTCAGCCACTTTTTATAACATAATATTCACGCTGCGGGCATTCGCCAGACACCCGACATACGTTGAGTCGTGAATACAGGAACGTTATACGAAATAGGCCAAACAAGGAGAGTATATGAAATATTTTATTGGAATGGATATAGGAGTACAAAACAGCTTTCGGTGGGTTGTTCTTGATCAACATGGTACGGTTTACTCTGAGGGAAAACATATTCTTGTGTTGAGAAAACTAATGGATGAACTGCTAGCTGATGAGGACAATCTAATTGCTGTTGGGGTAGAAGCGCCTATGTGGATTCCACTACCGAAAATTAAAAAGACAAACTATGAATTTGGTCCCAGGTTTTATGGAGAAGAAAAAAGAGAATGGTACTTAGATAATGGTGGAGGAGCATCAATTAAAGCTATTTCTTTGCTAAGTAAAATTTTTGAGGGGTTAGAGTACTCTTGTACGGTAGATAAAAGCAACTGGAAGAAAGAAATTTGTAGAGTTTACTTATTTGAAGGGTTTGTCACGGGGGACAGTAAACCTCATTTTCAATACAATTATTTAATGCAACGAAATTTCTTTAAATCAAAACATAGTGTAGACGCTTACTTAACTGCATTGTCTTTTTATGTAGTAGACAGTTCAAAGTATTATTTGATTACTAGCATACTAGCTTATTCTCATAATCAAATTAACAGTTATAATAATGTCGATGCGTTCATTTCCATATGGCATATGATTTTTCATAGAAATAATGTGATTATAGATCCTAAACAAGAATATCCTTGTAACATATATAGTTTTTCTTTTTAAAGTATTTCAGAGAAGTTGACTTACATCATATAACATAATATTCACGCTGCGGGCATATGCCCTTAGTCTGACATTCGCCAGACACTCGACATACGTTGAGTCGTGAATACGGAAACGTTAAATGAAATTACTGAAAAGCGTTAAATAGAAAGAAGGTGAGTCATTATAGTGAATTCTAATAGCAATAAATTAAATGATTTTTTTCAACAGCTCGAAAATATTAAACAAACTTATAGTGATTTATCTTCTTCATGCTTGCATAAGGAATCAAAAATGTCATGGACTGAATTCAAAAAAGAATATGAGAGTATAGGGGAAGTAATTAGCTCAGATAAGTTCAAAGATATTCAATCAGAATTAATAGAAGAAGTCATATATTCAATATTAGAAATGCTTGATGGTTATAGTGATTTAGATTTTGAGCTGGATCTTGTATATCATCAAACAGGAGAATCTATAAAAAAGGGAGTACAACTACATGATAAATATAGAGATTTTGTAGACAAGGATAAGTAGTGGAAGCAGATCAAGAAGACAGTAACATAATATTCGCGCTGCGGACATTTGTTCTTGGTCCGGCATTCGCCGGACACTCGACAGTCGTCGAGTCGTGAATACAGGAACGTTAGGTGGAATTTGATTGGCAGAAGTGGAGGTAACATGGAAAAATTAACTATCGCAAAATATAAAAATGGGTATATTAAAATTTCTGATTACAATAGATCAATACATAAACAAGGAGAGATTTTTTGTCCATTCTGTAACCCGTTACTAGAAGTGACTGGGGTACAAAATACATTTTTTAGAGCATTGCCAGGTAGAGGCGGACACAATTGTAAGAGAACAGCAATAGAATATTTTAATGCTAATTGGGAAGGTAGAAAATTAGTTGAAACACTTAGCGGCAATGAAGGGAACCTTGAAATAGTAATTGATTTTAACACTTTAAAAAGAGAGAGCGAGAGTATTGATAATGAAAAAATAGTTCGGCTTACCGACAATCTCTCAACTAAAGAAATTGAAAAATATAATAAATATACAAATTATAAAAAAGTATTTAGAGATATTATAAGAACCGTCTCTCAAATGAAAAATTTACTTGAGAAAAATACCATTGATGAACTACAAAAAATTAAATTCAAATACAAAATAGGAGATGAAGAGTTAGGAATTAACGAAGTAGTAATTTTAGCAGATGAGCTTACAAAGAGGCTAAATTTCAAGGAAAGATTCGTTATATATATTGTTCAAAGTGTTAAAGTTAGCAAGGGGAAACTCTATATTAATTCTTACGAAATCGGTGGGAAGAATATAACGACTTCTTTTGCATATAAAGCTGAAAAGAACAAAACAAACATTAAAAAAGATGATATCGTCATAGCCTTCGGAAAGATTAATTATTATGAAGGTACAGATCGTTATTATTTAAATACACTTAGCGATTTAAATGTGAGTGTAATCAAGGACAAAGACTTGCGTTTAAGATTCAGTAGTAAAGAAATTAAAGAGAACAAATTAAGCAATGATAAAAAACAAAGTACTGACTATAAGCTCGCTAGTAAGGCTAATTCTCAGCCCAATATAAAACGAGAGCATATTAGTAGATTGATCAATGTTCCAGAACGAAAAAAAGACAAAATAGAAAAAGTTGAGGTTCTTCCTCCGCCTAAAGAAATAAAAAATAAGCACGACGAAAAAAAAGAAGCATTTAGCGAAAAAAAAGTTTTTAGAAAAATGATTCAAAAATTTAGTAACTACTTTAAACGTAGCTAATCAAACTACATCTAACATAATATTCAAGCTGCGGACATTCGTCCTTGGTCCGGCATGCGTCGGATCGTGAATACAGGAACATTATACGAAAATCCAGGAAAGTGAAAAAGACAGACGAGCAATTTTTCAATTTCAATATATTGTTAAATTTATTAGGGGGAGAAAAGTATGAATAAGTGCATCTATTGTAATGCTGAAATAACAGAAAAGTCTAATGAACATATCATTCATTCTGCCTTAGGATCTAGTTTGCAATCGAACAAAATAATCTGTAAAGAATGTAATAACTACTTTTCAACAAAAGAGTCTGGATATATTGACAATAAGTTTGTTGAGCAATTTGCAGTTATAAGAAATCTATTAAACATAAGAAGTGATAGAGGAAAAATGCCTCCTATCATAAAGAAGATAGAACATGAGGGTAGTGCGATACTGTTAGAGCCAGGTGGAAAGTTCGCTTATCAAAAATCTAAAAGAGAAGAGATGAAAGATGAAGAAGGTAATATTAAATTTAAAATATCAGCTCCAAACTTAGAAAAGGCTAAAGAACAACTAAAGCATGTGCAAAAGCAATATGGAAAAGGTTTTTCTTCTATTAATGCAGTGTCGAGAAAAACATATATTAATAAACCTATTGATCTTGAGTTAAGTATAGGAGGAGAAGAAAGCACTAAGGCTGTTGCTAAAATATTGTATAACTTCATTCATTATTTAGATAGAGAATCAATAATTACTCTTCCTAATATTGATTGGAGCAGTACTCAAAATTATTTAAGATATAGTAAAGATATAGACAATAGAAGTACTGGAATTGATTATGTGAATCCTCTTCCATACTTAATTCCTGAAGAAGACTTAGCAAACTATGTATTTATATCAGGATCAAAGCACCAAAAACTTATTTATGGACACGTTATAGTATTCGGACATATATATTTTTCAGCTATAATTCATAACGAATATGAAGGAATTGATTTTAGTTATGGAGTTAGACAACCTATCGATACTAAACGTGAAGAAATATTTCTCAAACTAAAAAAGCAAAAATTCAATCCAGATGTAATTAGAGATAAAGAAAACTACTTAGTGGAAAATATTGAGGGGATGAAAAGTAGCTTAAATAAAATTTTAAATATTTATGCAGAAAGATCAAAGAAAGAAGAGCTAGATAAAATTATAAGTCAGGCAATAAGTGAAGTTTTCAAGGGATACGAAGGAGCCTATATTAATCCTGAGCATATTCAAAAATTGTCTGCAAAAGTAGCGAAAGATTTTGTGGATTGGAGATATAGAATCGACTCAGAAGTACCTATTGAATTAAAAGATGAATTAGAGGAATGAGTTCTTGAAATTAAATTAAAAGAGTAAAGAACATAAATTATAAAGGAGTAGAGCTTTCTCAAAGGAGTATGAATATTCGTCTAACATAACATTCACGCTGTAAAAATTCGTCTTTGGTCTGGCAGTTGCCAGACACCCGGCATATGCCGGGTCGTGAATACAGGAACGTTATCAGAAATTATGGACAAAATACAAATGTAGATCGATAGGAGTAAGATGAATATGCATGATATACATGATTTTTTGTTGGCTGCTCAGCGTGATATTCAAGATGAATATACTCGAATTTTAAAAAGAGCAAAAGAAGATCCTGGGACAGCAGGGGATCAAGGTGAAGAAAACTGGGCTTCTTTACTTAAGAGTTGGCTTCCTAGTTACTTCCAAATAGTTACTAAAGGAAGAATACTTTGTGATAATGGATATGCATCTCCACAAGTTGATGTTTTAGTTCTACATCCTTCGTATCCTAAGGTGCTTTTAGACAAAAAATTATATTTAGCTGCGGGTGTCGCAGCTGCTTTTGAATGTAAAACTACCCTCAAAGCTTCTCACATTAAAGAGGCAGTAAGAACTGCATCAAGTTTGAAGAAAAATATTTCTAATCGATTAGGTTCACCGTATAAAGAATTGAATTCAAGTATAATCTATGGGATTTTAGCACATTCATATTCTTGGAAAGCTCAAAATTCTAAGCCAATAGATAATGTCGAGAAAACATTGTGGGCAGCTGATAAGGAGTTTGTTGAACATCCAATTCAGCAAATCGATTTCATAACAGTCTCAGATTTAGCTACTTGGCAAACAAGTAAAATAGTTTATATGTCACCTAAAATCCTAGACGGTAATGAAACTCTCAAAGAGATATACGGAGAGAATGGATCGGCAGTAACTTCTTACACAGCTTCGGCAATAGGTGGAGATCATCAAAAAGATTATTTTACACCAATAAGTGTTTTATTGGCTGGTTTATTTTCGAAATTGTCATGGACATTTAAAGATATGAGAGAGCTTGAATGGTATTTTCGTAAAGTTAATATGATGGGTAGTGGGCAAGGTAGAATACGGAAATGGCCAATTACAATTTATTCTCAAGAAATTAGAGAGAGAGTATTTAATGGTGAATTATCAAACGAAATGACATTCGATGAGTGGAATAATATATTTTAAAAACCTATTATTGTCATAGTAGTCTATAGCATCTGATAACATAATATTCACGCTGCGGGCATTTGTCCTGGGTCCGATATTCACCGGACAACCGACATGCGTCGAGTCGTGAATACAGAAACATTATACTACAATCTCTAAAAAGCATAAAAGAATAAAGTCCATACAATATTGTTCTAATTAAATCACTGAAAATATAAATAATAGAATATCGAAAGGTTAGGATGCTTATGAAAATCAAATCGATGATTGTCGGTCTCCTGGGGGCTATGGTACTTAGCACCTTCAGTCCTATAACGTCCACTGCCGAGGCTGCCAATGTTGTACCGGTTCATTTGAAAGTCGGAAAGTATTCGATCCTTTACACGCAGCCTGCTCCGCCTTTTGCCGACCAAGCACATAGGGTGCAGGTTCCGCTTCGGTCGATCGAAGACCTGCTGGGCGGTAAGGTGAAGTATAACCCATCGTCCAAAACGGCAGATGTCGAATGGATGGGTCATACCTTCCAATTCATGATCAACTCCAAAATCGCTCAAATCGACGGGAAGACCGTGCAGATGGACACCACTCCCGTTTTAAAGAATCAAGCTATGTTTCTTCCGATCCGCTTCTTTCTCGATGCGACTGATGTGAAGTGGCGCTGGGATCAAGCCTCACAGCAGATCATCCTTTCGGATGATCGGGTGGTCAAAGGAGAACCTTTTGAAGACTTCATGGGAATGGATGCCACGAGCGTGAAAAATGAAAATGCGCTGGTCATTCAGTCGTATTCGATCAAAGGCAAGTATATGACAATAACGGCTCTGAATGTTTCCGGTCATACGATTCCGGCGGGTAAAGCGGATATTAATCCTTTGTTTCATTACAGTAATGGACAGTTTGGTATGGATCCCTATTCGCGATCTTCTGAGCCACCACTGAAGGCAGTAAGAAAGGGAGATACGGTGAGCAAGAAAATAAGAGGTGACATTACAGAAGATGTTGACTACGTGATTACGGTGGGACGAGAATTGAATTGATCGTTTATACCGGTAAACCAGTGTAAATCATTAAAGAACTAAAAGCTAAGAATCGAACTCAATAACGAAAATAGTGAACGAATACAGTAAGGAGCAATAAAGATGAATGAGATTTCAATAGAAGAAGCAAAGCTACTAGGTGTAGAAGCTATTCATAATGTAATGGAGAATGGTGAAAAAAGGTTTCGTTTAGTTAATCAAGATGGAAGTTCTTATATTCGAACAGAAAGTTCAACATTTGGAGCTTGGCAAAATAGTCATTACCATAAACATCTCAATGAAATTTATATTGTAGAGAGTGGATGGATAGTTTATGCAGAACTCGCTGAATCAGGGGAACTAACACTGAAGTACTTGAAATCAGGTGAAATGGTCTCTGTTATGCCTTTAAAGCCTCATAACATTTACATGTCTCCAAGTACCGTTACACATGTAATTAAGTATGGTGGTAGAACGGTCGAAAAACCGGATTGGTTTCATTCACAGGAATTAGATCGATTAATAAAACCTATTGCCGAAACAGAATTAATAAAAATGATAGAAACCAGAATCGATAAATAAATCTATATAAATGATAGGTGAAAACCAAATGAAGATTGTATAGGCGATTTGGAGAAGACGCTGACATCCTATAACATAATATTTACGTTGCGGACATCCGTCCTTGCTCCGGCGGTCGACGGACACCCGACATACATCGGGTCGTGAATGCAGGAACGTTAGGTGAAATCCCTGTAAAGCAAGTAAAGGAGGCATATGAAAACTTTAAATTACTTAGAGACTAGATCTTCAAGTCGATACGATGAGTTTGATCCGGACCAAGATGGTAATAAAAACACCCAATTTGCAGATTTCATTATTGATGGTAGATCGTTATATCAAATGCTCAGAAAGCAGGATAGGGTTCCTTCTCTAGGATGGGGAGGTCAAGAACATCAAAAAAATATGATTGATTACTTTCTATTAAAGAAACAACATGATTATTTGTATGAACGATATCCCCTGTTAGTTTGCCCATGGTGCGGAGACGAAGAGTGTGGATTCATCTCTGTTTACATTGAGAGGGAAGACGATTGGATTATATGGCATGATTTTAAGGTAGAACCTAGCAATCAAAGTATTGATATAGGCCCTTTTTATTTCAAGTGGGATAATTATGAAAAAGCGATTAATAGTACTTTTGGAATAGCGGGGAGCCAATAATATTTTAGAGTATTTCATAAAAGACAGGGACATCACCTAACATAATATAGTATAAGTACCATAGAAAGTACATTTCACCTAAATAGGAGGTTGTGTAAATGGCATTTCCAACACACATTGTATCGGCTGGGGGAATTGTTGAAGATGAGAATGGAAACATTCTATTAGTAAAGGCCCATGACGATGGTTGGGTTTATCCGGGTGGTATAACTGAAGTTGGTGAAAACTTGATAGATGGCGTAATTCGTGAAATTAAAGAGGAAAGTGGAATAGATGCTACAGTTAGCCATTTAATTAGTATCGTGTCGAATACAGCGATTCATAAGTGGTATGACGGTGTGACTGATGTTCCAACGAAAGTAATGTTTGATTTCGCATGCAAATTTTTAGGTGGTGAGTTATCTACCTCTGAAGAAACAAGCGATTGTAGGTGGGTTCCAAAAGAAAAAGTGCTAGATATGATTACTCTGCCTGCTATCCGTATGCGTTATGAAGCCTATTTGAACTTTAACGGGTCTGTAAATTATATCGAATACGTTACTGCGACAACGTCAGAATGTAACATCAAACTTGAGAGATCTGTTTAGTTACATGAGATGTAAATAGGTATGGATCTCGAAGAAAGCGCTGACATCTTATAATCTAATATTTACGCTGCGGGCATACGCCTTGGGTCCGGCATACATTGGACACTCGATATGCGTCGAGTCGTGAATACAAAAACGTTATGCGAAAACTTTGTAAGATTAAACCTAACTAAAGCCTAGTAATGGATGTGAAGAATTGGATTTTAAATTGGTGACGTGTACACATATAGGCATGTATGGACACGCTCTTACTAAAGGGAAAGTTTATCAGGCGGTAGCTGAAGAAGCTGATCGATTTAGAGTCATTGGAAACCATAGTAAGAGAGTATGGATTGATAAATCTTATTTTGCTGACGGAGAAGTAGAGGTTCCTATTCTAAGTAGCTGGAAGTTTGATGATCCCTTAGAGGATTTCGATTTGATCGAAGTGACGGTGACTTTTAGTAATGGAATGAAGAGATGGTGTCTAATTACAACACCAGAGAGATTGGTCAACCACTTTAAACAACCTCATTTAGATCCACCAGGGTTTAATATCCAGCACTTAATCATTGTAAGAACAATGAATAATGAAGATATTGAACACACTTTAAAACATTTAGATGAACAAGGCGAAATCGAGAAAGCAACCCTGTTGTTAGAATAGAAGATTCGAAGAGGATAAGGGAATCGCATAATATAATATTTATGCTAAAGACACTCGTCCATGATCTGAAAGTCGCCGGATACTCGACGGCGTCGAGTCATGAATACAGCAACGTTATAGAAAATTATTGGAAAGATAAATTTTAAAACTAAAGGAAGAAGTCGAAATGAAGATTGCGCTTTTGACTGATATACATGGTAATAATCCAGCCCTACAGGCCGTTCTTTCTGATCTCGATTTCCATAACGATATTGAACATATCTATTGTTTAGGAGATATGATTGGTATTGGTCCCAATTCTAATGAGGTAATTGAAACGATCAAAAACCGTAAAGACACAACAGTTATTTCTGGAAATCACGAAGAAGCAGTGTTGAATCTACTGCAAGGTAAAGGCCCTCTCTTGGGTCATGAAATGGTTGCTGAACACCATGAGTGGATCGGGAAGCACTTAACTAAAGAGAACATTGAATTTATAACCCATTTACCCCGAACATTAGATGTAGAGATAGAAGGACAACGAATATTAATTACACATTATCATAGGAAGAAAGAAGAACTAGAGGAGATTGATGGAGTTCCTACAGGATTGAAATTAGATACAAGATATAATGGCTCTCCTTATGACTTGATCTGCTTTGGACATCATCATCCGATTCATTACTTCAAGACGGCTCAACGAGTTTATTTAAATCCTGGTGCATTGGGTTGTAATGATTATTCGATTGCTAGATATGCAATTGTCGAGCTCAAGGAAGAGACAATAGACATACAACTTTTAGGAAGAGCCTATGAGAACAAAGCGTTTTTAAAGTCTTTTGAAGAGTTGAAGGTTCCAGATCGAGAATTTCTTATTAAAGCTTTTCATGGAAACCAACTTGAAAGAGATTTTGAAGAAGACAATAACATCTCATAATATAATATTCACGCCGCGGGCATACACTCGAGATGCGTCGAGTCGTGAATACCGTAACGTTAGATAAAACCACTCGAAAACAAAGGAATAATCACATGATAAAAATCAATAAAAATGAATGGTCAGAACCTCTTAAAATTATATTAGGAGCATCTTCACAAGCCTATCCAGGCTGGATTCAAACCCAAGAAGAAGAGTTGAATTTACTAGATCGATCTGATTGGGAAGAAAGCTTTAATTCGAGAAAGATTAGAGCCATTCTTGCAGAACATGTATGGGAGCATTTGTCTTATGAAGAAGGTATGAAAGCAGCAAGGATTTGTTATGATTTTCTCGAACCAGAAGGATATATTCGGTGTGCAGTTCCAGATG
>Ga0308161_1003517_pt1 | contig 15190 bp, 12 predicted proteins | sample PhyFR2_FD_201034 | JGI IMG/M metagenome (GOLD analysis project Ga0308161, IMG submission 201034) | Phyllosphere microbial communities from UC Gill Tract Community Farm, Albany, California, United States - DLSLF.R2 | ecosystem: Host-associated > Plants > Phyllosphere > Unclassified | place: USA...
TCCTTGCGCTGGTTCGGCCGGTTCTGCGGCACCACCACGGTTTCCAGTCCGTAGATCTCCTGGAACTCGTAGGCTTCGGTGTCGGCCGTGCCGGTCATGCCGGCCAGCTTGCTGTACATGCGGAAGTAGTTCTGGAAGGTGATCGAGGCCAGCGTCTGGTTCTCGTTCTGGATGCGCGCGCCTTCCTTGGCTTCGACCGCCTGATGCAGACCGTCGGACCAGCGGCGGCCGGTCATCATGCGTCCGGTGAATTCATCGACGATCACCACTTCGCCGTTCTGCACCACGTAGTGCTGGTCCTTGTGATACAGCACATGGGCGCGCAGCGCCGCATACAGGTGGTGGATCAGGGTGATGTTGGCGGCGTCGTAGAGCGATGCGCCTTCCGGCAGCAGGCCCATGCTGGTCAGGATCTGCTCGGCCTTTTCATGGCCGGCCTCGGTCAGCAATACCTGGTGCGCCTTTTCATCCTTGGTGTAGTCGCCCGGCACTTCCACGGTGGACTTGCCGTCCGGCTTTTCCTCGCCGATCTGCAGCGTCAGGAGCGGCGGCAGCGCATTCATCTTCAGGTACAGGTCGGTATGGTCTTCGGCCTGGCCGGAGATGATCAGCGGCGTGCGCGCCTCGTCGATCAGGATCGAGTCCACTTCGTCGACGATGCCGTAATGCAGCGCGCGCTGCACCCGGTCGCCGGCGTCGTACACCATGTTGTCGCGCAGGTAGTCGAAGCCGAACTCGTTGTTGGTGCCGTAGGTGATGTCGGCTGCGTAGGCAGCCTGCTTGGCGCTGTGCTCCATCTGCGACAAGTTGATGCCGGTGGTCAGGCCCAGCCAGCCGTAGAGCTTGCCCATCCATTCGGCATCGCGCTGGGCCAGGTAATCATTGACGGTGACGATATGCACGCCCTTGCCGGCCAGCGCGTTCAGGTAGGCCGGCAATGTCGCCATCAGCGTCTTGCCCTCGCCGGTGCCCATTTCGGCGATCTTGCCATTGTGCAGAACCATGCCGCCGATCAGCTGCACGTCGAAATGGCGCATCTTCAGCACCCGCTTGCTGGCCTCGCGGCACACCGCGAAGGCTTCGGGCAACAGTGCGTCGAGCGACTCGCCCTTGGCGATGCGCTCCTTGAAGGCAGGGGTCTTGGCTTGCAGTTCGGCGTCGGAGAGTTTCTCGACGACAGCCTCGAGCGCATTGATCTCGCGTACGGTCTTCTGGTACTGCTTGAGCAGTCGCTGGTTGCGGCTGCCAAAAATCTGGGTCAGTAATGACATGCTTGGAGTCTAATAAGGGCGGCGTGGAAAAAACCTCGCGCAAACCACCATGATCGCGTCGAGCAGAATAGGGATTGTTGCCAAATCGGGGGATTTTAGCATGCAGCCCCGGACAGATTGGGCCTACCCTACCGGAAACAATGTCTGGTCAAACTTTCCCCGTTTCCCGGCCCGACCCCGGTCACTTGCCCTTCTGCGCCGTCCTGAATACCTGGTCGGCGCCGGCCGCCAGGAATTTCGACGGGTCCTGCTGCACGCCCATCACCAGCACTTCGAAATGCAGATGCGCGCCGGTGGAGCGGCCGGTGGAACCGACATCGGCCACATGCTGGCCGCGACGCACGATGTCGCCTACCCGCACCAGCAACCGCGACGCATGGGCATAACGGGTGACGATGCCGTTGCCGTGGTCGACTTCCAGCATGTTGCCGAACTGGTGATGGTATTCCGAGGTCACCACCACGCCGCCGGCCGCGGCCGCGATCGGCGTGCCGGTCGGCGCGGCGAAGTCGATGCCTTCATGAAAGGTGCTGCGGCCATTGAACGGATCAAAGCGCCAGCCAAAGCTGGAGGCGTTATAGCCAACCGCCACCGGCTGGCTGGTCGGCAACAGCTTGGCCTGGACCCGTTCCCGCATCAGCGCGCTCTCCACCACATTGAAATAGTCGGCGCGATGCTCGACGTCTTGCGCAAGGCTGTCCAGCATCTGCTGGAATTCCTGCACGCCCAGTTCCCTGGGCGGATGGCTGGACGGCTCGGCCCCGCCGCGACCGGGCTTTTCGCGGAAATTGAATTCCTCGGGCCGTACCCCGGCCAGGCCTTGCACCCGCTCGCCCAGCGCGTCCAGGCGCACCAGCTGCGCCTGCAGTTCACCCACCCGCGTGGCCATCTGCGCCAGGCTTTTTTTCACTTGCGGGTCCGGGGCCTGCGCCTGCGGCGCGGCGCCGGCGCCATGCACCGTCCGCGCGAACGGCAGTTTGTCGGCCAGTCCGGTCGCGACGGCGAGGTAATACAGCATGGCGGCCACCGTCAGCACGCACAAGGCAAAGGCCACGGCAAACAGCGCAACATGACGCGGCTTGAGCGTCAGCGACTTTGCCTGCGTCATTCTTGGATGCAACAGAATGATCTGCATCTTGTTCCTCAATCAAACTCAACCGTGCGATGTGATACGCTAAGCCGATGATTAGTTCACAAGGATTTCCGCGCAACTTGGTGCGCGGCATCAAAACACCTGCCGCGCACGACGCGGCTTCTTACCTTGGCGCAAATGAAAAGATGGCGCTGCTGTTGCCCGCCGTCAGGCGCATGGCCAAGCTGCAGCAGGCCTGCGCAGCCATCCTGCCCGATATGTTCGGCTATTGCGAAGTGCTCCAGTGCAGCGCCGAGCAGATGGTTCTGGGCGTGCCGAATGCCTCGGTCGCCGCGAAGCTGAAGAACAGGTTGCCGAAACTGCAGGAAAGCCTGGCGGCGCAGGGATGGCAGATCGGCGCGATACGTCTGAAGGTCCAGGTACGGCCCAGCAATCCGCCCAGGCCGGTGCCGGTCAAGCAGCTGCGCCTGCCGCAGCAGGCGGTGTCAGCCCTGGCGGAACTCAATGACACCCTGGAAAATTCGCCGCGCAACGAAGCGCTGCGGGCGGCGATCGCGGCCATGGTCGGCCGCCATCGCAAGTCAGCCTAGTTCAGCGCCCACTCCGCGCCGACCTGCCCGGCATAGGCCGGCGGCGCGTCGGCCAGCTTCGGAAAGCTGACGAGCTCATAGGAATCGGGTTGCGCCAGCAGCGCGCGCAGCAGCTGGTTGTTCAGGCCATGGCCCGACTTGTGGGCGGTATAGCTCGCCAGCAGCGGATGGCCGACCAAGTACAGGTCGCCGATCGCATCCAGTATCTTGTGGCGCACGAATTCATTCTCGTAGCGCAGGCCATCGGGGTTGAGGATGCGGTATTCATCCATCACGATGGCGTTTTCCAGCGAGCCGCCGCGCGCCAGGCCCAGGCCGCGCAGGGTCTCGACATCCTGCATGAAGCCGAAGGTGCGGGCACGGGCCACTTCGCGCACATAGGATTCCACATTGAAGTCGACCTCGGCGATCTGGCCGGTGCGGTCCACCGCCGGATGATTGAACTCGATGAAGAATTTCAGCCGGAAACCATTGTAGGGATCGAGCCTGGCCCATTTTTCCTGGGCGCCGCTGCCCTCGCGCACTTCCACAGGCTTCTTGACCCGGATGAATTTCTTCGGCGCATCCTGCTCCTGCAGGCCGGCCTGCTGCAGCAGGAAGACGAAGGAAGAGGCCGAGCCATCCATGATGGGTATCTCTTCGGCGGTGAGGTCGATGCAGAGATTGTCGATGCCCAGGCCAGCGCAGGCCGACATCAGGTGCTCGACGGTCGAGACCTTGGCGCCGTCCTGCTGCAGCGTGGACGCCATGCGGGTGTCGCCCACGCCAAGCGCCGAGGCAGGCAATAGCACCGGAGGGTCGAAGTCGACGCGGCGAAACAGGATGCCGGCATCAATGGCGGCCGGACGCAGGGTGAGTTCGACCTTGGTGCCGGAGTGCAGGCCCACGCCGGTGGTCTTGACTAACTGCTTGATAGTGCGTTGTTTTAACATCGCGCGATTATAACAATCGGGTCCGGGCCTCACGTCCCGATGGGGCAAATACCACGGACCCTGTGGCGCAATGCGCACAGGCATTGCGCCTGTTTCATCAGCCCAGCTGGCCCAGCAGGGTTTCCGCGTTCGACACCTCGAACTTGCCCGGCGCTTCCAGGTTCAGCTGCTTGACCACGCCGTCTTCGACCAGCATCGAATACCGCTGCGAGCGCACGCCCATGCCGCGCGCAGTCAGGTCGAATTCCATGCCGATCGCCTTGGTGAATTCGGCGCTGCCGTCGCCCATCATGCGCACGATGCCGGTGGCCTTCTGCTCGCGGCCCCAGGCGCCCATCACGAAGGCATCGTTGACCGACACGCACCAGATCTCGTCGACGCCCTTGGCCTTCAGCGCTTCGGCGTTGGCGATGTAGCCAGGCACATGCTTGGCCGAGCAGGTCGGGGTGTACGCGCCTGGCAGGCCGAAGATGGCGATCTTCTTGCCGCGGGTCAGGTCGCTGACCTTGAAGGTGTTCGGGCCCAAGGTGCAGCCTTCGGTTTCAACGTCGATGAACTCGGAGAGGGTCGCGTCAGGCAGGCGGTCGCCAACTTTGATGGTCATGATGATCCTTTCGGTGTGCTGAAAAAGTGCGAAAAAAAACCGAGCCCGATATCGGGCTCGGCGCGCAGCACGGAGTATGCCTCGTTCCGCAATTTCTTGCAGAACGGGCAAATCCGATACGTTTAGTCCGCCTGCTTGCGCAGGAAGGCCGGGATGTCGTAGGTTTCCATGCCGTTCTTTTCCAGGGCGCGCACGGTTTCCGATGCCGTCTTGTTGCGCCATACCGCCGGCGCCTTCAGGCTATCCATCGCGGCGCCGCCGTGGCTGCCGCCATGGGCATGACCCATGCCGCCCATCATCACTTCGTCATGGGTGCCGGTGCGCAGCGCCTGGGTCTGGACCAGCTGCACCGTCTTGCGGGTGCGGCCCAGGCCGGTGGCGACCACGGTCACGCGGATGTCGTCGCCCATCGACTCGTCGTAGGCGATGCCCTGCGCGATCGAGGCGTCCGGCGCGGCAAATGCACGCACGGTGGCCATGACTTCCTTGATTTCCTTGCCCTTCAGGCTGCGGCTGGCCGTGACGTTGACCAGCACGCCGCGCGCGCCGGACAGGTCGATGCCGTCCAAGAGCGGCGAGGCGACTGCCTGCTCGGCTGCAAGGCGGGCACGGTCCACGCCGGAAGCCACTGCGGTACCCATCATGGCCTTGCCCTGCTCGCCCATGATGGTCTTGACGTCGTTGAAGTCGACGTTGATATGGCCCGGCACGTTGATGATCTCGGCAATGCCGGCCACGGCGTTGTTGAGCACGTCGTCGGCATGCTGCAGCCACTCGATCATGCTGTCGTCTTCATAGATCTCTTCCAGCTTTTCATTCAGGATGATGATCAGCGAATCGACATGCTGCGACAGCGCCTCCAGACCTTCGTTGGCAATGTCCATGCACTTCTGGCCCTCGTACGAGAACGGCTTGGAGACCACGGCCACCGTCAGCGCCCCCTGCTCCTTGGCGATCTGCGCCACCACGGGCGCGGCGCCCGTGCCGGTGCCGCCGCCCATGCCGGCGGCGATGAAGACCATGTGCGCGCCGCGCAGCGCATCCTCGATGCGGCCGCGGGATTCCTCGGCCAGCTGGCGGCCGATGGCGGGCTTCATGCCGGCGCCCAGGCCGGTGTCGCCGATCTGAATCACGTTATGCGCCTTCGATACCTTCAGCGCCTGGGCGTCGGTATTGGCGCAGATGAATTCCACGCCCGACACGCCCTTGTTGATCATGTGCTGCACTGCATTGCCGCCGGCGCCACCGACGCCGACAACCTTGATGACGGTACCGTCAGACGTATTGTCCAGAATATCGATTTCCATGATGACTCCTCGTTAAGATGTTGCAGCGTGCAGTCAGTAGGCCTCACGGCCCGTGACGACTAACGACTGCCTACTGCCGTTGATGTTGAAAGCAAACCCGATTAAAAATTCCCCAAAAACCATTCCTTCATGCGCTGCCATACCGCCTTCACCGAACCTTCCTGGCGGGTCACGATATGGCCTCGCAGATATTGCTTCTTTGCTTCGAGCAGCAGGCCCAGCACGGTGGCGTAGCGCGGACTGCGCACCACGTCGGCCAGCTGGCCGGTGTACTCCGGCATGCCCAGGCGGGCCGGCTTGAGGAAGATGTCCTCAGCCAATTCGACCATGCCCGGCATCATCGAGGTGCCTCCGGTCAGGACCAGGCCTGACGACAGGACTTCCTCGTAGCCCGACTCGCGCACCACCTGGTGCACCAGTGCGAACAATTCTTCCACGCGCGGCTCGATCACCGCGGCCAGCGCCTGGCGCGATAGGGTGCGCGGATCGCGGTCACCCAGCCCAGGCACTTCCAGCTGCTGGCCAGGATCGGCCAGCACCTGCTTTGCCACGCCGTAGCGCAGCTTGATCTCTTCGGCTTCCGCAGTCGGCGTGCGCAACGCCATCGCGATGTCGTTGGTGATCTGGTCGCCGGCGATCGGGATCACGGCGGTGTGCCGGATCGCGCCTTCGGTGAAGATCGCCACGTCGGTGGTGCCGCCGCCGATGTCGATCAGCACCACGCCCAGTTCCTTTTCATCGGGCGTGAGCACGGCGTCGGCCGAGGCCATCGGCTGCAGGATCAGGTCCGACACTTCCAGGCCGCAGCGGCGCACGCACTTGACGATGTTCTGCACCGCCGACACCGCGCCGGTCACGATATGCACCTTCACTTCCAGGCGGATGCCGCTCATGCCTATCGGCTCGCGCACGTCTTCCTGGTTGTCGACGATGAATTCCTGCGGCACCGTGTGCAGCAGCTGCTGGTCGGTGGCGATGTTGACTGCCTTCGCGGTTTCGATCACGCGCGCCACGTCGGTCGCGGTGACTTCCTTGTCCTTGATGGCAACCATGCCGCTGGAATTGAAGCTGCGGATGTGGCTGCCGGCGATGCCGGTATAGACATTGCGGATCTTGCAGTCGGCCATCAGCTCGGCTTCCTCCAGCGCGCGCTGGATGGATTCGACCGTCGCCTCGATGTTGACGACCACACCCTTCTTCAGGCCACGCGATTCATGCTGCCCGAGTCCGATCACTTCATGCCGTCCATTCGACATGACCTCGGCCACCACCGCCACCACCTTGGAGGTGCCGATGTCGAGGCCGACGATCAGGTTTTTCGCGTCTTTAGTCATGTTCTTTCGCTTATTTCTTTTTTGTTTCGGGTGCAAGAGTCAGACCCGACGCTTTCAGCGCCAGCCCGGTCGGGTAACGCATGTCCACGCTTTCGATCCGGTCCTGCAACCGTGCCACCAGTTGCGGATAGATCCGCACCAGCCGCTCTACCCTGTTTTTCAGGGTCTCCCTGTTTTGTTCCCTGCCCAGCTCCACCGTGACGCCATTGCTCAGCTTCACGGTCCATGCATAGCGACCCGACAGTTCCACCGCCTCCGGCTTGAGTTCGACCGGCGCCAGCCACTGCATCAGGTCGCGGTATCGGGCAACCACCTCGCGCTCCGAGCCGGCCGGCCCGTTGAACTCGGGCAGCTCGCCCTCTTCCTCCGCTTCGGCCAGGTTGGCGGTGAAGATGTCGCCTTCCACGGAGATCAGCTTGCCGTCCTCGCCCCAGGTGCCCAGCGGCTTGTGCTCGTCGATCACGACCACCAGCTTGTTGGGCCATTCGCGCCGCACCGCCGCGCGCCGCACCCAGGGCACCGATTCAAACGCCACCCGCACTTCTTCCAGGTTGGCGGTGAAGAAGTTGCCCTTGATGCGCGGCAGCGCGGTGCCGCGCACGGTCGACGGGCTCACATGCTGCAGCGCGCCGTGGTCCGGTCCTTCCAGCTTCACCTCGCGCAGCGTAAACAGCGGACGATGCACCAGCCACCACAGCGCCGATCCGAGCAGCGCAAGCGCAAGCAGGCCAAGCAGCGCATTGGCCGTCGCATTGAGCAGTCGGATGTCTTGCCACATATCTGCCGTCACTCGCTCTTGGTTGTCATGGACGGCGTCCAGCCGGCCGCGGGTTGCAGGTCCAGGCTGGCCGATCTGACGATCTCCAGACACAGGTCTTCATAGCTGACGCCGCTGGCGCGGGCCGACATCGGCACCAGCGAATGGCCGGTCATGCCGGGCGATGCATTGATCTCCAGCAGGAAGGGCTCATCGTCCGGGGCGCGCAGCATGAAATCCACGCGCGCCCAGCCGGTGCAGCCCAGCGCGTTATAGGCCTGCACCGCCAGCGCCTGGATGCGCGTCGTCAGCGCGTCGTCCAGCGGCGCCGGACACAGATATTCGGTGTCGTCGCTGAAATACTTGTGCTCGTAGTCATAGTTGCCCTGCGGCGCGCGGATTTCCACCACAGGCAGCGCACGGGCATCGCGGCCGGCGCCCATCACCGGCACGGTCAGTTCGCGGCCACGGATGAATGCCTCGGCCAGCACCGTGTCGTCGTAGCGGGCGCAGTCGTCGAAGCCGGCCTGCATGGCCTGCGGCGATTCGATCTTGGAAATACCGATGGTGGAACCTTCATGCGGCGCTTTGAGCATCAGCGGCAGTCCGAGTTCCTTGGCCACGCCTTGCAACTGCTCGCTGCTGGCATGCTTGTCCAGCGTCATGAAGCGCGGCGTCGGCAGGCCATGCGACAGCCAGATTCGCTTGGTCATGATCTTGTCCATCGAGATCGCGCATGCCATCACGCCGGAGCCGGTATAGGGAATGCCGAGCTGTTCCAGCGCGCCCTGCAGCGTGCCGTCCTCGCCGTAGCGGCCATGCAGCGCGATGAAGACGCGGTCGAATCGTTGCGCGGCCAGCTGCGCCAGGTCCTGTTCGGCCGGATCGAAGCCATGCGCATCGACGCCTTTGGCGCGCAGCGCGGCCAGCACGCCGGCGCCCGACATCAGCGAGACTTCGCGTTCTGCCGAGCGGCCGCCGTACAGCACGCCGACCTTGCCCAGTTCCTGCGCCAGGTTGGAGTTGGTCATGCCGCCTCCCTTGCGCGCTGCGCCAGCTGGGCCGGCACGCCGGAAATGGAACCGGCGCCCATGGTGATGACCACATCGCCATCCCTCACGACATCGGCAATGGTGGCGGGCATGTCGGCGATGTCCTCGACGAACACCGGCTCGACCTTGCCCAGCACGCGCAAGGCATGCGCCAGCGAACGGCCGTCGGCGGCAACGATGGGCTGCTCGCCGGCCGCATACACTTCGGCCAGCACCAGCGCATCGGTGGAAGACAGTACCTTCACGAAGTCCTCGAACAGGTCGCGGGTGCGGGTATAGCGATGCGGCTGGAAGGCCAGCACCAGGCGCCGGCCCGGATAGGCGCCGCGCGCCGCCGCCAGCGTGGCCGCGGTTTCCACCGGATGATGGCCATAGTCATCCACCAAGGTGAAGCTGGTGCCGTTGGGCAGGGTGATGTCGCCATAGCGGGTGAAACGGCGGCCCACGCCATTGAATTCGGTCAGCGCCTTCTGCGTGGCGCTGTCTGCCACACCCAGTTCGCGCGCGATCGCAATCGCGGCGCAGGCATTTTGGACGTTGTGCATGCCCGGCTGGTTCAGGCTGATGTCCATCGGCGCATAGCCTTCCTGGATCACGGTGAACTGCATCAGGCCATCGCTGGCGCGGGCATCGACTGCGCGCACCTGCGCTTCCGGGTGGAAGCCATAGGTCAGCACCGGCTTGGAAATGAAGGGCATGATTTCGCGCACGTTGGCGTCATCCAGGCACAGGATGGCCACGCCGTAGAACGGCAGCCGGTTGGTGAATTCGATGAAGGCCTGCTTCAGCTTGGCAAAGCTGTGGTCATAGGTCTCCATGTGGTCGGCATCGATGTTGGTGATCACCTCGATCACTGGAGACAGGTTCAGGAAGGACGCGTCCGACTCGTCGGCCTCGGCCACGATGAAGTCGCCCGAACCGAGCTTGGCATTGGCGCCGGCGCTGGTCAGGCGGCCACCGATCACGAAGGTCGGGTCCAGCCCGCCCTGGGCCAGCACGCTGGCGACCAGGCTGGTGGTGGTGGTCTTGCCGTGGGTGCCGGCAATGGCGATGCCATTCTTCAGGCGCATCAGTTCGGCCAGCATCATTGCGCGCGGCACGATGGGGATGCGGCGTGCGCGGGCGGCCAGCACTTCCGGGTTGTCGGCTTTCACCGCGGTCGATGTCACCACTGCGTCGGCGCCCTCGATATGGGCGGCTTCATGGCCGCGGCTGACCTTGGCGCCCAGCTGGACCAGGCGCTCGGTGGCGGCATTGCTGCCGATGTCGGAACCGGACACGGTATAGCCCAGGTTGAGCAGCACCTCGGCAATGCCGCTCATGCCGCTGCCGCCGATGCCGACGAAATGGATGTTCTTTACTTTATGTTTCATGCTGTCGTTGGCGTTGCCGCCAGTTTTTCCAAGATATCCGCAATCGCCTGATTGGCGTCGCGCCTGCCGTTGCGGTATGCCGCCTCGGCCATTGCCGCGCAGCGCTCGCGCGGCATTTCCGCCAGCAGCGCGGCCAGCCGCTGCGGCGTCAGTTCATTCTGCGGCAGATAGAGCGCCGCGCCCTGCCCGTCCATCCACTGCGCGTTGTCGCGCTGGTGGCTGGTGGTGGAAGCGACGAAGGGCACCAGCACGCTGGCCACGCCGGCCGCGGTCAGTTCCGACACCGTGATCGCGCCGGCGCGGCACAGCACCAGGTCAGCTTCGGCATAGCGTGCCGGCATGTCGTCGATGAAGGCCACCACTTCCGCCTCGATGCCGGCGTCGGCATAGGCGCGGCGCAGCGCGTCGATATGCTGCTTGCCGGACTGGTGCACCAGCACCGGCCGCTTTTCCTCCGGCAGCAGCGCCATCGCCGCGGGCACCGCATCATTGAGCGCCTTCGCGCCCAGGCTGCCGCCCACCACCAGGAGGCGCAGCGGACCGCTGCGGCCGGCATAGCGTTGCGCCGGCGGCGGCAGATCAGTGATTTCACGGCGCACCGGATTGCCGGTCACGGAAGCCTTGCCAGCGGCCGCGCCGAAATCGGCCGGGAAGCCGAACAGCACCCGCCGCGCCACCGGCGTCAGCGTCTTGTTCGACAGCAGCAGCGCGGCGTCGGCATTGACCAGCACCAGCGGCACGCCGCGCAGGCGCGCCATCAGGCCGCCCGGCACGGTGACATAGCCGCCCATGCCCAGCACCACGTCGGGGTTGCGCCGCGCCAGGATGCGCAGGCAGGACACGAAGCTGGCGCTTAAGCGAAAGGCGCCGGAGAGCGTATGCATCAGGCCCTTGCCGCGCATGCCGGAGAAATCGATGCTGTCCATCGCCACGCCATGCTTGGGCACCAGTTCCTGCTCCATGCCGCGCGCGGTGCCGAGCCAGGACACATCCCAGCCGCGCGCCTTCATGGTCTCGGCGATCGCCAGGCCCGGGAAGATATGGCCGCCGGTGCCCGCCGCCATCACCATCAGCTTCATGCGCTTCATAGCCGGCCTCCGCGCATGCGGATGCGGTTCTCGTAATCGATGCGCAAGAGAATGGCCAGGCCGACGCAGTTGATCAGCACGCCCGAGCCGCCATAGCTCATCAGCGGCAGCGTCAGGCCCTTGGTCGGCAACAGGCCCAGGTTCACGCCCATGTTGATGAAGGTCTGCACGCCGATCCACAGGCCAATGCCCTTTGCCGTCAGGCCGGCGAAAGTCAGGTCGATTGCGATGGCCTGGCGGCCGATCTCGAAGGCGCGCTTGATAATCCAGTAGAACATCACCACCACCACCAGCACGCCGACAAAGCCCAGCTCCTCGCCGATCACGGCCAGCAGGAAGTCGGTATGGGCTTCCGGCAGGTAATGCAGTTTTTCCACGCTGCCGCCCAGGCCGACGCCGAACAGCTCGCCGCGGCCGAAGGCAATCAGCGAATGCGACAGCTGGTACGCCTTGCCCAGCGCATTTTCCTCGGTCCAGGGATTGAGATAGGCAAAGATGCGCTCGCGCCGCCAGGGCGACAAGCCGATCACCAGGCCGAATACCACCACCAGGATGGAAGCGATGCCCCCGAACCAGACGCCGTTGATGCCGCCCAGGAACAGGATGCCCATGGCGATGCAGACGATTACGCCGAAGGCGCCGAGGTCGGGCTCCAGCAGCAGCAGCAGGCCGACGCAGCCAACCGCCATCGCCATTGGCATAAAGCCCTTGGTGAATCGGTGCATGTGCTGCTGCTTGCGCACCGTGTAGTCGGCCGCGTACAGCACCATGAACAGCTTCATCAGTTCGGAAGGCTGAAGGTTGAATACCTTGAACGACAGCCAGCGCTTGGCGCCGTTGACGCCCTTGCCCAGGCCGGGCACCAGCACCAGCACCAGCAGCACCAGGGTAAAAACGAAGAGATACGGCGCCAGCTTCTGCCAGGTCTTCATCGGCACCCTGAAGGCAAGTGCGCCGCATATCAGCGCAACCGTGATGAAACTGGCCTGGCGCACCAGGAAATGGGTGTTCTGGTAGGACGCGTACTTGGGTGAATCGGGCAGTGCGATCGAGGCGGAATACACCATGACCATGCCGAACAGCATCAGCAGGACGGTAACCCAGACCAGCACCTGGTCATAGGCGGCAAGCTGCTGGCGCTGGGCCAGTGCCTCGGATGCGGGTGTGCCGCGGGAAAAGAAGGGCAGCGCGAATTTCATGCAATGACCTCGCCCCGCGCCAGCGCCAGTTCACGCACCGCATCGACAAAGACTTCGGCCCGGTGCGCATAGTTGCGGAACATGTCCATGCTGGCGCAGGCTGGCGACAGCAGGACGGCTTCGCCGGCCCGCGCCAGCGCGCCGGCACGGTCCACCGCCTGCTCCAGGGTGTCGCAGCCGATCATTTCAACGCCGGTGTCGGCCAGCGCCGCCCGGATCGCGCCGGCATCGCGGCCGATCAGGAACACCGTGCGGGCATGGCGCGCCACCGGCCCGGCCAGCGGGCTGAAGTCCTGTCCCTTGCCGTCGCCGCCGGCAATCAGCAGCAGGTGCGGCGCGGCGCGGCCGGCGCCGAGGCCGTTGAGCGCAGCCACGGTCGCGCCCACGTTGGTGCCCTTGCTGTCGTCGTAATAATCCACCCCGGCCACGTTGGCCACCAGTTCGACGCGATGCGGCTCGCCGCGGTATTCGCGCAGGCCATGCAGCAGCGGCGCCAGCGGCAGGCCGATGGCGCGGCACAGCGCCAGCGCCGCCAGCGCATTCATCGCGTTGTGGCGGCCGCGGATCTGCAGCGCGTCGGCCGGCATCAGCTGCTTGTGCAGCACCGGCAGCGCGGCATCGTCTTTCTTGCGGCGCTTGCGTTCGCCCTCTTCCGCCGCCACCGCCAGGGTCAGCCACAGCATGCCGTTTTCCTGGGTCAGGCCAAGGCAGTCCGGCTGATCGGGCTGGTCGCCGCCAAAGGTGACCAGCGGCGCATCCTTGCCGGCCATCTTCATGCTGAGCGCATCGTCGCGATTGAGCACGCGCACCGTGCCGGCGCCGAAGATCCTTGCCTTGGCCGCGGCATAGGCCGCCATGTCGCCATGCCAGTCGAGGTGATCCTGCGTGATATTAAGCACGGTTGCCGCATCCGGCCGCAGGCTGGCGCAGCCGTGCAGCTGGAAGCTCGACAGTTCGAGCACCCAGACCTGCGGCAGGTCGCCGGCGTCGAGCCGTGCGCGCAGCATGTCCAGCGCGGACGGGCTGATATTGCCGGCCACCTGCGCCGACAGGCCGGCCCGTTGCACCAGGAGGCCGGTCAGGCTGGTGACCGTGGTCTTGCCATTGGTGCCGGTGATGGCCAGTACCTTGGGCGCATAGCCCTGCTCTTCGCGCAGCGCATCCAGTGCCTGCGCAAACAATTCCATTTCGCCCCAGACCGGGATGCCGCGTTCGGCAGCCGGCGCCATCAGCAGCGCCAGTTCGCGGCCCGGCGCCAGGCCCGGGCTGACCGCGACGATGTCGATGCCGTCCAGCAGATCGGCGCTGAAGGCGCCGCCGATGAAGCCGGCCGCAGGCAAGGCCTGCCGCAGTTGCGGCAGGCGATCGGGCGCTTCGCGGGTGTCGGCCACGCGCACGGCGGCGCCGCAGCGTCCTAGCCAGAGCGCCATCGCCAGCCCGGATTCACCGAGCCCCAGCACCAGTACCTGTTTGCCTTGATAGTTCATTAGCGCAGCTTCAATGTCGACAGACCAAACAGCACCAGCATCATCGTGATGATCCAGAAACGCACGACGACCTGGGTTTCCTTCCAGCCCTTCTGTTCATAGTGATGATGCAGCGGCGCCATCAGCAGCACCCGGCGGCCGGTGCCGAAGCGGGCCTTGGTGTACTTGAAATAGCCGACCTGCAGCATCACCGACAGGGTTTCCACCACGAACACGCCGCCCATGATGAACAGCACGATTTCCTGGCGCACGATGACGGCAATGGTGCCCAGCGCGCCGCCCAGCGCCAGTGCGCCGACGTCGCCCATGAACACCTGGGCCGGATGGGCGTTGAACCAGAGGAAGGCCAGGCCGGCGCCGGCCATGGCGCCGCAGAAGATGATCAGCTCGCCCGCGCCCGGAATGTGCGGAATGAACAGGTAGCGGGAATAGGTCGCGCTGCCGGTCAGGTAGGCGAACAGCCCCAGCGCGGTGCCGACCATCACGGTCGGCATGATGGCCAGGCCGTCCAGGCCGTCGGTCAGGTTGACCGCGTTGCTGGTGCCGACGATGACGAAATAGGTCAGCGCGATGAAGCCCCAGACGCCCAGCGGATAGCTGATGGTCTTGAAGAAGGGCACGATGAAGTCGGCCTTGGGCGGCAGGTCCATCGAGAAGCCCGACTTCACCCAGTCCATGAACAGCTGCAGCACATTGGCGTTGGAAATCCCTGATACCGAAAAGGCGAGGTACAGCGCCGCGCCCAGGCCGATCAGGGACTGCCAGAAGTACTTCTCCTTCGATGCCATGCCCTTCGGGTCCTTGTACACCACCTTGCGGTAGTCATCGACCCAGCCGATCGCGCCAAAGCCGAGCGTCACCACCAGCACCGGCCAGATGAAGCGGTTGCTCCAGTCGCTCCACAGCAGCGTGGAGATGCCGATGGAAATCAGGATCAGCGCGCCGCCCATGGTTGGCGTGCCGGACTTGATCAGATGGGTCTGTGGACCATCGGTGCGCACCGCCTGCCCGACCTTCATGCGGGTCAGCATGCGGATCACCGCCGGGCCGGAAAACAGGCCGATGGCGAGCGCGGTCAGCGTGGCGAACACGGCGCGGAACGT
>Ga0308161_1003518_pt1 | contig 15189 bp, 11 predicted proteins | sample PhyFR2_FD_201034 | JGI IMG/M metagenome (GOLD analysis project Ga0308161, IMG submission 201034) | Phyllosphere microbial communities from UC Gill Tract Community Farm, Albany, California, United States - DLSLF.R2 | ecosystem: Host-associated > Plants > Phyllosphere > Unclassified | place: USA...
CATAGAACTGGCCCGGATGCACGCGGCTGGGCACGAGGTAGTCGCGCGCGCCTTCGGGCGTGCTCTTGGTGAGCATCGGGGTCTCGATGTCGACGAAGCCGTTGGCGTCGAGGAACTTGCGCACTTCCATGCTGACCTTGTAGCGCAGCATCAGGTTCTTCTGCATGTAGGGGCGGCGCAGGTCGAGCACGCGGTGCGTGAGGCGCACGGTTTCCGACAGGTTCTCGTCGTCGATCTGGAACGGCGGGGTCACCGATGCGTTGAGCACGTTGAGCTCATGGCACAGCACTTCGATCTGGCCGCTCTTGAGCTTGTCGTTGGTCGTGCCCGCGGGGCGCGCGCGCACCAGGCCCTTGACCTGCACGCAGAACTCGTTGCGCACGCCTTCGGCGGTGGCGAACATCTCGGCACGGTCGGGGTCGCAGACCACCTGCACATAGCCTTCGCGGTCGCGCAGGTCGATAAAGATCACACCGCCGTGGTCGCGGCGACGGTTCACCCAACCCGACAGGGTGACGGTTTCGCCCAGCAGGGCTTCGGTCACAAGACCGCAATAGTGGGAGCGCATGGCCATGGCTAGTCTTCCTGCGCCCTCTTGGGACGCGACAAGGTTTGTTATTTATCCGCGAGCGTGGTGTCGGGTGGCGTCACCACGCCCATCGAAACGATGTATTTGAGCGCGGCATCCACGCTCATGTCGAGTTCAATGCAGTCGCTCTTGCGCACGATCACGAAGTAGCCCCCGGTGGGGTTGGGTGTCGTGGGCACGAACACGCTGAGGTATTCGTCGCGCAGATAGGCTGCGATCTCGCCGCTGGGCGAACCGGTGACGAAGGCCACGGTCCAGACGCCCTCGCGCGGCCACTGCACCAGCACGGCCGTGCGGAACGCATTGCCGGTCTCGGAGAACAAGGTGTCCGACACCTGCTTGACGCTCGAATAGATCGAGCGCACCACAGGGATGCGGCTGACCACGGCATCGCCCCAGGATACCAGCTTGCGGCCCGCAAAGTTGCTGGCGGCGAAACCGACCAGCAGCAAGATGGCCAGCGTCAACAGCACGCCGAAGCCGGGAATGTGCAGGCCCAGCAGCCGGTCGGGCTGCCAGCTCTCGGGCAGGATGGTCAGCGTCTGGTCGAGCGTGCCGACGATCCAGTTCAGCACCCACACGGTGATGACGCCGGGAACGATCACCAGCAGGCCGGTGAACAGCCATTTGCGCAAGGCAGCCATGGGACTCAATCGGCCGCGACGGCTGCGGCAGCCGGGGCTGCGGGAGCCGGCGCGGCAGGTGCGGCGGCCGGCGCGGCAGCGGCGGGCGCAGCGGCCTCAGCCGCGGGAGCGGCGGCCGGCGCGGACTTGCTGCCGCCGTTCTTGAAATCGGTGGCATACCAGCCCGTGCCCTTGAGCTGGAAGCCCGGAGCCGTGAGTTGCTTCGAGAAAGCCTGGGCATTGCAGGCCGGGCACTGCGTCAGCGCAGCATCGGACATTTTCTGCAGCACATCCTTGGCGTGACCACAGGAGGCACACTTGTACGCGTAAATGGGCATGGCGCTTGAATCGAGGGAAAGTGCAAAACCTTCAATTATAGGCGTGCGCCCCGAACTCGGGGCCGGCAGGGCTGTGGCAAGCCCCGCGCGCACGCTCAGGCTGCGCTCTGGGCGAAATGCTGCACCGCCTCGCGCTGGTTGCCGAACCACTGCGGCAGCAGCGAGCCGGCCCCCATGCCGCACGCCGCGGCCAGCAGTCCGGCGAGCTGCTGCGGGAACAACTCGCTCCAGCCCGGCACGACGATGAACAGCAGCCACACGCCCAGGCCCAGGAACACCGCGGCCAGCGCGCCCTGGGTCGTGGCGCGCTTCCAGTACAGGCCCGCGGCCAGCGGCACCAGCGCGCCGACCAGCGGCACCTGGTAGGCGCCCGAGACCATCTCGTAGATCGAGCTGCCCTGCATGGTGATCGAATAGGTCAGCACGCACAGCGTGAACGCCAGCACCGACAGGCGCATGGCCTTGAGCGTGGCCTGGTCGGACATGTTCGGGCGCAGGTTGCGCAGGATGTTCTCGACAAACGCCGTCGACGGCGCGAGCAGCGTGGCCGAGGCCGTCGACATGATGGCCGACAGCAGCGCGCCGAAGAACGCGATCTGCAGCGCCAGCGGCATGCGCTCGAGCACCAGCGTCGGCAGCAGCTTCTGCGGGTCGTCGGCCAGCAGCGCCGCCGCGGTTTCGGGCATGACCAGCACCGCCGCCGTCACGACGAACATCGGCACGAACGCAAACAGGATGTAGCAGATGCCGCCGATGATCGGGCCGCGGCGCGCGATCGAGGCGTTCTTCGAGGACATCACGCGCTGGAACACGTCCTGCTGCGGGATCGAGCCCAGCATCATGGTGATGCCCGCGCCAATGAAGAACAGCCAGTCGTGCGCGCTCGCGTTCTCCGGGAAGAAGCGGAACTTGCCCGCGGTGGCCGCGTAATCGATCACGCGGCCCGCGCCGCCGGCGAGATCGGCCGCATACCAGGCAATCAGCAGCAGCCCGGCAACGATCACGATCATCTGCACGAAGTCGGTCATCGCCACCGACCACATGCCGCCAAACAGCGTGTAGACCAGCACGATCAGCGTGCCGACCACCATGCCGGTCGTGACCGACATCGCGCCCTGGGTCAGCAGGTTGAAGACCAGCCCGAGCGCCGTGACCTGCGCGCCGACCCAGCCCAGGTAGCTGAAGATGATGATGACCGAGCACAGCATCTCGATGGTGCGGCCGAAGCGCAGGCGGTAGTAGTCGCCGATGGTGATCAGGTTCTTCTGGTAGAGCTTGTACGCGAAGAACAGGCCGACCAGCACCAGGCACATGCCGGCGCCGAACGGGTCCTCGACCACGCCGCTCAGGCCTTGCTTGACGAACTGCGCCGAGACCCCGAGCACCGTCTCCGACCCGAACCAGGTGGCAAACGTGGTGGCCACCACCACCGCCAGCGGCAGGCTGCGGCCGGCCACCGCATAGTCGGACGTGTTCTTCACGCGCGTGGCCGCGTACAAGCCGATCGCGATGGACGTCAGCAGGTACAGGACGATGAATGTGATCAGCATGGCAGCTCTTTCCAACCCCGGGTATTGTCAAAACCGCTGCGGATTATCAAGGCAATAGGCGCCCTCCATGCCATCCTCCGGCCATCTGTGGTGCAAATGATGCGCGCATGAAAAAGCCCTGCGCGCCGCGACCCGGGCCCGCAGGGCTTTCAAGGCAATCCCGTGCGCCTCAGTAGAAACGCACGCGCACCAGGATCTGCATCACCAGCAGTCCGAGCAGGAAACCAACGCCGCCATAGACCAGCGCCTGCAGCAGGCTGTTGGTGCGGTGCTGGGCCTTGACCAGCTCGTGCAAGGCCTTGGTCTGGTCGTCGTTGTTGTGCTGCAGCGCGCGGTACAGCAGGCGCGGCAGCTCGGGCAGCAGCTTGGCATAGGTCGGCGCCTCGTTGCGCAGTTCGCGCCACAGGCGCTGCGGCCCCATCTGGTCAAGCATCCACTTCTCGAGGAAGGGTTTTGCCGTGCTCCACAGATCGAGGTCGGGGTCGAGCTGGCGGCCCAGGCCTTCGATGTTGAGCAGCGTCTTCTGCAGCAGCACCAGCTGCGGCTGGATCTCGACCTGAAAGCGCCGCGAGGTCTGGAACAGCCGCATCAGCACCATGCCCAGCGAGATCTCCTTGAGCGGACGGTCGAAATATGGCTCGCAGACCGAGCGGATCGCCGACTCCAGCTCCTCGACGCGGGTGGTCGGCGGCACCCAGCCGCTCTCGATGTGCAGCTGCGCCACGCGCTTGTAGTCGCGGCGGAAGAACGCGGTGAAGTTCTGCGCGAGGTATTCCTTGTCGAACTCGGTCAGCGTGCCGACGATGCCGAAGTCGATCGAGATGTAGCGCCCGAAGGTCTGCGGATCGAGGCTGACCTGGATGTTGCCCGGGTGCATGTCGCCGTGGAAGAAGCCGTCGCGAAACACCTGGGTGAAGAACAGCGTGACGCCGTCGCGCGCCAGCTGCGGGATGTCGACGCCGGCTTCGCGCAGACGCTCGACCTGGCTGATCGGCACGCCCTTCATGCGCTCCATGACCATGACCTGCGGATGGCAGAAATCCCAGTAGATCTCGGGAATCAGCACCAGGTCCAGGCCTTCCATGTTGCGGCGCAGCTGTGCGGCATTCGCGGCTTCGCGGATCAGGTCGAGCTCGTCATGCAGGTAGTTGTCGAACTCGGCAATCACCTGGCGCGGCTTGAGGCGCTTGGCATCGGCCGACAGGCGCTCGACCCAGCGCGCCATCATGTGCATCAGCTGCAGGTCCTTGTCGATCACGGCCAGCATGCCGGGACGCAGCACCTTCACCGCGACTTCGTGCTCCGCGCCATGGCGGTCGCGCAGCACGGCGAAATGCACCTGGGCAATCGAGGCGCTGGCCACGGGCTCGAGCTCGAAGCTGACGAAGATCTCGGACAGCGGGCGCTGGAACGAGCGCTCGATGGTCGCCACCGCAATTTCGGGCGGAAACGGCGGCACGCGGTCCTGCAGCTTGGCCAGCTCGAGCGCCACGTCGGGCGGCAGCAGGTCGCTGCGCGTCGACAGCACCTGGCCGAACTTGACGAAGATCGGGCCCAGCTGCTCCAGCGCCTGGCGCAGGCGCACGCCGCGCGGGGTGTGAAAGCGCCGCCCCACGGTGAGCACGCGGCTCAGCAGGCGCAGCGAAGGATGCTTGAAGCCCGACAGCACCAGTTCATCGAGCCCGTACCGAAACACCACCCAGAGGATGGTCAACCCACGCAGCATGCGGCTCATGGCAGGTTCCGGCCGCCGATTTCCCCGCTGCGGGTCTTGTCTGCCGCGCGCGCGCCGACGAACTGGCGCAGCGTCTGCGCCGCCTTGCGCGCGACCTGCGACACGGTATGCGCGGGAGCATCGCCGATCACGCGCGCCAGGTCTTCCTCGATGTCCCACTGCACGTTGTCGACCAGCCAGTTGATGTCGGCCGCGAGTTGCACATCGCCTTCGATGCGGATCGCCGGCTTGTCGCCGCGCAGCGCGGCCTGGGCCAGCGCCAGCGGCGAGGTGTCGGTGACTTCGAGCTGCAGGTCTGGGACGGCGTCGGCGTCAGCCAGGTCCAGCAGGCCCGCAGGCGTGATGGCCAGCGCCATCGTGTACGAGCGCCACTGCACGCGCGCGACACGGCCTTTCTGCCGCACCAGGCGCTCCATTGCCGCCTTTTCCTGCATCAGCACATGGTTGAGGAACAGCACCGTGCGCTGCTGCACTTCGTGCACCAGCCAGGACGGAAGTTGTGGGCCTGTCACAACGCGTTCCAGGAGGCCGTTCAGGAAAGAAAAAGGGGACTGTGTTGCCATAGTCCCCGATTATTCCCTAGTTGTCGCGCCCGACAAAACCCTTGAAACGCCGTTGCGTCAGGTTCCCTCGGGCGCTTGCGCGCAAATCACTGCAAAGCCTGCACGCCGGCCACGAGCCAGCCGCTGTTGCCGCTCTTGGGCTTGGTCATGTTCCACACTTCGCGGAAGGGGCTGGGGCTGGCCGAAGCCTCCTCGCGGATCATGCCGGAGAACTCGACGCTGGCCATGTAGCCGTCGCCCAGGTCCTCGATGCCCAGCAGCTGGGCTTCGATCATCAGCACGTCGGTCTGGTTCACGGCGCCGGGATGCTCGGCTTCACGCTCGGCCAGCTGGGTGCGGATTTCCGACAGCATGCCGTCGGTCATCATCGCGCGCAGGCTGGCGATGTCGGAACGGTCCCAGGCGGCTTGCAGCGTCACGAAGTTGCGCTTGGCGGCCGTGAGGAAACCCTGGGCGTCGAAGCCTTCGGGCACGCTCCAGTTCGCCGCCAGGCCGGAACCGATCAGCGAACCGCCGGCAGCCGCCGGAGCCGCCGACTCGAAGGCCGCGGCCTGGTTTTCCCAGGGACGGGCCGAGGCATCGTTGCCGACCTTGTCGGGGCTGTACTGGCGCGCCATGGGCACTTCGCCGGCATCGCCCGCGCCGGTGCCTGCGCCCTGGAAGGCAAACGGGCTGCGGGCTGCAGGCGCATTGGCCGCCTTGGCCTTGCGGGCGCGCATCACCATGCCCACGACCACCATGATGGCTGCTGCCAGCAGGCCGAACATCAGCATGTTGGCAAACGCCTCGCCAAAGCCCAGCGAATTCGCCAGCCAGGCCAGGCCCAGGCCCGCGGCCAGGCCGCCAAGCATGGCGCCCCAGGGCTTCTTCGGCGCCGCCGCTGCGGGCGCGGGCGTGCCGGGACGGGCCGCCGCGTTGTTGGTGGCATTCTGCGTCGGCGCAGCGGAATTGCCGGGCGCGGCGGAATTGCGCTGCGTCACGTTGTTCGACTGCTGTCCCATGGACTTGCCGCCGCCCATGCGCTTGGCGTCGGCATCCAGATGCACCACTGACAGCATCGCCACCAGTACGACAGACCAAAGCTTCATCATGTCATCTTCCTTCCATTATTCATTGTAAGAAACGCCATCTCGACGCTTGCCTCCTATCCTACTCAGCACTTGATACCCACATGAAGCGCCACGATGCCGCCGGTCATGTTGTGGTAGTCGACATGGCCGAAGCCGCATTGCTTCATCAGGAGCTTGAGTTCGTCCTGGCTCGGGTGCATGCGGATCGATTCGGCCAGATAGCGGTAGCTGGCGTCGTCGCCCGCGACCAGCTTGCCCAGCGTCGGCAGCACCTTGAACGAATACCAGTCATAGGCCTTGGTGAGCGGCTTGGCGACACGCGAAAACTCCAGCACCAGCAGCCGGCCGCCGGGCTTGAGCACGCGGCACATCTCGCGCAGCGCCTGGTCCTTGTGCGTCATGTTGCGCAGGCCGAAGGCCACGCTCACGACGTCGAAATGCGCATCGGGAAACGGCAGGTGCTCGGCATCGCAGACCAGCGTCGGCAGCAGCACGCCCTTGTCGATCAGCCGGCTGCGGCCCACGCGCAGCATGGCCTCGTTGATGTCGGTGTGCACGACCTCGCCGGTGCTGCCGACCTTTTTCGAAAACGCCAGCGCCAGGTCGCCCGTGCCGCCCGCGATGTCGAGCACCTTGCTGCCTTCGCGCAGGTTGGCCACCATGACGGTGTAGGCCTTCCAGGCGCGGTGCAGGCCGCCCGACATCAGGTCGTTCATGACGTCGTACTTGGACGCGACCGAGTCGAAGACGCCGCGCACATGGCGTGCCTTGTCCTTTTCATCGACCGACTCGAAACCGAAATGTGTGGTGCTCATATGCCATCCATGCTAAGCCGAGCATGCGCCTGGCGTACAGCGACAACCCCGTGGCGCCGCAGGGCTTGCCAGGCCTGCATCAAAATGGAAATTCGTCTACAGCGCAGGCTGATTCTGCGGCTGAAGCTACTATTAATATAGCATCCGGCGCTGCCTGCCCAGGGGATTGTCCTTAGCCCATTGCGCGACCCTGCCCCCGTTCGTGGTGAGCCTGCCCCCGTTCGTGGTGAGCCTGTCCCCGTTCGTGGTGAGCCTGTCCCCGTTCGTGGTGAGCCTGTCGAACCATGAACGGCCCGCGCTCACAAAGGAGGCTTGACCTGCTCAGTGGCTCGAGCAGCCGTGGCCCGAGGATTTCAGCGGCATCGGCGTATCCCGGTCCACGCCCGCGGCCTCCAGCCGCTGCAGGTATTGCGCCCACAGCTCCTCCTGCTGGCTGCCCAGCTCGTAGAGATAGGCCCAGGTGAACAGGCCGCTTTCGTGGCCGTCGCTGAAGACCGGCTTGATCGCGTAGTTGCCCACCGGCTCGACGGCCACGATCTCGACATTGCGCTTGCCGTACTGCAGCACTTCCTGGCCCGGGCCGTGGCCCTGGACCTCGGCCGAGGGCGAATAGACGCGCAGCAGCTCGAACGGCAGACGGAACTGCGCGCCATCGGAGTAGCCGACTTCGAGCACGCGCGAGGCGCCATGCACGGTCAGCGATTCGGGGGTCGGGGTTGTGGACTTCAAGCCTGCCATGGCGTCACCTGTGTTCGTAAAAAGTTCAAGACCAGGGCTGCAATGCTGCCACGAGCAGCGCATCCACTTCGGGCAGGCGCGCCGCGATTGCGGCCTCCTGCTCCAGGGGGCGTTCGCGCTGGGCCGCAGCCCAGATCGGCGCGGGAAAGTGGCTGTCCCAGTCGAAGCGCGCCACCACATGCCAGTGCAGGTGCGGCACCATGTTGCCCAGCGCCGCGAGATTGATCTTGGTCGGCTGCAGCTGCGCGCGCAGCACGCGCTCGACTGCGGCAACGACCTCCATGCACAGAGCGCGGTCGGCTTCGGACAGGTCGGAGAATTCGGCCACATGGTCCGTCCAGACCACGCGGTAGAACGCCGGAAACCCCGGTTCGTCGGCACGGATCACGCGCAAGCGCGCGCCCTGCCAGACCAGCGCTCCACCCGGCGTGGTGCAAAGAACGCAGTTGCGCTCGCTCATACCAGCACCCGTTCGATGCCGCCGGCGTTGGCGCGCTCGACATACTCGGGCATCCAGTTCTCGCCCAGGATCTTGTTCGCCATCTCGACCACGATGTAGTCGGCTTCGAGCAGGCCGTTCTTCATGTCGTCGCCATAGCGGCTCAGGCCTTGCAGGCAGCTCGGGCAGCTGGTCAGGATCTTCACGTTGTCCTGCGCGGCCAGCGCGCCCGCGGCCTTGAGCTGGGCTTCGCCCTTGAGCAGTTCTTCTTCCTTGCGGAAGCGGATCTGCGTCGAGATGTCGGGCCGGCTCACGCCCAGCGTCCCCGATTCGCCGCAGCAGCGCTCGCTCTTGAGCACCTGGTCGCCCATCAGGCCCTTGACGGTCTTCATCGGGTCCTGCAGCTTCATCGGCGTGTGGCAGGGGTCGTGATACAGGTAACCACCGGCCTGGCCCAGCGTGATGCCCTTTTCCAGCAGGAACTCGTGGATGTCGATGATCCGGCTGCCCGGGAAGATCTTGTCGAACTCGTAGCCCTGGAGCTGGTCGTAGCAGGTACCGCAGCTCACCACCACGGTCTTGATATCGAGGTAGTTGAGCGTGTTGGCCACGCGGTGGAACAGCACGCGGTTGTCGGTGATCATCTTGTCGGCGACATCGAACTGGCCGCTGCCGCGCTGCGGGTAGCCGCAGCACAGATAACCCGGCGGCAGCACGGTCTGCACGCCCGCATGCCACAGCATGGCCTGCGTGGCCAGGCCGACCTGGCTGAACAGCCGCTCCGAGCCGCAGCCCGGGAAGTAGAACACCGCCTCGGTCTCGGCCTGCGTGGTCTTGGGGTTGCGGATGATCGGGACGTAGTCCTTGTTCTCGATGTCCAGCAACGCGCGCGCGGTCTTCTTCGGCAGGCCGCCCGGCAGCTTCTTGTTGACGAAGTGGATCACCTGCTCCTTGAGCGGCGGCTTGCCCACCGTCGACGGCGGATGATTGGTCTGCTTGCGGCCCACGGCCTTGAACACGTCCACGGCCAGGCGCTGGGCCTTGAAGCCGACGCCGACCATGGCCTGGCGCATCACCTTGATGGTGTCTGGGTTGGTCGCGTTCAGGAAGGTCATCGTGAGCTTGTTGCCCGGATTGAAGCTCTTCTTGTCCATCTTGCGCAGCAGATTGCGCATGTTCATGGTCACGTCGCCGAAGTCGATCTTGACCGGGCAGGGATTGAAGCACTTGTGGCACACCGTGCAGTGGTCGGCCACGTCCTCGAATTCCTGCCAGTGCTTGAGCGACACGCCGCGCCGCGTCTGTTCCTCGTAAAGGAAGGCCTCGACCAGCAGCGAGGTGGCGAGGATCTTGTTGCGCGGACTGTAGAGCAGGCTGGCGCGCGGCACGTGCGTGGCGCAGACCGGCTTGCACTTGCCGCAGCGCAGGCAATCCTTGACCGAATCGGCAATCGCGCCGATGTCGGACTGCTGCATGATCAGCGATTCATGGCCCATCAGGCCGAAGCTCGGCGTGTAGGCATTGGTCAGGTCCGAATACATCAGCGATTCGCGCGCCGCCTGCCCGTCGTGCGCCATCTCGCCCGCCGTGAGGTGGGCGTCGCGGATCAGCTTGCCCTTGTTGAAGCGGCCCTCGGGGTCGACGCGCTGCTTGTAGGCGGCAAACGGCGCCAGCTCCTCGTCCGTGAGGAATTCGAGCTTGGTGATGCCGATGCCATGCTCGCCCGAGATCACGCCGTCGAGGCTGCGCGCCAGCACCATGATGCGCGCCACGGCCTCGTGCGCGGTCTGCAGCATCTCGTAGTTGTCGCTGTTGACCGGAATATTGGTATGCACGTTGCCGTCGCCGGCATGCATGTGCAGCGCCACCCAGACACGGCCCTTGAGCACCTTCTGGTGGATGGCCTGGATCTCGTCGAGGATGGGCTTGAACGCGCCGCCCGAGAACACCTGCGCCAGCGGCGCGCGCAGCTGCGTTTTCCAGCTCGCGCGCAGGCTGTGGTCCTGCAGCTGCGGGAACAGCGCTTCGACATCGGCCAGCCAGCCGGCCCACTCGGCGCGTACGCCGGCAATCAGCTCCAGCGCCTGCTGCACGCGATCTTCGAGCAGTTCGGCCGACGGGATCTCGCCCGCGTCGTCCTGCTTGCCCAGCGGCAGATTGCCGTGCGCGAAGAAGTCATGCAGCGCGTCGCACAGCTGGATCTTGTTGCGCAGGCTCAGTTCGATGTTGATGCGCTCGATGCCGTCGGTGTACTCGGCCATGCGCGGTAGCGGAATCACCACGTCTTCATTGATCTTGAAGGCGTTGGTGTGGCGCGAGATCGCGGCCGTGCGCTTGCGGTCGAGCCAGAACTTCTTGCGCGCCTCGGCGCTCACCGCGGTGAAGCCTTCGCCATTGCGCGAGTTGGCGATGCGCACGACCTCGGCCGCCACGCGCGCCACGTCGTCGGCGTTGTCGCCGGCAATGTCGCCGAGCAGCACCATCTTCGGCAGATGGCCGTTGCCCTTCTTGCTCTTGGTCGCATAGCCCACGGCCTTGAGGTAGCGGTCGTCCAGGTGTTCGAGGCCGGCGAGCAGCACGCCCGAGCGCTTTTGCTCGGCAAACATGAAGTCCTTGATCTCGACGATGCTCGGCACCGCGTCCTTGGCATTGCCGAAGAACTCCATGCAGACGGTGCGCGTGTGCTGGGGCATGCGGTGCACGACCCAGCGCGCGCTGGTGATCAGGCCATCGCAGCCTTCCTTCTGGATGCCTGGCAGCCCCGACAGGAACTTGTCGGTCACGTCCTTGCCCAGGCCTTCCTTGCGGAAGCTCTTGCCGGGAATGCTCAGCGTCTCGCTGCGCACCGGCGTCTTGCCGTCGGCTTCGAAATAGCGCAGCTCGAACGTCGCGACCTCGGCATCGTGGATCTTGCCCATGTTGTGGTCGGTGCGCGTGACTTCGAGCCACTGTGCGTCGGGCGTGACCATGCGCCAGCTGACCAGGTTGTCGAGCGCCGTGCCCCACAGCACGGCCTTCTTGCCGCCCGCATTCATCGCCACGTTGCCGCCGATGCACGACGCCTCGGCCGAGGTCGGGTCGACGGCAAACACGAAGCCGCCGCGCTCGGCCGCATCGGCCACGCGCTGCGTGACCACGCCGGCTTCGGTCCAGATCGTGCCGACTTCCTGCTCCTGGCCGGGAATGCGCAGCATCTCGACCTCGGTCATGGCCTCGAGCTTCTCGGTGTTAATCACCACGCTGCGCCAGGTCAGCGGAATCGCGCCGCCGGTGTAGCCCGTGCCGCCCCCGCGCGGAATGATGGTCAGCCCCAGCTCGATGCAGCCCTTGACCAGACCGGCCATCTCGGCCTCGGTATCGGGGGTCAGCACCACGAACGGATACTCGACGCGCCAGTCGGTGGCATCCGTCACGTGGCTCACGCGCGACAGGCCGTCGAACTTGATGTTGTCCTTGGCCGTGAGGCGCTTGAGCGTGCGCTGCACGCGCCGGCGCAGCTCGGCGGCAGCCTCGAAGGTGGTATTGAATTCGGCGATCGCGCCGCGTGCGGCCTCGACCAGCTGGCCCACCAGCGCATCGCGCTCGGCATCCATGCCGGGCTCGCGCCGCTTGTCGACCTCGGCCAGGCGGTGCTGGAGCGCATCGACCAGCGCCTTGCGGCGGTCGGGGTTGTCCAGCAGATCGTCTTGCAGATAGGGGTTGCGCTGCACCACCCAGATATCGCCCAGCACCTCGTACAGCATGCGTGCCGAGCGGCCCGTGCGGCGCTCCTCGCGCAGCTGGTTCAATACATCCCACATGGACGTGCCCAGCAACCGGATCACGATCTCCCGGTCGGAGAACGAGGTGTAGTTATAGGGGATTTCTCGGAGACGGGCAGGTTCGGCGGCCTTGGCGAGCAAGGCGGCCTGCGCAATCGGAAGATTCATGGAGGTAGACCGTGTTGGGCGTTTGGTACGCCCTTTGACCATGGGGGATATGGATTTTAAGCGGTGGACTGTTACCTTATGCATCCACCCCGGCGATGGCCCCCGGCGCCGCGGGCGTTTGCAGCGATCAAAAGCGCGCACAAAGGAGCGCAAAAGGAACGCAATCGATGCAGTCGCAATCGGTGTTTCCCCTAGGACGTCGCGCTGGTCAACCGGGTTGCGGGCCCTAGAATGCCAACACGCCCGCGTTACGCCTCTTTCATATTTTTGCCACAAATCCTCGGCCCGCTCCTGCGGATTTCGGGTTTACGCGTTGATGTGACCAGCGGCATATGCGCACAATCAGGACACAAATCTGTCACACGTCCTGCCTAGCATGGGCGGATTGTTCCCTCGTCTGATCCCAGGAGTCTTCATGCATTTCAAATCTTTGGCCATTGCTGCGGCCATCGCCGCCACCTGCGCCTCTGCCCAAGCCCAAACCGAAATCCAGTGGTGGCATTCGATGACGGCCGTGAACAACGAATGGGTCAATGACCTGGCCAAGCAGTTCAACGAAAGCCAGAAGGAATACAAGGTCGTGCCCACCTTCAAGGGTGTCTACGACGAAAGCATGACGGCTGCGATCGCCGCCTTCCGCTCGGGCAACGCGCCGCACATCCTGCAAGTGTTCGAAGTCGGCACCGCGACCATGATGGCCTCCAAGGGCGCCACCGTGCCCGTGGGCAAGGTCATGACCGACGCCGGCCTGAGCTTCGACCCCAAGGCCTACATCCCCGCCGTCGCTGGCTACTACACCGCGCCCAACGGCCAGATGCTGAGCTTCCCGTTCAACAGCTCGACCACGATCTTCTATTACAACAAGGACGCCTTCAAGAAGGCCGGCCTGAACCCCGACGTCGCGCCCAAGACCTGGCCCGAAGTCTTCGAAGCCGCCAAGAAGCTCAAGGCCAGCGGCCACAGCTGCCCGATGACGCTGGCCTGGCAAGGCTGGACCCAGCTCGAGAGCTTCTCGACCTGGCACAACGTCGAGTTCGCCACCAAGTCCAACGGCCTGGCCGGCATGGACGCACGCCTGAAGATCAACTCGCCGCTGCACGTCAAGCACATCGACGCGCTGGGCAAGGCTGCCGCCGCCGGCGAATTCGTCTACAAGGGCCGTGCCTCCTCGGCCCAGGCTTCGTTCACCTCGGGTGAATGCGCCATGATCCAGACTTCGTCGGGCTTCTACGGCGACGTGGCCAAGAACGCCAAGTTCGCCTACGCGCTGGCTCCGCTGCCCTACTACCCCGATGTCAAGGGCGCGCCGCAGAACACCGTCATCGGCGGCGCCTCGCTGTGGGTCATGGCCGGCAAGAAGGCCGAAGAGTACAAGGGCGTGGCCAAGTTCTTCGACTTCCTGTCGCAGAGCAAGGTCCAGGCCGCGAGCCACCAGCGCACCGGCTACCTGCCGGTCACCATGGCGGCTTACGACCTGACGGAAAAGTCGGGCTTCTACCAGAAGAACCCCGGCACCGACGTGGCCGTGCAACAGATGATCCGCAAGGTCACCGACAACTCGCGCGGCATCCGCCTGGGCAACTACGTGCAGATCCGCACCATCGAGGACGAAGAACTCGAACAGGTCTGGAGCGGCAAGAAGTCCGCCAAGGACGCGCTGGACTCCATCGTCAAGCGTGGCGACGAACTGCTGGTGCGTTTCGAGCGCGCCAACAAGAAGTAAGCAATTTATACAAGCTAAAGCCCTTTATTTGAGGGCCTAGCGGTTTTTACGCTGGCACAGCCGCTGCCAGCTAGGCACAATACGCGCATATTCGCTGGATTAAGCGTTTCGACTCGGTTCGTTTAGATTCGCTTTTTACACCCGTGGTGGCCAGCGCCCCCCAATCCTCCGAATCCCAAGACAAGGGGTTCGGCGGTTTTTTTTGTTTGTGAACCCCATGGAAAAACGCGTACTTTTCCGCTCTACATGGCTGCCCTGGGTCTTGCTGCTGCCCCAGCTGCTGATCATTGGCATCTTCTTCTTCTGGCCTGCAGGCCAGGCCGTGCTCCAGTCGTTCCAGATCGAAGATGCCTTCGGCATGAGCACGGAATGGGTCGGCCTGGAGAACTTCGCCAACCTGCTGGACGATCCGACCTACCTCAATTCCTTCATGCGCACCGCACTGTTCTCGGTGCTGGTGGCGGGCCTGGGCATTTCGGTGTCGCTGATCCTGGCGATCTTTGCCGACCGCATCGTGCGCGCGGCCATGCTCTACAAGACCCTGCTGATCGTCCCCTACGCCGTGGCTCCGGTCATTGCCGGCGTGCTGTGGATGTTCATGTTCTCGCCCTCGCTGGGCGTGGTGGCCCACTACCTGGGCGAGCTGGGCTACAACTGGAACCACATCATGAACGACAACCAGGCCATGGCGCTGGTGGTCCTGGCTTCGGTGTGGAAGCAGATCTCGTACAACTTCCTGTTTTTCCTGGCCGGCCTGCAGTCGATCCCCAAGTCGCTGATCGAGGCTGCGTCCATCGACGGTGCCGGCCCATGGCGCCGCTTCTGGAACATCCAGCTGCCGCTGCTGTCGCCGACCACCTTCTTCCTGCTGGTGATCAACATCGTCTACGCGTTCTTCGATACCTTCGGCATCATCGACGCGGCGACGGCCGGCGGCCCCGGCCAGTCGACCTCGATCCTGGTCTACAAGGTCTACCAGGACGGCTTCAAGTCGCTGGACCTGGGCAGCTCCGCAGCCCAGTCGGTGATCCTGATGGTCATCGTGGTGGTGCTGACGGTGGTGCAGTTCCGCTACGT
>Ga0308161_1003523_pt1 | contig 15174 bp, 19 predicted proteins | sample PhyFR2_FD_201034 | JGI IMG/M metagenome (GOLD analysis project Ga0308161, IMG submission 201034) | Phyllosphere microbial communities from UC Gill Tract Community Farm, Albany, California, United States - DLSLF.R2 | ecosystem: Host-associated > Plants > Phyllosphere > Unclassified | place: USA...
GTGTACGCCGTGCCCCCGCCGCCAGCCGCTTGCGTCGTGAAACTTGCCGACGCGACGGGCGTTTTGTTCCCGGCCGCGTCCTTGTGCATGAAGTGAAGATAGTAGGGCGTCGAGGCGAGCAACCCCGTGATGTCGAACGTTTTCGCGCCGGTCGAGTTGACGACCTGCGACAGCGTGGACGCTTCGACCTGCGCTTGCGTGGCGTTTGCGGAGGTCGAGACGAGGCAGTACAGCGTGCCGTTTGCCTCGCCGACCGTGGCGCCGCCCGTACCCGTCGTGGCCCCCGTGGCTGCGGCATTCGCTGCTGTCAGGGCAGGTACGCTGCTATCGCCTGGCGTAGTGCCGCCGCCGGGTGCCGCAGCCCACAGGGCCGCAACCGTGATATGGAACGATTGCCCGTTGGCGCGCTGGATTTCGATAACGTCGGTTCCTTGCGCCGCGCCGCCATCAGGCAGTTGCGCGACAGTTGCGCCGTTCAGGAATCCGGCGCTGACGTTGCAAAAGACCTCGGCGCCGGCCGGGAAGTCGACGAGCTGATTGCCGTTCGAGCTTTCTTCGATGTCCGTGCGGGCGATCCCGTTTGCGGTCATCGTGCCGTTGCCGATTTCGTACAGGTTGCCGTGGCGAGCTTCGTACGGGACAGCTTCGCCGACCGAATAGCCGATGCCGTTGACGGGCGCAAAAACACGATGGCCCGCCACGGCGCCGCCTAGGACGAAAGTTCCAGTGCCGCTGCTGATGACAGATTCGCGGGCCAGATTTACAAATTTTTTCATGCTGTTTCGCCTTCTGCGCGGAGGGTGAACGTGTCGGATGCCGCGGCCGGCGTGCCTGCATTGATGGTGCGGCGAACCCAGACCGCACGCGATGCGCCCGGCGCCAGATTGCCCAGGGCGATGCCGATGCCCTTGCTGCCAGCGGCACTAAAGGCCACGCCTACAGGTGCAGTGTTTTCGTTCGCAACGCTCTGCTCAGTACCGCTTACCGCGCTCGTTCCCAGGCCTGCGGCGACATCGGTACCAGCGAGCGGAGTATTAGCGCTAATCCAGAAGACCAGGTTCGCGAGCGTCAGCGTCGCGTGCGTGTTCATCACGTAAATGCAGCGGTATTCGATGTCGCCGGCAGTCGCTTCGGTGCCCGAAACGGTATCGAAAATCGAGCCGGTCGCGGCCACGCTCGAACGCACGCCGCCCAGCGAATTAGCCTGGATGGCTTGCGACGCGCCGCCCGAGAGGCGGAAACGAATGTCGGATGATTGGATGGGCACGTGCAGTCCTCGTTATTTTTCGTTCAGCCTTGCGCAGATCAGCGCAACCAGCTCGTTATCGGTGCGGCCGGCGACATCCTCAGGGAACAGGACAGCACAACCGCGGGTGGTGTTTACCGGGAAGCACAGAGCTTCCGGATCAGCCGCCCACTCGCGCAGGGCGGCGAGCAGTGCAGCGGTGGCGGGCGTGGTGCCCACCTGGTTACTTCGCGTCGTCGGTTTTCTTCGGCGCTTTGACAGCTTCGAGCGCGACGGCCGAGTCCATCAGCTCCGGAGGGCATTCGTCGCCGGCCTTGTAGTCGACCGGGTAGATTTCGCCGTCTGGCACGCCCTTGAATGGCTTGATAAATTTCATGTGCATCTCCAAAAAGGAAAAAGGCCCAGCGTCTGCCGGGCCCTTAAGTTCATTCAGCTTCGATCAGCGGATCAGCCGATCTTCATGAACTTCATGCACTCCGGGTTCTCCAGACCGCCGCCGACACGCTTGGTCGTGTAGAAAGACACGAACGGCTTGTTGGTGTACGGATCGCGCAGAATGCGGACGCCGACGCGATCGAGGATTTTGTAGGCGCGTTTGAAGTCGCCAAAGGCAATCGCCAGCGCGTTGGAAGCCACACCAGGCATGTCTGGGACGTCAGCAATAGCGTAGCCACCCAGGGTGGATGGTTGCCCGGCCTGCAGCGACGGTTGCCACAGGTAGTTGTTGTCAGAGTCCTTCAGCTTACGGATTTTCAGCATCGCGTTGCGGTTCATGGCGAATTTCGCGTTGCCAGTGAAGGTCTCGGGCAATGCATACACCAGGTCCAGGATTGCATCGCCGGTAATGCCGCCGACGGCGCCCGACGCAACTACTTCGATACCGCCCAGCGGATGCAGGTTAGCGCCGCCGGCTGCGTAGGTCAGGAGTCCGCGCGGCTTCTTGACGCCGTCGCCAGAGACGAACGCTTTACCTTCCTGGTAGGCGAATTCGACGTCGACCTCGCCAGCGAGCCAGGATTCGATGTTGATCTCGCTGTCGTCCAGCATCTGCTGCGTCGCCGCCGGATTGGCGTAAATTTCGCCCCAGCTGTAACCCTGGGCAGCCAGCTTCGGCGTGCCGGTTTCCGGGCGCGAATCGGTTTCGCCGACCCAGCCAGAAGTGGTGCCGCGGAGGTTGACCAGTTTTTTGTAGCCGTCGCCGCTGACCGGCTGCACCGAGCACAGCGCGCGCATTGGCGAAACGATGATGAGCTTGTCGGTGATGGTGCGGTCCCACTCTACGGGCGAGGTGTAGCCGCCATCGTCGGCCGCGCCCTTGTTCAGTGCGGCCTGAACTTCGCCCTTTCGCATGTGCGCCTGGAAAGCTGCGCTGTATTCCTTGTCCTTCAACGGCGCAGCGCCGCCGGCGCCCATTTCCAGCGCCGCCATTTTGGTATTGTGCGTGTCGATTGCTGCCTGCAGGTTGGCGATGTCGGCATTGATCTTTTCAACCTTCGACGCCTGCAGAGGGTCGTTGATACCAGCCTTCAGCTCGGTCAACTGCTTCGTGTGCTCTTCCTTGAAGGTTGCGAATGCTTGCTGCAGCTGTTGGACGAGCTGGGTTGGATTGCTGCCGTCTGCGCGCACGCCGCTAACGATGCCGCGCGGAGCGGACTGGGATGCTGCGATTGCGATGGCGCCGGCCATAATGCGATTGGTTTTCATTTCATTGTCCTTGGAGGGTTTTCAAGAGGTTTTGAAGCGAGGCTTCAACTTCGATGTCGTTGCCAGCGCCCGGCGTGGCATCGGGTTCGACGACAGCGCCCGGCTTGCCGTTGAATAGGGCGTTGAGCGTCTCGCGGCGGGCTGTCCGGCTTAAGCCAGACTTCGCCAGGGAGGACTCGACGGTGGCCAGAACCTTAATGTGCTGTGCCGCTTTTGTGTCTTTCGTAACCGCTGCACGATCGAGCTTGCCGGTGGCAAAGCCCTTCGCAACAGCGTCAGATGCGCTGATGAAGGTTTCGTTATCCATCATCTTTGCGATTTCTTTGGCGTCGACCCCGGTGCGCTCCGCGTATAGATCACGCATCGCGTTATCGAACGGCTCCAGATAAGCAGCGGCTTCGGCCATGTCATGGCGGTTGCCGGCAGCGACGACCCAGGCGTTGTGGATCATCAAGTGCGTACCTTCGCCCATGTTGATCTCGTCGCCGGCCATGGCGATTACGGACGCTGCTGAGGCGGCAATACCCATGATGTTGATGGTGACCTTCGCCGAGTGCATCCGCAGCAGGTTGTAAATTGCCACTCCCTCGAAGAAGTCGCCGCCAGGCGAGTTGAGATTGACCACTACATCGTTGTCGCCGATGCTGCGCAGCGCTGCACCGATTCGGCGAGCGGTCACGCCTTCGCCGTCCCACGTCTGGCCAATCGGGGCATACATGCTAATGGTCTTCGCATCGCCATCAGCAGCGGCACGAACGCCAGGCTCCCATGTATCCAAGGCGTCTTGGCGCAGATCGAACTGCGTCGTGGCGATTCGGGCATCTGCCCGGATTTCAGGTAGCTTAAGAAGGGACATTCGCGTTCCTTGTGATGGTGCTTTGCAACGACTCCGCGGCCGGGTCGTCAGATTTGGGGAGGTCAAGGCGATCGCGAACCTCGTTCGCCTTCATAAATGGCTGGCTGCCGCCGGAGCCAAGCGCCTTCGCGAAGAAGTCAGCCTGGTCTTTGAGCGTACCGCGTAGCAGAGCGTGTTCGTTGACCTTGAAGTAATAGAGCTCGCGCTCCTTTTCGGTCAGTAACTTCAGCGCGAATTCGTCTTCCCAGATGTTGAACCAATGCTGCAGGCCATATTGGATAAAGAAAATGCCCAGCTGCTCGATACCGCTACCCCAGGAGGTGTCGTCCATCATCAGCAACGGGCGAGGAACGCCAAACGCCCGCGCAATTTCTTCGATCTGGTGGTCGCGGCTCTCACCGAGCTCTGAATCTTTAGCGGAATTGGCCCATTTTTCAGCCTTGATGCCGTCCTCGAGCACCATCCACTTGTGTGCGTTCTGCACGCCCGCATAGCGCTCTTCCAGACTGTCGCGAATATTTTTGATCTGCTGGTCGTTAAGCTTGTTCGGATAGGACAGCGCGCCACCAGCCATGACGCCGTTCTTAAAGACACGCGCCGCAGCTTTTTGTGCTTGCAGTGCCAAGCCAATAGCTTCCCGCGCCTTCTTTACGCGCGACATGCCGATAAGGCCATGCTCGTCATCTGCCAGATCAGCAAGGTGTAAAACATCGCGCGCTACCAGCTCGAGAACACCACCATCAGGACGCTGGTAGTCGTAGCGCACCGTGAAATCGTCGTTGAGATGTGGCGTAACCTTCTTCGAGTCCAAGGGAATCAGTCTGACCGGGGTGGCGCCGCGCCAGATGATGCGAGCATAGGCATTGCCGTGCAACAGAGCTTGGAGCTGCATCGTGCTCTTGAACTTGTACGGACCCTGATATTCATTTGGCCGGTACTTGGCTAGCCGGTATGCAGCGTGCTCCGATGCAAACGCCTTCTCGTCGCCGCGAACCGTCAGGTTCATAGGGAGCATGCCCATCGACTCTGAGATCAGGCTTACGCAACGCAGGATAGCCATGTTCTCCAGCGCGTTTGTCGCAGTGACATACTCACCGCTGGCGGTTTCGCCGCCACGCATGAAGGCTGGAAGGTCTGCGCTGGTCAAGGCAGCAAATGTTTCCACACCTGGTGGCGAACTCGGCGCGTCCCGCCAGTGCGCGGTGGCGTTCAGTGCGTCGAATAGTTCCATGTGGTTCCTCAAAACATTAAGATGCCGCGCTCGTCATAGGCGGATGGGGCGTCGCCTCGCGCTTTGTGGACCAGGCCGGCTGCCATCACGGCAGCGACCATCAAGTCGATGCGTCCGGTAGCCTTTTCTTTGTCCAGCTTGCGGTTGCCAGCGCCGTCCTGGTCGGTTACCGCGTTACCGGCACACATGGCTAGGGGCTTGTGCCCGTTATGAGCAAGCTCGCCGTTCAGCAGCATGGTCTCGAAGGTTTCCAGCGCCGGGCTCATGTCCTTGTAGCCCTGGCCGAACGGCTCCATCGGCGGCAAGCTGATCCCGTCGTCGGCCGCCATCTGCAGCAGATCTTCGATCCGCCAGCGGTCGTAGGCGCATAGGATGATTTCGAAGAAGTCGCACAGGCCAGACAGTTTCTGCAGGATCACCCGTTTGCTGATGGCCCGGCCCGGGGTCGTCAGCAGCAGTCCTTCCGCCACCCAGTCGACATATGGCACCATGTCCTGCTGTGCGCGCCGCTCGATGTCGGCGTCCGGCAGCCAGGCGTACGGCACCAGCTTCCACGGTTCGCCCTCCTCGACCGGCTCCACCAGAAAGACCAGCGCGGTCAAGTCAGTGGTGCTGGCCAAGTCCATCGCGGCCACCGCTCGGCGCCCGCGCAACGACTCGACGTCGTACTCGAGCTTTGCGCCCTTCCACACTTCGTGGCTGATCCAGGGGGACTCGGCGTCCGTCCACTGGCAGAAATTCAGACGGCGAACAAGTGCTTCTTTCGACGGCATCCCTTTGGCTTCCGTCACCTGCTCGCGGATGTATTTGTACCCGGGCAGATCCGCGTCCTGCAAGCTGGGATTCGCCTTTGGCCAGCATTCCTCGCTTTCGAACGGATCGTCGTCCTCGTCGAGCGCGCAGATATATGGGAAAAAGGCATCGTCGACCAGCTCACCGGAAGCAACCTTTGTGCCGTATTCGTGCGAATTCCAGCACGGAGACTTCCGGCTGGCGCCGGCGTTGGTGATGATGAAGATCAGCGCCTGGCGCCGGCTCTTCGTACCGGCTCGCAGCATTTCGAGCACGGTCGCCGTTTTGTGTTCGTGGTACTCGTCCACGAGCGCGATGTGCGGGCGCGGGCCGGACTGGCCATCATCACTACTGATCGGCCGGAAAAATGAACCGGTTTGTAGGTAAGCCAGGTTCCAGGCTTTCTCACCTGTCCCGCTCTTCGTGAGGCGCTTCTTCAGCTCAGGCGACTGGTCGTGCATAGCTACCGCGTCGCGGAAAAGGATCATCGCCTGATCCTTCTTCGTCGCCGCCGAGTAGATCTCGGCGCGCGCCTCACCGTCCGCGACCAGGCCCTTCATGCCGACGCCGGCCGCGAGCGGCGACTTCCCGCTACCTTTTGCCGTTTCGACATAGACGACGCGGAAGCGTCGGAAGCCGTCTGCGCCCTTCCAGCCGAAGATGCTGCCCACGACGAACTTTTGCCAGGGCAGCAGTTCGAAAGGGTTGCCCTCGAAGTCGCCGCCATTCAGCTTGAGGATGTCGCGATAAAAGCCGATCGCCTTCAAGGCCTCGGCCACGTCCCAGACCAAGCCGCGCTTTCCGCCTTCAGCCAAGTCGGCAAGGTGGCGCGCGCACTGGTCTCGCACGTGCGGGCCAGCGATGCGGACTCCGTCGACGACGGACTGTGCGTACTCGGTAACTGGGTCGTCAGAAGTAGCTGGCGAGCGGGTCTTTTTTCTCGTCGCCATCGGGCAGATCCACATTCACTTTTGTTCGCGCGGCCGGCGTTAGGCCGAACTCGACCAGGTAGCTTTTGAACTGAGAGTCAGCGGCGCGCAGCTGGTTGACCGCGGGATTGTTTTTGATGAGGGTGTTGCTGTTCTGGTCCAGAGTCGTATAGGTCCGTCCGTCCCGCTCGATCAGCTTGCGGCACTCAATGATGTCGCTGTAGCAGTCGACCAGGCGTTCCAGGGCCAGACCGTCGGCCTCGGTGAGCACGCCCATTCCTGCGAGCAGCGTGCACAGTTTTTTCCATGTGACCTTGCCCTTGGCGTCGAGGTGCGACGGGCACGCCGGCGCCTTCGTCTTCGGCCTGGGCTCTTTCTTGTTGACCGCGCGCTTGCCCGGGTTGCCCGTGACCAGTTTCAGCGCGGTCGGTGTGGGGCGCCTCCCGGCCATTTTCATCTCCAGAAAAAAAGTTTCATTTCGCGGTTGTGCGCAAAGAGGGGGCGAGCGGTCCCTTTCGCCGGCCGACCCAGACTTTTGACACCCCCCCCTGCCTATTTTTTGTGCAACGATTAAAAAGTAGGCACTAGGTCGGCCAGCCGTCCGGGCCAGGCACCTTGCGCACCCTCTTGCGCTTCCCCTGCTCTGCCTCAGTCTTTACCGCGTGACAGGGGTCGCAGATTGCTTCCAAATTGGATGGGTCGTCGGTCTTGGCGCGCGGCCAGCGCAACGTTGCGGCCTTCGCCTTGCTTACGATGTGGTCGACCGCGTGAGCGAGCGTCATGCGTCCCGCACGCTTGCACGGCTGGCACTGGCCGCCGTCGCGCTTCATGACCTCGTTGCGCACTTTGACCCAGGCGCTGTCGTAACCACGCTCGTGTCGGCTCTTCGTGCCCCAGACCATCAGCGCTGTGCCTGCTTCTTCTTGCGGGCGCGGGTGGCTAGCTTCTTCGGTGCAGGTGGCGCAGGTGGCGCGACCAGCAGCAGCTGGACCAGCTCGACCACGCTCATGCCTGGCTTGCCGTGCCCATTGGCGCGCAGCAGGCGCTTGGCCTCGGCGCAGTCGGCCAGCAGCTCGCAGTAATCGGCCAGCACCGTGGGGTGGTTGACCTGGAAGATCATGGCCGGGCGATCCGGCACGATGGCGCGCACCAGCTCATCGCGGTACATCTCGGCGAGCGGCTTCATACACCCGACCCGTCAAGGTATCGTTCGATGGCATCAGGCGGAAACGCAAGCCAGTCGCATGCTGGCCGGCGAGAGGTTCGTTCTATGAACTCGGAATGCGCGGCATTGATTCGGTTGCGGTACCAAGTGTCGAAGTGCACAGGCTCAGACGGCGGCGAGGCAACTGGTGCGCGCCTGAAGCGCGGCACCAGATCGTACGCCGTGAGCGCAGTGGTAATTGCCTTGCCATCGCTGGGGTAGTACTCGCACTCGACCCGTACGCACTCACCAGCGCGAACGTGCAGCGCGAATGCCCGCGTCACTTTTGGCAGACCCAATGCTTCGATCAGGTCTTTCCCGATCTCATGTGCGGTAATTGCCATTAGGGCGCTCGCTTATTCTCGGCAGCCTGGTCGATGGCCATCTGCTCGCGGTGGATCTGCACCATGAAGCGCAGCCAGGTCACTTCGTCTTGGACGCTCATGCGCCACCTATGCCTTCGTTCATTTGACGCTTTCGATGTGCACGGCGTGGCGCACGAGCCATTCGATGGAGCGCTCGCGCGGGCGCCAGGAAGTCAGGCAGTTCACCACGACGATTGCCGTCATCACCGGGCGCAACCACCATCGCACCTTCAGCTTCAGTGTCAACTGCACCATGGGAACCTCAAAAATAAAAAAAGCCGCCAGCAGCGGGAACGCTACGGCGGCGAAGTCCAGCGGGGCTGGGGAGACACATTGTGGTGGCCGGTGCTGATCCCGGCATTGCTGCTTATCCCGAAGTTACGCAGCTACATGCACCACACAGATACGGAATCAAGGCCGGCTCGCTTGTATTCCCCGGCTTTTCCCCGCTCATTCCCGCATCTGTGTGGTCACCCGTGACGGGGGTGAGGCGCGAAGCTCGCATAAGGCAGCGTTTCACGGGAATTCTTCATGCTGGAGAGGATGCAGCGGGGCCGGGCCGCTGCGCTTCGGGGCGCAGGTCGTTCACATGATCGCCTCCGTTGGTTGCGGAATGCAAAAAGCCCGCAACCTTTCGGGGCGGGCTTCTCTGCACTCCAAGGCTATCTGCCAAGTGAGCGGGTCAAACTTTTCTACAGACGTGCGACAGCAGCAAAGGCTGGGGTACTGTCGCGAGTTCCGGTTATCGGTGGCGCTGGTGCGCACATTACGAGGCCGGAAGACTGTAGGTCTGCAGTTTACACGAATTGCTGTACGTTTACACAGCAGAATAAAAAAATGGCGGTTTCGGCCAACCTAGCCGAGCTGCTCGAGATAAGCAGTAAAGCGTTCGCGCTCCTCGTGCAGGTCGAACCCGTTGATGTTAAGCAGTTGGGCCAGATTTTCTTTTGTCAGTAAGCGCCGCCCATGCTCGACGGATTCGATTGCCCTGTCCATGATTACGTCAACGGACGTCGCCCACTTTTTCCAGCGGATCAACTGCGAGTTTGTAAGTGCGTCGATGTCGACGCCTTTGAATGCTTTCAACTCATCGAGGATCTGGACCATTAGGAGCTCACGCAGGTTGTTTTCCGGGTACAGTGCTTCGATCCCACGGATATCCCCCTCGAACTCTGTGATGTAAAGTGGACGCTCTAGCTTCCGTCCAGCTCGCACCTCCATATCGTCTGCCTCATAAGATAAAGCTTGCCGATCCCTGGTGAACTTGCCGGATTTCTGCTTTACCAACGAATTGAGCTGTCTTGTGATCGCAATCGGCAGCTTGCCCGGATTGACGAGTGCACCACTGTGCATGTTTACCCAGTTGGCGCCTTTGTCCTCTGTCCGTAATCCAGCAATTTTCGCCTCTAATTCTTCCACTCGGAAACTGAAGCTCCACAGCAGATCTCGGTTTTCATAAGCCGCCAGGTCAGTATCGAACTGCTTTGCTAGGTGATCGAACTCGACAGCGAAATATTTCTTCCCGCAATCCTTGCCGATGTTCGTTTCGAGTCCGTTTTTCGTAACGACGATATATCCTCGAGCGTGAAGGGTGTGGCAATTGGTGAGCCCGCACTTAACCATGTCGCCGAACACATATCGACCGATTACAGATTTCAGCTCGTGCTGTTTCGGGTCAAGGTCTACGGTGAAGCCAGGCCGCTGAAGTACCTCTTCCCAAGAGCCAACTTTAAACGGCCCCTTGTCGCTGTTAATAGTGATCATCTGTCGTCCACCGCTTGCAAAGCGTAAATAATAACGCCACATGCAGGCAGTAAATGGAATTTTTCAGCGTAGTTTTGTCCCTGCAATCGCTGCGTGGCTATCGGCGATATGATGAAGTTCGCTCACCATATTCAGTGTGTGTTCACGAACGAAACCGGCCGCCATGGCCAAGTTCGCCTTACCGGTACCGCTGCAGACTTTGCACGAACGACTCTCGATAACGCCGGCACCGCTACATGGCTCACAGCCCCCGGCGAGCCAATGCGCTAACGAGTGCTCGGCCACGCTGCGATATAGCTTCTGCGCGGCCTCCGCGTCCCATGCAGTGTTTTCCGGTACCCAGCCGCGGGCACGGCCTCGCTTGATGACTTCTTCAATCCACAGGCGCAACAGCTGGGCCAGATCGCCCGCGCTTGCCTGAGCTGCCACTGCGTCGCCACCGAGTGCCTGCTGGCACTCCGCCTGACGACGAACGTCCTTCCGACGGACCGCCTCAGCATGTTCAAATACCACACGTGCACGGACTAGAGCGGCGCGCGTAAGCGTTTCGGTGGCAGTGCTAGCGAATTTAAATCGGTAAAGAAGCGGACCCAGATCGCCGATAGCAGCAGACGCGAAGGCTGCCGCCATCAGCGGCTCAGCCTGGTGGTGGTCCGCGTCGTCTCGGAGATTCGAGGCGCTCAGCGAAGCGATATAGCGGTCTGCGAATCCCATGATTTAACCCTTAGCGAAAGACGACCGAACGAGCGTACCATGCCTCCGTGCATTTTTCCAGATGGAAAAGGTTTATTTTTAACATTGTTGCCGGGGAACGTCGAGACGAAAAAAAGCCCTCGCGAAGAGGGCTAAATACGTTAGGCAAATGGATGAGCGGTTGCGGTTACTCGGTAGCGGTTTCCTCGTCCGCTGGTGCTGGAAGCGGCTGGACGACAAGCTGGCAGCCGAGCGCCTTCACCACGCCCAGGATAGTTTCCAGGCGCGGCTGACTGCCCGGCCGCAGCGCCTTGTACAGCGACTCGCGGCCAATGCCGGCGCGGCTGGCCACGTCGGCCATACCACTGGCGCGCGCGGCCGCATTCAGACCCTCAGCAATCAGGGCCGCGTCGCCCTCAGCGAATGCAAGGGTCAGGTATTCGGCAAGCACTGCCGGGTCTTTGAATTTGTCAGCCAGGTCGAATTTTTGGAACGACCGGATCTTGTCCATGTCGAATTCGCCTTCCGGCGGATCTTGGTTAGTTACGTTTTTCATCTCGGTGCCACTCCTTTGGCTCTGCTCAAATGTGCGCTTGCGAAGATGCCGGGGATCTCTCCCCGGCTTTTGCTACTTTTTCAGTTCTGCTACAAGTTCCTGTGCTGCTTGGATGTCTCGTTGCTGCTCGCCTTTCTTTTTCGTTCCCCCTCCCAGCAGCAGAACTATTTCTTTTCCGACCTTCGTGTAGTAGATTCGCCACCCCGGTCCGTAATCGATTTTCAGTTCGCCGACCCCGCCTTTTACTGCCTTTGCCTTGCCGGGGTTTCCTGCTGCGAGTCTCGAAACAGCCATGAGCACCCTCGCTTTTGTTGCCGCATCCTTTATACCGTTGTAGAACTCTTGGTATCTGGGATGCTCTATTATTTCCATCTCTCTCCTTTCGTTTTCACGTTTGCCTAACGTGAAACCATTGTATTCGATCGAATACATAAGATCAAGTGTTTTGTGCTCGATTGAATACATTTATTTTTGTGCGTTCGGGAGTGCCCGGCGTACAATTGCGTCGTTCCTGCTCTGCGTTCGCATCAGGCTGAAGTCCTCGCAAGAGGCCGCTATCTGGCGATGCTGGTTGCTGGGTAGCGTCTGACCGCGCGCAAGCGCCAGCCAGGGGCCACGCTCTCGGCGAAGCAAAGCAACCACCAGCGCACTATTCTGCCCGCCGTGCGCGGGCATTTTTTTACCCTGCGACGATCTCGACCCGCACCGCGCCAGGCTTCCCGCCGTACTCGCGCCGGATCGTCACCGGCTCAAACTGGCTGTCGTTCACGCCCAGGGCGTCGGCCACGCCGTCGAGCATCGGCTTGCACGCGGCCAGCAGGTTGTCGCGGTCGCGCGCGCGGCGGTCGGGCTGCACGAACGTGATGACCAGCGCCAGCTCGGCACCCGGCGCGAAGCTGTGGCCAGCGGCGGCGGCGGCCGTTAGCAGCGCGGCGCTGGCGCGCGCGGACTTGCGCAGTGCGGACCTTGACGCCCAATGCGTGCCTTTCGAGCTGTTGGGATTCAGGCGGCGGTCGGGGAATGGCAGTAATACAATAAGTGATGTATTCTTCGTCACGCTGCGACTCCTTGATGCGCACCCCTCGTGCACAAGACAGCATTGAGTTCTTGTCGCAGCTCCCCTCCCCCGCCTTGCTGGCGCTGTAGCGCCATTTCGTAACAGTCCACCAGGATCTTGTGCCAGTCGGCGCGCGCGTCCCAATAGGTGCAGCGGCAGTGCGATATATCGTCCTGCCCGAACTCGCCCATCGCCTGCAATTCGGCCAGGCGCCGCTCGATCTTTTCGGGCAGCGGCTGGTGCTGGTCATTCACGTTTGTTTTGGCCATAGTTGTCATTTAGAGGGGTTGGTTGGACCCCTCAGGCTGCGGTGGTAGTAGAGGGGGTGTACTGCGGCCCCCGAGCAAAATCAGCAAAAACTTGTATCGAAAGTGACGTATTCGCGGTCGGTCAACTCCGCTACGGCTCGCCCAGGCCGCCCCCTCGCCCTTTCGACTGGCGCACTCGCTTGAATGCGCCTGCCAAACGGGCCAAGCATTCCAACTCTGTACCTCTGTTCGGTCCGGCCTGTGCTCTCAGGCCTCGCCAAGGCCCCCTCTGCGCCTTGTTCGTGCTGTGCCCTGGTGATTCGTCAGGGCGGCCGGTCTTTTCGCGGTGTGGGCCGATTCAGGCCCGTGCACGTTTTTTCTGGTGTCGTCCGCTCCACCATGGGTCGGATTTGAAATCTGACCCTTTCAATCTTGGGAAGGGAATGACCAAAGTGGTCCACCCCTTTCCAAGATGCGCTCAGGTTTGAGCGCGTCTCCCGCCCTACTTCGCGCGCATCAGCCGCGCTTCTCGCATCACCTTCAGCTTCACGTCGGCGAATGCGCTGGCCTGGATCTGCAGCGGCGTGCGCGGCCGGCTGAAAGTGAACGATGGCGCCGACATCACCAGCTCCATCTGCTCCATGACGTAATCGTTCCAGTCGGTGCCGGCGCACGTCGGGAACGCGACGCCCACGCCCAGCACGTCGGCGGCCGCGCGCGCGCCGTCCAGGCCCGGATTGCGGCCGATGCGTTTGGCGGTCTCCCAGTCGTTGTCGGCGCACACGACGCCCATGCCGAAGCGGTCCATGCGTTCGGCGACGACCGGCAGATTCCCGGCGTTGAAGGCGACGACGACGCGGCAGGTTGGGATGGCCTGGAAGATGGTCAGGCCGGTGGCGAAACCCTCGACGAGCGCTGTGATCGCGGCGCCGGGCCGCTCGATGGCGTAGTAGGCGCATTTAGTGGTGGCGCCGAGGTGGAATTTCTTCTCGCCGTCTGGCGAAATGCGCTGCAGGCTGAGAATCTTGCCGTTGTAGAGCATCGGGATCACGAGCCAGCCATCGGCGTCGACGCGCAGGCCCAAGCAACCAGCGACGCCCAGGCCTTTGCTGACCAGGTACGGATGGCCGTCGCGCAGCGGCGTGCACGAGTCGTAGTGCGCACGCGCGGCCAGCGTGGCTTCGCACAGCGCGGCGCGGCGTTCGCGCTGGCGCTGCGCGATGGCGGCACGATCGATCGGCGCGGCCAGCGCGGCGGCGGCATCGCTGGCGCGCCACATGACGGGCTCGGCGTGCACGGCGTAGTCCTGGCACCAGCCGACAAGGCCGTCGTCGGCAAGCTTGATGCTGGCGTTCTTCTTGCGCGGGTGGCTCTCCGTCTTGCAGCGGATCCAGCGGCCGGGCGTGAACGTGTCCGGCACGATGATGCCGTTCGCCTGGACGAATTGCAGGAAGTCGCTCATTTTCGGCCTGCGATCTTCTTTTTCGATGCCGCCCATGCCATGTTGCGCGACGTGATCCACTTGCGCGTCTCAGACGTGGGCTCCATTGGTGGCAATTCGTTACGGGGTGGCCACTCGTTGAACTTTTCGCGAAACTTCGCCAGGACCCAGCCGGAGGTTTTTCCTTTTTCAGCAGCGTACTGGCGCAGCTGGGCGTGGAACACACGCATGTGGTCGATGGTAGGCGCTGGCTTTGCCGGCTTCGCACCCTTAACCTCCTGCAACGAGCCTTCGACGTGCTCAACCGACCGCGGCTTCTTGTACGTGTGCCCACAGGCCGGACAGGTCGGCAGCGGATCATGGATGCACGAACAGGTCGGGCATTTGACGGGCTGGCGCTCTTTTTTCTGGACCTTCACCTGCTGTTTGCGCGTGCCGTCGTCGAGGTCATGGGCGCCGCTCTCGAAGAACGAGTGCATCGCATCCCAGAAGCGGAAACAGTTCCCGCTGTGGTCCAGCACGATGCATTCGGCCTTGCCCGGATGGATGCGCAGGCCGCGGCCCAGGATCTGGATGTGCTCGGCGAGGCTGTTCGTAAGCGGGCGCGCCATGATGATGACCTCGACGTCGGACACGTCGAAACCCTTGCTCAGCGCGCTGACGCTGATCAGGCCGCGCACCCGGCTGTCAGGTTTACTGAACTCTTCGGTCAGTGCGTCGCGAGCGGCTTCATCCGTGCGGTAGGTGTAGAGCTCAGTGAGAACGCCGGCCTCCAGGAACTGGCGATGCATCTCCTCACAGTGTTTGACATCGCAACCGAAGGCGATAAACTTCTTGCCTTTGCCGTGACGGAGGTATTCCGCCACGCAGTCACCGATGATCGGCATGGCGCGTTTCGACGCCTCCTTTTTCGTCCACTCGCCGCCTCGCTTTTGGGCGCCAGTCATATCCGGCTCGCTTGCGGCGAATACGCGGAATGGAACGAGGAAGCCGTCTGCCGTGAGTTGGTTAGTGGTCGTAGTCGATACGACGCCACCGTACAGCGAACCCAGGCCCTTCGTCATCGGCGTGGCGGTGAGGCCAACAAC
>Ga0308161_1003525_pt1 | contig 15169 bp, 9 predicted proteins | sample PhyFR2_FD_201034 | JGI IMG/M metagenome (GOLD analysis project Ga0308161, IMG submission 201034) | Phyllosphere microbial communities from UC Gill Tract Community Farm, Albany, California, United States - DLSLF.R2 | ecosystem: Host-associated > Plants > Phyllosphere > Unclassified | place: USA...
CCGCGTTCGATGTGCCACAACGGCACGGCCTGGTGCCGTTATGGCACCAGATCAGGTGCCGGGACTTTTTACATTCGACGTTATTCAATTCAGGAATCGTCCCATGCAAAATAGTTCTATCCTGCGCCGCACTGCCCTCGCCTGCGGTATTGCCCTGCTGGCCGCCGGTTCGGCTTTCGCCGATGCGTCGTACCCCAACAAGGCCATCACCATGGTCATCGGCTATCCGCCGGGCGGCAGCACCGATCTCGTGGGACGCATGGTCGGCACCGAACTCGCCAACCGCCTGGGCCAGCCGGTGGTGATCGAGAACCTGGGTGGCGCGGGCGGCGCGATTGCGGCGCAGAAGGTCGCCAAGTCCGCACCCGATGGCTACACCATCATGGTCGGCGCGAACAACGAACTGGCCATTGCGCGCCTGATCAACAAGAGCCTGAAGTACACGATCAAGGACTTCACGGCGATCGGCATGGTGGCATCGCAGCCGCTGGTGCTGGTGGCGTCGCAAAAGGCCGGCGTGAAGAACACCGACGAGTTCATCGCCGCGGTCTCCAAGGCCCCGGGCCAGACCAGCTACGGCAGCTCGGGCGTGGGTACCTCGCTGCACCTGGCCGGTGAACTGGTCAAGGAACAGGGCAAGCTGCAGATGATGCACATCCCCTACCGCGGTGTCGCGCCCCTGACCACCGACCTGGTGGGCAACAACATCGAGTACGGCATGTTCGTGCTCTCCAGCGGCCTGCCGCAGATCCAGTCGGGCAAGGTCATTGCGCTGGGCACGACCGAAGCCAAGCGCTCGGCCATCACGCCGAACATTCCTGCGCTCGCCGAAAACCCGGCGTTCAAGAACGTCGACATCAGCGTCTGGTTTGCACTGATGGCCCCGCCCAACCTGCCCAAGCCCATCCAGGACAAGCTGAAGAAGGCCTTGAACGACACGCTGGCCTCGGCCGACTTCCGCAAGAAGCTGGCCGCCACCGGCTCGGTGGTCTCGGATGCCAAGCTCGATACCGACAAGTACATCGCGTCCGAAATCGCCAAGTACACCAAGATCGTTGAATTCGCCAAGATCGAAGAATGAGCACACTGCAATTTGACCTGCCGGCGCCCGACATCGGCGCCTGGCGCGCGGGCAACACCGGCACCGAAGGCGTCTGGCGCTTCGATTCGGGCCTGCCCGGACGCAACGTGATGATCACCTCGCTGGTGCATGGCAACGAACTCAGCGGCGCCTGGGCCGTCAAGGGCCTGCTCGAAGCCGGCCTGCGCCCGCTGCAGGGCACGCTGACGCTGGTTTTTGCCAACCTGCAGGCCTTCGACCGTTTCGACGCCAATGCGCATGACGCATCGCGCTTCACCGACGAAGACCTGAACCGGCAGTGGAGCGACGAGCGCATGGACGCGGCCGACAGCAACGAGCGCCGGCGCGCCGCGGCGCTGCGCCCGTTCGTGCGCCAGACCGACTGGCTGCTCGACCTGCACTCCATGCACGAGCCCTCGGCGCCGCTGCTGCTGACCGGCGTGCAGCCGCGCAACCAGCTGCTGGCCAAGCAGATGGGCGCGCCCACGCATGTCGTGATCGATGCGGGCCACAAGGACGGCACGCGCCTGCGCGACTACGGCCGCTTCGGCCTGCCCGACGACCAAGCCGGCGACTCGCGCACGCTGCTGGTCGAGTGCGGCTTCCATGGCGATCCGGCCAGCCGCGATATCGCCCAGGACCAGTGCCTGCGCTTCCTGCTCGCGTCCGAAATCATCGACCAGGCCGAAGCCGACCGCCTGCTGCCCGGCTGGCGCCTGCCCGACCCCGCGCCCCAGCTCGCGCTGACCGTGACCGGCCCGGTGGTGGCCAAGAGCGCGGCTTTCCGCTTCAACGCCCCGTTCACCGGCCTGGAGCACTTCGCCAAGGCCGGCACGGTCATCGGCGACAACGACGGCGAGCCCGTGCTCACGCCCTACGACGACTGCGTGCTGGTCATGCCCTCGGTGCGCCAGGCGCGCGCCGGCGTGACGGTGGTGCGTTTTGCGCGCTGCGCGCCGCTCTGAGCCAGGCTGTGGATAACTTGGTGCGCACGCCGCGCTGAGATGCATCCCCGATGAAAAATGCCCCCATGCCCGAAGGCATGGGGGCATTGTTTTTTCCCGCCGCGCTTACTGCGCGCCGACCTGCACCGTCATCGGCTTGGCGAAGATGGTGTAGCTGTAGGTGCCGGTACCCATCCTGTGGGTGTAGCCGGGCAGCACGCTGGCCGTGCCGGCGGCGGTGAAGGTCACGCGGCCGTCGCTGCCGACGGTGTGCGCGGGCGAGCCGTCCAGCACCACCATCTGGTTGCTGAGGGCCGGGCTGACGTTACCGACCTGGGTGCTCAGGTCGACCGCGGCGGCAAACGGGCTGCCGATCGTGGCGCTGGCCGTGGCCGCCGTGCTGATCGCCACCGGGAAGTCCTTGGCCCAGTACGCGTGGTCGGTGGTGATGCCGTGCGTGCCGTAGCTGTAGAAGCGGTAGAAGTCGTTCTCGGTGTTGATGGTCCAGGGCCAGAACGTGGTGCCGCGGTGCTTGCCGGCTTCCATCGTGGCCTGGGTCAGGCCGCCGAACGAGGGGTTGTAGGTCGACGAGTAGAGCTGCGTGCCATTGAGGATGTTGCGCAGGTTGACCGCCACATCGCCGGCATCGGCCGAGCTGTTGAGGAAACCGGTGCTGATCTCGGGCAGGGTCTCGGCCATGCGGTTGAGCTGATCGCCGCTGAACGAGATCGCCACCACCTGGTCCCTGACGCCGGCCTTCTCGAGTTCTTCCTTGAGCAGCGGCACGATGCCCGCGGTGGTGCTCTTGAGCTCGATGAAATGGCTCACGTTGCGGCCCTTGAATGCGTCGAAGTACTCCTGCAGCGTGGGCACCGAGAGGCCGCTGGGCTTGGTCTTGAGCTGCTTGACCTGGGCCAGCGTCATGTCCTCGATGCGGCCCGTGCCGTTGGTGGTGCGCGTGACGGTGTCGTCATGCATGATGACCAGATGCCGGTCGGTGGTCATGTAGATGTCGTTCTCGACGGCATCGGCACCCGCGGCCACGGCTGCGCGCGCGCTTTCAAGCGTGTTCTCGTCGGTCGTGCTGGGCATGCCGCGGTGGCCCGTGACCAGCGGCTTGCGCAGCAGCGTGTTGGCCGGCAGCTGCTTGAGCACCGCGCTGTAGACGCCGGCATTGGCCGCGATCACGCCATTGACGCCCGTGGTCAGCACTTCGGCAGCCGCGGCCGGCGTGGCAGCCGTCGACTTCGCCCAGGGCGTGAGCAGCAGGCGCTGCAGGTGGGCGACCGTCGTGCGGTTGGTCATGGCTGCGGGCAGCACCGCGATCTTGGCCTTGGCGCGGTTGGTGGCGCTGACCACCTGCAGGATGTCCTGGGTGGTGTTGCCCAGGATGGAGACCCCCGAGAAATCCACGGCCGTGCGCACCGCGGGAATGGCGCGGCGCGCGCTGGCCAGCAGCTCGACATTGTCCGACAGCAGGGTCACGTCGCCCAGGTCGTTGTTGGTGCGCGCGAACTGGGCCAGCGCGGTCACGGTGGCGCTGTCGGCAATGCGCAGCACCGGAATCGTCGCGCGACCGGTTTCGGCGAAGTAATGCGCGAGCGAGCCCAGGCTCTCGCCGTTTTCGCTGCGCAGGTTCAGGCTGCTGTCGACCACGAACAACGCGTTGCTCGCGCCGCTGCCGGCCAGCTGCGTCTGCGCCGACATGGGCTGCACCAGCGTCGGCGCCATCGAGGCCGGCGTGCCCGTGTCCTGCACGGCAATGACCTTGCTCACGTCGGGCAGCGCCGTCAGCTGCTGCGTGACCTTGATGCTGTCGACGCGCATGATCGCACCCGTGGTCTGCAGGCCGACGCCGCCCTTGGCCATGGCTTCGTCCAGCGTCATGTCATGCGTCAGCATGTTGTCCAGGTACTGGCGCACGCGGTTGCCGTGGACGATCACGGTGGCGGTATAGGTCTTGGCCGGGTCGATGTTCTCGCTGAAGGCCTTGGTGCCCGTGACCAGCCACTGGCCGTTCTTGCGCTGCGCGAACTCCGTGCCATTGCTGGCCGTGGCGGTGACGCGCACCGCGAACTGGTAGTAGGGATCGTAGGGGCGGGCGTTGTCCGCGCCCGAGGTGCGGTACATCACGCTGGCCCAGCGCGTGGCGTTGTTGGGCGACTCGATGGTGAACTGCGCGTCGATGCGGTAGTTGCTCAACTGCTGCAGCGACGCCGGCAGCACCACCGCCGTCATCTCGCTGCTGTGGGCGCGGCCGTCGATGAACAGGCTGCCGTCATGCACGGACACCGTGCCGCGGTTGCCGGCCGGCGCGCTCCAGCCCGCAGGCAGTGCTGTAAGGCCATCGAAGCTTTCGTCGATGTAGACCTCGGCCACGGGCGCGGGGGTCTCGGGCGTGGGCTCCTCGGGCGTGGGCGTTTCGGGCGTCGGAGTTTCGGGTGCGGGCGTCTCCGGCGTCGGCAGCGTGGGCGTGGTGGGATCGGTCGGGGCCGGGCTGGCGTGGTTGTTGTCGCCCCCGCAAGCTGCCAGGCTGATGGCCAGAAGGGCCGCGGCCACCGTCTTCGATTGATTCATCTCGTCCTCTTTTTTGCGAAAAGTCCGAATCTACGGGCGTTGCATGACATCGGTATGGCGCACGTGTGACAAACGGGCGTGAAAAGTTCCTGCGCCAGCCTGTGGATAAAAATGTGGACAAGGTCACCGCAGCCGCGCCGGCGCCAGCCGTTCGGGCAGCACGCCCTGGGCCGCGAGGCCTGTATCCAGCGCCTCGCCCAGCAGCAGGTTGCGCGCCAGCAGACCGGCCGCATAGGCGGTCTGAATGCCATAGCCTCCCTGTGCAGCAAGCCAGAAAAAGCCGGGCTGGCCGTGCGCGGGCGGCGCATCCCAGCCGATCACCAGTTCGCCGTCGGCGACAAAGGAGCGCAGCCCGGCCCAGGTGTGCGAGGGCCGGCGGATCTGCATTGTCGTGTTCTGCTCGATGTGGAAAATTCCGGTGGCAACGTCGATTTCCTCGGGCACCACGTCATGCGGCGTGGTGGGATCGGCATTGGCCGGCGAGCCCAGCATCTGGCCTGCATCAGGCTTGAAATAAAAGCTGTCGTCGACCCCCATGACGGCGGGCCAATGCCGCGCATCCACGCCCGCGGGCGCGGCAAAGGTGAACGCGCTGCGGCGCTTGGGCACCAGCCCCAGCGGCGCCACGCCGGCCAGCGCCGCCAGCGCGTCGGCCCAGGCGCCCGCGGCATTCACCACCTGCCGCGCCGCGATCCGGCTGCCGTCGGCCAGGTCGATCTGCCAGCAGGCGTTGTCCGCATCGCGCACCAGCGACACCACTTGCGCCGCGCAGCGCAGATGGCCGCCGCGCAGGCGCAGGCCGCGCAAAAAGCCCTGGTGCAGGCCGTGCACCTCCATGTCGCGCGCGTTTTCATCGAGAAAGCCGGCCACGATCACCTCGGCGCGCAGGCAGGGCACCAGCGCCAGCAGCTCGTCCTGTTCAAGCCAGCGCACCGCCTGGGAATGGCGGCGCGCCTCGGCATAGGCCGCGTCCAGCTCGGCGCGTTGGTCGGCACGTGCGACATAGAGCGCGCCGCGTGGGGACAGCACCGGTTCGGGCATGAAATCGGCGGGCGGGGCGGTGTAGAACGCGCGGCTGGCGCGCGTCAGCGCCTGCACCTGGGGCGGGCCGTAATGCTCGAGATACAGGGCCGCCGAACGGCCCGTGGAGTGATAGCCGGGCTGGGTCTCGCGTTCGAGCACCAGCACCGACGCACGGTCGGACAGCTGCCAGGCGACGGATGCGCCCGCGATGCCGGCGCCGACCACCACGAAATCAACCGGAAACATAAGACCTCCTGTGGCCGCTATGGTTGCCTGCGGCGTGGATCGTGCCTGTCGGCGCACAGGCGCAGGGCAAGCCAGCGGGGCACCGATTCAGCCCAGATAGCGCCGCAGATAATGCCCCGTATGGCTGCCCGCGTGCGCCGCGATCTGCTCGGGCGTGCCCGTGGCGACCACGGTGCCGCCGCCCGCGCCGCCTTCGGGGCCCATGTCGATCAGCCAGTCGGCGGTCTTGATCACGTCGAGGTTGTGCTCGATGACGACAATCGTGTTGCCCGCGTCGCGCAGCTGGTGCAGCACCTTGAGCAGCAGGTCGATATCGGCAAAGTGCAGGCCGGTCGTGGGTTCGTCGAGGATGTAGAGCGTGCGCCCGGTGTCGCGCTTGCTCAATTCCTGCGCCAGCTTGACGCGCTGCGCCTCGCCGCCCGACAGCGTGGTCGCGCTCTGGCCCAGGCGGATGTACGACAGCCCCACGGCCAGCAGCGTCTGCAGCTTGCGCGCGATGGCCGGCACGTCCTGGAAGAACGCATGCGCGTCCTCGACCGTCATCTGCAGGATCTGCGCGACGTTCTTCCCCTTCCACAGCACTTCGAGCGTCTCGCGGTTGTAGCGCTCGCCCTGGCAGACGTCGCAGGGCACGTAGACATCGGGCAGGAAGTGCATCTCGACCTTGACCACGCCGTCGCCCTGGCAGGCCTCGCAGCGGCCGCCGGCGACATTGAAGCTGAAGCGCCCCGGGCCGTAGCCGCGCTCGCGCGCGGTCGCGGTTTCGGCCATCAGGTCGCGGATGGGCGTGAACAAGCCGGTATAGGTCGCCGGGTTGCTGCGCGGCGTGCGGCCGATCGGCGACTGGTCGACATTGATGACCTTGTCGAAATACTCGATGCCCACGACCTCGTCGTGCGGCGCGGGCTCCTCGCTCGCGCGGTAGAGCTGGCGCGCAACTTCGGCATACAGCGTGTCGTTGACCAGCGTGCTCTTGCCCGAGCCGGAAACGCCCGTGACGCAGGTCAGCAGGCCGACGGGGAACTCCACCGTGACGTTCTTCAGGTTGTGCCCGCGCGCGCCGACCACGGTGATGGCCTGCAGCGCGCCCTGGCGCGCGACATGCTCGGCCTGGCGCTCGGCGCGGCGCTGCGCCGCGGCCGAGACCGGAAAGCGCGACTTGCCGGGCGCGGGCGCGGGTTCGGTGGACTTGAGCACGGGCAGCCAGGGCGTGCGCCGCTTCGGCACTTCGATGGTCTGCGTGCCCGCGAGATAGCGGCCCGTGGGCGAATCGGGGTTGGCCTTGACCTGCTCGAACGTGCCCTGTGCCATGACGCGGCCGCCATGCAGGCCCGCGCCCGGGCCCATGTCGATGATCTGGTCGGCGGCGCGCATCATGTCCTCGTCGTGCTCGACGACGATCACGCTGTTGCCGATGTTGCGCAGGTGCTCCAGCGTCGCGATCAGCCGGTCGTTGTCGCGCTGGTGCAGGCCGATGCTGGGTTCGTCAAGCACATACATCACGCCCGTGAGGCCGCTGCCGATCTGGCTGGCCAGGCGGATGCGCTGGGCCTCGCCGCCCGACAGCGTCTCGGCGCTGCGGTCCAGGCTCAGATAGCTCAGGCCGACGTCGTTGAGGAACATCAGCCGCGAGCGGATCTCGCGCACCACCTTGTCGGCGATGTCGGCCTTGGCGCCGTGCAGCTTGAGTTGCGAGAACCAGGCATGCGCCTCGGCCAGCGTGGCGCGGCTGACCTCATAGATCGCGCGCTGCTCGTCGCCCTCGCCGATGCGCACCCAGCGCGCCTCGCGCCGCAGCCGCGTGCCTTCGCAGTCGGGGCAGCAGCGCGTGCTGCGCAGCCGCGCCAGGTCGTCGCGCACCACGCTGGAGTCGGTCTCGCGGTAGCGCCGCGCGATGTTGGGAATGACGCCCTCGAACGGGTGGTGCTTGATGAGCGGCTTGTCCTTGTGCCTGCCGCTGTCGCTGAAGTAGGCAAAGCCGATGGCCTCCTCGCCCGAGCCCCAGAGCACGGCATTGCGCACCGCCTCGGGCAGTTCCTCGAACGGCTGCTCGATGTCGGCGCCGTAATGCGCGGCCACGCTTTCCAGCATCGTGAAGTAATAGGCGTTGCGCCGGTCCCAGCCCTTGATCGCGCCGCTGGCCAGGCTCAGCGAGGGAAAGGCCACCACGCGCTCGGGATCGAAGGCATCGCTCAGGCCCAGGCCGTCGCAGGTCGGGCACGCGCCCTGCGGCGAGTTGAACGAGAACAGCCGCGGCTCGAGCTCGGGCAGCGAATAGCTGCAGATCGGGCAGGCGAACTTGGCGCTGAACCAGTGCTCGGCGCCGGTGTCCATCTCCAGCGCGATCAGCCGGCCGCCGGCCTCGGCGCCGCCGGCGCGCAACGCGGCCTCGAAGCTCTCGGCCAGGCGCTGCGCGGCATCGGGGCGCACCTTGAGGCGGTCGATCACCACGTCGATCGAATGCTTCTCGTTCTTTTGCAGCTGCGGCAGCGATTCCACTTCGTAGATCTGGCCGTCGATGCGAAAACGCACATAGCCCTGGGCCTGCAGCTGCGCGAACAGCTCGGTGAACTCGCCCTTCTTCTCGCGCGCCAGCGGGCCCAGCACCATCAGCTTGGTGTCCTCGGGCAGCGCCAGCGCCGCATCGACCATCTGGCTGATGGTCTGCGACTGCAGCGGCAGGTGGTGGTCGGGGCAGTACGGCGTGCCGGCGCGTGCATAGAGCAGGCGCAGGTAGTCGTTGATCTCGGTGACCGTGCCCACGGTGGAGCGCGGATTGTGGCTGGTGGCCTTCTGCTCGATGCTGATGGCTGGCGACAGGCCTTCGATCAGGTCGACATCGGGCTTGTCGAGCCGGCCCAGGAACTGGCGCGCATAGGCCGACAGGCTCTCGACGTAGCGCCGCTGCCCCTCGGCATAGAGCGTGTCGAACGCCAGGCTGGACTTGCCCGAGCCCGACAGGCCGGTGATCACCACCAGCTGGTTGCGCGGAATATCGAGATCGATATTCTTCAGGTTGTGCGTGCGCGCGCCGCGGATGCTGATGCGCGACTGTGCCAGGGCGTGGCCCAGATAGCGGCCGCCATCACTGGCGCCAACCTGCTCGGAAGAGGGATGGGTGGAGTCGTTCACGGGCGCAGGCGTTCCATGCGGGGAAACCTAGCATGATAGTCAGGCTGGCCCCGGAAATGCGGCGGACTCGCAGATCACGGACAATCGGGCCTGTTATTGCGCAGTCCGCGCGCGCCATCCGTCTGCGCGCCGCCGCTGCCCTCCTCCAATCACTTGCCTTTGTTGCGCGTGCCACAAACGACTTCCCCTCTCTCGGCGGCCGCCGCCGCCCCGGCCATGCCCTCCAACCGCATGACACCGCTCGAGCGCCGTGCCACCAGCAGCCTGGCGCTGATCTTCGCGCTGCGCATGCTGGGCCTGTTCCTGGTGCTGCCGGTCTTCGCGCTCGAGGCGCGCAAATACCCGGGTGGCGACGACCCGGCCATGGTTGGCCTGGCGATGGGCATCTATGGCTTGACGCAGGCACTGTTCCAGCTGCCGCTGGGCCTGGCCTCGGACCGTTTCGGCCGCAAGCGCGTGATCGTCATGGGCCTGCTGGTGTTTGCTGGCGGCAGCCTGCTTGCGGCGCTGGCCGATTCGCTCACCGGCCTGCTGATCGGCCGTGGCCTGCAGGGCGCGGGGGCGGTGTCGGCGGCCGTCACGGCGCTGCTGGCCGATCAGACGCGCGACAGCGTGCGCACCAAGGCCATGGCGGTCATTGGCGGCTCGATTGGTTTGATGTTCGCGCTGGCGCTGGTTGCCGGCCCGGTGCTGGCCGCCTGGGCCGGGCTGTCGGGCGTGTTCGGCCTGACGTTCGCGCTGGCGCTGGCCGGCGTGGCCGTGGTGCTGTGGGTCGTGCCGCCCGAGCCGCTGCAGCACAAGGATGCGCCGCGCGGGCGCCTTGCCGACCTGCTGCAGCAGCCCGATCTGCTGCGCCTGAACCTGGGCGTGTTCGTCTTGCACACGGTGCAGATGGCAATGTGGGTCGCGGTGCCGACGCTGCTGCTGCAGGCCGGCCTGCCCAAGGGCGCGCACTGGCACATCTACCTGCCCGCGGTGCTGCTGTCGTTCATTGCCATGGGCGGCATGTTCTCGCTCGAGCGCAAGGGCAAGCTGCGCATGGCGCTGCTGGGCGCGATCGCGCTGGTGCTGGTGGTGCAGCTGGGCCTGGGCGCCGTGGCCGCGAGCGGCGCCACGCCGTCGCTGTGGACCATGGGCCTGCTGATGCTGGTCTTCTTCTGCGGCTTCAACATCCTCGAAGCCAGCCAGCCCAGCCTGGTCTCGCGCATGGCCCCCACGCCGCTGCGCGGCGCGGCGCTGGGCAGCTACAACACGCTGCAGTCGCTGGGACTGTTTGCGGGTGGTGCGATCGGCGGCGCGATTGCGAAATGGGCCGGTATGCCGGGGCTGTTTGCCACCACCGCCGTGCTGACCGCGATCTGGCTGCTCGTGACCTGGCCGCTCAAGCCGGTCGGCAAGGCCGGCGGCCACTGAGGAAGCACACCCCGCCCATGGCAATATCACGGGTTTGCCCGTAGTCTTGGGCAAACGGATATGCTCCTGCCTGTGACGTCTCCGAGGGGGACGGAAGCATCCAGGCATCTGGCGCGGGCTCCCTCAACCCATGGTTCGCGCTACTTATTTTTCGAGGTTTTTTCATGGCATCCGTCAACAAAGTCATCATCGTCGGCAATCTGGGCCGCGATCCTGAAATGCGCGCCTTCCCCAGCGGTGACCAGGTCGCCAACGTGACCATCGCCACCACCGACCGCTGGCGCGACAAGAACACCGGCGAGAACAAGGAAGCCACCGAATGGCACCGCGTGGTGTTCAATGGCCGCCTCGCCGAGATCGTCGGCCAGTACCTGCGCAAGGGCTCGCAGGTCTATGTCGAAGGCTCGCTGCGCACGCGCAAGTGGACCGACCAGGCCACGGGCCAGGAACGCTACGCGACTGAAATCCGCGCCGACACCATGCAGATGCTGGGCAGCCGCCAGGGCATGGGTGGCGGCCAGGGCGGCGGTTACGGCGACGACAGCGGCTATGGCGACAACGGCGGCGGCAATGGTGGCGGCAACGGCGGCTACGAAGCCCCGCGCCGCGCCGCGCCCGCACCGCGCGCCGCGGCTCCGGCCCCGCGCATGGCGCCTCCGGCCCAGGCACCGATGGCACCCGCGCCGCAGCGCGCGGCCTCGGGTTTCGACGATATGGATGACGATATTCCGTTCTGATCCGTACTGCTGCAATAGTTGATAAAGGGCCTACAGCCCAAAGCTGTAGGCCCTTGGTCTTATTGACATCGCTTTGAATATCAAATCACACCCCATAATCCTATGGATGTGAGTTTGCGTCGCTTGCCAGGCGTGCCTCATTTGCGATTTTTCCTGCTGAACAAGGGAACGCCGGACTGAATCACGGCCGGAGCGTGCAATCGCCAGCGCGCAGTCGCAGATATTTGAAAATCCGTAGCGCGGACCTGACGTAAATACCGAATCCTGTTTCTCAATATCCCTTGGATCGATATTGAATGGCCCGGCATGCGCGCGAGCCATTCATAGAATGAACCCCAAACAAACCAGGGGTTCATATGCTCGGTCCTCGCGCTGCATTCGTCCTTTGTTCCGCCCTTTCCATGGCGGGTTTTCAGGCCAACACGGCGGCGGCACAGACCCGCCCCGATGACAAAACCCTGGCCGACAGCTATGTCTACCTGCTGGGGCGCGGGCTCGTCATCCGCCAGGAACACCTGGATGCCAAGGCGCCGGGCTTTGCGTACAACCAGATCAAGTACAACCCGCTGGGTTCGGCAGATTTCGTCAATCCGAACTTCGATGTGGCCTATCTCGAGGCCTGGTTTGCGGTCGACGACCACACCCCCGTCATCCTCGAAGTCCCGAAGGTGGAGGGACGCTACTACACCGCCCAACTGCTCGATGAGTGGGGTGAAGTCATCGCCAATATCAACGAGCGCGCCTTCCCTTCCCGGCCCTATGGCAAGTTCGCGCTCGTCAAGCCCGGCTCCCGCCCCCAGCTGCCGCCGGACGTCGTGCCCATTGCCCTGCATTCGAGCAAGGCCAAGTTCCTCGGGCGCGTGGAAATCAAGGGAGATCCGGAGGGTGCCTTGAAGCTGCAAAAGCAGTTTCGCGTGCATTCGGCGGGCACGCCGTCGATCGCGCCGCCGCCCGACATGCCTGAATTCGACAACCAGGCGCTGATCGGCGCGGCGCTGTTCGACCATCTCGAAGAGCGCCTGGGCAGTGCCCTCGATGTGGCGCCGAACGCCGCGCGCATGCAGCAACAGGCACGCTCGATCGCGGCCTACATCGCTTCGGGCAAGGCGGCCCGCGACGACATCGATGCCCGCCTGGTCCAGGTGGTGCGCGCGTTCGAGACCTACGCGCTGACCAAGAGCGCGCCCAACCGCAACCACTGGGTCGGCGGCGCCGCGGCGGGCAATTACCTCGGCAATTACTGGCTGCGCACTTCCGTGAACTATGCCGGCATCTGGGCCAATACCGCCGATGAGGTGCTGTACTTCGTCGCCACCAAGGATTCCGAGGAGCGGCCGCTCGATGGCTCGCAGCAGTATGTGATGCACTTCCCCGCCGACCGGCTGCCCGACGCGGTGGTCGACGCCTACTGGTCGGTCATCCTGGTCGGCGTGCCCGACTACCGCGTGGTGCCCAATGCGCTCCAGCGCTACAACTTCAACAACCATTCGGCGCTGCAGAAGGAGGCCGACGGCTCGCTCAAGATCGGCGTCGGGCCCCAGCCGCCCGCCGGGGTGCCGCAGTCCAATTGGCTTCCCTCTGCGCAAGGCAAGCCGTTCTCCCTGACCTTCCGCACCTACGTGCCCAAGGACAGTGTCATCCGGGGCGACTGGCAACCGGTGCCCGTGGCACGTGTTCCGTAGCAGGACCGGCCTGTGGCTTAACGCATTCATTCGGAGAACGACCATGGTCAGCTGCGCACAGAGCATTGCCCCCTCCCCCGGCTTTGCCGCTGCAATGCCCGCCGGCCCCGTGCCGGGCACGCGCATCACGCCCGCCTATGCCCGGCTGGTGGCGCGCGATGCCTATTTCTGGGCCTGGCCCCTGCTCAACCTTGCCGCGCGCCGCGCGTCGTACGCGAAGGTGCCCGAACGGTTCTACCTGGGGGCGGCGCCCATGGCGCCGTTGAACCAGTTCACCATGCTCACGGACTACTTTCCGCCCGATGTGCGGCTCGTGGCCTGCCCCAACCAGGATGTCGTCTACGGCGGGGGGCTGCTGGCGCTGGACCAGTCCCCGGTGGTGATCCAGGTGCCCGACTTCGGCAGCCGCTTCTGGGTCTACCAGGTCGTGGATTCCCGAACCGATGGCTTTGCGCAGCTGGGAAAGATGTATGGCACGACGCCGGGCTTCTACCTGCTGGTGGGGCCGGACTGGCACGGTGAGGTTCCCAGGGGCATCACGCGCGTGTTCCGGGCTTCGACCCACACCGGCAATGTCATACCGCGGCTTTTCCTCGATGACACGGCAGAAGACCGGGCAGCCATCCAGGAGCCGCTGCGGCAGGTGATGATGTATCCCCTGGACCAGTTCGACGGCACGCTCAAGCGCACGGACTGGTCCGCGCTGAAGAAGCTGCCCGCCGGGGACGGGGGCGATGCCGAAACACCCTGGGTGGCTCCCGGGACCTTCCTCGACCTGTTGCCCCAGGCCCTTGCCGACGCCCCGCCTCTTCCCGGCGAAGAGGCACGCTACGCGCAGGTGCTGGCCGTGATCGCGGCAGTCAAGGCCGATCCCGCGTTGCGCAAAGCGGTCGAAGACGAGCTGGCGCAGGCCGATGCCGAACTCATTGCGCCGCTGTTCCAGTTCCGCAATTTCGGCATCCCGCTGCCGCACCACTGGAGCACCACCAGCAACACCGCCGCGTTTGGCACGGACTACTTCACGCGGACGGCGGTGGCCAAGTCGAACATCTTCGTCAACGCGCCGAACGAGACCAAATATTTCTACCAGGACCTGGACGAGGACGGCAACCGGCTCCAGGGCGGCGGGCGCTAAACGGTGACTTTCGCCAAGGACCAGACGCCGCCCGTCAACGGATTCTGGTCGCTCACGCTCTACAACGAGCATCACTTCTTCGCGCCCAACGCGGCCAATCGCTACTCGCTCGGCACCAAGAACAAGACGCTGAAGTACAACGACGACGGCTCGCTGACGCTCTACGTGCAGTCCGACGCGCCGGGCCCGGACCAGGAAAGCAACTGGCTGCCGGCGCCAAAGACCGGCGCGTTCTCGCTGTACGTGCGCGCGTACTGGCCAAAGGCGGCGATTGTGGACGGCTCGTGGACGCCACCGGCGGTGGGCCCGGGCGCATAGCTCAGAAGCGGTACTTCGCCGACAGCATGAAGTTGCGCGGCGCGCCGTAGAGGCCGCGGGTGTCGGACACGCCCATCATGTAGCGCTTGTCGAACACGTTGTTGAGGTATGCGGCAAGCGTCAGCTGCTGGTTCACCTCGTAGCGCGCCATGAGGTTGAGCAGGGCGTAGCCGGGCTGGGTGTACTGCTCGAACGGGTCGCCGGTCTTGCTTTCCCAATGGATGCCGCCGCCCAGCGTGAGCTGGCTCCAGTCGCCGGGCAGGCGGTAGGTGGTGGACAGCTTGAAGGTGTGCAGCGGAATGCGCGTCATCAGGCGCACATCGTCCTTGTCGACGGTCTTGCTGAAGGTGTAGCCGGTGGCAAGCTGCCAGCCGCGCGCGAGCTCGCCGGCCAGCTCGACTTCGACGCCCTGGGTGATGGTGTCGTCAATGGCGGTGTAGGTGCGCGTGGCGCCGTCCCACACCGGGAAGGTGTTCTGCTGGGTGCGGAACAGCGCCAGGCTGGAAGTCAGCGCCCCGCCGCGGAAGCTGCCCTTGATGCCGGCCTCGTAGCTGATGCCCTCCTCGGGTGCCAGCCGCTTGCCGTCGATGTCGATCACGTAGTCGGGCTGCGGATTGAAGATCTTGGTATAGCTCGCATACAGCGAGTAGGTGTCATTGAGCGCATGCACCAGGCCGACATAGGGCACGAAGATGCCGCTTTCCTGCAGCCGCGTTGGAGTGACGACACCGGAGGAATAGCTCAGGGAGTCGCGGTTCTGCTTCCAGTTGATGAAGCGGCTGCCCAGCAGCAGGCTGGTCTTGTCGCCCAGCTCCAGCCGGGAGTTCAGATAGGCGCTGTACTGGTATTCCTTGGTATTGGATTCGCCGGTCGCCGCCGCC
>Ga0308161_1003529_pt1 | contig 15144 bp, 13 predicted proteins | sample PhyFR2_FD_201034 | JGI IMG/M metagenome (GOLD analysis project Ga0308161, IMG submission 201034) | Phyllosphere microbial communities from UC Gill Tract Community Farm, Albany, California, United States - DLSLF.R2 | ecosystem: Host-associated > Plants > Phyllosphere > Unclassified | place: USA...
CCAAAGGAGATGTGGCGCTTGGAGTATCTATTGCTTCTGTATCGACTTTGATTGCTCCACTAGCTACACCTGCGATGATCTCATTACTTGCTGGACAATGGATGGATATCAGTGCAAGCAGTCTTATTCTTGATATTCTTAAAGTAGTTATCGTTCCGATTGTACTGGGTGTAATCGTAAAATCATTATTTCGCAAACAAGCCGAAGCAGCTACCGTGGCGTTGCCTTTTGTATCTACACTCGCAATCGTACTGATTGTCTCGATAGTGGTCGGTTTAAATCGTGACAAAATCGTAGAAACAGGATTATTGATTTTCCTAGTAGTGATTTTACATAACGGACTGGGATATCTGCTTGGTTATTTATTTGCCAAAGCGATCCGTATGAATCCTGCTCAACGTAAAGCGATCGTTTTTGAGACTGGTATGCAAAATTCAGGGCTAGGGGCAAGTCTTGCCGCAGCTCACTTTAATCCTTTAGCGGCTGTTCCAAGCGCAATCTTCAGTGTATGGCATAATATTTCCGGATCATTGTTAGCCACATGGTTTGCACGTCGCGCTGCTAAAGAAGAGCAACAGACAACCGATTGGATTAAGAAATAATAACAGCTAAAAAATGATCTTGTTCCCTTCTGGAGATGGCGTTTACATATGCGTCTCTTCAGGTTTGGGGATGCTAAGAAGTAGGATATTCAAAAATATTTAGCTTGTCAAAAGAATAAATTTGAATTATTATAACGTAGCTAAAGGAATCACAATCCTATTCTAAAAGTCGTTCTATATTTTTTTATCAAATGGTTAGCCGGCTTACTAAAAAATAAACAATAAAGGAGTTTGGTATTTTTGGATTATTTAATTTCGTCAGAACATGAGACATCTCAAGAACTTCCATTGTATAATCAGGTGATAACGAATCGGGCAGCTGTCGAAATTGCTTCACTATACATGGATATGACGGCTAATCTGTTTGAAAGGGACGAATTAGATATGGACTTTGATATACGTGATCTACCTACCAGAGAAATGCTTCAAGAATTTTCAAAATCTGTACCTGAAATTGATATTTCGGCTACGGAAGCCATGCTTCTTTTTATGCGTACCGCTTCTAACATTTTCAAAGTCAGTTCGAATGGATTTGAAAAATTCGATGTCTCTAGTGGTAAGTTCGCTCTATTGATCTTGTTATATCGCAATCAAAATACAGGGCTTCTTGCATCAGAACTAGCTGAAAGAGCGGGTATTACCAAAGCAACCGTAACGGGATTGTTAGAACGTATGGAACGTGATCATCTGATTTTTAGAAAAGATCACCCTTCTGATCGTCGTATGAGTATTGCGCATCTTACAGATACCGGCATGGCATTAATGAATGAGTTATTACCTGTTCATTTTCTCAGTACTTCTAAAATTATGAGCGGTCTTTCTGAAGAAGAAAAAGAAATGCTATTGTTATTGCTTCAAAAAATCAAATTAGGTATTCCTGAAGGTGAAGAAGTCTATAACTCTTATCAGATCAGACATAAATAGTGTCTTTTCCATCATTTAGTTAGCCGGCTTACTTTATTTTCAGAAATCCATTATAACATTCTCTATATTAGATTAAGGAGCGTTTAATTCATGAATCGCAGTCAAGTGGCTAGTCTTATTATTCCTGTTATTTCTATTGTATGTTTACTTAGTGGTGGATTCTTGTTGCAAGCCAAAGGGCATGATCAAGTTACTGTCTCACAGACTTCCAAAAGTTCTACTTTAAGTTCAGACAGCGTCCATGTTTCTTTTGAAGAAGTAGGTGGTAAAGTCGTCAACATTCCTTTTACAGAAGAAAAAATAGTTAAAAAAGGAGACATCTTAATGACTCTTGATTCTACAGATGTCGACTTGCAAATTGAAAAACTTCAAAAACAAATAAAACAGTATGATACACAAATCATGCAACAGCAAAAATCGATTCAATTGGGTTATTCCAAAGCAAGCACACAGGAAAAACAAGCCCAATTAGCGATAGAACAATCCCAAGTATCTCAGAGCAAAAGTCAGTCTGCTCTCAAAAGTGCTCAAGCGGCTCAGCGCCAAGCACAGTCTGCTCATCGTCAAGTACAAGCGGCTGAAAAAGAAGTCAACAATGGCGCACGCGCAGAAGATATCAAGCAACAACAAATTGCTATCCAATCAGCGACCCAAAGTCTTCAAACGGCTCAAATCAATTATGATCGTACACAAAAATTATACAATTCCGGGCTCAGTACCAAAGCCGATATGGACAATGTAGAACAGTCTTTGACCCTTGCTAAAAATCAATTAAACCAACAACAAGAAGCGCTAGTGAAGCTGAATAACGGTGCAACTTTAGAAGAACGAGCACAAGCCAATGAACGTACCCAACAAGCAGTAGAACAATCCAATCAAGCAAATGTAAGTGTGACACAAGCGCAGACAGAATTACATGGTGCAGAATTAGCGATTCAGACTTCTCAGACCCAATTGGATACTGTCCAACAAGCACGTCAACAATTAGCAGATCAAGAACTTGCTGTAGATTTACTTCAACAACAAAAAGATGCACAACAAATCGAATTAAAAACATTATTACTCAAAAAATCAAGATTGATTCTCAAAGCCCCAAGTAACGGTAAAATTACAGCAATCAGTACAGAAGTAGGCGAAAATATCAGTCAAGGCGCACCTATCGTTACCTTAGAGACGAATAAAATGTATTTTGATCTTTATGTGAGTGAAGATCAAGCCACCAAATTCCATGCTAAACAAAAAATAAAAGTGAATATTCCTGCTCTTTACAAAGACTTAAATGGTGAAGTTCGTTATATTACCGCTGCTCCTCAATTTGCAAATCTTAAAATGGCACGCGAAAAAGGCGAAGCCGATGTGGCTACTTTTCAGGTTCGTATTTATGTAGACAAGTCAGCTAGCTTATTGCCCGGCATGACTACTGAGGTGAATATTGATGAAATCACTTCTTGATGAATGGCATTATCTAATCAAATCGAAATATCCTATCATTGCGATCATTTTCCCATTGGTAGCTGTGTTAGCTTACTCTTTGCTACTACCAAGCAGTCAAATCAATGAATCCAAAGTGATTGTAGTGGATCAAGATAATACTTCCTATAGCCGGCAATTGATTCAGAAGATAGATGCTTCTCAATATATACAGGTCGATCAGATTATTTCCTATACGAATAATCCTGAATCTTACTTTTACCATGAGCGATATCTAGCCGTAATCTCTTTGCCCAAAGGACTTGAAGAAAATCATAATCGCTCTTTACCGAATCGAATCGGGTTGATTTTAGATAATACCAATTCTCAAGCGGTTACCTTTATTCGAACCGCCATGCAAGAAATTACAGGCTATGAAAATATGCAATTGGCTATCCCTGCCTTATCCAGAACAGGAATGAGTATAGAGCAAGCACAAGGAACAGCTAGTAATCTGGCGGTAGAAGTCAGATCATTGTTCAATCCGACCAGTAGTTACGACAATACGTCTATTCTTACATTTATATGTATGTTCTCGTTTATGATGCTCAATATTAACAGTCTTCCTATCATCGCTAGACTTCGGGTATCGCATCGATTAGCGGGTGAACTCCGTAATCCATTCAATCCACTTATTCGTATATTACCTTATGTATTGTTCTCAACAGCAGGATTGATTTTTGCGATGGGGGTTTTGAAATGGGTCGGTGGTAGTCGATTTGAAGGCAATGTGGCTTTATTTATGATCCCTGTTGCACTCTATGTATTCGGTTCTGTCTGTATTAATATACTGGTAGCTTGGGGAGCCGCACATCCAGGCATAGCGATAGGGCGAATGATCTTTATCTTTATGCCTGCTTTTGTACTATCAGGTGGCACGATGGCAAGAGCACTTTTTCCACCTTTGGCTTTGCAAATTAGCGACTTTTTCCCATTTGTATGGATGTTCAAATTTCTTCGCAGTATGGGATTACGAGGAGCTTCTTTTCAAGAAATGTTACCAGAGTTAGGTTCGATGATGTTGTATGTAGCTGTTCTGGCTATGCTAGTCGTTGCTAGAGGATTATGGGAAAAGCAAAAACTAGCCAAACTTCAAAAAGCACCTTCACCTGCTCATTCTGAAAAGCCATTTCCCGGTGCTCCACCTACTGCTATAAGCACACCTACACCGGAACCATCCAAAGGATAATAAAATCATATCATCGTTCAACCACCACCTATCGATCAAGAGGCTACAGGCTTTTGATTGATAGGTGTTTTTACATCGTAATGATTACTTTAATAGACCTAATACGAGTTACCTATCAGGCATCTTTGTAATATCTGAATCATCAATTACATCAGCTAGTGTATACTGCTCCAGATAATCGATCACTTGTTGTTCAGCTCCTTTCATAATGCTACTCAACCGTTGATTCATCTTTTCACTATCTTGAATCCCATCGGGCTGAGGTAGATCATGAATAGGTTGCTCTATCCGAATCGCTAGATAAATAGCAGACAATGTTAATTGATCCGCAGGTATACGTAGCGTATAACCACCGTCTCTTCCTTCACGGGTGTCTACAATATGGTGACTGGCTAACGTCGCTAATATTCTTCGCAAAAAGGTAGGATGAGAATGAACTTGAGCTGCAATCATAGCACTGGATAACGTCCCACCATTTGAAGCCAGTCCAGCAAGCGTATGTACCGCCACACTAAAGCGTGCAGGTCCAATCAATTTAGCTTGTGTCTTCATATATAATATGTCCTCCTGCACCTATATGATGTACAACAAAGACGATTGGAATCTAGCTCCAACCGCCTTCGTGATTACAATATGCTTATGTAGCATACGATTTTATTATTTAGCAAATGTATCTGTCAATACAGGTACGATTTGAGATTTACGAGAAACTACACCTTTAAGCACTGCTTGATTATTTTCAAGTTTTACTTGGTATGCTTCTTCGACAACATCGGTACGTTTACCTAGAGCAAGACCAACAGAATCGTTGTTCAAAATGTCTGTGATTACGAACAAAAATAGATCCAGACCTTTTTTCTCGATTACCGCTGTTAGTGCTGCTTCAATCGCTGCTTGTTGAGACAATACATCATTAACGTCTACAGCATTGACTTGAGCGATTTCAACTTTAGCATCACCCATTTGGAATTCTTTTGCATCCAAAGTGATCAATTGCTCTACAGTTTTGTCACTCAAATCTGCTCCAGCTTTAAGCATATCCAGACCATATTTAGCGATGTCCACTTCAGCAATTCGAGCCAATTCATTCGCTGCTTCTACATCTTGTGGTGTGCATGTAGGCGATTTGAACAACAACGAATCAGAGATGATTGCAGACAACATCAATCCTGCATTTTGTTTGGAGATCGATACGCCATGCTCTTTGTATAATTTGTTCAAAATGGTCGCTGTGCAACCTACAGGCTCTGCACGGTAGTACAACGGGCCACTTGTTTCAAAATTAGCAATACGGTGATGATCGATCACTTCGATAACTGTTACTTCATCAATATCATCAGCGCTTTGTTGACGCTCATTATGATCGACCAAAATAACTTCTTTCGCTTCTACAGCTACTTTTTCCACAAGACGTGGAGCTTCTACTTTAAAATAATCCAAAGCGTATTGTGTTTCGCCGTTCACTTCACCTAGACGAATCGCTTCAGCATCTACACCTAATTTTTTTTTCAATGCTGCATACGCAATCGCAGCTGTAATCGTATCCGTGTCCGGATTTTTATGACCAAAAACTAATACTTTTGACATAATGACACTCCTTCGTAATCTGTTTTGGCGAAAAAAAGATAATCCTTTTTTCAAAGTTTCCTTCCATAGTATACCTTGATTTCAAATGAAAATGAAGTTTATTCCTATTAAATGTATAGGAATAACTGTATAAATTTTTATTTTTATACTTTCATTATCGAATGCGCTCTACATAAAGTAACCCATTCTGTCGCTATACTACTCAATGATTTTGTAGAATTGTAAATAATTTGGCTATACAATTGTGGATCTTCTTCTGCCCAAGGCACTATACATAGTGCCTGATTATTTCTTTCCTGTTCCAACACAAACTGAGGTAAAAAGGCGATTCCCCATTCTTTAGCGACCGATTGCTTGATGGCTTCGATATTTCCGAGCTCTAAATGAATATCACTGGCATGTCCTTGTGATTTCATTTTGTCGATAAGGTACGCTCGATACGTACATCCTTCTTCCGTCACAATCAACGGTTGTTGATGCAAATCTCGCGAAGATATAGAGGATTGTCTTGCTAACGGATGCTGTGGGTGCATAACGACTCTCATTTGCGCATCAAAAAGAGATATGGCTTCGATACCATATGCCTGACATGGTGTATCCAAAATCAAAGCAATATCTAATTGTTGCTCTCGCACACGGCGAATTAATTGCTGTTCTTGATCTAAAATAATTTTGACTTGTATATGTGGATACTGTTGCCGGAACTGTTCTAAGATAGATGGCAAATAATATAAAGACAGACTCTCAATCGTACCTATCGTTAGTGTAGTCTGATCCAAATCTGTAGTAGAAAGTGCTTGCTTCGCTTGCTCTTGCAATTCAATCATTTGACGAGCATAAGGTAACAGCTTTTGTCCAACTGCGGTTAAAATCACAACATTTCCTTTGCGCTGAAATAAGCGCTGTCCACCATACAATTGTTCTAATCGCTGAATATGATGGGTCACACTGGATTGCGCATAATCTAGCTCTTGCGCAGTACGTGTATAGTTGCCCCATTTGACCAATTCACAAAATGTTTTGAGATATAACAGTTCCATTAAGATCACTCCTTTGCACAAGGATAGTACTGTATTGTTCGCATAGCGTATGTATTATCGATAAGATCGATAGTTGGTATCTATAACTCTACAGCACTTGTATGCTTTGTCTTTTATACAATCATAACAGAACATCGATAGCCTATCCGTGTTCAACATAACCTACGACTGAAGGAGTTGTCTACTGATGAACCATTCTCCACGCTTTTCCCTTACACTTGAAACACCCGCTGCGAATACAACCGATGCGTACAACTATTTCACAGCTAAAGCTGCTTATGAAACAGATGTCGCCGATGTCATGATCGATTGTCAAAAAGGAAATCCGCCCTTTGTAATAGTAGATGTACGAGACGAATCAACTTATCAGCAATGTCATATTCCGGGTGCAATCCATATTACCGGTCGACAGATCAATGAGAAAACGACAGCCCATTTAGATCCAACCACAACGATTATAACGTACTGCTGGGGTCCTGCTTGTAATGGAGCAACCAAAGCCGCTGCCAAATTAGCCCGCCTCGGATTTCCAGTTAAAGAATTACTCGGTGGAATCGAATACTGGCGTAAAGAAGGCGGACCTGTTGAAGGTACATTAGGTGTAGAAGCTCCGATGTACTGGTCTATCTAATCCACTAACTAGATGACAATTCCAATCGCAAAACCATCATACCCTTTACTACCTACCGTCTGAATAGATGTAGCCGTGATACGAGGATCTTCAGCTAATAATTCATAAAATTGGCGAATCCCTTGTACACGGCCATCATTACTGTGTTGATCCAAAATAGCTCCTTCTCGAACTACATTGTCTCCGATGATAACAGTACCCGGATGAGACATTTGCAAAGCATATTGTAGATAACGAGCATTATTATTTTTGTCTGCATCAATAAAAATCATATCAAAAGCTTCTATTTGTTCTGCTTCCATCTGACCTAATTGTTCGGATGCATCACCGATCCGAATATCAACTTTGTCCTCTAGTCCAGCCAATTTAATATTTTGCCCGGCTACTTTGGCATGGTGAGGATCATATTCTAGCGTAATTAACCGTCCATCTACAGGTAAAGCACGTGCCATCCATATGGTGCTGTATCCACCCAATGTACCTATTTCTAAAATACGTTTGGCTTTGTTCATCATCACGATTAATTGTAGTAATTTACCTTGAGCAGGCGATACATCATACTCGGGTAAAGAGGCTTGCTGATTGTTAATTAATACCTGTTCTAGAATAGCATCTTTGGGGATAAGGTTCTCTTCAATATAGTGATCCATCTGACTCCATACTTGAATATCACTCATACTTATCGTCCTCCTGTTTGTAAAGGCTTGTTAGAATTCCTATAAGTATTGTACCTTGTACTTATTCATATTAATAATATATAATTTATAGTTATTTATATCTAAAATATATGAATACATACGAAAGTAGGGATGATGGCAATGTTGAATATGCATGCTCTTTATTTATTTCATACGATTGCTATCCAAGGCAGTGTAACTAAAGCTGCTAATCTATTAAATATTAGTCAGCCTGCGATTACGACACAGATTAAAAAGTTGGAAAAAGACATAGGGATTACTTTATTTATTCCGCAAGGACGAGGGATTGCTTTAACGATCGAAGCTAAAGAATTGTTGGGATTTACACAGCGTATTTTTGCGATAACTGGACAAGTTGAACAATGGATCCAGCAGTATCATCAAGGACAGCGTGGACAGATTCGTTTAGCGGCTACTTATTTGCCCGCTCATTTTCTATTGCCTACATGGATCGCCAAGTTCAAGCAACAATATGAACATGTAGATATGACGATAACCACCACCAATTCCACCGATGCTTTACGTCAGTTATTACAAATGGAAGTCGATATTGCGATTTATGGAGGACTTGCTGAAGAACAGACAGCAGATATTCAAGCAGAAGAACTATTTCGAGATGAACTCTGGTTTGTTGTAGCACCTAATCATCGTTATGCCGGTCAACATATTTCACTACAAGAGATGATGAAAGAACCTTTTGTAATGCGTGAGCAAGGAAGCTCGACACGAGAGCGTTTATTAGCCTTATGTCGAACTCACAATACCCCTCCTCCGCAGATTCCTTTGCAATTTAATGGATTGCCAGAAGCAATTCAAGCCGTTATTGCTGGTTATGGTGCTAACTTTGTGTCTTCATTCGTGGTACGAGACTATGTAGAACGAGGACAATTAGCACGTGTATTCGTCAACGATGTGTATTTGCAAAATAGTATTGCTATTTGCACTCGTCTTCATGAGCCTTTATCTACAGCCAGTCAGCAATTTGTTCATACGATTCGGCAGGATAGTTCTATGGTAAAGTAAATGATTCTTATCTATTTAAGCATTCAATCATTTATGTTGCTTCTTCTGGTGGAGACATCGGCATATAGAGACGAACCGCCAGAGCAAGCACCAAAGTGATACCTAACAGAATACATGAACCGATAATCACTGACCATGAAATCGACCATAACTGCGCAGTTAACCCCAGTATAAACACAGATAGAATTTGCATTATAGCTGCGACCAGACTATAGATACTGCTGATCCGTCCCATGATATCGATAGGTACATGATTTTGATAAAAAGTCGTAAATCCTGTATTCATAAATGCCATAAAAAAAGCTAGTACAAAAAATCCAACGGCGGCACCTGCAAAAGTATCCGATAAACTATAGATCACATAACCTGTGCCAAATCCAATTGCACCGACCGTCAATAATATCGTTACTGTTAGACGCTTCACGATTATCATATTCACCAGTGCGCCAACCCCTAATCCTATCCCTGCTACGCTAACCAGATAGCTATATTGACTGTCTGTACCTGACAATACTTCTTTGACAAAAGCGACTTCCATCGAATCTAGTCCTGCCGCTACTACCATCAATATTTGAAAAAGAAAATAAATTAACATCACATTCCAAGCTTGCCGACTAAATCTAATTACTAATTGCCAATCTTGCTTAATCATGTGCCAAGAACGACTGGACTTTGTCATTTTAGTTAATTGTTCGTTATGTATAGACTCATCCACTGTAACAGTTTTCTTTTCTAAATCAGGCAATATCCATGTCATCATACTAGACACACCAAAAGCTAGTGCAGTGCCGAAAATCGCCATTTGAGGACTGGTGATCAAAAATAACAAACCTGCTATCGCTGGTCCAATTAGAAAAGCACCGGAATGAATCAAACTTTGAATCGAATTAAATCGTTTACGGTATTCTGTTGGAATTAACTTGGTGGTGTATACCATGGATGTAGGTTTAAAGATAGAACTTGCCATATTAATGACCAGCACAACGATATAGATCAAGCTAATATGATGAAGAAAAGGAAGGGTGAAAATAAGTACTGCTCGCACCAGATCGAACCCAATCATTAAGCGACGTTTATTCAGCCGATCGACCATACTCCCTGCCCAACTATTGGTACATAATGTGGCAAATGGTTTGAGAATATACAGTCCTGCGATAGCAAGTGGTGATCCATACATATCAAGCATCGTTAGATTCAGCGCTATCAAAAAAATCCAATCTCCAATATTTGCAATGGCTACACCTGTAAGCAAAATAGAAGGATATTTCCAGAAATGAGTATTGCTATTCATAAGTAGGTCTCCTTGAGGACAAAGACACCTTTCAGGTCATCATAAATCTATGTATGTTCTTATCGTGGTTTACTAGCTTTTAAAATGTAGAGCTACTCACATATTGATCCAGTCTATACATAGCTATGGCCTGATCCAGTGTCTATTCCTGATATTTTGGGATGTGGTAATCCTTGTTATTACGTAGTCGTTGAGATCCATTGAGATGCTTCGCTGTCGTTGTAATATGTACATTGTTTATTTCTCCTTTGTCGATCTATTTAAATAATTTGACTGATTATACCATGACGGAATAGAGTTTTGGAAAAAATCATAATATTCCAGCAACATATATCCCAATTCACACTCTTCCCATAATCCGAATTGTATTACTTTCGGAATAGTATCAGAATACTGCGCTAACTGTTTGATTGTGTCTGCTTCTTGTTGTCGCTGCACAACTTCATCAGATGAGAACATTCTTAATAGATATCTGTCATCCATTATATATTTCTGATCTTTGGAAAATCCTTTATGTATTTGCTTGATAGACAATGAGTCTGATTCGAAGCTGATTTCTTTTTGCAAAAAGCGCTGAATATCTTCTAATGATATCGATTCTTTACTGGATTTCATGTGCATCTTCCTTCCTGTTGATATAGTCACAATAGCAGTTGTCAGTCTTTTTAAAACATGATAAAGTGAACAAATTCCTACGTGATAATAACTTATAAATAAAGATACATTATATAACATACCACTAACTTTAGTTACTCTTTGATAAATATTTTGTCAAAAATGTCAGAAGCTTGGAGAGGAGAGAACCTTATGTACAAAGTGATGTTAGTTGATGATGAAGTCATTATACGTGAAGGTCTAAAGACTCGGATTGATTGGGCAACACATGGATTTGAATGGGCTGGTGACTATGCCAACGGGCTTGAAGCGCAAGCCGCTATTGTCGCTGATCCACCTGATCTGATTATTTCTGATATATGTATGCCATTTGTTGATGGATTAGAACTTGCTGAATTTGTACATGATCACTATCCAGATATCAAAATGATACTGCTAACTGGATTTGACGAATTTGAATATGCTAGAAGAGCCATTCGGTTAAAAGTATCTGATTTTATCCTTAAGCCGATTACCGCCAAAGAAATTCGTACATTATTACAACAGATTAAGCTAGAAATGGATGATCAACGTCAATTGCATAACAATATCGACCTATTACATGATCAGTGGTCACAAAGTCTACCTTTACTGAAAGAACGCTTCTGGGACAAAGTATTAACGACAGGAGTCGATCATGAAGAATGGGAACAACATCGAATTCAATTTGCTTTACCTCCTCTTGCTTCTCCTTATTATATGGCTGTGATCGAACCGGATATCGACCATACGATAGAATATGCTACATCTCCTTCTTTGCAACATGTCTTACAACTGGATCAACAACTTTCTAGTGTGTTACCGACTATTTTACCAGCTACATTCGTTTTTGCTTCTTGTATCTATTCATCTCGCTGTGTGTATCTATTCGCTTCAACTGCTGTGGATCAAGAATCTGCATCTACAATGTCTGCACAGATCGAAGCTGTATTTCAGCAGTTGTATGCTTTGGATCATCCAGATATAACGATCTCATTTACAACAGGAGTCGGCACAGGCTGTTCGGATCTGTTGGATATTCCTCAGCAATATCAACAAGCTATCCAAGCTTTAGATTATCGCTTTCTTTTGGGGACAGGTACTCTGTTGTCGTTCTCTGATATTCAGCCGTCCTTACTCCCTTCTACAAGCTTTACCGATTGGGAAAAAGACATCGTAGCACAGTTAAGCAACAATCATCTGCTTGAAGCACAACGTGCATCGCAACATATGGCACAGCAAATGATACTACAGCGAACAACGCCTACTGAATGTCGCTCACAATTTCGACAGGTCGCTACACGCATACAAGATTGGTTATCTCATTTAGGGCTAGAATCAGTTTGGAATGATTGGATTCAGCAATCTCAGTGGCTCACTGCTCCTACACTAGAACAGATGTTGCAACAATGGAACGATGCTCTTTATGCTACATTTACTCTTCTTAACGAACAGACACAGATTCATAGCCAGCAACATATTCAAAAAGCCATCTATTATATCGAACAACACTATGCTGAAGCCCATTTATCTTTGCAAGAAATATGCAGTCATGTGCTTATGAGTACAAGCAGTTTCAGCCAAGCTTTTAAACAACATACTGAATTGACCTACGTAGAGTATCTAACACGCGTTCGGATGGATAAAGCCAAAGAATTACTGCGTTTAACTGAATATAAATTTTATCAAATTGCTGAAAAGGTAGGCTATACCGATCCCAATTACTTTAGTTCTTCATTCAAAAAGCATACAGGTACTACTCCCAAACAGTATCGGGAACAGCATCGGCAAGTAAAGGAGTTGTCCCCATAAATGCTACGTGATCTATTCAGAATCTTTACCACCTGGAAATGGAAAAGCTTGACGACCAGCTTATTGGTTGCTTTTTCCGGTCTGATTCTGATCGTGATCGCGATTATCAGTCTTAACAATTATCGGTTGACTGTTGATGCCGCAGAACAGAATTCTCAGGTGTATATTCAAGAAATTATGCGTCAGGTCAATACCAATATCCAATCGTATATTGATAATATGGAAAATATCTCATTACTCGCTTTAACCAATAAAGATGTCACCTATTATATTTCGAGCAATAGCTTTATTAGCAAAAGCGATAGTCGTCCGTATGAGAAGCGGATCTCTGACTTATTTCAAAATATTCTGTATAGCCGTAACGATATCGCTTCGATTATGGTATTTGGCTACAACGGTCGCACCGTATCCGATCGCCGAATTACCGCACTCAATCCTAATATCGATCCCAAGCAACAATCATGGTATATCGATGCACAGAAAATGAATGGCAAGTCGATCGTTTCTCCGCCTCATATTCAAAATGTAATTCGGGGTGAATATCGCTGGGTGATCTCACTCAGTCGTGAACTTAAAAGCAATGATGGGATTACGCCTGAAGGTATTTTTGTGGTGGATCTGAATTTGAGTGTGATCGATGAGATGTGTAGCCAGATTTATTTAGGCAAAAAAGGCTATGTCTTTATTGTAGATGGTACAGGCAATATCATTTATCATCCGCAACAACAACTGTTATATAGCAGTCTAGCCACAGAAGAAATTCCACAAGTGTTAAGTACTTCAAGTGGTCAATCGTTTACAGTCGATGATACCAAAGGCAAACGAATCTATTCGGTACAGGATACCGGCTTAGGTTGGAAAATCGTAGGGGTTACTTACAGTGATGATCTGATCGCTAACAAATCTTCTATTCAACATTCTATTTTACTGTATGCTCTGCTAGGTATCGGAATCTCGATTGTGATCTCGTTATTGCTATCTTTACATTTAACCAAACCGATCAAACGATTACAGCGTGATATGAAGCAAGTTGAATTGGGTAACTTTCATATCCAGACTTCCCTTGAAGAAGATAATGAGATCAATCAATTAGGTCAATCGTTCAATGTGATGGTCAACGAAATCAAGCATCTGATGGATGAAACTGTCCAAAATAGTGAGCAAAAGCGTAAAGCTGAACTCTTGCTTTTACATGCACAGATTAATCCTCATTTCCTCTACAATACGTTAGATTCGATTATCTGGATGGCTGAACAAGAAAAGCATGAAGAAGTGGTCGATATGACTTCTGCTCTTGCCAAAATGTTCCGTGCTAGTATTACTCGTGATCAAGAATTGGTATCGATCCGAGTCGAAATCGAACATATTCGTCAGTACCTGTTTATTCAGAAAATGCGTTATCGTGAGCAATTAGATTATGTATTTGATATTCCTTCACATATTTTGCACTATAAAACTGTCAAAATTCTACTTCAACCTTTTATCGAAAATGCGATTTATCATGGCATTCGTAGCAAGACGACACCCGGAATTATTTACATTTCAGCATGGCAAGAAGATGAGCAATTGATTTTTGAAGTGCGAGATAATGGATTGGGGATGAGTGCGGAGCGATTAGCTGAAGTGACTCAAGGAACGGTAGCTACGAATACACAACATGGTATCGGAATTGGCAATGTGAATGAACGGATTCAACTTTATTTTGGAACAACGTATGGAATGACGATGACCAGTGTACTTGGCGAAGGTACCATCGTGACGATCCGCGTACCTGTTATTTTGTGAAAAAGAGAAAGTGAGATTGCGTATGAGGAATCAACGTATCATCTGGTGGATCGCTATTTTATTAGTCGCAGGAGCACTTTATATTATTAGCTATTTTGTCTGGTTCACCTCAGCTCATGAAGAAGAAGGAACGATTATGATTATTCTGAAGTCCAATAGTCCTCAATCGGATTTCTGGCAAACCGTACGTAGTGGTGCTGAAGAAGCAGCCAAAGAAAAAGGAGTTCAATTTCTAGTCTCTGGCCCTCTCGATGATACAGATATCAATAGTCAGTTAAATGCTCTTCAAGACGCACTGACTCTTAAGCCACGTGCTGTTGTTATTGCTCCTTTGAATGATCAACGTGTACTGAATGGGATTACTCGTCTACAAAACGCCCATATTCCTGTAGTGGTGATGGATACGCCTTTACCTGTAAATAATGCGCCTTCTTCTGTTTCTAGTGATCATGTGCAGAT
>Ga0308161_1003532_pt1 | contig 15137 bp, 14 predicted proteins | sample PhyFR2_FD_201034 | JGI IMG/M metagenome (GOLD analysis project Ga0308161, IMG submission 201034) | Phyllosphere microbial communities from UC Gill Tract Community Farm, Albany, California, United States - DLSLF.R2 | ecosystem: Host-associated > Plants > Phyllosphere > Unclassified | place: USA...
GACCGCTTCTCGTACGAAGCGCTCGAAAGCGCCGACCGCCTGACCCGCCCCATGCTCAAGCAGGGCGGCGAGTGGCGCGAGGTCGACTGGCAGACCGCGCTGGAATACGTGGCCAACGGCCTGCAGCAGATCAAGCAGGACCATGGCGCGAATGCCATCGGCGCCTTGGTCAGCCCGCACAGCACGCTCGAGGAACTGCACCTGGCCGCACAGCTGCTGCGCGGCCTGGGCAGCGACAACATCGACCACCGCCTGCGCCACGCCGAGTTCGCAGCCACCGCCGGCGTGCAATGGCTGGGCACCTCGATTGCCTCGCTGTCGCAGCTGCAGTCGGTGCTGGTCGTGGGTTCGAACCTGCGCAAGGACCATCCGCTGTTTGCCCAGCGCATCCGCCAGGCGACCCGCAAGGGCGCCCAGGTGCATGCGATCAACGCCCGCGAATACGACTGGGCCATGCCCGCCGCGCAATCGGTGGTGAATGCCGCCGACTGGGAGCAGGCACTGGCCGATGTGGCCGCTGCCGTGGCCCAGGAAAAGGGCGTCGACGCCCCCGTGCAGGCCGCAGCTTCGAACGACCAGGCCCAGGCGATTGCCAAGGCCCTGCTGTCGGGCGAACGCAAGGCCATCCTGCTGGGCAATGCCGCAGCGCACCATGCCCATGCGTCCGGCCTGCTGGCCCTGGCGCAGTGGATCGGCGCGCAGACCGGCGCCAGCGTCGGCTACCTGACCGAAGCCGCCAACACCGTCGGCGCGCAGTGGGTCAAGGCCCAGCCGCAGACCGGTGGCCTCAATGCGGGCCAGATGCTCGCCGCCGGCGGCCTCAAGGCAGCCTTGCTGTTCAATACCGAACCCGCGTTCGACGCGGCCGCCGGTGCCAACGGCCTAGCCGGTGCGCAGATGGTGGTCACGCTGAGCCCGTTCAAGACCAATCTGGACATCAGCGACGTGCTGCTGCCCATCGCGCCGTTCTCGGAAACCCCGGGTACGTTCGTCAACGCCGAAGGCCGCATCCAGAGCTTCCACGCCGTGGTGCGCCCGCTGGGCGATACGCGTCCGGGCTGGAAGGTGCTGCGCGTGCTGGCCAATCTGCTGGGCGTGCCCGGCATGGCCTACGAAACCGCGCAGGAAGTGCTGGCGGAAATTGCCCAAGGAGCCGAACTGGTGCCTGCCGAGATCTTGAACAATGCTGCGACCGCTGCCGTGGCCGTGCGCCGCGAAGCCATGGCCGATCCGGTCGTGGCCAGCATCTATCAGCTCGACGGCCTGGTGCGCCGTGCGACGTCCCTGCAACTGACGGCCGACGCCCGGGCGAGCGTGTCCATGGCCCGTGACGGAGGTGCCGCATGATCGACGCCCTCTACAACGGCGGCCTGGGCCTGTTCTCGGGTGGCTGGTGGACCGCCGTGGTCTGGCCCGTGCTCTGGATCCTGCTGAAGATCGTCGCCATCGTCGCGCCGCTGATGGGCGCCGTCGCCTACCTGACGCTGTGGGAGCGCAAGCTGCTGGGCTTCATGCAGGTGCGCCATGGTCCCAACCGCGTCGGCCCGTTCGGCCTGCTGCAACCCCTGGCCGACGGCATCAAGCTGCTGACCAAGGAAATCATCCAGCCGACGGCCGCGAGCAAGGGCCTGTTCTTCCTGGGCCCGGTCATGGCCATCATGCCGGCACTCGCCGGCTGGGTGGCGATTCCCTTCGGCCCCGATGTCGCGCTGGCCAACGTCAACGCCGGCATCCTGCTGATCATGGCCATCACTTCGATCGAAGTCTACGGCGTGATCATTGCGGGCTGGGCTTCGAACTCGAAGTACGCCTTCCTGGGCGCACTGCGCGCCTCGGCGCAGATGGTCAGCTATGAAATCGCCATGGGCTTTTGCTTCCTGGTGGTGATCATGGTCTCGGGCAGCATGAACCTCACGGCCATCGTCGTGAGCCAGGGCACGGGCATGGCCGCCAATCTGGGCATGGGCATCCTGTCGTGGAACTGGCTGCCGCTGCTGCCGATCTTCATCGTCTACCTGATCTCGGGCGTGGCCGAAACCAACCGCCATCCGTTCGACGTCGTCGAAGGCGAAGCCGAAATCGTGGCCGGCCACATGGTCGAGTACTCGGGCATGGGCTTTGCGGTGTTCTTCCTGGCCGAATACGCCAGCATGTGGCTGGTGTCGATCCTCGCCGTGCTGATGTTCCTCGGCGGCTGGCTGCCTCCGTTCGACTTCCTGTCGTTCATCCCCGGCTGGATCTGGCTCGGTATCAAGACCTTTGTCGTCGTGTCGATGTTCATCTGGATCCGCGCCACCTTCCCGCGCTTCCGTTACGACCAGATCATGCGTCTGGGCTGGAAGATCTTTATCCCGGTCACCCTGGTGTGGCTGGTCATCGTGGGTGCCTGGTTGCACTCGCCTTGGAACATCTGGAATTAAGCGGGGACACAAATGGCTGCTGTTGCTGCTACATCTTTTTCGGTCAAGGATTTCTTCAAGAGCTTCATGCTCTGGGAGCTGGTCAAGGGCATGTCGCTCACGGGTCGCTACGCATTCCGCCGCAAGGTGACGGTGCAGTTCCCCGAAGAGAAGACGCCCCTGTCGCCGCGTTTTCGCGGCCTGCATGCGCTGCGCCGTTACGACAACGGCGAAGAGCGCTGCATCGCGTGCAAGCTGTGCGAGGCAGTGTGCCCCGCGATGGCCATCACCATCGAGTCGGAAGTGCGCGAGGACGGCTCGCGCCGCACCAACCGCTACGACATCGACCTCACAAAGTGCATCTTCTGCGGCTTCTGCGAGGAGAGCTGCCCGGTCGACTCGATCGTCGAGACGCACATCTTTGAATACCACGGCGAAAAACGCGGTGACCTGTACTTCACCAAGGACATGTTGCTGGCCGTTGGCGACCGCTACGAAGCCGACATCGCCGCTGCGCGCGCAGCCGATGCCAAGTACCGCTGAAGCGGCGCCTGAACACCCAAGAAGACTCGATTCATGGACGCCAAAACTGCTTTTTTCTATCTGTTCGCGGTGGTGCTGCTCGTGGCCTCGTTCCGCGTGGTCACGGCGCGCAACCCCGTGCACGCCGTGCTCAACCTGATCCTGGCTTTCTCCCAGGCCGCGGCGATCTGGCTGCTGCTCAAGGCTGAATTCCTGGCCATCGCGCTGGTGCTCGTGTACCTGGGCGCGGTGATGGTGCTGTTTCTGTTCGTGGTGATGATGCTGGACATCCGCATCGACGCGCTGCGCCAGGGCTTCTGGAAGCACTTCCCCCTGGCTGCCTTCATCGGCGTGCTGATCGTCTTTGAAATGGGCATGGTGCTCATGGGCGGCTTCAGCAGCATCGACGAGCCCAAGGCCATTGCGACCACGGTGCTCAACGCCGCCGGTCAGCCCGAGCCCTATTCGAACACCAAGGAACTGGGCCGCCTGCTCTACACCGAGTACCTGTACCCGGTGGAAATCGCGGCCTCGATCCTGCTGGTGGCGATGATTGCCGCGATTGCCCTGACGCTGCGCAAGCGCAAGGACAGCAAGGCCATCAATCCCTCCGAGCAGATCCGTGTGCGCGCCGCTGACCGCGTGCGCCTGGTGAAGGTGGCGGCCACGCAGGCGCCGCAGGTACAAGACGGCGCCGGCGACGCCGCTGCGCAGGAGACAAAGGCATGACGCTCACACTCGGGCACTTCCTGACACTGGGGGCGATGCTGTTCGCCATCGCTGTCATCGGCATCTTTCTGAACCGCAGGAACCTCATCGTTCTGCTCATGGCCATCGAGCTGATGCTGCTGGCCGTGAACATGAACTTCGTGGCCTTCTCCCACTATCTGGGTGACATGCACGGACAGGTGTTCGTGTTCTTCATCCTGACCGTGGCCGCTGCCGAATCGGCGATTGGCCTGGCCATCCTGGTGTTGCTGTTCCGTGCCAAGTCCAGCATCAACGCGGAAGATCTCAACACCCTCAAGGGTTGAGCGGCCGCAACTCGCAAGGTTCTCCAGCAATGAGTCAAACCCTCTCCGCATCCACCCTGCTGGCCGTGCCCCTGGCACCGCTGGTGGGCTCGGCGCTTGCCGGCCTGTTCGGCACGGCCTTCGGCGGCAACCGCATCGGCCGCGCCGCCAGCCACACGCTGACCATCCTCGGCGTGTTCATCGCCTTCGTCATTTCCGCGTTCACGCTCAAGAGCGTGATGATGGACGGCGCCAGCTTCAATCAGACGCTCTACACCTGGATGCAGGTCGGCACGCTGAAGATGGAAGTCGGCTTCATGGTCGACAGCATCACCGCGATGATGATGGTCGTCGTGACCTTCGTCTCGCTGATGGTCCACCTCTACACCATCGGCTACATGCACGAAGACGACGGCTACAACCGCTTCTTCTCGTACATCTCGCTGTTCACCTTCTCCATGCTGATGCTGGTGATGAGCAACAACCTGCTGCAGCTGTTCTTCGGCTGGGAAGCGGTGGGCCTGGTGTCGTACCTGCTGATCGGCTTCTGGTACAACAAGCCGACGGCGATCTTCGCCAACATGAAGGCCTTCCTGGTCAACCGTGTCGGCGACTTCGGCTTCATCCTGGGCATCGGCCTGATCGGCGCCTATGCCGGCACGCTGAACTACACCGAGATCTTCGCCAAGTCGCAGGAACTCGGCGCCCTGAGCTTCCCCGGCACGGACTGGATGCTGATCACCGTGATCTGCATCTGCCTGTTCATCGGCGCGATGGGCAAGTCGGCGCAGTTCCCGCTGCACGTGTGGCTGCCTGACTCGATGGAAGGCCCGACCCCGATCTCCGCGCTGATCCACGCCGCGACGATGGTGACGGCCGGCATCTTCATGGTGTCGCGCATGTCGCCGCTGTTCGAGCTGTCCGACACCGCGCTGAACTTCATCCTGATCATCGGTGCCATCACCGCGCTGTTCATGGGCTTCCTGGGCATCATCCAGACCGACATCAAGCGCGTCGTGGCCTACTCGACGCTGTCGCAGCTGGGCTACATGACCGTCGCGCTGGGCGCCTCGGCCTACTCGGTCGCGGTGTTCCACCTGATGACGCACGCGTTCTTCAAGGCCCTGCTGTTCCTTGGCGCCGGCTCGGTCATCATGGGCCTGCACCACAACCAGGACATGCGCTGGATGGGTGGCGTGCGCAAGTACATGCCCATCACCTGGATCACCTCGCTGCTGGGCTCGCTGGCCCTGATCGGCACGCCGCTGTTCTCGGGCTTCTACTCGAAGGACATGATCATCGAGGCGGTGCACTTCAGCCAGCTGCCCGCGGCCGGTTTCGCGCACTTCGCGGTGCTGGCCGGCGTGTTCGTGACCGCGTTCTACTCGTTCCGCATGTACTTCCTGGTCTTCCACGGCAAGGAACGCTACGACCAGAACCCCGACGCGCACCATGACGACCACCATGCGCACGACGACCACCACGGCCACGGCCACGGCCACGATGCCAAGCCGCACGAGTCGCCCTGGGTCGTGACGGTGCCGCTGGTGCTGCTGGCGATTCCCTCGGTGTTCATCGGCTACTTCGCGATCGAGCACATGCTGTTCGGCTCGTTCTTCGACGGCGTGATCACCGTCGACGGCAGCAAGCACGGCGCGATGGCCGGCATCGAAGGCATCTTCCACGGCGCGTTCGCGATGGCCATCCACGGCCTGCAGACCGCTCCGTTCTGGCTGGCCCTGGCCGGCGTGGTGCTCGCGTACTACATGTACATGGTCAACCCGGCGCTGCCGGCCGCCATCAAGCGCCGCTGCATGCCGATCTTCAACCTGCTCGAGAACAAGTACTACCTCGACTGGTTCAACGAGAACGTGCTGGCGCGCGGCACGCGTGCCCTGGGCACGACGCTGTGGAAGGTGGGCGACCAGACCATCATCGATGGCGGCCTGGTCAACGGCTCCTGGAAGCTCGTGGCCCGCATCGCTGCCTGGGCCCGCGCCCTGCAGACCGGCTATATCTACCACTACGCGTTGGTCATGATCCTGGGCATCTTCCTGCTCATGACCTACTTCGTGTGGCTCAACAAGTAAGGGAAGAACAAAAATGGGTTTGTTGAGTCTTGCCATCTGGATCCCGATTGCCTTCGGTGTCCTGCTGCTGGCCCTGGGCCGCGACGAGCACGCACGTGCCGTGCGCTGGCTCGCGCTGGTCGGTGCCCTGGTCGGCTTTGCGGTCACGCTGCCGCTGTACCAGGGGTTCGATAACGCGACGGCTGCTGCGCAGTTCGTCGAGAAGGCGATGTGGATCGAGCGCTTCAACGTCAACTACCACCTCGGTGTCGACGGCCTGTCGTTCTGGTTCGTGCCGCTGACGGCCTTCATCACGGTGATCGTGGTGATTGCCTCCTGGGAGTCGATCACCGAGCGCGTGAACCAGTACATGGCCGCGTTCCTGATCCTGTCGGGCCTGATGATCGGTGTGTTCAGCGCGCTCGACGGCATGCTGTTCTACGTGTTCTTCGAAGCCACGCTGATTCCGATGTACCTGATCATCGGTATCTGGGGCGGACCGAACAAGATCTACGCGGCGTTCAAGTTCTTCCTGTATACGCTGCTCGGCTCGCTGCTGATGCTGATCGCGCTGATCTATCTGTACGTGCAGTCGGGCGGCAGCTTCGACATCAAGACCTGGCAGGCCATGCCGCTGTCGGCCACCGCGCAGACGCTGCTGTTCTTTGCCTTCTTCGCCGCGTTCGCGGTGAAGGTGCCGATGTGGCCGGTGCATACCTGGCTGCCCGACGTGCACGTCGAGGCGCCCACCGGCGGCTCGGCCGTGCTGGCGGCCATCATGCTCAAGCTCGGCGCCTATGGTTTCCTGCGCTTCTCCATGCCCATCGCTCCCGACGCCACGCGCGAATGGGCGTGGCTGATGATCGCGCTGTCGCTGATTGCCGTGATCTACGTGGCGATGGTGGCGCTGGTGCAAAAGGACATGAAGAAGCTGGTGGCCTATTCGTCCGTCGCGCACATGGGCTTCGTGACGCTGGGCTTCTTCATCTTCAACGATCTGGGCGTTTCCGGCGGCCTGGTGCAGATGATTGCCCACGGCTTCGTGTCGGGCGCGATGTTCCTGTCGATCGGCGTGCTGTACGACCGCGTGCATTCGCGTGAGATCGCGGCCTACGGCGGCGTGGTCAACACCATGCCCAAGTTCGCAGCGTTCGCGCTGTTCTTCGCGATGGCCAACTGCGGCTTGCCCGCGACGGCCGGCTTCGTCGGCGAGTGGATGGTGATCCTGGGTGCGGTGAAGTTCAACTTCTGGATCGGCTTGGGCGCTGCCACGGCACTGATCTTCGGCGCCAGCTACACGCTGTGGATGTACAAGCGCGTCTACCTGGGCCCGGTGGCCAACGACAACGTGCGCGGCCTGACCGACATCAATGCCCGCGAGTTCCTCGTGCTGGCAGTGCTCGCGGCAGCCGTGCTCTACATGGGCGTGTACCCCAAGCCCTTCACGGACGTGATGGACGTCTCCGTGGCCCAGCTGCTGCAGCAGGTCGCCGCGTCCAAGCTTCCATGACCAGACTGAATTGAGAGACTCGAGATGATTGACAACATCAGCTGGCTTGCGATCTACCCGGAGATCATTCTCCTGGTCATGGCATGCGTGATCGCCCTGGTCGACCTGGGCGTGCACAGCCCGCGCCGCACCGCTACCTATGTGCTGACGCTGCTGACCCTGGCCGTCGTGGCCGTGCTGCAGGGCTTCTATGCCGCGAGCGGCCAGACCTTCTACGGCTGGGGCAACATGGTCGTCAGCGACGCCATGGGCAACTGGCTCAAGTGCTTCGCCTCCGTGGCCATGATGGTCACGCTGGTCTATGCGCGTCCCTACGCGGCCGACCGCGACATGCTGCGCGGCGGCGAACTGTTCACGCTGTCGCTGTTCGCGCTGCTGGGCATGTTCATCATGATCTCGGGCAACAACTTCCTGATGCTGTATCTCGGCCTGGAACTGATGACGCTGGCCAGCTACGCGCTGGTCGCGCTACGCCGCGACAACGAGGTTGCCGTCGAAGCCGCGATGAAGTACTTCGTGCTCGGCGCGATTGCCAGCGGCTTCCTGCTGTATGGCATGTCGATGATCTACGGCGCCACGGGTTCGCTCGATATCGGCCAGGTGTTCCGCGCCATCAACTCCGGCGAGATCCGCCACCAGGTGCTGGTGTTCGGCCTGGTGTTTGTCGTGGCCGGCCTGGCTTTCAAGATGGGCGCGGTGCCTTTCCACATGTGGCTGCCCGACGTCTACCAGGGCGCTCCCACGGCGGTGACGCTGCTGATCGGCGGCGCGCCCCAACTGGCCGCGTTTGCCATGACCATCCGCCTGCTGGTCGACGGCCTGCTGCCGCTGGCCATCGACTGGCAGCAGATGCTGGCGGTGCTGGCCATCGGCTCGCTGCTGATCGGTAATCTGGCCGCCATCGGCCAGAGCAACCTCAAGCGCATGCTGGCCTACTCGACCATCTCGCAGATGGGCTTCGTGCTGCTGGGCCTGCTGTCGGGCGTGGTCAACGGCAACGTCGATCCCGCAACGGTCGAAAACGCTTACAGCTCGGCGATGTTCTACGTCATCACCTATGTGCTGACCACGCTCGCCACCTTCGGCGTGGTGCTGCTGCTGGCGCGCGAAGGCTTCGAGAGCGAAGAGATTTCCGACCTGGCCGGCCTGAACCAGCGCAGCCCGCTGTATGCCGGCGTGATGGCGATCTGCATGTTCTCGATGGCCGGTATCCCGCCGCTGGTCGGCTTCTACGCCAAGCTCGCGGTGCTGCAATCGCTGGTGGCGTCGGGCCAGAGCCTGTACATCGCGCTCGCCGTGTTCGCGGTGGTCATGTCGCTGATCGGCGCGTTCTATTACCTGCGCGTCGTCAAGGTCATGTACTTCGATGCGCCCATCACCGCGACCAGCGTGTCCGCACCGCTTGACGTGCGCATGGTGCTGAGCGTCAATGGCGCGCTGGTGCTGATCCTGGGCCTGGTGCCGGGCGGCCTGATGTCGCTGTGCGCCGACGCCATCGTGCGCGCGCTGGCATCCTGAGAAGGTTCGTTGCAAGCGTGACTGTTACAGCCTCCATCTGGCTGGTGATATTGGCGGCCCTGGTGGCCGCCAATTTGCCATTCGTCAATCACCGCTGGTTCATCGCGGGGCCGGTTGCGCCGGGGCGCAAGCCGCTGGCGATGCGGCTGGTGGAAATGCTGCTGCTGTATTTCCTCGTCGGCGGCCTGGCGCGCCTGCTCGAGCAGCGCGTCGGGCAGATCGCGCCCCAGGGCTGGGAGTTCTATGCGATCACCGCTACACTCTTCCTGACGCTGGGCTTCCCCGGCTTCGTTTACCGGTATCTGGTCAAGCACCGGCATTGAGCAGCCGGGGCATGCCCGGTGATTCACCATGAAGGTCCTGGATCTCAACTGCCAGCACGGCCATGTCTTCGAAGGCTGGTTTGCGTCGGAGGACGACTTCCAGTCGCAGAAGGCACGCGCGCTCGTGCAGTGCCCGATGTGCGGCGATGCCCGCATTGAAAAGCGCCTCAGCGCGCCGCGCCTGAACCTGGGCGCCCAGGCACCGGCGGCCGGTCCGGCCCCTCAATCCCCAGGCCCTGCGCCAACCGCAGCAGCAGCCTCGCGCCAGGCCCTGCAGGCCGCATGGTTGCGCGCATCGCGCGAACTGGTGGCCAAGTCCGAGGATGTGGGCGAGCGCTTTGCCGCCGAGGCCAGGCGCATGCACCATGGCGAGACCGAGGCGCGCGCCATCCGCGGCCAGGCCACGGTCGAGCAGGCGGTGGAACTGCTGGAGGAGGGCATTGGCGTGATGCCCCTGGCCCTGGCCGAAACGGCCAAGAAAACCCTGCAATAAGGTCCTGGCAAGCGCGCGCGGGAATGTCGCTTTCCCTGAGGAGCGCATGAAAATGTTGTTTCAAGACAAGGAAGGCAACATTTTTCGCCGGGTGCCTCTGCCCGGATGTTTGCAGCCACTTCGCTGCCAGGGCTTGTGGCGTCATGCCGGCATGCAGGTGGTGTTCATGCGCGACACGCGCTTAAGCGTTTGTACTGAAGTAGTTGCCCCAGGTACCCGCCGTTAGGTCGCGGCATACGATGCAACGCATATTCCCCCCGGGCGGCCGCTGGCCGGTTCCGGGACGGTTTTGCAGCATCTACCGGAGCGGCCAGAGCGCACATGAGCGACGTCATTCTTGAGACCAGCCACCTGACCAAAGAGTTCAAGGGATTCACCGCGGTCAGCGATGTAAACCTGTCGGTCCGCCGCGGCGCCATCCATGCGTTGATCGGCCCCAACGGCGCGGGAAAAACCACCTGTTTCAACCTGCTGACGAAGTTCCTCGAACCGACGTCGGGCAGCATCCGCTTCAACGGCGAAGACATCACGCGCGCCCAGCCGTCGCAGATCGCGCGCCGCGGCGTGATTCGCTCGTTCCAGATCTCGGCGGTGTTCGCGCATCTCACGCTGCTGGAGAACGTGCGCGTGGGCCTGCAGCGCAAGCTGGGCACGGCCTTCCACTTCTGGCGCAGCGAGAAGACCCTGGACCAGCTCAACGCGCGCGCCATGGAACTGCTGGCCGAGGTCAATCTCGAGCACCTGGCGCATGAACTCACGGTGAACCTGCCCTATGGCCGCAAGCGCGCGCTCGAGATCGCGACCACGCTGGCCATGGAGCCCGAACTGATGCTGCTGGACGAACCCACGCAAGGCATGGGCCATGAGGACGTGGACCGCGTGACCCAGCTGATCAAGAAGGTCTCGGCCGGCCGCACCATCCTGATGGTGGAACACAACATGAAGGTCGTGTCGAGCATTGCCGACTGCATCACGGTGCTGCAGCGCGGTGCGGTGCTGGCCGAAGGACCGTATGCCGAGGTGTCGAGCAACGCGAAGGTGATGGAAGCCTATATGGGCACCACCGACGGCCAACTGCAAGGAGCACATTGAGATGGCCGTGAACCAGAACAACAACAGCCAGCCGGCGCTTGAAATCAAGGGCCTGCAGGCCTGGTATGGCGAATCGCATGTGCTGCATGGCGTTGACATGACGGTGCAGCCCGGCGAGGTGGTGACGCTGCTGGGCCGCAACGGCGCGGGCCGGACCTCGACGCTGCGCGCGGTCATGGGCCTCACGGGTGCGCGCAAGGGATCGGTCAAGGTCAACGGCGTGGAAACCATCCACCTGCCCACGCACCGCATCGCGCATCTGGGCTTGGGCTACTGCCCCGAGGAGCGCGGCATCTTCTCCAGCCTGAGCTGCGAGGAGAACCTGCTGCTGCCGCCCGAGCTCAAGACCGGCGAGAAGGGCATGTCGGTCGAGGAGATCTATGCCATGTTCCCCAATCTGGCCGAGCGCCGCCACAGCCAGGGCACGCGCTTGTCCGGGGGCGAGCAGCAGATGCTGGCCGTGGCGCGCATCCTGCGCACCGGCGCGCGGCTGCTGCTGCTCGACGAGATCTCCGAAGGCCTGGCGCCCGTGATCGTGCAGGCGCTGGCGCGCATGATCACCGCGCTGCGCGAAAAGGGCTACACGGTGGTCATGGTGGAGCAGAACTTCCACTTTGCCGCGCCGCTGGCCGACCGCTTCTATGTCATGGAGCACGGCCGCATCGTCGAGCGTTTCGGCGCCGACGAGCTGCAGGCCAAGATGCCCGTGCTCAACGAATTGCTGGGCGTGTAGCCCGGTGGTGTTTCGGGACCGCGCTGCGGCCCTGTTGTTTCCCTGTCCCTCGCCTTTATCCATCCAGGAGATATTCCATGAAGACTTCCATGACCACGCTGGCGTGCGTATTGGCTGCTGCAGGTCTGCTGAGCCCGCTGGCCCAGGCCCAGGAAAAAGTGAAGATCGGCTTCATCACCGACATGTCCGGGCTGTATGCCGACGTCGAGGGCAAGAACGGCGCGCTGGCCATGCAGATGGCCATCGACGATTTCGGCGGCAAAGTGCTGGGCCAGCCCATCGAGCTGGTGTCTGCCGACCACCAGAACAAGGCCGACATCGCCGCCAGCAAGGCGCGCGAATGGATCGACACCCAGGGCGTGACGCTGGTTTTCAGCGGCACCAACTCGGGCACGGCGCTGGCGGTGTCGCAGGTCGCGGCCGAAAAGAAGCGCGTGCACTTCAACAACGGCGCGGGCTCGTCGGCGCTGACCAACGAGCAGTGCAATGCCTACACCGTTCACTATGCCTATGACACCGTGGCGCTGGCCAAGGGCACGGGCGGCGCGGTCGTGGACCGCGGCGGCAAAGACTGGTTCTTCCTGACGGCCGATTACGCGTTTGGCCAGGCGCTCGAAAGCGACACCACGGCGGTGATCAAGGCCAAGGGCGGCAAGGTGCTGGGCAGCGTCAAGCACCCGCTCAATGCGTCGGACTTCTCGTCCTTCCTGCTGCAGGCGCAGTCGTCCAAGGCGCAGATCCTGGGCCTGGCCAATGCCGGCGGCGACACCATCAACGCCATCAAGGCGGCCAAGGAATTCGGCATCAACAAGTCGATGAAGACTGCCGGCTTGCTGGTGTTCCTGACCGACATCCACAGCCTGGGCCTGAAGAACACCGAAGGCCTGCTGCACACCACCAGCTGGTACTGGGACATGAACGACGCATCGCGCGCGTTCGCCAACAAGTTCTTCGCCAAGACCAAGCGCATGCCCACCGACGTGCAGGCCGCCGACTATTCGGCCGTGACGCAGTATCTGAAGGCCGTGCAGGCGGTCAAGACCACCGATGCCGACAAGGTCATGGCCTACCTCAAGAGCACGCCGCTGTCGGACTTCTACGCCAAGGGCAATATCCGCCCCGACGGCACCTATGCGCATGACATGTACCTGGTGGAAGTCAAGAAGGCGTCGGAATCGAAGAAGCCCTGGGACTACCTGAAGGTGCTGTCGACACTGCCCGCCGACCAGGTCTGGACCACCAAGGCCGAAACCAAGTGCGCGGCCTGGAAGTGACAGCGACTGACACGACCCTTGATACGTCGTTGCCTTGCCTTGCCGTGCTATCAGCACTGTCTGCGGCAATGCGCCTAGTCTCAAGGGCCGTGTAAGTCGCTGCACGCGCCCGCTGCACGCGCCGTTATCTCCTTCACCCTTTCGCGTATACCCCATGGAAATTCTTGGTGTTTCTTTGCCGGGCCTGATGAGCCAGCTCCTGCTGGGGCTGGTCAACGGCTCGTTCTATGCCATCTTGAGCCTGGGCCTGGCCGTGATCTTCGGCCTGCTCAATGTGATCAATTTCGCACATGGGGCGCTGTTCATGCTGGGGGCCGTCAGTACCTGGATGGCGATGAACTACTTCGGCATCAACTACTGGGTGATGCTGCTGGTGTCGCCGCTGCTGGTGGGGCTGCTGGGCGTGCTGATCGAGCGCTTTCTGCTACGCTGGATCTACCGCCTCGACCATCTCTACGGACTGCTGCTGACGCTGGGGCTGTCGCTGCTGATCGAAGGCGTGTTCCGCTCGGTCTACGGCGTGTCCGGCCTGGGTTACGACACGCCCGAGTTGCTCGAAGGCGCCACCGACCTGGGCTTCATGATGCTGCCCAACTACCGCGCCTGGGTGGTGCTGGCCTCGGTGACGGTGTGCCTTGCGACCTGGTTCGTGATCGAGAAGACGCGCCTGGGGGCCTACCTGCGCGCGGGTACCGAGAACCCGCGCCTGGTCGAAGCCTTCGGTGTCAACGTTCCGGTGATGATCACGCTGACCTATGCGTTCGGCGCCGGCCTGGCGGCCTTTGCCGGCGTGCTGGCGGCGCCGGTCTACCAGGTCACGCCGCTGATGGGGCAGAACCTGATCATCGTCGTGTTTGCCGTGGTGGTGATCGGCGGCATGGGCTCGATCATGGGCGCCATCGTCACCGGCCTGGCCCTGGGCGTGATCGAGGGCCTGACCAAGGTTTTCTATCCCCAGGCTTCCTCGACCGTGGTGTTCGTCATCATGGTCATCGTTCTCCTGATCCGCCCCGCCGGCCTGTTCGGTAAAGAAAAATAAGGGGCTTAGAACATGAACACCAAGCTTCTTGCAAGAATTGGCTATGGCCTGCTGCTGCTGGGCCTGATCGTCGCGCCATTTGTCGGCGCCTACCCGGTATTCGTGATGAAGCTGATGTGCTTCGCACTGTTTGCCGCGGCATTCAACCTGCTGCTGGGCTATACCGGCCTGCTGTCGTTCGGACACGCGGCCTTCCTGGGCACGGCGGCCTATCTCACGGGTTACAGCATGAAGGTCTGGGGGCTGTCGCCGGAGCTGGGCATGCTGCTGGGCACGCTGGGTGGCGCGCTGCTGGGCCTGCTGTTCGGCTGGCTGGCGATCCGCCGCCAGGGCATTTATTTCTCGATGATCACGCTGGCGCTGGCGCAGATGGTGTTCTTCGTCTGCCTGCAGGTGCCGCAGACCGGCGGCGAGGACGGCTTGCAGGGCGTGCCGCGCGGCAAGCTGTTTGGCGTCATCGACCTGTCGAGCGATCTGACCATGTATTACGTGGCCCTGGTCATCGTCGTGGCGGCGTTCCTGCTGATCGTGCGCACCGTGCATTCGCCGTTTGGCCAGGTGCTCAAGGCCATCAAGGAAAACGAGCCGCGCGCGATTTCGCTGGGCTACGACACCACACGCTTCAAGCTGCTGGCCTTCGTGCTGTCCGCCGCGCTGACGGGCCTGGCCGGCTCGCTGAAGACCGTGGTGCTGGGCTTTGCCACGCTGTCCGATGCGCACTGGACCACCTCGGGCCATGTGGTGCTGATGACGCTGATGGGCGGTCTGGGCACGCTGTCGGGTCCGCTGGTCGGGTCGGCCGTGGTGGTGCTGATCGAGAACAAGATTGGCGAGCTGGGCACCTTCCTGGGCCGCATCACGGGCTTCGAATGGTTCAATACGCTGGGCGAGTCGGTGACCATCGTCACCGGGCTGATCTTCGTGGTCTGCGTGCTGGCTTTCCGGCGCGGGATCATGGGCGAGATCAACGCGTGGCTGGCGCGCAAGAAGACGTAAACGCGCGCGGTGTGCGCACCACCTGCAGCCCTGGTGATCCGGTACTGACCGGCAGCCAGGGCTTTTTTGCAGCCTGTCCATGTCGAAGAACGGGGTGTTCATGGACCGGCTGCGGCTTGCTGAATCCATATGCCGACCCATTTGCGCAACAAAGCC
>Ga0308161_1003538_pt1 | contig 15121 bp, 8 predicted proteins | sample PhyFR2_FD_201034 | JGI IMG/M metagenome (GOLD analysis project Ga0308161, IMG submission 201034) | Phyllosphere microbial communities from UC Gill Tract Community Farm, Albany, California, United States - DLSLF.R2 | ecosystem: Host-associated > Plants > Phyllosphere > Unclassified | place: USA...
CGAGTACACGCTCAAGGGGAAGTACCAGGACGAGTCCGGCAGGACCGTTCAGGACATCAAGTCCATCCAGCTCAACGAGACCGCGTACGAGTTCGCGGGGCTCTCCGTGCAGGACGGCAAGCCGATCGAGTGGAGCGCTGTCGACTGGGGATCTGGCCGGATCCCGGTGCTGCTCGGCAACGAGTACCGCGGCGTGTACGAGCTCGGAGAGCGACTCACCGGAGCGGTCATCCTGCAGGAGCAGGAGCTCGAAGTCGTCGGTTTTCTCGAACCGGACAGCGCCATGTACTTCCGCGGTGAAGCGAACCACTACCTCGATGACACCGTCATCGTGCCCTACCCGCCGACACTCGCCGGACTCGACCGAGCAGCACTCGACCGGCTGGATCCCGAGCTGTTCGGGCGCCTGGTGTTCCAGGTGCTGAACGCCGATCTCGCCGTCGATCACAGCCTCGATTTCGGGGACGTCGTCGCGCGTCTCGACGCGATCGGAGACGACACCAGCTTCCGGTCGTACACGTTGCTCGGAGTACCGACCTACCTCGTGCAGCTCTCCCTCGTCCGCCAGCTCATCCAGGACAACCTGGTGCTCGTCACCACGCTGCTCGCCGTCCTCACCGCGGGCGTGGGCATCATCACGGCCTTCCTTCACCGGCTCCTGCATCACCGTCGAGCGCCTGTGGCGCGGGTCCACCATCTCCTCGGGAGGAGCCCGGATGCCACGAACCGACTGTTCCGAGCAAGCCGCCTGACCGAGTACACCGCCGCGCTCGGGCTGTTCCTCGCAATCAGCGCGCTGCTCCCCAACGACAGCGCGATGGCTCGACTCGGAGCCGGCACCGCCCTGCTCCTCTGGTGTGTGGCGGACGGCGCACTCGGCCGACGAGCCGTCCGCATCGAACTGACCACCCAACGCCGAAGAGGTACCCCACGATGATCGTGCTGCGCGACGTCTCGAAGACCATCACCGAGCCCGACGGATCGACCCGACCGCTGTTCGACCGACTCGACTTCGACCTTCGCGAAGACGATCGCTCCGTAGCGATCACAGGGCGGAGCGGATCGGGCAAGAGCACGCTGCTCCGGATCCTCGCCGGCCTCGACACCGACTTCGGCGGGACCTACGAGCACGACGGGCACGTGCTCGAGCGCACCCCACGCAGGATGGCGGCGCACCGACTCCGACACATCGGCATCGTCACCCAGGACCACAGCCTCCTCGGCGACCGCAGCGTGCTCGACAACGTCCGGCTCGGCGTTCCTGCTCGCGCTGACTCCGCTGACCGAGCACGTGAGGCTCTCGAGGCGGTCGACATCAGTCACCTCGCTGGCAAGCGCCCACGACGACTGTCAGGAGGAGAAGCGCAGCGCGTCGCGATCGCTCGAGCCATCGCGAAGCGCCCTGCCGTCGTCCTCGCCGATGAGCCCACCGGAGCACTGGACGAGACGACCGAAGACGACGTGCTCGCCCTCTTCGATCGGCTGCAGCAAGCAGGAACCAAGTTCGTGATCGTCACCCACAGTGAGCGCGTTGCACAGCGATGCGGACGTCGACTGCAGCTACAACACGAGCAGCTCATCGCGCGCGGCACGTGACGGACTGGAGGCACGGTGCCAGCTGGCACCGTGCCTCCAGTCCGTCAGCGGTTGCGCTCCAGATCCCCGATCACGCGTGCGCAGTACGGTCGCGGCCGAAGAACTCGGCGAACATCTCCCGTTTCACCGCATGCGAATCGGGCTCGAGCTCGAATCCCTCCATGTTGAGGTCGGTCCCGAACAATCGCAGGATTCCCGGGCCACTCGGCCCCGCGGTCTCGAGGGACACCGGTGACGCGGATCACGCTGACCGAGCAACTCGTGTCGTCCCAGTCGGGCGCGACCGTCTCGCCGCTCGGTGCATGGAAGAAGTGCACGACGAACGTGTCGCGCTCGCCTTCGGTGCCGTAGTGCCGCTCGTCCACTTCTTCGATCTGCACGAACTCATCTTGTCAGCGTCAGCCGGGGCGTCCGAGGCCGCGGACCAGCCGAAGCATGCACCTTCGCCGGTACCATCTCGCCATGGCTGAAGCTGGTCTGCTCGCAGCGAGCATCGCAATCCTGGTGGGTACGGTCGCGATCCTCGTGAATCGCGTGCGGACCCCGGCCTGGGTGCGTGACGCGCAGCTCACCTTGAACGCCAGCCCCGTGACCAGCCTGCTGCTACTCCTCTGCGGTGCGCTCCTGGTCGCCCTCGTCCTCGCCTTCGGGATCTTCTTCCTCGCCACCGGGCACAGCGTCATCGGGTGGGCCATGGTCTGTCTCGCTGCGACCGGCATCGCTCACCTCGGGGTGACCGTGTGGATCCGGCGGCAGCCGCTCTCGTGATCAGGTGCAGAGCTCGCTCGTGGAGAAGAAACGATCGAGGCACTCGTCAATGAAGACACGCGCCACGAGCACACTTCGGGGAGGGCATCAGCAGCATGAGCCATTCGTTCTTCGGAGGCATTGCCGCAGTGGGTGTGGGCGCATTCCTGGGACTTCAGTCCTTGGCCTGGTACCGAACGGCACCATCGGTCGACCGGTACGGGATCGAGAAACTCGAGCAGATCACGCCGTTCTCGTAGTCGTCCTTGACCGTGTCCATGAAGGCGTACGCCTCGTCGTCCGTGGCGAAGACGCCCAGGACCGTGTTGTCCGGTGACTCGTCGTGCTGCACGATCCAGACTTCCCCGCCACCGAAAGGCTTCGGACGTCGGAAGAAGCGTGAACCCGGGATCCGTCTACTCGCGATGGAGAGTGTAGGTACCGATCGACTGTCGGACGCGCTGCGTCGGCCCACGACCGACTCGGCCGGTAGGCCAGGAGTGCGATCACGGCAGGTCCTTCCGCGCGACCGACGAATCCAACGTGCCGCGCAACCGGCCGAGCTTCCCGGCCGCGTCCGAAGTCGGCTCGGCGTGCAGCACCACGAGTCGGATGCCTTCCGCCCGTCCACCGCGAGCCGCTCCCGGTCGAGGCTGATCGGCCCGACCTCGGGGTGGTGCAGCAGGACGGTGCCACCGTGTTGCCCCTGCACTTCGTGCCGGTCCCAGAGGGCCCGGAACTGATCACTCACGACGTGTAGCTCCTCGGCGAGGTCCTTCGTGCGCCCCTCGTCGACGCCGGCAGCGGCCCGCCGCAGGTTGCCGACGAGGCACTGCGCGATCGCATCGTGATCCGGGAAGAGCGCCCGATCGTCGGCCTCGGTGAGGATGTCGCGAAGCTGATTCCGTCCCGGCACCAGCCGGGGCGAGAGACGTCGCGCGAGACTGTTCGAGGCGAGGATGTCGAAGGCCGTCGTTTCGATGAAGGCCGGCTGCACGAGCCCGTCGAGCAAACGCAACGCGCCTCCGGGGACCACCGGCGCCGATGCTGGTCCTGTTCGCCGTGGAAGGGGCTGCGTCACGATGTCTCGCATGTGGGCGAGGTGCTCGTCGTCCAAGCGGAGCACGCGCCCGAGCGCCTCGAGCACCTGGGGTGACGGGTTGCGGTCACGGCCCCGCTCCAACCTCAGGTAGTAGTCAGCGCTGATCCCGGCGAGCATCGCGACCTCTTCTCGGCGGAGGCCCACGACGCGACGCCGCCCGGTCTCCGCCAACCCGGCCTGCTCCGGCGACACGAGCGCCCGACGTGCCCGCAGGTACGCACCGAATTCGTTGCTTCCTCGCCCCGCACGCGGCTCCGCGTCCAGACGTCCATTCCGCATCGGGGGGTCCTGTCAGGACCGGGTACTGAGGGGGCTCTGGGTCGGCGACGAGAAGTCCTGGTGAACGATTCGCCGACTTGATCCGAGCCTCACATCTCGGCGCGACCAGCCTCTCCGACGAGGTACCGAAAGCGCGTGACCGAATGACGCTGAGGCTCCGACCCTCGACTCAGGGACGTCGTAGGCGCCGGCGTGCGCTGCGCTGGCTGTGGCTAGTGGAGGTCACGAACGACCGACACGAATCCGTCCCAGCTAGCCATCGCGGGGCAGGACCGTCAATGCGCGAGAATGACGAGGCACCTCATCGCTGTCCACGTACGCAGCGGTCAATCAGGACTCTGGAGGCAACGTGTGGATCACAGGAGACGTGAATCTGCCTGCCGAGCTTCTCGAATCCCACGCGGACGGCAAGCTCGTGTTGTTCGTTGGGGCGGGAGCTTCAATGGGAGATCCCTCAAATCTGCCTTCGTTTAGGGAGCTGGCTCGTCAACTCGCGGACGCAGCGCGCGTACCGTTCGAAGAAGACATGGCGCTCGACTTGTTCCTCGGCTCGATGCCTGCGAACTTCGAAACCCACGTCCACGCTCGACGCATCATCGCGCGACCAGACTCAAGTTTCAACCCGACCCATTTTGCGCTGGTTAGACTCGCGTCTGCACCCGGCCGCCCGCGGATCGTGACGACCAACTTTGATGATCACCTCACGACAGCCTCGACAGCTGCCCTGCTGCCGGACGGTGACGTCTGGGTCGGACCGGCACTGCCGCTCGGAGACGACTTTTCCGGCATCGTGCACCTACACGGCTCGGTCCTCCGCCCGCCCGCCCAGCTGGTTCTTACCGACCGTGACTTCGGCCGCGCCTATCTCACCGACGCATGGGCGACCAGGTTCCTACAGAAGATGTTTGACGAGTTCACGGTCCTATTCGTGGGCTACAGCCACGACGACCCCATCATGCGATACCTCGCCCTGGGGCTGCCCTCAAAGACTCGCCGCTACGTTCTGACGCACTTGCCCGATGATGACAAGTGGAACCACTTGGGCATCGTCCCGGTGCCGTACCCCGCGGTTGAGCATGACCATTCAGCCCTCCTCGCCGCGCTCGAGGAATGGGATCGGCGAGCCCGGATGGGGCGGCTGGATCACCAGACGAGCATGAGCGAGATCGTCAATGCTGGGCCCCCGCTCAATCCCGTTGACGAGGACTATGTGCGCCAACGGCTTGAGCGTGCTGATGGCGCGCTGGAGTTCGCCCAGTTCGCGAGGAGCGTCGACTGGCTCCGCTGGGCGGAAAGCGTAGAGAACTTTCGACGTCTCTTCACCGGCGGGGCGGATACGGAGGCGTCATCCGTGCTGGGCAACTGGTTCGGACAGGTCTACGTCGCCGATCCGGCACTCCACGGTGCCGCCCTCCAGACGGTGCAGCGGCTGGGGCAACGTTTTTCGCCGGGCCTCTATCAGTCGTTGAGCTGGGCGACCGAGTCTCTGACAGCGGCCCAGACGGAAGCGGGGCGCCGTTGGACGGTGGTACTTGCGACCTCCATCGGTGGCATCTCCGCTCCCCCGGACCTTGGCACGCTGCTGCCTCGTGAGACCCGCGACAAGGGTGAGGAACTGGCTCTGCTCCGGCCGGCTCTTAGACCATTCATCGTCCTCAAGGCGCCTTGGACGCTCGGCGATAACCCGCTGACGCTGCCACGTGCGGAGGCAACCTGGCACGCCGCTGACGAGGCCCTAACCCGACATGTGTTGAAGCTCGTCGAGGACCGTCCAGCCGGTGACCCAGCGCTTGGTACTCTCCTCGAAGATGCAATGGGCAGCGCATACGAGTTACTGACGGGCTACCACGGTGAGGACGGTTACGACAGTCTCAGCTCGCATCGCTCGGCCATCGAACCGCATCCGCAGGACGAGTTCCGTGAGCCCGTCGATGCGCTCATCGATGGGCTACGCGGCTACGGCGCCAAGGCGCTCTCGGAGTGTCCGGAGCTTCCCGATCGCTGGTGGACGCGCGGGTCCATGTTATTTCGCCGACTCGCAGTGCACTTGATGGAATTCAGCTTGACAGCAAGCACCGATGAGAAGCTCGAGTGGATTCTCGACAGACAGGCGCTGTTCGAGTCGCCGCTGAAGCATGAGGTGTTCCGCCTGGTCGCTACCGCCGTTCCGCAGGCGAGTCCGGATCGACTATCTCGACTCCTGATGGCCGCGATCGAGGGGCCGAACCTCCCAGACGACATTCCCGACGTCGAGCGCCACCGGGCGTACGCCGTATACAACTTGCTGGTCTGGCTTACTCAGTCCGACCCGTCTTGGGTAGAAGCGCAGCGCGAGCGGGAGCGGCTCGAGGAGGAGAACCCGATGTTCGGTCCGCGGGAGTTCCCGGACCTCGACAGTTGGTCTAGCGGGGTCACCTGGGGCGAGACACTGCCGATGGAGGTCGAGCGTTTCGTGCAGGATCTCGGCGCCGATGCCGACACGGCCCTCACCACACTGCTGAACATCGACTATTCCGAACGGCGGATCGACGGTCCGACATGGGAGAGTGCGCTCACGCTGGTACGACAAGCGGTCGCGCGGCGCCCGGATCTCAGCCAACGGCTCTGGGCCGCCATCGAGTCCCGGTCAACGCTGGCAGAGAAGAAGGATGACTTGCAGGACGCGATCATCGGCGGATGGGAGCAAGCCGACCTCGGCGAACTTCTCGACGATGCTATTGGGCTGGTTGCCGGCCGGGCCGGCGACCGGCGTTCGATCCGCGCGATCGCAAGGTTGCTCGTGACGCAGATCGAGAAGCACCTTGGCACTCCTGAGTCCGAACCGATCGCCTCGATGCGCAACCTCGCTCGCACCATCTGGGACCGACACATGGGGACGTTCGAGTCTCCATCCGAGTCTGAGTCGAGCTTTCTCGCTCTGAACTCTTGGCCCGGAGATCTCACCCGATATTGGATCCTTGAGGTGAACCGACGATGGCGCGAACTGGCTGAAGCCTGGACCGGTCTGAACAACCTTGAAAGAGATGCGCTCGAGGCGATGCTCGCCGGTCCCGCTGCGGAACTTGATGCGATCCGACCTGCGCTCGGCGGGCAGGCGTATTTCCTCTTCGCCGCTGACCCGGCGTTTGCACAGCAGCATATCTTAACGCTGTTCGAGGGGCCCCATGCTGCACAGGCTTGGGAAGCCTATCTCTACAATCCCCGGTACAACGATCGAATGCTGTCCGCCGGCTTCCTCCAGAGCGTGATCGCCGAGTGGGAACACCTGGGTGATCTTGGTAGGCGAGGACTGCAAAGCCGGTTCTATGGGCTCGTCGCATCCATAGTGAGCGTGGCCGGCATCACCCCAGAGCAACGTCAGGAGCTCCTCGACCAGTCGGTCTTGGCCGACAACGGCGATCACGCCGCCGATTTCGCGCGTACGGTTCTGAGGTTCTTCCAGGACGACACAATCGAAAGTGCAGCGTTATGGAAGCTATGGGCGCGAGACCATCTCGCAGCGCGCTTCCAGGGACTTCCTCGTAACGCGCGGCACGAAGAACTCGAGCGCTGGGCGGACATCGCGCCCTTCGTCGGCGAACATGCAGAAGAAGCGTTCTCGATGCTCAGCGGACTCGGGATCGCACTCGGGGACGGATACCACGCCCCCGAGTGGCCCACGGACCTGCTTGCCACCAAGGGGGCCGCCCTTGTCACCCACCTAGCGGAGCGGATCCGGAACTCTAGCCCCGCCGGTTGGGCCACACCGTTCGCAGTGCGAAGACTTATCACCGATCTGACCGCATCACTCGGCGAAACGCTATGCGCACCACTGACGGAAGCAGCCATCGACGCCGGATTCCGCCCTCCTGGCCCAGGATCACGGTAAGAGCCCGGCAACACCTGTCCTTGGACGCAACAACGCGCCACGAGCGGAAGAGACCTACACGCTCGCACGGTGGATCTAGTCCGATTCCCTTTCCGGAGCGGCCGGCTCGCGCGCTTCAGCCGCCTCTGGATCATGCAGCGCGTTCCAGTAGGGCATAAAAACGAGCTTGAGTGTGAGCCACCAAAGGTAGACGCTGACGCTTGAGGAGAACACCGCGTCGCCGATCAGTCCGTGTGCGACCTCGTTGCGAAGGTTCGGGCCAATAGGCCCGCACAGCAATGCACGAAGCTCAAACGCAACGTCCTCTCCGAAGATGCCAGCGGCTCGCTCGTTTTCCATGAGCGCGGAGAGGCCGATCTCGTTCTCATTACCGTCGAAACTGATCGCGCTCGTCCGCTCACCAGCATTGGCAAGATGCAACCGCACTAATGCTTCGATCGCAGGCACGAGGAGGTGCACCGCTGCACCGAAGTCCCCGCTGTATCCGTAATGCAACCCGCGAGCAAAGACCTCCTCGTGCGAGCTAGGCACGATGGCACTACCCGCAACGAGGGTCTGGAAGTCGCCGACGTGAAGCCGATGATCGGTGGACAGTTGCCTCCAGGCTCTCGGCAAAACGATGCCGCCCATGAGACTGATCCGCAGCTGGTAGTGCTGGATCATCTCTTCCCAGATTGATGCCTTCTCGCCATAGATCGTGGCGTCGCTTCTCGCAGGCGAGCGATACACGGTGCGTCCATCAGGGCTGAGAGTCCGCCTGCCAAAGAGTGAAGCGAAAGGGAACTGCCCTTCCCGTTGCTCCGCTTCGGTCCGAGCCGTCGAAAGACTTGCGAAGGACTGTATGTTCGCGAAGCGCCGGACCGATTCAACTGGATCGTCGCTACGAACTGCGGCAAGCAAGTTGGCGATATGGTCGCTAAGGTCACCGCTCTCCGTGGTGAACACCTTCATCTGACCGATCGCCGCAGCGCCGCTTTCTCGGATCCGACGAGCAAGCTCGCTCGGCAGGTCGGAAGCACCCAGGCGTTCGCGGGCCGCACGCGGCAATGTGCGGAGAATCTTGAGCGCCATCTCCAAGTGGATGGATGCACGGAACGCCTCGGTAGCTTCGGCTTCAGCGATCAATCGCTGAACGATTGCGAATATCGCGTCCTCGGCCGCCCCCCAATCGCTCGCACGCCGATACCACTCCGCTGCGACCTCCAGGGTGTGCTGAGCAGCGATGGATTCGATGCCTTCAGCGTGCCCGGCCAAGTGTGCCGCGATCGCCGCCGCATGTTGAGCTCCAAGCCGATGGTTCCCGAGCATTCTCGCCGCGTTCACTGCAAGCCCACCGTCGGCAGAAGTTACCGCGGCCTCAACGAGCTGACGCTCGATCTCCTCAAGCTGCACCGACGCAACACCACGGAAACGAACCCCGACCGCAAGTCCGCGATCCCACTGCTCGGCGGCATGCGTCATGGCCCCGCTTGTCACCCCGTGATCAGCGAGCGCCTGCAACTGCGCGGCATGTCGCGTCGGGCGAAGCGCAGCGTCTCCCACGATAGCGACGACGTCGAGGACGCGACTGCGAAGGATGAGGCTGGGAATGAGCTCGGCGACCTCTACCAGTACCGCGATGTCCGCATCCGCGAAGTCCGCCGGAATCGGGCTCCGCCGATCGCCGAACGTCGCGAAAGGACCGTAGGGATTGGTCCAGTCGTCACCGTTCGGCATGAACCAGGCAACGGTCGCAAGCAGACCAGAGACGTAACGAACATCCTCGTCGACGTCGACATCATCTGCGATTGCCCGGAGAGGACCGCCCATAAGGAGCGTCCCAGTCTCATCCTCAGTGATCGCGGCCTGCAACCCAGGGTCGCGCGCAGCAGCCTTCCAATGGGAGCCGGGTGACGTGGTCATCAGTCCAGGGTACTGGTGACATCTGACATCAATCCGGCGACCTGCGACACAACCACCATGTACCGGACTCGCGCCGATCATCGAATCTGGGCACCCGGATCAGGCAGTGGCCGGGTATTCACCCGTGCGCTTGGGTTTTCGCCGCGACCACGAGCTGGGGACCGGCATGTTGCCGTTAACAACGACCACTGCGACCAGGGAGGGGGCCTCAGGGCTATCGAGACCGTGCAGCGCGGGCACGAGGGTGAACACATAGTTCTCAGGTGTCCCGACTGTGAGTTCCTTCGGGCTCATATCTAGGATCGCGAGAATCGACAGGTGCCGACCATCCGCCGAGGCGTACTGGGTGGCTTGGCCCATGTACTTGGGGGCAGAGGTCTCGGTCACGGGGACGCGGCGTTCGACTTTGAGTTCGGCGGTAATGCGGTCGTGGCGAATGTCGAGGTAGCCGAGCGCCAAGGAGTTGCCACGCTCGACACGCCCCTCCAGCTCCGGGTCCGCAAGCAGATCGGCGAAGAGATCGTCATGGAATTGCCGCTCCGTGACGCGCGCACCGCGACGATACTTCTTTTCCCACGTGAATCGGAACCCGGACCGGCACACCGCGGTGAACAGTCGACAGAACGCTTGCACCTCGTCATCCGGAAAGTCACCGGCAAGCGATGAGTAGAGGGCAAGCAAATGCTCATCAACGATGTCGTAGGTCGTCAGCGCGTCTCGTGACGCGTCGAAGGGACGAAGCCGGATCTGTGCGTGGCCCGCCATGTCTAGCCGTTCCACCCGCGGCTTACCCTTTACGGACCCCGACCAGCTAGCGGCAATGACGAACGGAGGCGCAGGACGACCTGCAGGCAGAGCGAACCGTAAGACTAAGGTTCCTTCCCCTGTCAGGACACCGTCGAAGCCGTCGCTCCTCTTCCAGGTCATCACCGGAAGCTGGATGTCCTTCGCTGACAAACCGCCAACAAGTTCCAGGTCGAGGCGGTCGGCCCAGACGGGCCACTCGTCGACCTGAAGCTTCACGCCTAAGGAGTACACCGTGTGCCGCTGGAGCACCGCGGGTCCTGTTAGCTGTCGGTCGTCAACGGAGATCATCGCGACCGCGACCGCCTCGGGCGCGATGACTGCATCTCGCTCGGTCGGTCGTTCCGCTTGAAGCGGAGCACCCTCGATGATGATGAGCGGGAGCGGCAGCGACGCCCACTCACCAACTAGCGCGATGGGGTCTACGTCCCCTTCTTCCTGCAGCACGCGGATGAGCTCAGCTGAGAGCAATGCTCCTAACGGATCATCGGTGCCCAGTTCGCTTTCGACGCGCTGGGTGAGGGAGCTGGCGGATCGTTTCACCGTTCGCCGCCGGGCCCGAGCTGCAGGGTCGTCGCGGTCCATCTCCGCCGCTTCGAGCCTCAAAAGATGTGCGGCGACGACACACAGCTCTGCGAACAACCTGAGATAAGCGGCGGTGGGCGTCGCACGCTGCGACCACTCCGTTAACTTCGTCGCTTCTTCTTCGAGCGACAAGGCAGCGGCGTCAATGCTGCTGATGGACGACAGGCCCGCGGTCCCGGTCAACAGCCTGCGGATTGATATCCGCAGCGCACTCTGCGCATGCAGGTTGAATGCCAACGACGGGAAGCCGTTCTCGTCGGTCGGCTCCTCGTCGACGTGAGGTGGCTCGTCTCCCGAAATGGCCGCGCTGACGAGCGTGGTCAGAGTGCGCTGCCGGTCAAATGCCTGCGTCTTTGGGATCGACGCCTCAAGCCGCTCGCAGATTGCACGAGCGTCGTCTGCTCGGTTGGCGCGCCAAGCCACTTCGACGATGTGCAAGCCTGCGAGGATTCGCTCGGGGCCGGGTGCCTGCGCGGCAGCTTTCAGATCCGCTACTCCCAATCCGACCAGACCCTGCCCACACTCGAGGAGTGCGACCTCTTCCGTGTCGTGTCGCCGGTTGAACGGTGAGTTGTAGGTTGAGTCGGCCACTCGACCGAGTCGTATCTGGGCGGACTCAACACTCTTCCGTGCTCTAGAAGACCAGTTCACCCGGAGAACGTCGTTGATCTCGTGGGCCGGCAGCGCCGCAGAGACCTTCAGTAGCGTTCGCTCCAGCGCGACGTTGTCTTCGGGAAGCCGCTGTAGGAGACGGCCGGCGCACTCCACCGATGGTTCAACGAGGGAGGAATTCGGGCCGCCGACCTTGCTGGACCCGAACCACGTCACAGCGAATCGCAATCCCGACCGCATCGCATCCTCGGTCAGGCTGAGCCGAGGAAGGCTCTCCAGTAACGCGGTAATCACGGCGATGTACTGGTTCTCCATGAGGACCGGCAGCAAGTCCTCGAACAGGCTGGGCAGGGGATTCCTCGAAGCGACCTCGGCCCAGGCGCGGATAGCTGTAGCCACAAGGGCAGGGGACGAGTTCATGAGGTTCGTATAGAGAACGGGTATGACAGCTGTCAGCACTCCTGGCCTCTGGCCGGCATCGCGTCCGATGTTGCCTAGTACCCGCAAGAGGCGCGCGCTAACGCCCCAGTCCTTCTCCTCATCGCGTTCGTGGCTGAGGAACTTCACGACAGCATCCAGAGCGATGCTTGGATCGGCCTGCGCCGCGTACTCGACCGCATCGAGGCAGCGGGAGGCGGCGGACCTCAGGACCGTCTGCCGTGTCGCCCACTCCATCTGCGCAAGCGCGTCGGGTAGGTCGTTTGTTGGTACGAGAACCTGCGATCTGGGCTGGTCAGCCGCGCTGTTTGCGGTGATGAACCCTCCCAGGAGCACGTCGATCTGGCTTGCGGCCCAATCGGGGGCATCCCTGGCGAGATCGAGAATGATGTCCGCGGCCTGCGCCGCCACGTCGTATCCCCATCCTCCGGCAAGTCGCAGCATCGACGTTTCGAAGATCCGCGCGCGCAATTGCTGACGGTCCTCATCGGACAGTTTGGGTTCCTCGCCCTGCCAACCACGGTCGGGGTCGACAAGCTGCGAGAGAAACCACCACACCTTGAAAAGGGTTCCCCGTTGCTCATCTGAAGCACCCTCGCCCGCTGCAGCCCAAGCCTCCTCCGCGCCATCCACACCACGCACGATGAACAGGCCCAGCGCCCGCTGGACGGCTGCATGAGAATGCCCCTCCATCTCGTCATCAGCTGTGAGCAGATTGCGGACGAGAGCAGGAACGAATCGTGGAGCGATGGGCTCATCCATGATCAGCAGCTGAGCAATCGCGCCTGCCGCGGTGGCACGACTGCGGCTCGAGTGAACGGTCGCCGTCGGCGACCTATTGCCAGGAGGAAGCTCCAGACCAGACAAGGAAGGCGGGCCAGGCAGCATATCTTCAAGAAGTTCCATCAGCGTGTCGCTCGCCCGATCTGCAAGGAGCTTCAGCGTCGCGGGATCAGTGGAGCGGCTCTCGCCCGAATACACGAAATCGTCCTCTAAAGGACCGTATGCGACATAAAGAAGAGACCTGACAACGGACGCCGTGAAATCATCGGGTCGCGTGACGTTCTGAAACTGCAAAAGCACTCGCGCGGCATCCTCTGCTGCCCAGGTCTCGAGCACGGCGAGCGCGGCATCCACGACGTCCCGCCGCCAGCGCATCTGGGTGCGAGCGAGGATTCGCAGTGGCTTGAGCATGGTGGGACGGCCAAAGCCCACGAGTATCAGCATCTCTGCGACCACGACTTCAGAGAACGTGTCAGGCGCCTTCTGTGCGAGAGCGGTCAGCCGTCGCAGCGCTGCGGCAGCGCTCTCATCATCGGATGCATCCAGGACATCGAGGTCCCGCAGAGCGCGTTCCATGGCTGGATCAGCCGACACACGGAGAGCACCACGCTTGCGGACACGCTGTTCTCGAAGTGCTTCTGCTTCGGCCTTCTCGGCATCAGCGATAAGTGCGGCCTCGGCCTCATGCCTTTCCTCGGCCTCCACCAGCCCAGCGAGCGTCGGCACCTGACCCGAGGGGCGGCGGAGCTCGCAGCCGATGCAGTTCTCCGTGTAGAACTGGCGGGCTACCGAACCAAGTTGAAGCCCAGCGGTCGTCCCGTGGGCTTTGATGCACCCGATCTTGCGCATGTTAATCGGGAGGCCCACGGCAGGTTCGAGCATGCCTTGTCCGCCGAACGGGACGAACTCCATGTGGAGGCAATGGTTGTGTGCGAGCTGGATCACCCGAGCGTTTTCCTTGCCTCGCGCGATGGCATCCTCGAAATGGTTGTCAAAGCTCACTGCGACCGCCCCAATCTCACTTGCACTGCTCCAGTTCGGCCGTGCTACCCGATAGCCCGACTCTACCTACGCCGCGGAGCTACATGCGCACGAGCTCGAACCGAGACATTGATCCGTTCATCACCCTGAGCGACTATGCGTGTTCGATCGGCGACCGATTCCTTCGCGACGTCGATCCGACATCGACGGCAGCCGGATACCGAGCCGGACTCCGACTCAGGGTTCTCCCCACGCTCGGCCACACCCGCCTTCGTGACATCACGACGGGCCTTGTCGACCGTGCGATCGACAGCTGGGAGGCGACGCACTCCCGCTCCACGCTGAAGAACACGATCGCCGTAATGACGCGGGTGCTCGACGAAGCGGTGCGCGATGAACTCATCGCTCGCAATCCTGTGCGTGAGCGTGCCGAGAGGCGCTATCGCCCGAACACTGAGCTTCCGCAAGCAAAGCTGATTCCTGCGCCCGATGACGTCACGCGGGTCGCTGCGGCCTGCGCTGAGATCCACCCAAGCTACAGCGACCACGTCATGCTCAGCGCGTTCCTCGCCGCGCGCAGTTCGGAAGTGGGCGGGCTCATCGTCCGCGATGTCGATTGGGAGAACAAGATGGTCTCGATCGAACGGCAGTGTTTCCCCGGCGCCGGCGGCCTGAGCACCAAACCCCCGAAAGGTTGTCGCGCCCGCCGCGTACCGATCATCGAACCGCTCGAACCCGTGCCGCGCAGGCTCACAACGCGCGGTCGCGCAACCTGCCACTATTGCTCGGGCCGCGTGGCGGTGTCATCACCACGGCAGCGTTGCGTGACGCAACCGGCTGGGACGAGCTGGTTGCATCGCTGGGTTTGCCAGGGCTGCGCCGTCACGGCCTCCGACATGCGGGTGCAACCTGGTTCGCAAACATCGGCATCACGATCCACGTTGTGAGCGACATCCTCGGACATGCATCGGTCGAGACGACGCGTGCGTACCTTCACACTGACAACACAGCGTTGCAGAACGCTGCAGCACGAATGAACGAGCACCTTCGGGAGGCCGCGATGAGCAGCTAGAGACGCCTGAACCGCTTGACCATGTCGAGTCAAGGGGTTCAGCGGGTACAATCTTGGGTACAAGACCAGCGTGAACGCCGATCTAACGACCTCTCGAAAACATCTTCTGATCGGGTATTTTCTCTTCGGTCGGGCTGACAGGATTTGAACCTGCGACCCCTTGACCCCCAGTCAAGTGCGCTACCAAGCTGCGCCACAGCCCGCGAGTTCCGGAGAACTCAGGACCCCGGAGGATCCTCGCCCACGTCCGACCGGAGCGCGAGCGACCGGTCCAGCATAGCGGACGTCAGACCCCCTCCGTGCCACGGCGAGTCGGAGCAACGCGACCCGAACGACACGCTCAGCCCGGCCG
>Ga0308161_1003539_pt1 | contig 15118 bp, 14 predicted proteins | sample PhyFR2_FD_201034 | JGI IMG/M metagenome (GOLD analysis project Ga0308161, IMG submission 201034) | Phyllosphere microbial communities from UC Gill Tract Community Farm, Albany, California, United States - DLSLF.R2 | ecosystem: Host-associated > Plants > Phyllosphere > Unclassified | place: USA...
CATGATTATTTCCCTAACAAAAGTGCGTACTTACGCAAAAAATAAGAAGAACAGCGGATTTTATCGACTGACAGTCAACCTGTGGCGATGAAAACGTGAAAAAGGTGTCAGACCAGAGGCCATTACACAGTACACTTCTTACTGAATCAGAGATTAACCCTGGAGAGCGACTGATGAGTAATGACGTACCCCTGAAATTTTATGACATCGTGGATGAGTACTCGACGGAAACCACCCAGCCGGTGCAGGAAGCCGATCGCACGCCGCTGGCACACTATTTCCAGCTGCTGATCACCCGCCTGATGGACGGCGAAGAAATTGGTGAGGATACACAGAAAGAGATCGCCAGTGAAGCCGGTATTGACGCGGAACGGATTGATGAAATCGCCACCTTCCTGAATCAGTGGGGCAATGAGTAGCCGCTGACGCCGGTGATGTGAATTTCACTCGGGCATTCACATCACCTTCATCACGTGGCACGTTTCTCTGCCCGCTATCATCGGGTCACCGGCAGAGCAGGGAATAAGGGCTCAGTAAAAATCCTCCCATTCGCCACGAGAAGGCATCGGGGTCGTGCAGGGCTTATATTGAATGACAGATCCCATTTGGGCATTATCAATGGGTTTCACCGTGATCGTCTGACCGTCCATCAGCGACCCCGTATCTAACGTCAGTTTAAAATAGCGCCGCCGGGCGTTGGGGACCGTGTTATCACAGGTTTCGGCAACTTCAATATACAGCCCGGTCAGATACAACGCGGTAAAGCCGAGTGAGCCGCTGGCGGGGAATTCGCCCTTATAAATAGACACTTTATTCGAGGTGCCACAATTCTTACCACCGCCCCCCAGTGACGGAATGCTGAGGCAGAAAAACCGGTCGGGGCCAGGTACGAGCTGGTAAACTTTTATCGCCGTAGGGGTCAGCGGCCCGCCGTTCTCATCCTCTACGCGCACGGTGAGGTGCAGCGGTTTGCGTAAAAGATGATCTTCCTTGTGCGTCACGCAGGTAGTCAGGGACAGTGTTATAACGGCCAGCGTGGCCAGGAGAGGCAGTAATTTCATCGGTGATGTGATTCTCTGTGATTCAGTCCCGGAAAACCGTCCCGTGCTGACTGCCACACAGGGGGAAACGTACAGGATTGTAGCACGTTATGTCAGACCGACACGGGTGCTTCAGTAAATAGCCCCTGGCGCTGCATCACCGAATAGTACTGATAACAGGGATATTTACATGAGACTTACTGCTGCCATTATCGTTTTAACGGCATTCACCTCTTCTGCTCAATCTCATGCCATCGAATGGAAAACAAGCTGTGATGACGAGGCATTTTCACTGCCCGTTGATCAGCAAAGCCATCCGTTAGTGGTCAATGAAAATCAGATAGTAATATCGGTTCATACGAAAAGTGTTGCCGGTAATAAGATGGGGATCTTCCTGGATAAGACGCTCGATCTTGGCACGGGAGGCATGATGCTTAACTGGGACAACTTTAGTAAAACGGCAAAAATAGCGGATATGACCTTTAAGGGCAGGGAAGCCGTATTTCGCTGGTATGGTTTCTTTGATAATGTTCAGCAGAAACGCGTCTGGGTGGCGCAACCTGACTTTGTGGAAACCTATGCCAAAAATGGCCAGATTAAACTGATCACCTGTGATTAATTTTCCCCATTACCCAGTAGGCGAAATACCCGCGCGAACGGCGATAGCGATAAATATAGTCCTGCGAAAACCGCAGGATGCTTTGTTAACACGGATTTTATTAGATATAAAAGGGCGGGTTCTCTCACCCTTCGTCACCAGAACGCGTTTAGTTCAGCCGCTGACCTTGTTCATCAACCACTCTCTCACCGTCCTCTTTCGTGAACGCGCCTTTCTGTGCATCAGGAAGAATATTCAGCACGACGTCAGAAGGGCGGCATAGCCGGGTACCCAGCGGCGTCACCACGATGGGGCGATTGATCAGAACAGGATGCTGCAACATAAAGTCGATTAACTGATCGTCAGTAAAGCGATCTTCCGCCAGCCCTAACGCTTCAAAAGGGTCGACATTCTGACGCAGCAGCGCCCGTACCGAAATGCCCATATCCGCAATGAGTTTGACCAGTTCACCTCGTGAGGGGGGGGTCTCAAGATAATGAATAACGGTCGGCTCTGACCCGCTGTTGCGGATCATCTCAAGGGTATTGCGTGACGTGCCGCAGTCAGGGTTATGGTAAATAGTGATGTTGCTCATATCAGTATCCTCGCTCTAATTGAAAGACAGACGAAGCGCCAGTGCAGCCAGCGTGACAAACAGCACGGGGATGGTCATCACAAGCCCCACCCGAAAGTAATAACCCCAGGTGATTTTGATATTTTTCTGCGACAGAACGTGCAGCCACAGCAATGTAGCCAGACTGCCGATAGGGGTGATTTTAGGCCCCAGGTCGCTGCCGATGACGTTGGCGTAAATCATCGCTTCTTTGATAACACCGGTCGCAGTGCTGCCATCAATCGACAGCGCCCCGACCAGCACGGTCGGCATATTGTTCATTACCGATGACAGGAAGGCCGTCATGAAGCCAGTACCCAGCGTTGCCGCCCATAATCCTTTCTCAGCCAGCTGATTCAGCACGGATGAAAGATAATGGGTCAGTCCGGCGTTACGTAATCCGTAGACCACCAGGTACATCCCCAGCGAGAAGATAACAATTTGCCATGGCGCACCGCGCAGCACGTTCACCGTATTAATGACGCGACCTTGTTTCGCTACGGCTAACAGGAGCAGGGCACACGTGGCCGCAACCAGACTGACCGGTACCCCCAGCGGCTCCAGTCCGAAGAACCCCGCCAGAAGTAAAAACAGAACCAGCCAGCCGGTTTTAAAGGTATTCACATCGCGTATAGCGTCTTTCGGTTCTTTTAAAAGAGAAACATCGTAAACGGCGGGAATGTCCCTGCGGAAAAAAAGATGCAGCATTACCAGCGTAGCCGCAATGGCCGCCAGGTTAACCGGGACCATCACGGCGGCATAGTCGGAGAAGCCAAGCTGAAAGAAATCTGCCGAGACGATATTCACCAGGTTAGAGACAACCAACGGCAGGCTTGCCGTGTCGGCGATAAACCCTGCGGCCATGATAAACGCTAAGGTTGCCCCACGGCTGAACCCCAGCGCCAGCAGCATCGCGATAACGATAGGCGTCAGGATCAGTGCTGCACCATCATTGGCAAACAGGGCTGCCACCATTGCACCCAACAGAATTATCCAGGAGAAGAGTAACCGGCCCCGGCCATTCCCCCAACGGGCAACGTGCAGCGCGGCCCATTCAAAAAAGCCAGATTCATCGAGCAGCAGACTGATGATGATCACGGCAATAAAGGTGGCGGTGGCATTCCATACTATCTGCCAGACCACCGGAATATCCCCGGGATGAACGACGCCAGTGAGTAATACCAGGCATGCCCCCAGCGAGGCACTCCAGCCAATTCCCAGCCCTCTGGGTTGCCATATAACCAGGACGAGCGTGAGCAAAAAAATAACTCCAGCCAGTAACATCAGAGCCTCCATACATGTGATTATTCGAATGTGTTTATCATTTTCAACAGGAGGAAGTTGTGGTGCGACTGAGCTTAATACGTATGTTTTCTCGTTCACAATTCCAGGCTTTATCAATAATACCGGCAGCCCATGCTGGCATATGAGGCGACAGTCGGTAGTGCACCCATTTTCCTTCGCGGCGGTCGATGACCAGCTCCGCCTCACGCAATAAAGCCATGTGACGGGATATTTTCGGCTGTGACTCTGTCGTTGTCGCGCAGATATCGCAGACACACATCTCACCAGCCTCTCTGAGGAGCATCACGATAGTTGAGCGCGTATCGTCAGCCAGTAGTTTAAAAAGTTGAACCGGTTGTAACATGTTAAATCCCGTTAAACATAGCCATACAGATATGATATTTCATATGTGTATATTTTAACAGCATCGTTTAAACAACGGCAGGTTTGTATGACGCATTTACCCCTAATCGAATCTGAGTTCGTGCGGGGGGCCATTTTCCGTAAACCTGGCCAGCACCGGTGGGGTAAACAGCCATCCGAGGGGCAGGGAAGTCGCGTTCCTGTGTGAATTCTGGCGTGCCATACCCCTGCGAAAACCGCAGAATTCACGTAGCGCGATCATCTTTTATTTTCATTATTTATGAGGACAGTGCTGTACGGCTAACAGGGCTGATTTTTCTGCGCCTTCAGCACCCGAACATAGCTTTATCAGGCGGGGTAACGCCATGTTGGTTCAACACATAAAAAACTGCAGCGGATGACTGAACAGCGAAGGAATCTTTTTTATCGTCGGGGATGGGTCATAGTCCCGGGCAAACCGCGACGGCTGTTTGTCAGTCCGGCAGCACCGGGCTCCCGGAAGCGGTTCATCAGACGCTGCACCTGACGTTCAGTGAGATCCAGCTGAGAAGCAACATCCTGGCGATGCAGGCGCTTTTCAACAACGGCCTGGATCAGCGGCAAGCGGTGAAGTTATTTATAGGACATGGTTACCAGCATCAGAAGAGTTCTCCCAGAAAGGTGGAAAATGCGCCGTATCTGGGTGACATCATAAACTAGCTAAAAAGTGACATTATCAAATGGGACTTATAACGATGGTGCGCATAATGTATATTATGTTAAATTGCATATCAGATCAGGTACCCGGCTGTGGACTTTGCTCACGGGTACCTCGCCTTCCTTCTTTGCCGGAGCCCTTCAATCCTTTGCAGGCGTCCCCTGATGGAAACGCATCTGCCAGTGACCGACCTTTGCAGACCAAATCCAGATGGAGGTTCGCATTGTCCTGTTAACTGCCATCCCCGTCGCATCCCGTTGCGTACTGGTGTAATTCAACAGTGCCACGCCATCGGCGAGCATGGTCAGTGCAAAATCACCGGCGTCAATCGCAGTCGTGCCACTTTCCGTCGCCAGTGCATCAATGACCTGCTGCCTGGTATAGCGAATGCCTGATCGGCCAGTCTCTGTAAAATCCTGATGCAGCAAAGCGTCAACCCGCTGCGCATCATGCCGAATAGCTGGGTGATGCAGTTCGATTTCCAGCGCCTGAAGGATCAACAGCCGTTCAGATAAATCAGTCAAACTACCTCCGTAAAACACGCTGAATGAATAAATAAGGGATGATTGAAACCGATCGCGCTACGTGAATTCTATGCGCTTATCAGGGGTATGGCACGCCAGAATTCACACAGGAACAGCAAAAAGGCGTACCTCCCTGCCCTCTGATCATGGTTATCTGGAGATCCATTGACTTTACTCCGGATAGGTTGAGAATGTTCTTTGCGTTCAATCCTCAGATAAAACCGGAGCTTATCATCACCCGTTCCCGTCGCATTGCCTCTGCCGCCACCGCGAAAAAAGCCAGCGCTTTCATCGTGGCTGCCGCGCTGTTACTGGCCAGTTGCTCCACCCAGCCACCAAAATCCCTGGTCACGCCGTTTCCCTCTCCGGTTAAACCGCCGGTACCGGGCCAGCCCGCGCAGAGTCAGCAGCCGATGCGTGGCGTCTGGCTGGCGACAGTATCACGCCTTGACTGGCCACCGGTCTCTTCGGTGAATGTCAGCAGTGCGGCGCTGCGTATCAGCCTGCAGCAGAAGGCACTGACCGATAAGCTGGATAAGCTGAAACGTCTTGGCATCAACACGGTATTTTTCCAGGTGAAGCCTGACGCCACCGCACTGTGGAATTCTAAAATTCTGCCGTGGTCTGATATGCTGACGGGCAATATCGGCGATTATCCCGGATACGATCCTCTGCAGTTTATCCTCGATGAAGCGCACAGGCGCGGCATGAAAGTGCATGCCTGGTTTAATCCCTATCGCGTTTCCGTTAATACAAAATCGTCCACGGTAGCGGAGCTTAACCGGACGCTGTCGCTCCAGCCCGCCAGCGTCTTTGTGCTGCACCGCGACTGGATCCGAACGTCTGGTGACCGCTATGTGCTCGACCCGGGGATCCCGGAGGTGCGGGACTGGATCACCAGCATCGTAGCCGAGGTGGTGGCGAACTACCCGATCGACGGCGTGCAGTTCGATGACTACTTCTATGCAGAGTCTCCCGGTGCTGCGTTGAACGACAGCCAGACCTTCAGGCAATACGGTCAGGGCTTTATCAGCAAGGCCGACTGGCGGCGACACAATACACAGCAGCTGATCGAACAGGTGTCCCGTACTATCCGGCAGCTGAAACCGGGCGTTGAGTTTGGCGTCAGTCCGGCGGGTGTCTGGCGTAATCTCTCGCACGACCCGGCGGGTTCGGATACGCGCGGTGCAGCAGCCTATGATGAATCGTTTGCCGATACCCGCCGCTGGGTGCAGCAGGGACTCCTTGACTATATAGCGCCGCAGGTTTACTGGCCGTTCTCGCGCCAGGCCGCCCGGTATGACGTGCTGACAAAATGGTGGGCCGGTGTGGTCAGGCCGACGAAAACCCGCCTTTACATTGGCATTGCGCTATATAAGGTGGGCGAACCATCAAAGACTGAACCTGACTGGACGGTACAGGGCGGCGTGCCGGAATTGAAAAAGCAGCTCGATTTAAATGAGTCTCTTCCCGGCGTGAGCGGTACTATTCTGTTCCGCGAGGACTATCTTAACCGGCCGCAGACACAGGATGCGGTGCGCTATCTGCAAAGCCGCTGGGGCGAGCAACCTACGTCACGATGACAACTCTCGCAGGATCAGCGGGGTCGTGCCCCGCTGATCCTTTATCCTCGGCAAGATTCTCGCAAAAGTTTCTACCAAACTCAGGCCGGTTTGCATGCAAATCTGTTAACGAACACCGTAAAAATTCCGCATTGTTTTTAGCAAACCCCTTACTCTAAATAACGAAAGCCTGGCGCATGACAGTGCGTTTTTATCTTTCTGCGTCCATCATTGAGTGACAGTGTCACTAACAGGAAATCATTGATATGAAGGTACAAAAAATAGAACAACCTGCCACCATTAAGACAATGGAATCCTGGGGTACGGTTGAGGGGCTGCCTGGCACCGGCACCATTGCGCTATCCGGCATTCAAACAGTCATCCCGGGCAAAGAGCATATTGATACCGGTATTTTTGAGTGCGGAGCGGGCAGCTATCGCCGGGGCGTAAAGCAGGCTGAAGTGATGCATTTTCTCAGCGGCACGGGCTCCTTTACCCCGGACGGAGAAGCCACATTATCCTTTAAAGGGGGCGACAGCTTCTTCTTTGCCGCTAACACCGAAGGCACCTGGGTGGTCGATACGCCGATGCGCAAGCTGTACGTTATTTTTGATGCAGTAGTCTGATACCCCTTTATTGTGATGTCCCTCCCCTTGCCTGCTTGAGGATCAAAGGGACGTCTTATTTAAGTGATAAGATATTGTTAACATCGAAAAATTTTACCAGGTCACGCTGCATTTTACTCCAGGGACGCTGCAGAATTTGGCTCCCTGAAAATACCAGGCCAAAATCAGCAATACGCTCTTTTAACCGATCTCTATCACGGTCAGAACAAGGGCTGTCTTGTTCAATGAAATAGCGATAGTCTGCCAGGATGCTGATAAGTCTGTTAATATTGGCGTACTCTATGTTTGTCTTATACCTCTCTTCGAGTTCTAAATCGGTACACAGTGCATCATCGAAGGCTGAATTTTTGATTATTTTGACGTCATCAACGCTGTGGCCTCTCAACGCGTCGTGGCTGTATGAAAAAGAATAAAGCTCATCAAAATTACGGTCCCAGGGATGGATATGACTGTCCACAGAAAATAATTTATCGCCTTTATGCAGACTATTACAATATTTACAGCATGGGATGTGATTGTAAAAGGACAGTGCCAGATAGGGGTATCTGTTTTTAGGGTAAAAATGGTCCAGGTCAAAATGAAGTGTCGGTTTAGTACCGGGTTTATTCTTCCGTTCAATGATTTTTACAGGGTATTCATTACAGTATGGACATGTCATCTGAACGAAATTCAAACCGATATATAAAGAAGAACAAAAAAGTGAGTCACGATAAAGCGCGTATTTAAAGACATTATTAAGAAGGAGATCCGAAAAAGAAGGAATTTTTAATGCATTATAATAAACCGTGTTATAATCTTCATCATCTAATATCTGATTCATTTGATTGATAATGGATTGAAATTGGGAAGGTTTGGCAATGATGATTTGCTTAAGATTATCTGAGGTGAGGATATGATTCATAAATTCCTGATGTCTTTTCGCCGCCTGTTTTCCATACTTAGCAGAATGCGAATCCTCAAATATTGTCACTTTAAACTTTTCCGCGTTTCTTTTAATGCCCTTTTCTGCTGGCTGTTTTTTCTGAGAAAAAATATTGAGATGCGCCCAAAGGGCTTCGACGGTATCATCAAGAACTTGATCGATACTGGCGTTGGCGTTGGATAAGTGATGTTTGAGATTAATCATTTACCTTCCCCGCTGATACAGCGTCCATCTCCACACTGTCTATCCTTTTTTTAATATGATAGCTCAATAACTTATCACCGATGACCGTCAGGGACTCTTTCAGCTTATCTAACTCTTCACCTGACAACATCCTTTTGTCGAGTATTGCAATAATGGTATTCATATAACTATCAGATACGTTCCCCGTTCTTTGCGTGACCACTTCGAAGGAATGCCGATAGATGTCGTATATGTTGGCGCCGAATGTATGTTTACCGGGAACAGTAATAATATTATCATCCTTGTCTTTCGTTAAGACAGTCACGCATTGAGCAGGTAAGTCTGTGATCAACAGAGGAGAGTGCGTGGTAATGATCAACTGTATTCTACCGTATGAAAGCTGAGGCAATACGTTGATTAACTTCTCTATAAACTCTAACTGAAGTTGAGGGTGTAAATAAAGATCACCTTCATCAATGCAGATTAATATATCCTCGTCGTAACTGCTCCTTCTCTTATTTTTAATTTTATGAATTGCACACCATATTGAACTAAAGAGGTTGATATAAGCGCGCTGACCAGAACTTAACTCAGCCCAGTCTATATCAGCAGAGTCAATGTAATAGATTAAGTTAGCCAGTCTTGACAGGTTGTCTTTGTTGGCTTTGTCAAAGCCCACGGTAAAATGAGCTTTACCACCCCTGTAATTCTTCATTTCTTTGAAACCCATCACTTCCAGATCATTTTCTAGCAGTATTAAACAGGAAACAATCTGATAAAAATGCTCATCTCTGGATGTGTAATTATCTGTGTCCCCGCGTTTTAAAACCACGGCAAGTTCCGCAATAAGTTTATCGACATCGATAGTTTCATTATTATCATTCATTAATATTCGATGGAATGTCTCCGTCACTATGGATTCGGTACGTTTGCCATATTCAGAATACAACGCCATCAGTAGTGTGCATTGTATAGTTAAACGCGTTAATGCTATCGGCTTCAATTGAGAACTACGATGAAAAATACTCCTCATCAATCTTAATATTTTTTTATGATTATCGTTATAAGTGGAGGTTTCTTTCTGCCAGAAGCGTGTATCTATTCTAATCGATACTTTCTCAGGTGCCGGATATGCCAGAGCGGCAAACCTGTCTGAAGTTAAAAACTCCAACTCCTCAATAAATTTGCCTCGGTTTTTATCACCGAAACCCCCTCGCCGTTCTGAGATCACCCTGTTATTAACCGAAACATCCTCAACATCGTCACCCAGATCGAGCCAGGACTCATCATAGATATTTGAAAAATACACCACACCGAGATCATCCAGAGTTAACCTTGAATGGGCAAGATAAACATCTAACTGGGTTTTTAACGGCGGGAAGTTATCGGAACTCTGATAAAAAAGAGAGCCCTTTTTTTCATACAGGATGAAGTACCTGCTGCAAATCTCTGCTTTCCCTTTTATCGCCAGGCACAGAAGTTCAAGCAGCGTCGTCTTCCCTGCCCCATTCGTACCCAGAATTCCGGTTACCTCCGAGACAGACTCGCCCCAAAAAGAGACGGGCAGTACGGCTTTCTTTTCGCGGGTCAGACTGTTTGTTGTCTCATCATAGTGGTACTGATAGTCACTGGATAAATTAATTGAAAAATCATCCAATTTTTTGAATCGGTCCACCCACAGAAAACAGATTTTCATATTATTGATTGTCCTTATTACTGATCATCTTCCTTACTCCTCCCCTCACTGACGGTAGCGTCAATTAAATCAGCCTTAACCCCGCCAGCACCGCAATCCCTACGCTTATTATTGCCAGCCCACAGTAGTGCAGCCGGTGGGTTTTACGGGTACTGGCCGTGACGTAATGTTGCAGCGCGTTCAGTTGCTCATTCAGAACCTGATGTTGCCGGGTTGTCGTGGCGTGATAGTCGCTTTGCCGGTCGACGAAACTGGCCACCTTCTGCCCCAGTTGTCCGATCTCTTCCAGGCTCCGGTTTAACAACCCAATCTGAATCTGGTGTTTCTCATCATTCCGTCGCCAGGAGTCTGTCAGTTGTCGGAGCAGGTTGTCATGTAATACGCTGACATCCCCATGACTCTCTTTCAGCGAACGGATCAGTTCATGTTGGTGTTTACAATATGCGTCCTGGAAATCATGCAGTTCCTGCTGATAAGTTTCCAGGTTTTCCTTAACGGTACCGAACTCTGATTCAATACTGCGGTTAGCTTTACCAATAGTCTTATTCAGGTTAAACAGGGCATCACCGGTTATCGTCTCATAATCCTCTTTTTGCTTATCCAGTTCCTGTCTCAGCGTCACGAGAAAAAGCGCCTGGACTAAATCATCAAGCAGCCGCTCTTCGTTGGCGGTCTCAGATGCTACACTCGGGTTATTCAACGTCACGGGTCTCCTCATCCAGGGATTTTACAAACTCGAAATCATTCCTCAGTGCCTTATACATCAATAGCCAGGCCAGACGTTCGCTATGAGTGATCTGTGGCTTCATCATGTGGTGCTTAATTTCGCTTGCACGATGTTGTTTAGCCTCAAGAATAACCTCACGAAATTTTTTACTATCGCTGTAGTGGGTTTTAAACCGTGCTATCTGTTCCTCATGATGCTGCGTAAGGACCGATTTCTGACATTCCGCAGTGATTTTTTTCCTCTCCAGGATGCTTAAAATCAGTGCTATTCTGCGGGACTGCCGAAGATAACGACGCTGTTGCCGCAGTAACGCATCAACGTTCCGCTTAATTTTCTCTGCCTGCAGGCCAGCTGCTCTCTGGTTCAGGGTTTCGGACGTCGTCCGGCAGGCTGAATGCATCGACGCTTTATCTTTCATGAAATTGTCAGAGCGAAAATATTTCTTGAAAAGATAACTATCAAGATGATTTTCAACGCCATTTATTCGATTAAATGGCGGCGGTGAAGTCACAGGTATTGCATTTTCAGCGCACCAGTCGCGCCATACGGAGATGCATTGGAGTTTGTAATCAGTGATAGCGTCTTTCAGGTATTTCGTGGTTTCTGTCAGAGGTTGGGACGGCAGTCGTCGGCCGATTTCTGTGTGAAAATCATACTCACGTCCCACTGCACTTTGGTCCTGCATTGCGGTCAACTGCTGCTGTAAACGCTCCAGATCATATTTATTTTTCTTCTCCCGTTTCTGATATTTTTTTATTGGGTTTACAAGGTATGCCAGCGCGTTATCAATCCGTGATTTCTCTGCAATATAGGCCTCATTCTCCGCAGTTATCCGCTGTTGGATCATCTGCGGCAAAGCATAGCCGGTACGCAGTCGTGAAAGTGGGTGAGAGGATTGTTGCAGCGACGTCTGGAGATCCGCCAGTATTTCCTGACGTAAGCGCAGACACTGTTGGGCATAGTCATCCTTTTCCGTGATGATGGCCTGCCAGGAATGTCCGCATTCAACAGGATAAATCAGCTGACTGATGCTATCCGGCAGCGCCAGTTCCAGCGTGTTGATCTGCCCAAGCAGGTATTGTTGCAGCGCCACTTTCCCGGGCTTAGTGTTTTTTAAGCGGTGGCAAAGCGTGGCATCGGAATAGCTCCGGGTGAGAATGATTCTGTAACGGTGGGGTTGCCAGTGCCAGTCATTAAGTAGTGCATTGCCCAGTTCTTCCGGTTTCAAAAAATAGAGCGCATCGACCCGTCCTGTCAGCAACACCACATCCGCAGAGGAAAGATAACGGCTGGCAAGATCGTTAACGTATTCCTGCTCATTTTTACTGGTCGAATGGGTACCAGGCAGATCGCGAATCAACAGCCGGTGATTAATCTGGTTTTCAAGATTAAAAAAATAGCGCGGTATAAACACGTCAATGCTGTCAAAAACACTGCAGCCCTGCTCAACCTTCTGACGCAAACGGGTAAATTCTGTCCTGGCTTGTTCATTGCCAAGTGGTTGTTTGCCCTCTCTGATATGGCTGAAATACCAGCTATCGTCTTCCGCAATGCGGTAGCGGTACGAACGCGCAGTAGACATCGTTCCAAGAAGTTGATCACCGCGAAGCAAGCTATTGAGCAGATTAAAATGTTCATCACGCACACCCAGCAGGGTGAGAATAAAGGAAGTTTTGCCCACCTGAGCGGGGCCGTAAACAATCACCGACACCTGATGCGAAGCGTTTTCGTCCGTCTGGATAAGCCTTCCTGCATCAACCCGCTGCAGAATGGCGCTGTAACTTTGTTCAGCCCAGCGATAGCGTTCGCGGCACAGATCAGGCCAGGATTTGTCGGACGTTAGCTTCATATAATTTAGCTTCTTTCTGTACGGCAGCCAGTTTTTTGATAGCAAGCGTGATAGTGCTTCTGTGACTCAGAGAGTCCTCAACACCGTAAATCCGCTTGATATTGCCCTCAATATGCTGGCGCAGATCGGCCATCGTCTCCAGATAATGTGTGACAATGGATTGTTCATTAAAGAAAGCCAGTTCATTCATCAGCCGGTCAATATAATAAAACTGAGCCTTATCACTTTCGCGAATAATCCCAGTCAACTGATAGAGACCATAAGCAAGGCTGGCCACCAGCGCGGCCTTGCCCACCAGCGCCAGCGGTGTAAAGGCACCGCCAGGGTTTTCGGCCGTCGGTTCACCCGGCGTTCCGTCTGACAAATCAGCACCAATAAAGGCCATCATCGCGGTTTTTATCGGATGATAGTTTTCACTGCTGGAAAAAAGCGTGTCTAAAAAGACCTGCGGTAATATTTCGTCAGCGAGTTGGGTGGTACAGGTCGGGTCCTGACGCATGACGATGGCGGCACGGCTGTACTCCAGCGTTAAAGCGGGTAACACGTGCATGACGGCCTGGAGCTCCGTCGGGTCTGAGGGGAGTTGCCCTCGGGGAACTTTGTGAAGTAATACGCTTATCCCCTGCGCCAGTTCCTGATTGACCACTTCTGGTGCTTGCTCTTGCACTTGATAGCCCATCTTATCTGCAAGCGTAATGGCTTTAACCGGCGTTTGCTCAATCTCTGGCAGCAGGCCAGCTCGTGACAGGATAGGATGGTTTAACGCGGTTAAGGCGCTGAAGTTTCTGCTATTAATATCCTGCTCATCAAAAGTCTGGTTCCAGGCCTGAATGACGCGCTGGCGGCGCTCTTCATCAACATCGATCCCGCGCAGGGCGAAACGACGTCCGAGGATCTTCGCATTATTTATGAAGCCCACTTCTTCTTTTTTATAGTGCTCTTTACAGCTGGCCACTGCTTTAATCAGATGCTCATGGGTCTGGCTTTTAATGGCCTTGCGTAATTTATTCTCATAAGCCGTCACTGACTTATCAAACTCGCTAAGGATATCGTCGATAATGCCATCGTGATCCTCTTGGTTACTGCACAGCAAGTGCAGATCATCAATGATCTCAGCGACATCACTTTTTATCAGGTGCATAAAACGGTCGATCGCGACAGCCTCAGAGGCATAACTACTGGCCAGATTATCGATTACAGTTTCGCGTAAGTCACTGATCCAGCGATCGCGATTGCCCGCCCCCGTTGCCACCACATTATTGCGCACAGCGCCAGAGACCGATGAAAAACGTGCCCTCGCGCTGGCTTTGAGCTGATCAATGTCCTCGTCGGTCAGCGCTTCCGTTTTCGATATCACAATCACCGGTGAATGATGATTGAAGTTTTCCCGCAGATCATCGAGTACGGTGGTTTTACCGTCATTCGCCAGCAGCGTCTGATCGGTGACAAATAATACACCGCGCGCATTGACCAGCACATGGCGCATCATCTCCTGCCACTGATGATTACGGCTGGTGATCAGCTCATAGCCAGGCAGCAAGGCCCAGGTGACGTTTTCATTAATAAATGACTGCTGCTGACTGATACGAAGTTTGGGATAAAGTAATTTCAGATGGGCTTTTTCAAAACGTTGTACGCTGCTCCAGTCGCGCAGCACGCTTTTCAACTCCTCTGCGGAAGCGGGCAGGTCTTCAACCTTTCCGCTATCGCGATTAAGGCAGACGAAAACTATTTCTGGTTCACCTGCAGCCATCTCTGCACACTGTTCTATAAACAGTGGAACCTGCTCGCCACGACCGGGATTCCCCGCAAGCCAGCGATCGTCAATATTCAGGATCTCTTTTGCCAGGGTGGTTTTACCCGCTCCCTGCGTTCCGGCGATAGCATAGATGTTGCTTTCCTGAAGCAAGGTAGTCAGTTCGACCTGGCGCAGAACATCAATGATTTTATCTGTATTTTGATGGCCATTCTGGCCTTCTGCGTGCTTTAAGGAGAGGTGAAGTGCGGATAAAAGAGCGGAGCGAAGATTTTCCAGCGTGTGAATATTCATCGACATATGAACACCATCCTTATGATGAGCTTTGGCAAATTCCTGGGCATTGATCTCTTTTAAGTTATCGGCCCGGACCGCGTTTCCTTTACGCTTTTCTCCTCACCCTTGTCTGACATCAGCATTTTCCGCATCCGGTAGTTAATAAACGGCTGACCGCGCACTCCGACCTGCTGTGCCTCAATCATCCGGAAGCCCTGCCGGCTGAAAAACGGTCTGGCGGTGATACTGGCCTCAGTGAAAATGGCCGGTAGCGCCCTGTCGGACACCGCCTGCTCCAGCCGTTGCAGCAGCGCGGTCGCCACGCCGCAGCGCTGATGCCCGGGATGGGTAAATAACATATCCAGATGCCCGTCAAATTCCACGTTGCCAAAACCGGCAATC
>Ga0308161_1003543_pt1 | contig 15107 bp, 6 predicted proteins | sample PhyFR2_FD_201034 | JGI IMG/M metagenome (GOLD analysis project Ga0308161, IMG submission 201034) | Phyllosphere microbial communities from UC Gill Tract Community Farm, Albany, California, United States - DLSLF.R2 | ecosystem: Host-associated > Plants > Phyllosphere > Unclassified | place: USA...
CTGAGACCGGTTCTGGAAGTTATTGAAAAAGATAAAGGCGTTGATAAAGTATCGGCCATGATGATGATCCTTTCGGAGAAAAAACCGATTTTCTTTGCAGATACTTCCATCAATCAGAATCCTACCGCTGAAGATCTGGTAAATATTGCTAAAATGGCGGAACTTACCGTAAAATCTTTTGCGATTGAACCAAGAATTGCCATGCTGGGGTTTGAAAACTTCGCCGCTATTTCTGAAACTTCAAAAAAAGTGGCAAAAGCAGTAAGCATCCTTCACGAAAAATATCCGAAAATGATTGTTGACGGAGAAATTCAGCCGGATTTTGCCATGAACTCTGATCACCTAAGTGATTACCCGTTCTCAAAATTAGGAACAACACCTGCCAATACTTTCATTTTCCCTAATCTTGAAAGTGCCAATCTTTCCTATAAGATTATCAGAGGGATGAAGGTTGCACAGGTAATAGGACCAATTTTGATGGGTTTAAAACAGCCGGTCCACGTACTTCAGATGCGCTCTAGTGTTGATGAAATCGTGAATCTTGCGACTATTGCCGTTCTGGATGCGCAGAGAAGAGAGAAAAAAGATAAGAACTAGTATATACAGATAAGTACTTAAAAGGCTCCGTTTTGGAGCCTTTTTTTATGCTAAATAGCGGATGTGTATGCTTAAAATATCAGCGGATTGATTTGAAATTATTACGGCGAATTCAAACGGATATTAAAAAGATTGTTTTTCAAGTCTTTTGTAATTGTGGACGATCTTTAAAATTCAAATTAAAAATTAAGTTAAAAAGCATTCGCCTCTGAAATGAAAACATTAATTAGTTTAATTTGCTATATTTGGGAGTTTTAAAAATTAATAATGATATTTTCACTACAAGGCATTGTTCAGGAACTTACGCCTACTTACGCAGTGATTAACGTCCAGGGCGTTGGTTACTATGTAGGGATCAGCTTAATGACCTCACAAACCCTTATTACCAATAAGGAAACCTTTCTCTATATTCAGCAGATCATCCGGGAAGATGCTCATCTGCTTTTCGGTTTCAATACCAGATCGGAAAAGGAAATGTTCAATCTGTTAATAAGTGTTAACGGAGTAGGTGCCGTTTCTGCCCTTATTTTACTCTCTACCTTAAGTTTGGACGAGATCGCTTCAGCCATCCTTTCAAGAAACAGTGCACTCATTCAGAAAGCTAAAGGAATCGGTGCTAAAACCGCAGAAAGAATTATTGTAGATCTTAAAGATAAAGTACAGAAATTCAGCAATCCCGAGGAAAATATTTCTACCCTTGCAAATAATAAAGTGAAGGAAGAATCGTTATCTGCATTAGAAGTTTTGGGCATTCCTAAGCGGATGAGCGAGAAACTTGCAGACAAAATCATTAAGCAGAATCCGGAGATTTCAACCGAAGAACTGGTAAAACAAATTTTAAAAAACATTTAACATTTGGTGGCAAATATTAAGTATTTCAATATATTCTTGTTCCTGTCGTTCATGTGTATGTCAGTAATGACATTTGCGCAGCAAAGACCGGCAGTTAAGGACACGGCAATCATAAAAAAAGACTATCAGCTCGCAGATCCTACGCAGTATGAAGCCTATTACGATATAAAAACCGGAATGTATTATGTATATCCGAAGATCGGAAATACCATTACAGGTCCTCCTACGGCAATGTCTCCCGAAGATTATAAAGAATTTATGATGGCGGAGCAGACTAGGGCTTACTATAAAGAAAAATCAGACCGCTACAGCCTGATGTTCAGAAAGGATAAAAGCGATGCCGCCAGAAAAGGTTTAATTCCTTCTTTAACGATTAATAATCGTCTTTTTGAAACCCTCTTCGGAAGCAATAAAATAGAAATCATCCCTTCAGGATATGTTTCTTTCGACTTCGCAGGTCTTTACCAGAAGATTGATAACCCTTTAATCTTACCTCAGAACAGAACCAGTTTTACCTTTGATATCGATCAGAGGATCCAACTTGGTTTGTTAGGAAAAGTAGGAGAAAATCTTCAATTAAAAGCCAATTATGATACCCAGAGCGGCTTTGCTTTCGAAAATAGGATGAACCTCGTATGGCAGGCCAAAGGAAGTTGGAAAGATCTTCAGCAGAAAGGACTTCAGGATGTGGATAAACCCAGTGCAGGAGGAGAAGATAAAATTATTAAAAGAGTAGAATTCGGTAATGTCAATATGCCACTCTCAACAAGTTTGATACGTGGATCGCAATCTTTATTCGGGGTTAAAACAGAGTTTCAGTTAGGAAAAACCTATGGTACAGTTGTGCTTTCCCAACAGCAGGGGGAAGCCAGAAATATTACTGTTCAGGGTGGTGGTGTAATGAATACGTTTAAACTCAACGCTATTGATTACGAAGACAACCAGCATTACTTTATCGGACACTATTTCCTGGATACCTATGATAACGCTTTATTAAACTATCCACAGATCAACTCTAAAATCAGCATCACAAGAATGGAAGTCTGGGTGCTAGATCAGGGGAACAGCAATCTGCAGTACCAGAAAAGTATTGTTGGGGTGCGGGATCTTGGTGATGCTCCCGGTGTACTTCCAAATAACGATCAGCCAGGTTTTAATCTATATTCAGCCGTAAATGCATTGCCGGGATTAAGGGATGCAAGTACTGCCTATAATGCCATAAAAGGAGCCAACCTTCCCATTGCTTCCGGTGGTACAGCAGCCTATCAGGATGGAGAAGAATTTATCTTTAACAGAAAAGCAAGAAGATTAAATACCAATGAATATATACTTCAGCCACAGTTAGGGTATATTTCATTAAATCAGAAATTGAATGATAACCAGCTTTTGGCGGTCTCTTTCTCATATACGGTAAACGGTAGCAACCAAGTGTACAAAGTAGGGGAATTCTCCGAAGAAAGCACCGTGTTAATGGCGAAATTGTTAAAACCTAACACCACGGTAAAAACTTCCTCTCCTATGTGGGACCTGATGATGAAAAACATCTATTCTCTGGATGCAGGACAGGTAAATCAGGATGGGTTTATCCTGAATGTTTTATACAGAGATCCTCAGTCCGGAGGTAAATTAAACTATCTTCCGGTAGCCAATAACCCGCAGGTAAACAATGTCCCTTTAATCAAATTGCTGAACTGGGACCGACTCAACGCCAACGGTGATTTACAAACCAACGGAAATACAACCGGAGACGGAATTTTCGACTTTGTTAACGGAATCACAATCCGGCCGGAAACAGGAAGGGTAATTTTTACGAAAGTACAACCATTTGGTAGCTATATACAGTCGGTCATCGGTAGTAATGATCCGCAGTATGTATACAATGACCTTTACAATTTGCAGAAGACAGGATCAAATAGTGCTGAAGCAAGCAATTTAGCTCAGCGTTACACCATCGAAGGTCGTTATAAAGGAACACAAGGGCAGGGAATTTCCCTTGGCGCCGTGAATGTTCCGCAGGGTTCTGTAAAAGTTTCCGCGAACGGAGTTCAGCTTACCGAAGGTATCGACTATACAGTGGATTATCTGCTCGGTACGGTAACCATTATCAACGAACAGGTAAAACAGTCCGGTCAGGCAATCAATATTTCACTTGAAAACCAGCTTACATTTAATACTCAGAGAAAACGTTTCTTAGGATTAAACCTCGAAAGAAGATTTAATGAAAACTTTATCTTGGGAGGAACGGTTATTAATTATTCCGAATCGCCGCTTACCCAAAAGGTAAATTACGGACAGGAAGCCGTTAACAATACCATGGCGGGAATCAATTTGATGTACAACAACCAACTGCCGTTCCTGACGAGATTAACGGATAAAATACCGTTTGTAAATACAGAAGCTCCTTCTAACCTGAATTTCAAAATGGAAGCAGCATATTTGCTTCCGGGTTTAAATAAAGGAATTAATGATCAGTCTTACATCGATGATTTTGAACAGACAACTTCCAAAATTACTTTAAAAGAACCTACAGCGTGGAGTCTTGCTTCAAAGCCAGAGAAGAATCAGGCTGATGATATTTTTAAGGGGGCGGGTAAAAACAATGATATTACGGAAGGATACGGAAGAGGATTGTTATCATGGTATAACATTGATCCTAGATTCTGGGGAGTAGGAGGGAGAGCTCCCAATGGCATTACACCGCAGTCGGTTTCTAATCACGCTTCCAGAAGGGTTCAGTTTTCAGAAATTTTTAATAACAGAGATTTTGTTGCAGGAGAGCAGACGTATACCAATACTTTTGATATTTCGTATTACCCTACGGAAAAAGGGCCTTACAACTCCAACCCGGCAACAGAGACTACGGCAAAGCGATGGGCGGGTATCATGAGACCAATCTCCGTTTCCAATTTTGTAAGCTCCAATATCGAATATGTGGAATTCTGGATGATGGATCCCTATGCTGATGGAAACACATTAGGTACTAATCCTAAGCTTTTATTACAGTTAGGTAACGTTTCCGAAGACATCCTGAAAGATGGGCAGATGCAGTACGAAAACGGATTGCCAACGCCATCAGCACCGTCTACCACCACCAGCTCAAACTGGGGAACACAACCGAAACAGCCTCCGATTTTATATGCTTTTTCGAGTGAAGGTGCAGACAGAACGGCTCAGGATTTAGGATACGATGGGTTAAGTTCAGATCAGGAAGCTGCTTTGTTCGGAAATACATTTGTTAACCCGGTTACCAATATATCAGACCCTGCTGTAGATGATTTCGTATTCTACATGTCGGATAAGTTTACAGGAAATCAGGCATCATCAGTCATACAGCGATACAAATATTTCAGAGGTCCGGAAGGGAATTCCCAGAGTAACTCTCTGGAAGTTTCTACTCAGACTCCGGATACGGAAGACATTAATAAAGATTATAACCTAGATCAAAGTGAAAGCTACAATCAGTATGAAATAAGACTTGATCAGGGAAGTTTGGTATTGGGACCAGGGAATAATATTGTTGATGTAAAAACCGTCCAGGCACAATTCCAGAACGGCCAGACTTCTCAGGTAAAATGGTATTTATTCAGAATTCCTGTTTCTAAATACGTTACCACTGCAGGAGATGCAGATCCTTCAATCCTTAATAATGTAAGATTCGCAAGATTACTACTAACAGGATTCGATCAGACTTCAACGTTAAGATTCGGAACAATGGATCTTGTAAGATCAGACTGGAGAAAATATCCTAAAAATATTGCGCAGTATGGTTCTACTGTTCCGGATCCTGCAACGAATGAAGGAAGCCAGATTACTGATACCAGCAATCTTGATGTAGGAAGTGTGAATATTGAAGAAAATGCCCTAAACCAGCCTCCTTATGTACTACCTCCGGGAATCGACAGGCAAATCCTTAGCGGAAATGCGGGAGCGCAGAGACAAAACGAAGCATCGTTATATATGAACATTAAGGATCTTCCTAATGGAGAAGCAAGAGGGGTATTTAAAAATACTTCGCTGGATATGAGAAGATATAAGAAACTAAAGCTTTTTGTTCATACCCACACTGATCCAAGAATCATAGACCCTAATGTCGGACAAATCGATCCGAAAACTAAATTCTTCATCCGTTTCGGAAGTGATGCTACAGATAACTACTATGAATATGAAGCTTCACTAAAGATAACACCGAATACAGCAACTGCTCCTATGGAAATCTGGCCGATGGAAAATGATGTGGACCTAGATATTCAGGATTTTGTAGATGCTAAAATCAGAAGGGATAAAAACAGTCCGAACAATATTGCCCAAAGGATACAGGATAATGTCTTTGATGAAGGGATAAATAATAAACGAATTTATATTAAAGGACGTCCGAGCTTAGGAAATATTACCACGATCATGATCGGGGTAAGAAATGGAGTTGACAGAACAAGTCCCGGATATAATCTTGAAAGGATACTTTGGGTAAATGAAATCCGTCTTTCCGAGATTGAAAATGACGGCGGTTATGCAGGAAACGCAAGCCTTAACTTTAATCTTGCCGATTTTGCCACGGTGAATACAAGTGCATCCTATACATCGGTAGGTTTCGGAAATATAGACTCTAAACCGGCTGAAAGAACACAGTCTACACAATCGGCATTCAGTATCAATACGGCTGTCAACGTAGATAAATTATTACCGGAGAAAAGCGGTGTTAAAATTCCGCTGAATTATTCATACTCGCAGACGATCGAAGATCCGAAATATAATCCTCTGGACACCGATGTAGAATTTAAAAAAGCGGCCAACAGAGAAGAGCTTAAAAAAGTAGCAAGAACATACACCCAACAAAGAAGCATTGGTGTTGTAAATATGCACAAAGAAAGAATGAACCAGAATAGAAAGCCAAAATTCTATGATGTGGAAAACCTTTCCGTCACTGCAGTTTATAACGATGATTTCTACAGGGATATCTATACCAAAAGAAATTACAGGCAATATCTGAGAGGGTATATTGATTACAACTATACTTTCAAGCCATGGGTGATTCGTCCTTTCAATAAAATGATCAGTGATACGGCGAAATCTACCAAATATCTGAAGTGGGTGAAAGAGTTTAATTTCAACCCTGTACCGACGAGATTCTCTTTCAGAACAGAAGTCGACAGAAATTACAACGAATTGGAGTTCCGTAATATCGATGCCATTTTAAGTGGAAACTATGCTGATGATTTCGGAGCCATCAAAAACAGAAACTTCTATTTCGGCTGGCAATATGGTTTAGGATTTAATTTTACGAAATCGTTAAAGCTCGAAATCAATTCCGCTACCAGAACATTGAACGATAATATGGACGTGAATTTAATGGATAACAATTCAATCTTCGGGAATGTATTCAGAGCAGGAAGACCGGTATTGTACAACCATAGAGTTCAGTTAAATTACAAACTGCCGTTCCAGTATCTTCCGTATTTAGATTTTATCGATGCTGAATTAAGTTATGGATTTACCTATAACTGGAATGCAAGATCTACCGTACTTCTGGCAAGTCCGGATGGAAGTCTTGGATCAATAGGTCAGAATACCAATGTGATTCAGACTACCGCTTCTGCTGACTTTACGAAGTTCTTCGGGCAGTTTGGTTATTTTAAAAATATTTCTGCAAAACTTCAGAAACGGAAGCAGGAGATCGATTCATTGAATAATGCCTACACTCAGGCTTGGGAGAAGAATAGATATGCTTATAAAAAATATAAGTTTAAAAACAGACTGACGCCGCTTCAGAGTATGGCATACTTATTAACCTCAATCAAACAGTTGGATGTTAATTATTCCGAAAACAACGGTACCGTTTTACCGGGATTGTTATCAGCTCCTAACTGGTATGGTTACGGTCAGACTTTAGGAGGCCCTACCCTCGGATTCCTGTTGGGTTCCCAGGCAGATATCCGAAGAACTGTTATTGAAAACGGTTGGGTAAGTGATTCTGAATTCATGACAGATCCTTATGTCCGGATGTCCACGCGGGAGCTTCGTGCCAATTTGCAGGTAATGCCAATGAATGATCTCCGAATTGATATCACAGCACTGCACAATTACAACAGAAACTTTACGCATACCGGATTTAATTATAGAGATCCAAATACGGGACTTGCCAATCCGGATTATACGTTTGCTAATGATATGGTGACTTATTCCAATTCTGTAATTTTATTAAAAACGGCTTTCAAGGATGGTACCGCAATTTATCAGGCCATCAGGGAAAACGCAAGAATACTGTCTCAACAAATGCCAGGCGCATTGGAGCCAAACGGATTTAAGGACGGATACGGAATATCAAATGCATATATTCTCATTCCTGCCTTCAGGGCAGCTGTTGAAGGTAAGACTCCGAAAATGATGGGCAATCCTAAAAAAGCAGGACTTCCGATTCCGAACTGGAAGATTACCTATTCAGGATTAAGAAATGTTCCGATTATCAATGGGCAGTTCTCCAAGTTCGATATCCTTCATGCTTATCAGGCAACTTATACAGCCACAGGAGTACAGTCCAGTATAGATTATTTCAATACACTGAATAACTATAATGCCACGCAAAGAGATATCAATGACGATTATATCAATCCGTTCACATTTGCTCAGGTAGGTTACGTAGAAAACTTCTCCCCATTGATCGGGGTAGACATGACTATGAGAAATAATATACAGTTTGGTCTCCAGTACAACCGACTAAGAACTCTATTATTAGGATTGGTGAACCATACCTTGACCGAAGACTCAAACAGCGAATATGTAGTAAGGGTAGGGTACATTATCAGAAACTTCAGGCTCGGGATGGCCAACACCGGAGGAAGAGGTAAAGCCAAAGGAACCGATCTGAACATCAGGGGAGATTTCTCCCTGAGAGACAGCAAAACCAGCATAACCAACATCCTATTGGATGATTCGCAAGTTACCGGGGGACAAAGGTTAATGAATATTAAAATATCTGCAGATTACAATGTCTCAGAAAACCTAAACCTTAGAGTATTCTACGAACAAATGACTTCGAAATATAAAATATCAACAGCATTCCCGCTGTCAACCATAAGAGCCGGAATTTCTGCAACATTTACCTTCGGAAATTCGGGAGGATTTTAAATGAATTTTTTAAACCGTTTCCAATCTTGGAAACGGTTTTTTATTTACTGTATTTTAAGCTTAAATTTTAATTAATATCATTTATATGCTCAATAGAAATTAAAATCATATCTTTGTAATAATAGTTGTAATAACCATGCAAACACATATTTTACCCTGGATAGCTCTATCCATTAAATTTAATTTTACTTTATAATTAAACTTTACTATCTATTTAGACAGTAGTTCTTTTCTAGTTCTCTTTTAAGATCAAAACAATACATATATATTAAAATTTATTCTATGAAAAAAGCGATTTCATTTATTTCATTATTAGCATTTGGACTTTCATTTTCTCAAGATGTTCCATTCGATAAATTGTATGGCCACAGTGATCCAGTACATTATTATTTGGGATATTATCCAGTTTCTGGAAGCGCAGGTCTTGATATAAATTGGTATGGAGGTATAAGAATGCAAACTAGTGACGGATTAGGCATTCAATTACTTAAAAATGGAAATGTGGGTATTGGTAATGCTGATCCTACAGAAAAGCTAGACGTACTCGGAAATATCAGAATCGGAAGCACCCATTCTACCGAAGGAATCAATGCTTTATCAATCAGATATCAAAATGGTTCACTAAATAACTGGGGTTCTTTAAGAAGTTCATCTGCTACGTTTATGAGTTTTGGAGTAAAAGCTGACAATACGGTTTCGGATGGATGGTTATCGAGCGATGCATCACTGAACAGCAGACTTGCAATGACAATAGGCAATGGAGGCTTTTCGTTTTTATCCGCTAACCAACAGTCCACAGCAATTAATTCTCCGGTAACAATGACTGAGGTGATGAAAATAACAACAGCCGGCAATGCTGCTCTTCAGGGAAAATTTGAGGCTAAAGAAATAAAAGTAACGCTTACTCCAACTGCAGACTTTGTTTTCGAGAATGACTACAACCTCCCAAAGCTTGAAGATGTAGAAAAACATATTAAAGAGAAAAAGCACCTTCCGGAAATCGCTTCGGCTAAAGAAATGGAAAAAGAAGGCGTGAATGTGGGTGAATTCCAGATCAAGCTTCTGCAGAAAATTGAAGAGCTTACTCTTTATACCATTGAACAAGATAAGCAGTTGAAGAAACAAGCGGAAGAGATTAAGGAGTTGAGACAACTTATAAAAAATACAAAATAATGAAATTCTTACTTATAGTTTTTCTTTTCTGTTTAGGCTTTGTAAAATCTCAAGTGGGTGATAATGGATATCCTTTTTTATTTGAAAAGCTATCTCTTCAAAGTCGTACGCCTCAAGATGAATATATAAATGCATCTGGTCAAATTATTCCATTATCATTACTAAAAGGAAATATAAAAGCATTTGAAATTGAGGGTTTTAATAATCAGCAGATAATAAATGAAGTTTTCCAGTTAGATAGTCAGGAATATATAAACCAAAATATTTACGGGAAAGTTTTCAAAAAAGAGATTAATATTACAGATGACAATAATAGAATTGAATATAACGGAAGATATTATTATCTATATAAAATAAATTCTCCTGATGCAAAAGCATTGCAAGTTTATTTTAAGAAATATCTTTTAACAAAAGATAGTAAGCTTTTCTTTTATGCTGATAATGGATTTATTTTAGGAGAATTTAATGATAAGAATAACCCAGACAGTCAAAATAAAGGGCTTGAGTTTGGGATACAACCAATACCAGGGAATACGTTTTATATTGAGCTTTCTTATCCTACAGGTAGTACAGAGAAGCCATCTTTGATAACGGAAAAAATCATTCACTCTTTCACCGAGTTTTATGGTGGAGCATATGGTACCGCAGGTAGCTGCCATAAAAATATAGCATGTGATGCCAATGGATCTTCTACTGATAAATTTAGAAATATTAAGTCTGTAGGTTTGATGCTTTATCCGATTTATCAGTCAGGAACAAACACACATAATTATTCAGCAAGTTGTTCAGGAAATTTGATGAACAATACTGCTCAAAACGGAGAACCCTATTTTTTAACAGCTGCACATTGCATAGGGTATGAAGCTGCCAATAATAATATAAGTTGGAGTAGCGAATTAATTACTTTATTTAATTATGAAGCCTTAACCTGTACAAGCAATGGTTCGAATGCCCCCTACCAATTGTCAAATAACTCCGTATTAGGCTGTACATTATTGACTCAAAGTCCATTTAATGCTAATGATTATGCCTTAATAAAACTTAGTAGCTCTGCAAGTGCTTTGGCTCAATATAGAGTTTGCTATGCAGGATGGGATAATAATCCAAGTGCATATTCGGTAAATCCTAGTAACTCATATGGAATACATCATCCAAAGGGAGATGCAAAAAAAATATCTTATGTAAATAATATATATCCAGTAATGGGGTATAATTCAACGGTACTATCAGGATCATTTGGATATTATAGTATGGGGTTGTCGCAAAATTCCCAAGGAAATTTTTTACAAAACTCATGGAGAAATGGTATAGTAGAGAAAGGATCTTCAGGATCTCCATTATTTAACAGTTTTGACAGATTGGTAGGATCCCTGTCAGTAGGTCCTGATCCAAGTAAGTTTAATTGTGATGCTCCTAATATTTATAATTCAACCGGTCCTACATTTTATACATATTATTCGAGGTTTTCGAATAATTATTATACCATGTCTGCATGGTTGAATCCTAACGGAACAAATGTACAAGCTATTGGGCCATATTGTCCAAATAATTCTCTAGTGATTGGTTCACCTGCACCGCCAATAACCGTGGTGTTTCCTCCTACCAATCCACCAACAGGAACCACGTGGGAAGAAGAGCCAATCGATTTAAACGGTGAAAGAGTTCATCCTGCTAATACATGGGGAAAAAAGATATATTTAAATCAGAATTTCCCCCAGCAGCCTGATAATAAGTTTTATTTTTATAAATCTGTAATTCCAAATCATAAAAATATATTTGCAATTAGTGAAAATTTATATCAATTAAATTATCCAAATGTTCTTAATAATTTATCTGATTTGAAAGTTTGGGGTATTTATAAAATAATTGATTGTAATAAACTTAAATATATTAAGCCGGCTCAAATTACCATGAAAAATCCAGGAAGTATTGGAGTATTAGATGATACATATTTAATAGATGTAGTTGGCATTACCGAAAATAGAGTACACATTCTTATTCAGGAAACTAGATTTTTGAACCCAGGATTTAATACAACTTCTGAGCTTCAGTCATATAAAATCGTGAATAATGAGTTGGTATTCGAAAGCTATTTGACATTATTTTATAATCAACAAAATAAAGTCTTTTTTAATAACTATTATAGTTTTGATAATGGACATTTAATATTAAACAAATCAAATTCATTGTATTCATGCTTTTATAACGAACAAAATGGAGTTTGGACTATGAATAGTAATCCAATTTCTTATGGAGCATCATCCTCTATTAAAATAATAGGAAGTAAAGTTTTTATACAACCTTACGGACAAAATAAGCTTGATATCTATAATTTAACTTCAAATTCTGCGAATATAAGTTTACAAACCTCATTGTCAAATATCTTTTTATCAAATCCAAGTAATTTGTCAATATTTGAAAAAGCTAGTAATCAATACAATATTATTTATAGAAAGGGAGACTATTATACAGCGACTTTCGAAATGATGCAATTAAATTTATCCAATAATTCAGCTACTCATTTAATGATGCCTTTAGATTTTAAAAATGTACCATATTTAGGTTCGTATCAAACTGATTTTATAATGAGAAATAATGAAATTATAAAATTAAATAAAATGCCTTGGGTACAGAACCCGGGAGGTGAATATCCTAGTTATCAGTACATGAATTTTAAAACGGATGTTAATGGAAATTGGATAAAAGATAAAGTTAATTATCTCAAATGGTCACAAATGGGAGGATTCAATAACCAATATATTATAAGTAATGACCTTGTTTATGGTAACACTTCTTATGGTATACGTAGAATATTCAGTGTAAGAGAGATCGATTATTTGGCACATCCATACACAATGTATGATAATTCGACAGTATATTCACCTGCATATCACCGTCCTAAAAACTTAACTAACGATGCATTCGATCACGGCGTTTTAAATGGCAAAGAAGTTTTTGATAATTTAATACTTAATAATGTCAGTAATTTTTTGTTTAGAGCTTTAAATACTTCCCCTTCTGGTAGCAATGGTTATGATTATAATACTAGAACTTATGATGTGAAAACCGTAATCCTTGATAATAAAACACAGCCACTCTCAGGAAATAAAAATGTTTATGTGTATAGTAAACATTCTGTAGTTATGAAGCCTGGTTTTTCTGTTTCTTCTTCTTCAGGAGTGGAATTTCATGCTATACCACAACAAGTTTTTCCAAATGATCTCCCAAGCTGTTCACTTACGTTTGATGATATGTTGAATCCGAAGTTAACTGAGATCCCGAGTGAATTAATATACTTGAAACAAGGAAATCAGGTTTTAAAAGATAAGCCATATTATGGCGAAATCGTTCTTAATGATTCTAGTTTAAATGACGAAAATATTATTAATAAAAAAGTAAAACTATATCCAAATCCAACAAAGGATATACTTAATGTTGATTTTAATGGAAGTATTTTCAAAATATTAGAAGTTTATTCTATAGATGCCAAAAAAATAATTACTAAAAATGTATTAAATTTAAATGCAGTTGAGGTAAATCTCTCGATATATCCTTCGGGTATTTATATGGTTAACTTGATAGATTTAAGTGGAAAGATATACCCTTATAAGGTTATAAAGAAATGATAGGTTTATATAAATCGCTGCTATTAGCAGCGATTTATATTTTGACTCAAAATTTAAAGATGATAATATGAAAACTTTGAAGCTTCTGGAATTTTGAATACATTTGTACAAATAAAAAATTAAAAATGAACACACCATCAGAATTAAAGTACACTAAAGATCACGAATGGATTAAGATCGAAGGTAACGTTGCTACAATAGGTATTACAGACTTCGCACAGGGAGAGCTTGGCGATATTGTTTATGTAGATGTAGATACGGTAGATGATGATCTTAGCGGAGGAGACGTTTTCGGAAGTGTAGAAGCTGTAAAAACAGTTTCAGACTTATTCTTGCCGATTTCAGGAAAAGTGATTGAGTTCAATTCAGAACTTGAAGATCAACCTGAACTATTAAATTCAGATCCTTATGGAAACGGATGGATCATCAAAGTAGAAGTAGCTGAAGGTGCAGATCATTCAGAATTGCTTTCCGCTGAAGAATACCAGGCTATCATTGGATAAAATTTCAAAAATATTTAGTAAGATACTGCCCATTTATTGGGCATTTCTTACTTATATGCTTCTCAAACCCGGAGAAGAAAACCACGAATACTGGTTTATGTTCAATGGGATCGACAAGCTTTTACATCTCAGTATTTTTGCAGCATTGGGTTTCTGTTTCATGGCTGCATTTCCGAAGACCAGATTTTATTATTTCATTCAGATCATCCTTATCTATGCTTTCCTTACAGAAATCCTCCAGGAAGAGATGGGACTTGGTAGATCCATGGAAACCTTAGATGTCGTGGCAGATACCATTGGATGTCTTCTGGGATACTTTGCTTACAAGGTGCTTATCAAAAGATTTTTATAATCAGATGAATTACTCCGTAAATTTTCCCTCTCCTTTCAAACCTTAGGATTACTTTTTTATCCTATTACATTCCAATATCAAACCCCCAAACCCTCACTCTTATTTAAGGAGCTATTTCCGGCTCTCGCTACTCGCTTTTTCTGGTTTCGGCGGCGGCAAAGCCGCCGCCGAAACCAGAAAAGAGCTCAGACATACCGCTCGATCCGGGCTAGGGTGGAGGACTTATATAGAAGAGGCATTCTTTAATAACCCATTTTCCCTTACAAATAGCATACTATTATTACTCCAAAGCCCCAACGACTAAAAATTCCATCTGCAACGCCGATTCCTTTATAATTATAAAAACCCAGAACTCAAAACATGAACCCAAAACAAAACATCCAGATCCTATTAATAAGAATACTCTAATTAAGTTCATTCCCACTTACCTGTAATACCATTCACTCCACCCTCCAAGATATCCAAAACTCAGAAGGGTTAAAAAACAAGACCCTCAGACACCATTTTATCTATATTACCTTCCAATTCGCCGCCATTTCAGGCAATCGTTTATTGTGGATAAGTACCGAACCCATTTTAATAACAGCCATATCAGCAAGTTAAATAAAATCCTATCCACAACAGGTAAATTTATGGTCTTTAAACTTGTTTTGCATTACAAATACGCCCTATCTTTGCCCCACTGAAAACGGAAGGAAGTAGGTAGCGCAGAGGAGGCCTTAGGGGGCCGGGAATTAAGAGCTCTTTTAAAGAGATATGGGTCAGGAAAACAATTACAAATTTTATCAGATAAAACTTGTGAGGAAAAAAAAGATTTGTATCTTTGCAGTCCGGTAAAACGGAAGCGCAGGAGAGGGTTGACAGAGTGGGATGAGGGGTTAA
>Ga0308161_1003544_pt1 | contig 15106 bp, 15 predicted proteins | sample PhyFR2_FD_201034 | JGI IMG/M metagenome (GOLD analysis project Ga0308161, IMG submission 201034) | Phyllosphere microbial communities from UC Gill Tract Community Farm, Albany, California, United States - DLSLF.R2 | ecosystem: Host-associated > Plants > Phyllosphere > Unclassified | place: USA...
AACGTCGCCTCAGCCAAAGCATTCTTTCGCAAGGCTGTGCGCTCCCAACGCCGGTCACCTGAGACTATTACGCTGGACGGTTACGCAGCCTCTCACCGGGCCGTTCGTGAACTTCAAGAGCAGGGACGTCTTCCTGACTTGACGAAGCTTCGCTCGTCAAAATATCTGAACAATCTGATCCAGACTTGGACCGATGCTGGGCTTGAAAAGCTTCACTTCCGCTACCACGACAATACGAGGCATCGAGCTCATGCATCGCATTCGCAAAGGGCAGTTCGACCTACGAGGTCTGGGAACTCAGGGGCAAACTTCGTCCGAAATCTGGGCAGCTGTTCTGGCTGCGTGAACTCAGCCGGCGCACCGGCAGGTTGGCGTGCCTTTATCCATAATTTGCACCAGAGCCGTTCAGCTTCAGTTACGACAGAGCGATCGCTCGAGCCAAAGCAGCGGCACGAAGAAGGAGCATACGTTTTGATAGCCTACAGGAACGAGTTAAAGCAATCGAAGAAGCTTTAGATGAAAAATTGTTATCACTAACTGCAATAACCAAACTCGACAATATTTTGGGTAATGTCGACTTAGGTATGAATGCAGGGTAGACCAGAACTGCCCTCAAGAATCCGTCATCTCAGCACGATAGATCGAGCTCAGCGTTGGTTCAGCCTCATTGCGAGTCCCCGTAGAGTCTCACCTAACCTCATTGTGGCTCGCTAGGTTTTGTTGCCGGCATCCGATGATCGGTGGTAGCACTGCGTCATCGCGATCAAATAGTAGCCGGGGCCTGACTGGTTCTCGCAACCTTGTGACCCGCTGCGGCGAAATGGTCTCATCTTTTCCCGTGCCTTCAATCCCGTCCAGGCAAGTCAGCAGGCGCATGAAGTCTGCGTCGATTCTGTTATCGAACCAAGCGGATGGCAAACTGATATCTAAGTGTCTCCGCGAGCAATAACCTCGTGCCAGACGCGGTAAAGCAGCACGACGGTCCGGCTGACTGAACTGAACACCCGGAAGTATCGCTCTGCAGCCCGATTAGTCATACACCACAATTTCGCCGAGTTGCCTACGCCAGACGGCTGATGCATGCCGGCTCTTGCTTGAGTCCGCAGCGTTAGTCGGCTAAAGCTCCTATTCGACTGACCACGTATCTATTGCTTTTCATTAACGTTATTGGCGGCGAACGGCGCCTGCGACACTGTTCTACGCACCAAAATACTGTGCGTGGAACACCGAAACACACCAACTAATCTACTCAACATAACGCGGGCTATGGTAAGCAGGACTAAGCGTGGACCAAGAATACGGTATCTCAGAAACTTTCGACTTAATGACGGTTAAGTCGAAAGACTTCGGGCGTTTGAATGACCAGATCATCACCATGTGAAGAGTTATTTTATGCTGGAATTGGCGAAGTTGCGACCTAGGTTGAATCCTCTCTCTCTCTAAAAGCGGCCTGCTGCCCGTTTTTGCATTTCTACTCCTAATTTCACCTATAACGCAGTAACAGGCGAGCTTGAGATCGCACGCGATGATGCTGGCGCACTGACATGCCCATGGATCGTTCAAATGCGAAGGGCAGGCCGACCTGAGCTTGCAGTTTCTTCAGCTTGACGTGGTCGGCAAGGATGCGATCATATAGGTCCAAGTGCTTTTGGGCTTCGACCATGACGACCAGCCCATAGCGAATCTGGTCGGCACTCGCACCGATGGTATCGCCACCCACTACGTCGGCCGCAAAAAAGCAACCCATTGTTTGCAAAATAGCACTAGCTGCCGTTCATTGATTCGATGTATCATTTGGCAACTTTATTTTCCAGAAAAAGGTACCAAATGAAGCATGCAGTTCTCGTTCTCGCCTTTTTGCCCACCCTCGCGTTTGCTGCCCCTGTTACCTTTACGTTCGATGTTAACGCGAAAGACGAGTTTCTCCCGACGATTGCAGGTGAGATGAAATTTACTTTCGACGATAACAAAACGCGCGTTGTCGAATATTCCGGGCAGTACGGCTCTTATGTTTCATACATTAACCAAAAACCGTTCTCCTTCACCTCACCACTTGGCATGCCTGACGATACTACGTATTCCGTTGGAGCACGCGTCATCAACACAGGATACGGTCCTTCTACAGTGATTGTCTCCGTCGGAGGGAGTTCGTTTAGTGTCGATGACAAGGGCTATTACTCACAGTATGCCATATCGATAAGCACTCAATTTCTGACCGCAGGTATTCCGATATTGGATGCGGACGACATTGTCAAGTCTCTTCAAGAGGCTGAGAAGCTGACTTTCAACGCTTACTCAATCAATTTTACTAATTTCCCGCAGCCAGCGTCAAACTTTGTGAGGAAATACTATTACTTGGACCAGAACGCAAAGTTGATCAATGTCTCTCGAGAAGCAGAGGTGCCAGAGCCCGCGGCAATCATGTCTATGATGCTTGGTCTCGGCCTGATCGGCTTTGTGCGCCGGCGCTGACCATTGTGTACCATGCCATGCTGATCGTACCGTTCCTCATTAGCTGTGAATGGCTGAACAGGACTGGTTCCGAAATTGCGCGGCGAGGCCGAGCTTCAGCTGGGCCTCAGGCCGAGTAGCAGAGCGAAATCTTGAGTGTTGAGGTCTGCGCGTCAAAAGCGTACAGTTCGACGCAGCAACCCGTGCTGTACTGATAGCCGAAGACATGACGAAATAGTTATACCGAAAGGTAGCGACTTGGCGAGTGAAGCACTTAGATTACTAGACATGTGGACTCGAGGTTAAAAAAACAAGGGTTTCGCCGAGTCGGCATGTTTGGGTGTTGAGTATGGAGTTTTTAGATACGAATAATTCTGATGCTCGGGCTAATTCGTAGTCGTGAAAGAATAAACTGGAACTCGACATTAGAAATCATATTGTCGAGTTTATTTTGATGTCATTTGGCCACATCACTCTTTATTATAGCCGTCCCGTCGCCAGTTTGATCTGTCGATACAGCCACCGGTTGACCATTGCACCTCGACATGACAAGATTACGTTTTGACAATCAAGGGTTGCCTCATGTCGACACCATGGCCGCTTCTACTGCTGTTTGTTCCATCGCTGATCTTGGCTCAAACCACTCACATTGAGCAAGGTTCGGACTCGCAAGAGCCTGCTGAGCAGCAAATTCGGGAGGCGCTGGCAGGTATCGATGCAGGAGCAAAAGAGGACGCGCAGCTCGCTGCGGCAGGTCGATCCCCCCGTGGCAAAGCACCTGAGGCAGAAAAGTTCGACCGACTCGCTGCGGCTCGCGAGCGTCAGCACGCGAACGGCGTAAAGCTTGGCATGACGCCGAGACAAGTGCACGCGTCTCGCTGGGGCTCTCCTAATCACGTTCACCAAACACGTAGTTCAGCCGGCGTCCATGAGCAATGGGTATATCCTCAAGAGAAATATCTCTATTTTAGGAATGGCCTGCTTTCGACCATTCAGAATATCACGCCGCCATCATCATCAAACTAGTATTTTCTAGCATTATAAGCAACTCGCCAATGCTACCCCGCCGCTATCCATCCCTACAGATAATCGTGAGAATTGGTTTCATTACGTGTGCGCTGCTGCTGACGATTGGGACAGCGGCGTCCAAGGAGATTGGCAAAACGCCTGAAATAGGCGGGTTCCACTTAGGCATGACGAACGCTCAAGCGGCAAGGATTGGACTCAGCGACTGTGAGAGGCAGTACTCGTATTCCGATATTAAATGCGTCCCAAATTTGCCGTCACTGCCTGGAGAAGTACGCGCACAGATTTGGTTTGACGCTAAGACGAAACGCGCGAAGGAAATGTCGGTGCATCTCGTCCAGTATGTAGGAACGCCTGCGTCTTCCATCGACACACGCCGCTCGATCCCACCCAACTGGTCAGCTACACACTGGTGGCAGGAAACAGACAAGATGATGCGCATTGCGGTAACTCAGCTAGGTGTCGTTTGTAAGAGCCGGTTCAAGGACGCTAATAGTGAGAGTCGAGTACGTACGGAGAGTTGTTACGTGGGCGAGGTCACCCAAAGGGTGCGGTCTGGTTACAACGAGATTCATGAAGCAGGAAACGTTCGCAATTCTGGCAATGCGCCACACTACCAAGTTCTATTAACGCTCAAACCCGATGGCGGTGAGCGGCGTTATCGAATCATGCAACAGATGGCTGCTAAAGAGCGAAAAGCAAAGTTTAGTGCGGATGACTTCGCGGTCGGTAAATAAGAAATTCGAGACGTGATTCGCGGCATAGCCAGGTAACTCGTAGTGAAAGCCTGTCAAAGAGCGATCATCAAACATTTCATGAAAGGCCGCCGCTGCGCTGGCTGCTGTAAAACGCGTGTGATCCCGGCCAAGAATTTGGTAGATAACTATATGTAGTCTTCAATGATAAGTACCTAAGTGCTTCCCCGTAAATAATTGTGTTTTAGAATTCCATAACCGGCGCGTTGCTGCGTTGACATGTTCTTGCAGTACTTGCACTGCGGCGCGCACGCCACCTCGTCTTTAGCGGACGGTAATACTGCCAATATCTGTGCCAATTGAATGTTCTTCAATAAGAAAACCGAGCAAAAAACCCTGCCAGCAAAGCCGGAGACGCTGGAATGGGACCAAGGCACTCGGCGCTTCCAGTCGACACGAATCATTGTGAAGTCGTGGTTCTATAAAGCCCAACCTGGGCTGCTGTGGCGCAACGGTGGCAAAGTCGAGCTTACGTTTGAGGGGCATGCCAGGCTTGGCACCATGCCTAATGTGCCGATATTCGGCGACATTGAAGTCCTAGATGAAGCGAAAACCCCTCGCTTCTTGATGGACCGCTGGAAGAACGTACCGGAATCTGTGGAGGGCCATGCGGCACTTGCTTCTGCTGACAACTTGGGCATGCCTAAGCAGCTCTACATTACGCTGTACTGCACTCGTGAAGCGCTTGAGGCAGTTACTCGAGTATTTGTCGCTGGTTTCTCAGCGGTTGGCGGCAAAACCGCGCTGGATGTCGATTTCACTTACCCCGACCCACATGTAGAGGGATTCTGGAAAGAGGTCTGGCAAAAGCAAACCCTTCAAGTTGCGAAGTGGGACGTTCGGTCCAGCGCAGAGCGATAGGCCTGCTGGGTTAGCGCCTACAGCTGCAGTTCGACAATAGCTGACCTGTCGTTCGCGAATCACAGATGACCGGATCATTCGGCCAGCAGTCCCACCGCCCGCAAGACGTCGAAACATTCGTCGAGGTCAATGCCGTGGTCTAAGAGTGGAACGGCCCAATGGTGCGGGCTTGAGGGGAGATTCACCGCCGACAGGTTTTCAAGCGCGTTGACAAACAGGTCTCGATGTGGCGACTCTATAAGGATGACCTTGGCCTCCTCCATGACACTACGCCAGCGCGGCCACCTGCTGGTCCACTGACGACGTGGTCCTGAACCGCGAGCCTGCTCGGACAGAAGCGGCTCGCCGTCGTATCGGAAGTACTCCGGGGTCCAGCTAGGCATCGAAACCTGATTGTATTCGATGTAATATGGCCCCCTCAGCTTGTCATCATGAGCCCGATTCAGGAAGCGTGCCTCAGTCAAGTATTCAAGATAAAGGTTAATGGCAAGCCGCTGAAGCGGGCCATTGCCAGAGTCAAGATCGAAACGCCGCCGCAAGCATGGATAGATCACCATGGCAGTCAGTCTGGTACCTTCATGGCTGCCATGGATGAATCGTTCGAATATGCTCGCCTGAAAAAGGAAGGCGGGAATGTCAATCACGGTGCGTGGGTAGCTCTGCCTAGATAGAAATGCAGGGATCGCTTCATACAGTCCCAGCTGTTGGCGTAGCCAGGCATCCTGCTCTTCGGGCGTCCACCCTGAAAACGCATCGTCCAGACGTGCTTTAGTAATCTTGCGCGTCTTTTCAAGTTGTGCCAGCTTCGCGCGCTCGGCCCTTCGCTGCTCGACATGCCTCCGATACGTATCGTTGGCGGCATCGATGCGCGCATGCAGCTTTTCCTCCAGATAGGCATGGTGTGCCTGGCTCTGGGGATAGACCAGCCACTCTTTGTAGAAAACGCTATTGATGACGCGCTCGATTAATGGCTCAAAGCCGGTGCCGGTGTCGAGGTCCGAAAGATCAATCTCAATTGCAGGAAGCCCGAGCCGAAGTAACTTGTCCCGCTTGACCTGGTCGACCCGGTGGCGGAAATACATTTCGACGAGCAGTTGGCGTTCCGACCGGTACCCAACGACATCTGGACGCACGTCGTCGACCGTGACTTCTGGTGCGGCGCGATCGAAGCGAATTCGGCGCGCTGCCGACAGCACCGCGCGTTCATAAAGCTCTCGACCGTCGATCGTTTTGGCAGAGACACTGATTGAGAATTCGGGTGCCATCAGTTCCCCGTACTCGATCAGGACCTGCTTGGCCGCGGCGTGAATCGCGCTCTCATTGCAGCTTTCCCCAGGTCGCACATTCAAATGGCTGAAATGCCAGCGTTTTTCATTGCCCTTCTTTGCGACCAGGACGGCGCCACAACCAGGACAGAAACAGGCGCAAGCAAGGCCGGACGGCACGTCTGCAGGTGCGTACAGCCTGCCTTCGCGCAGCCCGAAGGGCACCATATGTTCGTTGGACGCGCGGTTCACATCGATTGCTATGCCAGGTTATTGATCGGCGACCCGTTCGGATAGCGTTCGCGGATCTGCCGTAGCTGCGCGGGTGAGGCATGTCGCGCGATAAAGCCATGCATTTCGTCCGAGATGGGGTGCTCGATCCAGAAATCTCCGAACTCGGCTAGCAAATAAGGCCAACGCGCAGCGAGCAGGCCTTGCCGGCGCCGGTCAGGTCGTATCCAAGCCCAGTCCAGGCGCCAGGCGCCCTTGTCGCAAAAAAGACCACAGGCGCCGTCGATCGCACCGTCCGCGTCCGCGAACAGGTAGCCAACCCAACGCGGATCGAGCCGGTTGCGGGTCGTGACGCTAGGCCACTGAAGAAAGTCATAACCAAAATCGCGTTTAAAGCGCAGTGCGCGGCTATGTACCTCGCGGTGCATCCACAGTGGCGAGTTGACGTCGACGCGCTCGCCGGCTAGCCCACGCAGCAGCCTTTCCCGCATCGGCTTCGACGGCTGCGGTGTCAGCAGGCGCAGTGCCCGCGCATGCGCCGTACGGTGGTTGCGTGCCGATTCGGGGTCGCCCTTGGTGTACCTGGTGCCGCATACGGCGCACTCCACAACGACGTGGCGCGGTGCGCGCCAGCGTGGGCCGGCGATCACAAGCGACGTGACTTGGCCGCCGCGCACCAGGCACTGGTAGCGGTGACCAAAGGTGCCGCGCCAATCCTGCTGGACTGGTTCGCCGTTGCACGATTCCGCAGCCGATAAGGTCAAGTTCTCCCTATACCGCATCACGCCGTAGCCGTAGATGTCACTCTGCGCCCGGGTAAGGTAGGCTTTCACCGCGACCTGCGCATAGAGGCCATTGACCATGGGACCAGGATTGACGCTAAAACCGAGCTGCTCGAGGTAAATGCAGAAACCGGCGACGTCCGCGGCCTCGACCATCTGCGCGCTAAACGCGCTGGCATTCTTGAACCGCGGACGCTGATACACGTCCTGCACAGGGTAGCCAGCGAGATGGGCAAGGTCACGAAGGCGCAAGCCATGCGTCCGCCCGTCCATTGCCTGCACGAGATCCTCAACCTGGTGCACGTAGGCCCAGCCTTGGGCTTCGATCTCGACCCATAGACGATCGGGAAACTGGCCAGGCTGTGGCGGGCGCCGCAGCGCATGGGTGATCTGGGTGAGGAGTTGGATGGAAAGGTGCATCTGCCGCGTCTAATGCCTGGTGGTATCGATCTGCGAACATCATAGCGTCGAGTTACGCTGGGTTCCAGTACCAGGCACATCTTGTGGGTGAAAAGCCTACCGGCAGCGCCGCGACAGGTTTCACAATTTTTTCTTGTGAAATCAGATGTTTGCGAGGTTCCACGAAAAGATGCCGGGGTTCAGATTAAATTATTACTTAATATGTGCTAAGTAAGAATTCTGTACTTTACAGGTATTTTTATCCCTGTTAATGTACCTGTTACCTCATCCATACTCTGCCTCTATGTACGTCCTCATCCTCACCCTGGTTCTCGGCAACGGCACCCCCCCAGCCATGACCACTGCCGAGTTCTCCGGACAGGACACCTGTCAGCAGGCTGCCAATGCCTGGAAAGCACAAGCGCGGCTGGTCTACGGTACCGTCCACGTCATCACCGTATGTGTGCCCAAATGAGCAAGGCAAGGTTGGTCCCGACAATGCCCGTACCGGAGCGGATGTGGTACGCCAACACCAATATGAAAAGCTTTAGCGAAGCGCCTCGCGAACCAGCAGATCGTTCGGCTTTTGCATACTGGCTGGCGTCGGGGAAACTGATCGTCGCACCGAAACCACCTCACTGGCCGCACTACCACCGCGCATTGGCAGCAATGCGCCCTGGTGATCCAGTGTTTGCATACGAGGACCGGGTCGGCTTTGTCGCGATCGGGCGCGTCAAAGAGGAAAAGATGCATTGCACGACTTCTGGTGGGAGCACGCTATATCCGGACCCGTCTAGGATGATCGACTCGATTGACGTGGAATGGGATACGTCCATTACCCGTCACTACCAGGAAGTCACTGCGTTGACGAGAGTCGGTGGCCATGCAATCCAGCGCTGCGATTCCAGTATGGGGCTGTATAGCCTCCTGCTCGGGATGCTACAGGAGGCCCATGACCGGTACCGCGCAGATCCCGAGGCCAGTGAAGCGGCCGCCATCGAGCGCATTGCAGGGAGCCCGAACTACGGCGACACAATGCGCGAGCAGATTGGCCAGGCGCGCATTGGACAAGGCACTTTTCGCGCCGCGGTGCTGGCCCTCGAGCCACGTTGCCGCGTAACGGGCACGGCGCATGCGCGTCACCTGGTCGCCAGTCACATCAAACCGTGGGCCGTGTGCGCCGACGGCGAGCACCTCGATGGCGCCAACGGCTTGATGCTCGCGCCGCACGTGGACCACCTGTTCGATACTGGCTTGATCAGCTTTACGGACGATGGGCAGCTGCTGCTCGCGCCAGCGCTCGATCGCTCAGTCCTGCAAGCGTGGCATATCGACGAAGATTTGAATGTCGGGCCTTTCTCGGTCGACCAGGCTCGGTATCTAGCGCATCACCGGCATTACGTCTTGGGGCAGCCCCGGCAGCGCCGGCAGCGCAACGTGGCGGGTGGAGCGCCGGACGGCGCCCACGCGGTCGACCATGTTCCGCATGATCTAGCTGACGTTAAGGAAATGAACTGATGCCCTTCCCTCCCATAGCAGCGCCAGGCGCGAAGCCAGGTAGCGGACCATGCGACTGCCTCCACCATACCGCATCTGGTCCAATCGCAATGACCACCTGTTTTCGATGCTTCGGTAGCGGCGTTACGGACCCGCGACGCGATCTTACCCTCAAACGCAATCGCGAGAGACCTATCCCGACGCAAGAGGAAATGCTTGGATTCGACGGCGCGCACTGCAAGCGGCTCTACGCCAGCATTGGCGCCGACTGGCGATGCCCGGGCTGTGGGCGTACGAAGTACCAACTTATGCGCTGGACGAAGCGTTTTCCAAACAAGCCCTATGCGTTTATGGGCTGGGTTGTTGGTCTGCACAAGCATCATGACCACGGTCACGGACACGCCCGCTTCCCGGAAACGCTGGTGTGCGAGCAATGCAACAGCGCCGACGGCGCCGCGAAGCGCGAGCTAAAGCTACCGGAGAATTTTTCGTTCTCTCCTGCCGAGATTCGACACTTCGTTGCCGCGACCCCGCACGGATGGCACCTGATCAACTACGCAGCAGCGCAGCAGCTATATGGGGCGGCAATTCTGGCTCCTCCCCCGCCCCCGGCGTTCTGGCCAGGAGCGAGCACACCATGACACGCCCTCCTTTTAAGTTGGCCGACGAAGAGGCACGTGTGCTCGTCGCGCGGCTGCAGGCGATCGAGGCAGCGCACCCGCTTGACCAGCGTGACCACCGCCCATTTGTACGCGCCTTCATGCGCGCTGTACACGAGGCGACCCATAAAACCTTCAGTCCGGCCATCTATCGGCGCCTGCTGTCGGCCTATGCGCCACAGCGTCGCCCGTCGACCGCGACCCTGGCCATCGAAAAGCAGCTGCTGTGCGACGAACTCGCGCTCGAACGGGACGGCGCGGTAGAGAGCGCGACGCTGGACGCGCCGCGGCTGGCAGCCTTGATTCGTTCCTCCATCATCGAGGTCATGGGCGAACGTTCGGTACCGCGCGTGCACGCTGGCGCCGAGCCTGGGGCGGACGTCGCCTTCTGGCGTGAGCGCGTTGCTGACCTGGAGCGGACAGTGTCCGATGTGCAGGCGCACGCTGCACGCCTGGCCGGCGAACTGCTCGCCGAGCGCGCAATCGCCGACGTCTTGCGGGGCGAGCTGGCCGCTGCAAGACAGGTGCTGGAAGCAAACGCAACCCAGGTCGGGAAGCTCGCTGGCGAGCTCGAAGAGTCACGCCGGTTCACCATGCGTGCGATCGACGAGGCGCGCGGCGAGACACGCGCCTGGCGCGACCGGTGCACGGTCATCGAGGCGCAAGCGGCCGCCCGAGCCCGCGAGGACAACATCCTGCTCGAGACGTTTCGCCAGCTCGCGTATCAGCGCGGCGCCGCGATCCCTGCAGCACTCCAGAAAGGTTCGAAGTGAACGACATCGTATTGCCTGCGCAGCTGGTAGCGGACCCGATGATCCCGGCGCCACAGCCCGATCACGGTCTTGGGTCGGTTCAAGACGATTGGGAGGCCGCCGAAGTCTGGCTGCGTTCCGTCGCGCGCAGGAGCAAGAGCGGATCCATCGAGACCATCGCCACCTATCGCTTCCACCTGGCCAAACTGCGCTGGTACTGCGAGAACGTGCGTCGCGTGGCGCCATCCCGCTGGACGGTCCAGGACGTCGAACACTTCAAGGCTTTCCTTGAGCGCCTGCCGTTCGAGGCTATATGCGCCAGGGTCGACACCGGCACGCGCAAGCCGGGCCGATTCGTCAGGCAATCCGAAGTGGGCTACACCCCCTTCCAGAAGCAGCCATCGCCAGGAAGCCGGTCCGATATCGAGCGCTTCGTACACGCAATGTTCAAGGCGTGGCGTGAGACTGGATACATTCGCCTCAATCCAATGGCACTCGACGGCGCCGGCAGCCGGAGAACGATCAACGCGCACCGCTCCGTGGCCATCGACGTGTACCAGCTGGTCCTGCAGACGATCGAAGAAGAACAGTTGGATCGGCCTGCTGCGCGCCAAACTAACTTGCGCGACCGCTTTATCTTCGTCGCCTTGCGCGAACTTGGGTTGCGCGCCAGCGAGCTTGTCGGCTCGTCGATGAACGCATTCCAGCAAATCACCGATACAAGGTCTCTGCGGCGTTATTGGGTCTTTCGCGTCGAGGCTGCAGTTGCGAAGGGCGGCAAGGCGCGGTCAATCCCCGTAACGGCGACCTTGCTCAAGATGCTGGAGGAATACAGGATGGCGTATAGCCTGTCACCGCAACCGTCGTCATCGGAAAACGGCGCCATCTTATTGTCCCCGCATACCAGGCCAATTCTTGTTGCCGGCCAACCGGTGCGCAGCGCCAGCGATCGACGTTTCTTCAATGCGTGGAAGGAGCTAACCACCAGGCAGCATCTGTACGCCATCGTTAAGGCCCGACTGAAAAAGGCGGCGGTACATGTGGAGCGGCTAGATCCAAGTTTGGCGAAAGAGCTGGTCAAGGCGTCACCGCACTGGCTCAGGCACACGTTTGCGAAAGCCGCCCTGCTGCATGGTCAATCCATGCGAGAAGTAGCCAATCTGTTGGGGCACAAGAGTATGGACACCACGATGGTCTATACCGACCAGGATACACTTGATTCAGTCCGAGCTTATGAGCGCGAAAATATGGGAACTGCGAGCGAATCCTGAGTACCTGAGGGACGTCTGACAGCGGATTTTACTTGGGCATTTCAATGAAAGAAGACGATGTTTGATGAAGAACGTAATACCCGGTGGCGCCGAGCCAGCCATGGGCTGCATCTGATCGAGCCCCATCTTGTCGACACAGTGCGGGCACTGGGCCGAATTGACGCTGACCTATTTGGAAGAGATGTTCGCTATCAGAAAATCGATGAGGAGAGCCCAGCTACCAACGCTGAGTGGGAAGAGATTGCAGAGCATTCTGTGCCGATGGGCTATCTGTGGGTGCTGGGTGCCTACGAAGTGATTCGGACGCTCGATGAGATGTTTCGTAAGAACAGTGACCAGTTCCAAGCACAGCAGCACCTAGATACCGAACAGCTAAAAATTAAGTTTGAGCGTGTGAGGATTCCATTAGCCAAGCTCGAGCCCGCGAGGCGATTTAAAGACACTGACTATCGATTTGCTATGCCGACGCTTATACGCGGGCGAGGCTTGGGTTGGACGGTATCAAAGGAGGTATTGGTTTCACGAGGCGAACTATCGACGCAATTTCTGGATTATCTCGAAGCTTTAAAACGAACCGTGATACCGTGACCGGGAGCTTTACGCTCAAAGGGAGGAAACAAAAAAATCCTAGATAAATACTAGCTATCATCGAAGGGCTGTGAGTGGTCTAGACTGTTGTAAATCCCTTTTTCTCGTTTCGGAGTCTCTGCGCCTAAAATCAGCGACTTTGCAGCTCCGCGCTCCACTTTTAAAAGGTACTTTTGAGATGGTGGCAACTGCACTATATCTTGGCGACGTCCCCGCTCTTTATCGACAATTCGCCGAGCTTGTCGGCCCACATCATTGGACGAAACGCGTCGAGCAGTGTCACGCGGAGATCGCCGGTAACGAGCATCTTCGCCGTCACCTGGAGAGCGATAATGATGTTGCTTTTGCGCTTGTTCACCTGGCGAAAATAGTGGACCGATACGGGCAACGCGCGCCGGTTCATCATTTTGAGCATGCATCTCTGTACCCAGCGATCACGTTGATGGCGCAGGTTCTATCCCTGTATCACATTCATCCACCTGAAGAGGCAGCACGATTGGTTCGGCGCGTGCACGGTGCCTTTAAAAATCCCGATGACATGCGCGGATTGCGGTTGGAACTAACTTGTGCCGCGCATTTTACGCTGAGAGGGTATGCAATCAGTTGGCCAGAAGCCGGCGGTGACCGCAACGTCACGTTCGATTTGCTGGTCGAAGACATCGGGCATAGCGGACTCGAGGTGGAGTGCAAGGCTGTATCGGAAAACAAAGGTAGAAAACTCCATCAACGCGAGGCGATCGAATTCCAATCCATGTTGCAGCCTGGATTAGAGCGCATGTGTCAATCGGGTTTGCAAGTCGGGATCTCCGTCGTGCTCACGCTTGCCAAACGCCTTCCGAGAGCTCCTAAGGCGCGGCAAGCGCTAGCCGACAATGTCATTTCGGCCGTTTTAAGCGGGGCCGAGCATTCGGTTCTGCAGGACGGCACACATGTGCGCATCCGTGTCTTCGACCCGACAGTGTTCACCAATGTCGACCTTGACAACCGGGTCGAGGTGCGCAAGCTCATTGACAGCATTTCCGGTACTTCGAATCGTGAGTCGCTGCTCGGCTTTCTGCACGGGGGCGCATTCCTCTCAACTGTTCAGTCCTCTGAAAGCGACGAGTTCAAGGACGCGGTGCTGGATACCGCTAAGGACGCAGCGAAGCGCCAACTGACCAAGGCCCGTGCAGGCTTCATCCTGATCTCGCTCGAGGGACTGTCTCCTGATCAGCTACGTTCGATCGCTACAGATGAACGAACGGGGCAACTGTCGAAGCTTCATCAAATTGCACAGGAGTTCCTCGGATCGACCAATCGCGCACATGTCGTGGGTATCGGATTCACAAGCCGGAGCGGCGTAGGGAGCCGGCAACCTGGAATCATCGACACCGGAGGCGCGGCTTACTATTTTTATAACCGAGCCAGTCCTTATTGGCATGCGGATTTCGAAGGTCTTTTTGCGAACCGATGACGTCAGGGCGCCGCGACGTTGCAGATCCATGCGCATGCGTACGCGTTCCACAGTCGATGCCTTTCCGACTCGCGGAATAACGGTGAGAGCAGGCTCACGGAAAATGCACACATTGCCGGGCCTTACCGGCACTGACCAATAGGAGAGAAGCATGACGAAACAGACCACCACAGCAGCCAAGCGTCCTGCGCCCAAGGCGCCAATCACGACGGATGCAGTGAAGCGTGTACAACGTAGCACAGCAGCGGGGAACGGCGGCCAGCAGGCCGACTGGACGCGGCGACTGCAACGCGCCGCGGACAAGCAGCGGTAATTACGAGTTCGACGACGCCCGCCAGCCGAGTCTAGCTGGCGGCATGCGAGCCAGTTACGGTAACCTTGGCCCCCCGCTTTCCTGCCCCACGCTGTCATGATCACTTCCACCTGGCTACAGGTTTTCGAACGAATGCACGACTGCAAGCTTGCCGGCGCCGTGGCAAAAGCAGGCGGTGAATTGGTAACGGAGCGAACGGTGCGCAATTGGCTCGGCCGGCACACGACCGCCGACGTCAAATTGATCGAGAAGCTCATGGCCAACAGCGAGGAACGTCTGCGCACGAATCTCGCGGGTAAGGCCTGGCCGCTCGATGAGCGCCAGGCGTTCGTCGATGGATTGCGCGGGTGTCCTGGCTTTGTAAGTGGCTTCGCGTATAGCCTGCAGAATCGCTGTGACCTGTATCCTGCTTTCGTGCGGCTTGCCGGTCAGGTCGGCCAGCTGGAGCAGCAACTCGCCGAGCATCGAGCCGCCGGCGACGTCCGGAGCTGGGCGCAAACGCTGCTGAGCGCAGAATGGATTCGTGATGAGCAGCTAGAGGATCCGGATAATGGTAGCACTGCTGAGTTCACCCGCCAGCAACTTCGCCAGGCGCAATCCTGGGAAGAACTCGACCATCCGGCCAAGGTGTTCTTCGTCAACACCTTGTTTCAGTTGCTTGCTACACTTGACTTAAAGTTCGGCGGTGCATACCTGTCTGACTGGGAAGCGACCCCTGTTTTCGCCGCCCTCCTCCCGCGCTTGAATCCTCGGATCGACATTGCCGACAAGACGTCGATCCGCACCACACGGAATTTCTACCA
>Ga0308161_1003546_pt1 | contig 15105 bp, 18 predicted proteins | sample PhyFR2_FD_201034 | JGI IMG/M metagenome (GOLD analysis project Ga0308161, IMG submission 201034) | Phyllosphere microbial communities from UC Gill Tract Community Farm, Albany, California, United States - DLSLF.R2 | ecosystem: Host-associated > Plants > Phyllosphere > Unclassified | place: USA...
CGGTCCGGCATCCGTGCGTCGATCCTGCACACGGACACCGCACACGGACACCGCCTCGGGACCCGAGGACCGGGACCCGAGGCGGTGGCACGACCTCAGCGCTTCAGCTGCGTGAGCTCCTGCAGCACCTCGTCGCTGGTGGTGATGATGCGGGCGTTCGCCTGGAACCCGCGCTGCGCGACGATGAGGTTCGTGAACTCCTGCGACAGGTCCACGTTGCTCATCTCGAGAGCGCCCGAGACCAGATCGCCGAATCCTGCATCCCCCGGCTCCCCCACCCGTGCTCCGCCCGAGTTCACCGAGACCCGGTAGGCCGTGCCGCCGGCCTTCTCGAGTCCCTCGGGGTTGGCGAAGGTCGCCATCGCGATCTTGCCGAGAGTCTGGGTCGCTCCGTTGCTGAAGGTGCCGACGATCGACCCGTCGCCGGTGATGCTGTACGACTTCAGCGTGCCGGCCGCCGCACCGTTCTGCTCCGAGACGGCGACGGTCGACAGATCGGCGTAGCCGGTGACGGCACCGAGGTCGACGGTCACGGCTCCGGCGACGAGAGTGAGACCGGGGGCTGTCTGCACACCGTCGGTGAATGAGAGCGCACCCGTGGCACCGCTGGCGGGATCCGTGACATCCCAGCCGGTGGCGGTCCTCGTGAACGTCAGGCTCAGGGTCGTGGGGGTGCCCTGCGCGTCATAGACCTTGACGTCGCGCACGAGTTCGTCGCCGACCGCTGCGGTCGAGGGCAGGTTGCCGGTGACGGATGCCGTCGTCGTAGCCCGCGCCGGTGCCACCGCATCGAGGGGAAGAACGATGTTGCCTGTGGCCTGGCCGGTGTTCACGACGCCGTCCTGCGCCGACCAGCCCTGCACGACCGCGCCGTCGGCGGTGACCATCTTGCCCGTGGGGTCGAACGAGAAGGCGCCGGCGCGGGTGTACAGGGTCTCCCCTCCGGCACGCACCGCGAAGAATCCGTCGCCGGAGATCATCAGATCCCCTCCGCGCCCCGTCGCCTGCGCGGAGCCCTGCGCGAAGTTGGTGCGGACCCCGGCGACCTGCACGCCGAGTCCGACCTGGGCCGGGTTGCGGCCGCCGACCTCGTCGTCGGGGATGCCGGGGTTGCCGACGAGCTGAGACAGGGAGTCCTGGAACAGCACCGAGGATCCCTTGAACCCGGCGGTGTTGACGTTGGCGATGTTGTTGCCCGTGACATCGAGCATGGTCTGGTGCGAGCGGAGTCCGGAGATGCCGGAGTAGAGCGAGCGGAGCATGGGGGTTCTCTCTTCCTGTGGGAGATGGAGGTCAGAGGGCGGCCGGGGCGGGAGCCGCGGGGGTGGTCGGGGTGGTGACGCCGGTGATGGCGTCGAGAGCGACGGTCTTGTCGCCGATCGTCACCTGCGGGATGGGGCCGTCGAACGACACCTTGGTGACGATGCCGGAGACGGTCACGCCCTCGGCATCCTTGTAGCTGGCCTGCTGGCCGATGAGCGCGCTCGCCGCCTGTCGCATGTTCAGGGCGAACGCCTCGGCACCGCTGTCGGCGAGGGCCGTGAGCTGCTCCATCATGGCGAGCTGGGTGGTCTGCGAGATCATCTCGTTCGTGTCCATCGGGCTCGAGGGGTCCTGATGGGTGAGCTGGGTGACGAGCAGTTTGAGGAACACCTCGCCGTCCAGCACCTGCTTGCGTGCGGCGGGATCGGTGGTGCTGCCGGTGTGGATGGTGCTCGGGGCGCCCACGGCGTCGACGGTCATGTGGTCCTCTCAGGCGAAGATGTCGAGACCCGCGCCGGCGGCGGTGGTCATGGTCGGTATGAATCCGGGCGCGGGCCGACCGGGGTCGGATTCCGGATGCTGTCGCGGTCGCCCCTCGCGCTCACTCGCGCTCGGGTCGCCAGCCGCTCCCCCGGCTCCCGGCTGGCCTCCGCGGTCCGCGGGCGACTCGGCACCCGCGCCGACACCCACGTTGAGGGTGGCGTGAGGCATGACACCGGCCAGGTCCCGCCGCAGGTCGACGAGCATGCTCCGCAGAGCCTCTCGTCCGATCTCGGTCGCGCCGCTGAGCTCGACCTGCACGTCACCCGATGCGCTGATGTGCGCGCGGAGGGTGACGGGTCCGAGGCTGTCGGGGTTCACCGTGAGGGTCAGCTGGTGTGTGCCCGCGGGGCGCTGAGCGATGCTCACGACGACCGGCGACACCTGGGCCGCCACAGCCCGTGTCGCGGCGGCCGCCGCATCGGGGGCGGCGGCAGGTGTCGTCGGGGTCACGGCAGCGAGTGCCGGGGCGGCGGTCGGCATCGCCGAGGCGGAGGGCTGAGCGCGCTCGACGGTGACGTCGGGGGCGGCATCCGTGGCTCCCGATGTGCCGGACGACGCCGCAGCGCGGGAGAGAACCGCCGAATCGACGGCGGCGTCAGCGCTGGAGGCAGCGGCGTCGACTGCGGTCGAGACAGCGGCAGCAGCGGTGCCGCCGGGAGCCGTGACGGAGACGGAGGGTGCGACCCCGGCCGGAGCTGCGGGCGGCATCGCCGCCTCCGCCGAGAGGAGTGACGGCCCCGACGGCATGGCCGCGGTGTCCGATCCTGCTGCGGCCCGCGGGCTCCCCCCGTCGCCCGCACCGGTGAGCGCGCGAGTGCCGATCGTGGTCGCCGTGCCGATCCCCGTCGCGTTCCCGGTCGTCGCGGGCGTACCCGTGCCGGTCGCGGCTGCCGCCCCAGCCGTCTCCGCAGCGCCCGTCGTCGGGTCTGTCGTGTCGGGGCCGGTCGGCGAGAGCGGATTCGCCGGCGTCGGCGACACCGACCGATCGCCGCCATCCGTCCCAGGGAGCGTCGGCGCTGCCACCGCCTCGTCGCCCGTCGCCGTGGCGCCGACGGCGGACGTGGTCGCGGCGTCGGCCGAGGAACCTCGCTGTGCCGCCTGCTGCAGCATCAGCGCAGCCGTCGTGTCCGCAACGATCGCCAGCGGATCCGCGGAGTCGGTCTCGGTCTCGGCCTCGGTCTCGGTGACTCCCCCGCTCGACGCATCGTCCCCTCGGGGGCGGAAGTGCGATTCGCAGAGGCGGAGGTCCTGATCGGAGAGCATCGAGGCGAAGAGCACGGCCGAGTCGCCGGTGGCGCGACCTCCGACCTCCCGGTCGGGGACGGCCGCCGACACCGGTCCGAGCAGGCTCACGGCGCTCATCCCGCCATCTCGATGATCGTTCGTGCGGATGCCGAGGGTCCCCCGCGCGACGCCGCGTCAGCGGATCCTGCCGCGAACAGCGTCTGCAGAGCCGCGATGAGCTCGGCCGGCGTGGTCGGATCTCCGACCCCGCTCTCGCCCGCAGCCGATGCCGCCCCGGCCACCGTGCCGGATGACGCGCCGGAGACCTCAGCCGATGCCGCAGCCGATGCCGTGCCCGCGGCACCCGATGCCGCCTCGAGCACACCCGCGAACCTCGCCGCACTCGCCTCTCCGGTCGCGGAGCTCGTCTCCGTCGGCGCCTGCGCGGCCGCGGTTCGCGCCGCCGGGTCGAGCGAGACGATCCGGGTCTCGATGGCCTCGATGCGGGCGATCGCCGCGTCGAGGCCGCTCACGCGGCGCTCCCTGCGCGCCGGGCGGTGCGGGCCACGGCGATCTCATCGAGGGCGCTCTGCTCCGCTGCGAGGTCGGCCCTCGCCGCCTCCGTGCGATGTGCGTCCTCGAGACGCTCCAGCCCCTTGAGCTCGCGTCGCGCGTCGATGTGGGCCGATCGCGCCGACGACTCCTCGAGCCTGCGCATCTCGACGAGCGCCTGCAGATCGCTCAGGGTGCTGCGACCCGCCGCCCGCGCCGCGGCCATGGCCATCAGCGCGCGGGGATCGTCGATCTGCGCGCTGATGTCGGAGAGGCTCGACACCGCGCCCGTCGCGGCGTCTTCGGCATCGGTGCGCTCCGCGCTCGCGCGCGAGAGGTGCTCTGCGGCGACGCGCTCCTGGGCGCCGCGCACCCGAAGCAGTCCGGACAGGGTGAAGGTCATGGGGTGAGCCCTCCGAAGTCGGTGGTGAGCGCGGCGAGCTGCCGCCAGGAGTCGTCGGACGCGGTGAGGTCGTCCATCCGCTGCGTGAGGAAACCCGAGATCGCCGCCTCGTGCGCGAGGGCGGCGTCGACCAGCGGGTTCGCACCCGGCCGATAGGCGCCGATGTCGATGAGATCGTTGGCGCTGCGGCGGGCCGCGAGCACACTCCGCAGTGTCACCGCATCCTGTCGCTGCGTCGGCGAGGTGATCTTGGACACGACTCGCGAGATCGAGCCGAGCACGTCGACCGCGGGGAAATGTCCGCGGATCGCGAGGGCGCGATCGAGCACGACGTGCCCGTCGAGGATCCCCCGCGCGGCATCCGCGATCGGCTCGTTGTGGTCGTCGCCGTCGACGAGCACGGTGTAGAGACCGGTGATCGAGCCGGTCGGTCCGGTGCCGGCGCGCTCCAGCAGCCGCGCGAGCACCGAGAAGGTCGAGGGCGGGTAGCCCCGGGTCGCGGGCGGCTCCCCCGCGCTGAGGCCGATCTCGCGCTGCGCCATGGCGACGCGGGTGAGCGAATCCATCATCAGCACCACGTCGAGGGCGTCGTCGCGGAAGCTCTCGGCGATCCGCGTCGCGACGAACGCCGACCGCAGGCGCGCCATCGCCGGCTGATCGGATGTCGCGACGACGACGACCGATCGCGCCAGTCCGTCGGGGCCGAGATCGTCTTCGAGGAACTCGCGCACCTCGCGTCCGCGCTCCCCCACGAGCGCGATGACGGTGACGTCGGCCGTCGAGCCGCGGGCAACCATCGACATCAGCGACGACTTGCCCACGCCCGACCCCGCGAAGAGGCCCAGACGCTGCCCCGTGCCCACGGGCGTCATGGTGTCGAGCACCCGGACGCCGAGTCCGAGCTGGCGGTCGATGCGCTGCCGATCCATGATGCTGGGGGCGTCGTGATCGAGCGAGACGGACGACGTCCCGGGCCCGAGCGGGCCCTTGCCGTCGATGGGCCGACCGAGTCCGTCGAGGACACGACCCAGCAGAGCTCGGCCGGTCGGCACCTGCAGGGGTGCTCCCCCGTGACGCACTCGGGCACGAGCGGTGATGCCGTCGACCCTCCCGAGGGGCATGCACCGGGCCGACGAGCCGTCGATCGCGACGATCTCGGCATCGACCGATCGCGAGGACCCCGCGTCGATGCGCACCCGATCGCCCACGGCGGCATCGAGACCGGCGACCTCGACTCCGAGCCCCCGCACCGATGTCACCGTGCCGAGACGCTCCGGCCGCGCGGCATCGAGCGCGCGCCGCCATGATCTGGTCTTGGCGCTCACGTGATCACCTCGAGCTCGTCGTCGCCGCGCAGCGCCGAGCGCGCACGCGCCAGCGCCCCGGAGACGCGGGTGTCGACCGCGCCGTCCTCGATGCGGACGATCGCTCCGCCGGCATCGACCGTGTCGGATGCCGTCGCGGGGATGCCCTGCAGTGCCGCGGGATCGTCGTCCTGCAGCGTCTGCAGATCACGGGTGCTGAACGTCACGCCGGTCCACCGATCGACCGGAATCTCGGCGACGGCCCGGCGCAGGGCGTGCGCGGCGGATCGCGCGGCGTCCGAGAGCTCGACCCCGAGGATCGCCGTGGCCAGGTCGACCGCGAGCTCCTCCACGCGATCGGCCGAGAGCGCAGTCACCTCGTCGACCCGCCGCAGGTACTCCGCCTGCGCGGCGTCGAGCGCAGCCAGTGCGGATGCGCGCCGCTGCAGGTACGAGTCCCGGAGCTCCTGCATGCGCTGCCGCTCCAGGAGCTGCTCGTGCTCCGCCGCGTCGAGCGCGATGCGACGTCCCTCGGCGAACCCGTCGGCGTACCCGCGGGTGCGCGCCCGATCAGCCTCGCCGCGGATGTCGAGCGGAGTCTCGCCCACGCGCGGAACCGCCAGGGGCGTGAAGGCGGAGTCGAGCACGATGGACACCTCGGGATCAGAAGACGAGGCCTGTCCGTGGCCCGAAGGTCGAGCAATCCGTGCTCTGTGGGAACTATCGCGACGGTCATCGGCCCCCGTAACCACGGCGGCCCGATCCGTCTCGGGCGCACTCACTCGATGAGCTCGTCCTCGTCCTCGCGGGAGATCGTGATCTCCTCGGCGGCCTCGAGCTCGCGGATGACGCGGACGATCTCGGCGCGGGCCTCGTCGACCTGCCGCATCCGCACCGGCCCCAGCACGCGTGTCTCCTCGGCCAGGTTCTCCTGGTTGCGCTCGGTCATGTTGCCCTTGACCTTGTCGAGGATCTGCTCGTCCGCGCCCTTGAGTGCGAGAGCGAGCATGCGCAGGTCGATGCCGCGGAGCACGCGCTGCGCGTCGCGATCCTCGAGCCTGGCGATGTCGGCGAAGGTGACCATGCGGCTGCGGATGTCCTCGGCCAGAGCCAGATCGCGTCCTTCGAGGCTCGCGAGCAGCGACTTCTCCAGCGCGGTGTCCGAGCGGTTGATGATCTCGACGAGCGGCTGCACGCCGCCGATCGACTCGTGGTTGTCCCGCATCGCGAACACGCCGGTGCGCGCGCGCAGCGAATCGGCGACGATGGAGATCGCCTCCTGCGTCGCGGTGCCCATCGTCGCGATCGCCTGCGCGACGTCGGTGCGCAGCGGATCCTGCAGAGCGGCGAGCACGGCGGCGGCCCGGTCGGCCCGGAGATTCGCCAGCACGACGGCCACCGTGGTCGGCAGCTCGCCCTCGATGATCGTCGCGAGCTGGGCAGGGTCCGCCGCATTGAGGAAGTCGAACGACACGGAGCCCTGCGACATCACGCGCCCCACCATGCCCACGGCCTTCTCCCGCCCGAACGCGGTCTCCAGCAGGCCGGTCGCGAACTCCTGCCCGCCGCGCGAGGGCACCGAGCCGCCGGTCGCGATGCGTCGGAACTCGCCGAGGGCGCGGGCGGTCGATGCGAGATCCACACCGCCGAGCTGCGTGAGCTCGGCCGCCAGCATCTCGGCGCGCTCCTCGCCCAGGTGACGCAGCACCTCGGCGCTCGCCTCCCTGTCCATGTTCATCAGCACGATGGCCGCCTTGCGCAGCCCGGTCATCTGCTGCGCCGGCACCGACGCGACGGGGGGCGACGCGGTCGACACCTCCACGGTGTCGGCCTGAGCGTCGAGCATCTCGGTCAGCAGGCTCATACCGTCGCCTCATCCATCAGGTCGGCGAGGGCGGTGGCGATCGCGTCGGGCTCCCGCTTGGCGAGGTCGTCGATCTCGCGGCGGCGGCGCTCGACGAGCACCTTGTCGGGCTCGGGCTCGTCATCGACGTCCACCGACGCCGCGGGCAGCAGGGTCGTCGGCGCGGGCAGCGGGATCGCCTCGGCGTCTTTGAGCCCCCGGAGGGACTTGAGCTTCTGCTCTTCGCTCTCGGTGACGGTGGCGAAATACTCGATCGGGCCGTCGTCGGTGTACATCACGCGCCGCTTCATGCGGCGACGCACCATGAGATAGACGATCAGGATCACGACCGCGAGCAGGATCGATCCGCCGATGATCGCCGACCGCAGCAGCTCCTGCTGGAACTGCTGCTCCCGTTCCGCCTCCGCGGCCGCGAGGGCGGTCTGCGCCGCCGTCGCTCCGGCCTGGGTGAACTCGACGAACTCGACGGCGATCTCGTCGCCCCGTTCGACGTCGATTCCCGCCGCCGACGCGACCAGCGACTCGATCTGGTTCGCGGTCACCCCGGTCACCGCCCCGCGGTTGAGGGCGATGCTCACGGTCTGCCTGGTCACCTCTCCGGCGGGAGTGACGGTCTTCTCGGTCGACTTGTTCACGGCGTTGCTGCGAGACGTCTCCTCGAACTCGTACGCCCCCTCGCCGTCTCCCCCGTTCGGCACGGCGATGTTGTCGGGCCCCAGCACGCCGGTTCCGCCCGCCTGGCCGCCGTTGTACGTCTCGGTCTTCGTCTGCTCCGAGGCGCTGAGGTCGCCCTCCGGCGCGGAATAGGTCTCGTCCATGCGCTCGGAGGTGGAGTTCGCGACATCGGCCGAGACGGTGACGGTCGCGTTGCCCGGGCCGACGATCGTCTCCAGCATCCGGCTGACCGAGGCCGCGACCTTCGCCTCGTGCTCGGTGGCCTGCTTCGACGAGCTGCCGGTGAGGCCGGTGCCGACCGAGGAGAGAACTCGACCGTCCTGATCCGTGACGGCGACGTCCTCCGGGGTCATGCCGGGGATCGAGGCGCTCGTGAGATGGACGATCGCCTCGATCTTCTCGTCGCTGAGCGCCGCGCCGCTGCGGGTCTCGACGAACACCGAGGCGGTGGGGCTCTGCTGCTCCGAGACGAAAACGCTCTGCTCGGGGATGGCGAGCTGCACCGATGCCGTCGAGATCCCCTCCATCGCACCGATCGTGCCGGCGAGCTCGCCCTCGATCGCCCGCTTGTAGGTGACCGACTGCTGGAACTCGCTCGCCGTCACCCCCATCTTGTCGAGCAGCGTGTACCCCGCACTCGTGTCGCCGGGCAGACCGGCGGATGCGGCTGCGAGACGTTGCGCGTAGACCTGGTCGTCGGGCACGAGGATCGTCGCCCCGCCCTCGGTGAGCTCGTATCCGACGCCGGCCGATTTCAGCTGCTCGACGACCGCCGACGCGTCTGCCGCACTGAGTCCGGTGAAGAGGGGGCTCATCTGCGGCCGGGTCAGCCAGGCCCCGAGCGCGACGGCGCCCATGACCAGCAGTGCGATGCCGATGACGGCGATCGTTCGCTGGGCCAGTGAGAAGCCGCCGACGACCCTCTTCGCGCGGTCGTAGTAGCCCGTGAGCATCGTGGGCATCAGGCCTGCATCCTCATGATCTCGTTGAACGCCGAGACGCTGCGATCTCGCACGGCGACCACCAGATCGAGGGTCACCGAAGCGCGGGTGGAGGCGATCATCGCCTGGTGGATGTCCTGCAGGTCCCCGGTCACAGCCTGCACGGCGAGCTCGTTGGAGGTCGACTGCAGCTGCTGCAGATTCTCGACGGCGCCGGTGAGAGACGTCGCGAAAGCCCCGGCGGATGCCGTCGCACCGGCCGCGTCGGCACCGGTCTCGAAGCTCAGCGCCGACAGCGGCCCGACGCCCGCGGCGGCCACCGCGTCGATCGGCCCGCTCATCAGCCGCGTCCGATCTGCAGCGCGGCCTCGTAGGTCGTCTTCGCGCGGTCCACGACCGCGGCGTTCGCCTCGTAGCCGCGCTGCGCGAGGATCAGCATGCTCATCTGATCCCCGAGCTCGACGTCGGGGTACTGCACATAGCCGTCGTCGTTCGCGTACGGATGCTCGGGGTCGTAGACGAGTGTGCCCTCGGCCTCCGATTCGACGATGCCGGCCACGTACACCCCGGGGCTCTGGGTACCCGCCTGCACGGCGACGTACTTCTCACGGAACCCCTCCTGGCCTGGAGGCGTCGCGGTGTTGACGTTCGCGATGTTGTCGCTGAGGGCATCGAGCCATTTGCGGTGCGCGGTCAGCCCGGTGCCCGCGATGCCGATCGCATCGAACGTCATGCGGATGCCTGACCGATCGCCTTGCTGATCGACGCCGCTTGGCCGCCGATCGCCTGACTGGCGAACTGGAAGCGCAGCACGGTGTCGATGTTCGAGAGGGTCTCGGTGTCGAGGTTGACGTTGTTGCCGTTCAGCCGGGTGGGTTCGAGCGATCGATCGACCGTGGCCGCGACCGAGCCGGAGCCACTCGCGACGGCCGTGCGCAGCTCGTCCTCGAACTGCACACGCTGCGCGCGGTACCCGGGGGTGTTGACGTTGGCGATGTTCTCAGCGATCGAGCGTTGGCGCAGCGCCAGCCCGTCGAGGGCGCTGATCAGCGCGGAGGAGGTGACGGATTCGAGCACGGGGGCACTCCGGATGTTGGTGGAGAGGCCGATCCTTGGCCAATCGTCGAGCGATCCGTGCTCGGAGCGGACTATCGCGACACCGATGCTCCGCCGTAACCCTCGCGGTCACCCTTCGATGTCGAGGTATGCCGGAAGGTCCTGACGGGCCGTCGGCACCCGGCGCAACGCGGCGATCTCCCGCGCGACATGCGCGCGCGATGCCGTCAGCGCGCCGATCATCAGCTGCTGTCGCGCGAGCACGGCCTCGGCCCGCTGTCGGAGCTCGTCGGGAACGGGACCGGGAGGAGCGTCGAGGGAGTGCACGTCGAGCGTGTCGTCCGCGGCGTCGAGCGCGCGCTCGAACCTGTCGAGCACCGCCATCCAGGCGGTCAGCGCCTCGGTCATCGTCAGCCCAGAGCCGAGACCCGCGGAGCGGCCTCGGCGCTCAGCGCGGCCGCCTCGTGCCAGGCCTCGCGCAGGGGCGCGACCAGCTGACGGCATTCGAGGGTCGCGGCGCGATCACGCGAGATGTTCGCAGAGATGAGGCGCCCGGTGAGGTACGTGTAGACGCTCCGCAGCTCGGCCGCGGCGTCCCAGGCGTCGGTGAGCGAGCCGTGCAGCTCTGCGACGATCGACTGGGCATGTGTGAGGTGCGTGTTCGCCGCGTTCCAGTCCCCGGCATCCTGCGCGGAAGCCGCCCGGTCGATGTCGACGAGCAGACGGTCGTACAGCAGGGTGAGCAGGCGTTCGGGTGTCGCGGACGCGACCTGCTGCTCCAGGTACTGCTGCTTGGCGCGGTCGAGCGAGGTGAGTGCCATGATGTGCGAACTCCGTGGGTGATGGTCGGGAAGACAGGTCAGTCGTCCGAAGACGGCGAGAGGCCGGCGAGCTGGCTCGTCAGCCACGAGGACTGCGACTGCAGCTTCGACAGCTGCACCTCGAGCTGGGCATAGGTGCGCTCGAGCGTGGCGCGGCGCTGGTCGAGACGGACGTCCCAGCGCTCGACCTGCGTCTTGAGCGTCTTGACCTCGTCCTCCTGCCCGGTGATGCGGCTGGTGAGCAGCCCGTCGTACTTGTCCGAGTACTGGGTTGTCACGCCCTGCAGCCGCGCAGCGACGCCGGAGAACAGCTCCTGCGTACCCTCCGCGTCCGCGGCGAGGGCCGCCGCGAACTTCTCGGCGTCGAAAGAGAGCACGCCCTTGTCGCTGACGGTGATGCCGATCGTCGAGGGAGAGATGCCGTCCACCGGATGCTGCACGGCGTTGGCCAGCGCGCCCCGCAGGTTGCGGACGGTGCTGTCGCCCGTGAAGACACCGAGGGTGGTCGTCTCGCCGACGCCGCCGACCGTCGCCGTCGATCCCTTGTCGATGCGGGTCAGCAGGCTCGCGATCTCCTTGATGAAGGTCTCGGCGGTCGTGGTCTGCTTCTTCGCGTCACGTGTCACGCCGATCGTCACGGGATCGGCGCTCACCGCGGTGACGGTGACCTCGATCCCCTCGCCCACGGTGATCGTGTTGCCGGGGTGGGTGAGCACCTGCTCGGCGGCGGTTCCCGCGAACAGCCGGATGCGGGCATCCGCTCCCTGCGTGATCAGCGCCGCACCGGGCTGGGCTCCGAGGTCCGTGGAGGTGCCTGCCGCAACCTCGGCCGCAGTCCCCCGGTGCACGGTGAAGCCACTGGCCGCACCCGTCTCGGCGGAGGTGAGCTGGATGCGCGAGAGCGGTGCGCCATCGGCATCCGTGCCCGCGGGCACCACCGTCGCGCTGACCCCTGCCTGGGAGTCGTTGATGGCCTTGGCGAGGGCCTGAGCGCCGGTGCCCAGCGGGGTGACCTCGACGGCCTTTCCGTCGGATCCGACGAGGGTGAACGCGCCTCCCCAGTCGGTGGATCCGGCGGCAGCGGTGACGAGGGAGTGCGCGGTCGCGACCGCGTCGACCACGACGGCGGTCGAGAAGGCGCTGGCCTTGGCACCGGCGGTGACCGTGACGGTCTCGGACGACGACGAGGCGGTGAACGCGGCCAGCGAGGTCGCAGACGCCGCCGTCTTCGCTTTGGTGACGAGCTCCTGCAGCGTGGTGTTCAGCGACTGGAGGTTCGTGATGATCGAGTTGCGGTCGGCGATCTTGTTCGTGATGAGCGTCTTCGGGATCGCCGAGACATCCATCATCGCCTTGATGAGCTCCTCGGTCTTGAGCCCTGATACGAGTCCGTCGAGTTTCATCCCGGTCGTCTTCCGTGCGGTGCGGTCGAAGGTGTCCTACAGGAAGGCGCCCGAGCGGAGGTGACTCCACCCGGGCGCCCTGTGCGCCTCAGGCGCAGCGACTCAACGGAGCAGCTGCAGGACGCCCTGGCCCGACTGGTTCGCCTGCGCGAGCATGGCGGTACCGGCCTGCTGCAGGATGTTCGAGGCGGTGTACCTGACCATCTCGGCGGCCATGTCGGTGTCGGCGATGCGGCTCTTCGCGGCGGCGAGGTTCTCGGCCGAGACCTGCAGCGAGTTGATGGTCGACTCGAAGCGGTTCTGCACCGCACCGAGACCGGCGCGAGCCGTCGAGACGGCCGTGATCTGCGTGTCGATCGCGGCGATCGTGGTCAGCGCGTTGGCGGCGGTGTCCACCGTCAGGTTGCCGATCGCGGCACCGAGACCCGAGAAGTCCGTCAGCGTGACGGCGATCTGGTCCTCGGCGGCCTCCGACCCCGCGCCGACCTGGAACGTCAGCGTGGCCGCGCTGTCGAGCAGCTTGATCCCGTTGAAGTTCGTGCTCGCCGCGACGCGGGTGAGCTCCTCGCCGAGCGTGTCGATCTCGGTCTTGATGGCGATGCGCGAGTCGGCGTTGTTCGAGTCCGAGCCCGCCTGGACCGCGAGGTCGCGCACGCGCTGCAGGATCGAGTGGACCTCGGTCAGGGCGCCTTCCGCGGTCTGGATGACCGAGATGCCGTCCTGTGCGTTGCGAGCGGCGACGTTCAGGCCGTTGACCTGCGAGCGCAGGCCCTCGGAGATCGCGAGGCCGGCCGCGTCATCGGCTGCACGGTTGATGCGCAGACCGCTCGAGAGCTTCTCGAGCGACTTCGACATGTCGTTCTGGTTGATGGAGAGGTTGCGGTACGCGTTGAGTGCACCGACGTTGGTTGCGATCTGAAGACCCATGAGTGTTCCTCCGTGGTTATGGGGCTGAATGCGGGTCCGTCCGTGGACCTGCACAACCGACATTCGCGACGACGGCCGACGCGGTAACCGCGGTCGAGCAAGTTTCCGCCGCGCTCAGACGGCGGCGAGCAGGGCGCCGGCGCGTACCGGCGTCGCGATACGCGCCCGTGCCTCGACCGATGCGGGGGTCTCGGCGCGCGCGGGGCCGAAGAGGGTCTCGAAGAATCCGGCCTTCGCCGTGGTCGACCGGTCGCCCGTGGTGCCACCCTCCCAGGCCTCCATCGCCTCGCGCATGAGCAGCAGACCTCGCGAGCGCAGCTTCGACACATAGGCGTGACTGACCTCGAGCTCCTCGGCGATGTCCTTGACCGTGCGGTCCTCGAGATAGATGCCGCGCACGACGTGCTGCATCGCCGCCGGAAGGGCATCGACGACCCTGTTCACCATGTCGCGCGTCTCCGACTGCTCCACCGCGTGCTCGGGCAGGATCACGCTGTCGGCGAGATCGACGGCCTGCCGCCCCGTCTCGACGTCGAAGTGCTCGTCGAAGCTGACGGCCGAGCGCACCATCTCGTCGAGCTGCATCATCTCGGCGACGGCGTCGGCGCCGAGGCCCGATTCCTTCGCGAGCTCCGCCACGGTGGCGGTCCGCCCGGTGCGGGCGAGGATCATCTCTGCGGCCACCCGCACACGTTCGATCTTGTCGCGCCCGCGCTCACCGGCGGGGTCGGCCCGACGCATCTCAGACAGCATCGCCCAGTTGATCTGGCTGCTCGCGAACGCGCCGAAAGGTATGCCGCGCGAGGAGTCGTAGGTCATCGCCGCCCGCGCCAGCCCCAGACGTGCCGCGGAGAGCAGGTCGTCGAGGTCGACATGGGTGGCTGATCTCGCCTTCTCGACGGCCAGGAATGTCGCCAGCGGCATGTTGTCGCGTGCCAGTCGTTCGGCGGAGACGGGTGCGTCGTCACGCTGAGTGAAATCAGCGGAAACAGCAGAACTACTCAGCAATGTGACTCCGTGTCTAGAACAACTGTTTTACGAGTGAAGCTAGCACGAAGAACACGTTTATGAGTAAAAAACGTGAGACAAATCTGCGGCGGCGACCGGGAGCCAGAGCCGGGCCGGTGATTATCCTCGCCGCCCCGACATCTGTGAAGCCCTTATCGCCACGAGACGAGAGCCGGTCTCATGGGCCCACCCATCACGATCCGCTCAGAAAGGCAGCCATGTTCTTCCATCGTCAGGAACTCCAGTACACGGCGACACCCGAGGCCCCGGATGCCGTCTACGCCCGAAAGCTTCAGGAGGTTCTGGGCGGCCAGTACGGCGAGATCACCGTGGCCATGCAGTATCAGTTCCAGGCATGGAACATGCACATCCCCGGCAAGTACCGTGACCTGGTCTTCGGCATCGGGGCGGAGGAGATGGGACACGTCGAGATGCTCGCGATCATGATCGCCCAGCTGCTCGAGAAGTCTCCACTGGGCATCACCGAGGATGCCGTGCAGGACGATCCGACGGTCGCCGCGATCATCGGGGGCACTGATGTGCAGCAGGGCATCGTCGCGGGTGCGGGAGCGCGCCCCGTCGACAGCAACGGCAACCCCTGGCAGGGCTCGTACATCACCTCGAGCGGCAATCTGCTCGCGGACTTCACCGCCAATGCCAACGCCGAGATGCAGGGCCGGGTGCAGGTCGCGCGTCTCTATCACATGACCGACGATCACGGCGTGCGCGACCTCCTGGGCTTCCTGCTCGCGAGAGACACCATGCATCAGAACCAGTGGCTCGCGGCGGTCGAGGAACTCAAGGCGGAAGGCGCCGAGACGCTTCCCGTTCCGAGCAACTTCCCGCTGTCGAAGGAGCACCGCGACGTCTCGTACCAGTACCTGAACTTCAGCGACGGCCAGGCCGCTGCGGAGGGGAGCTGGGCGAGCGGTCCCACACCGGACGGCCACGGTGAGTTCACCTACCACGACGGCCCGACCACCACCGCGACGATGCCCCCTCCCACCCACCCCGACTCCCGCTTCTACGGCACGACGGAACTGCCCGATGTCGTCGAGAAGGCGGCGGGAACCATTCAGGACATGACCGGCACGGAGTGAGTCTCCCTCGTCCGGTCGGGG
>Ga0308161_1003550_pt1 | contig 15096 bp, 18 predicted proteins | sample PhyFR2_FD_201034 | JGI IMG/M metagenome (GOLD analysis project Ga0308161, IMG submission 201034) | Phyllosphere microbial communities from UC Gill Tract Community Farm, Albany, California, United States - DLSLF.R2 | ecosystem: Host-associated > Plants > Phyllosphere > Unclassified | place: USA...
ACAGCCAGCGGGAAATCCGCCTCACGATTAAGCGGCAACGCACAAGCCACCGAGACAAAAGGCAGGTTCAGCGATTCTGCCGCCAGTGCGCCGGCAGGCTCCATCTGATCGACGATCACGCCATCAATCGCCAGGGAGTTCAGGACCACGGGCAGTTCGCGACAGAGCATATCGGTGCTGCGGGCCATCTCATTAATCAGTTTCAGCATCGACGGGCCAAGAGGATGCGCAGCCAGCTGCAGAGTACGGGCCAGACTGCCCGCAGGATGTGAGGCTAAGCCTAGCGGGAAAAAGCCGATCCGCTTGTCGGTAAGTAGCGCGCTAACGTCCGTCTGCTGGATAAAAGTAATCTGGTGTCCACGTGTGATTAAGGCCTGGCTAAGATGCGCGAGCGCCTGCACATGGCTATAGAAGGGCGGTGCAATGACCGCAAAGTGACTCATGCAGCATCCTTAACTGACGGCAGCGAGTTTTTTCTCAAACCAGGCCTGAACAAAATGATGAGTGGCATAACCGTCCTGGCAGGCCGAGAGCAGATGCTCGCTGGCGCAGCGCAGATGATCGCGCAGTCGCGTTTCCACCGCCTGTGGCCCCAGCAGATTCACCAGCGTCGATTTCCCCTCATCCTGATGGGCATCTTTGCCGGTATCGGCCATGCCGTCGGTGAGATCGTCCAGTAGCTGAAAAGCCTGACCGAGATTAAGTGAAAACCGGTGCAGCTGTTCGCGTGCCTCTTTCGGGACTTCTGCCACAATAGAGGCCATCTGCATGGAGGCACAGAACAGCGTGCTGGTTTTGTAGTGATTGGTCATCAGAATGGCGTCGGCGCTGCGGGGCTTATCACCTTATGAGAGATCTTTAAACTGGCCCTGCACCAGACCCTGCATGCCGACCGCGTGAGATAACTCCGCGACCGCGTCTGCCCTGGCAGCGGCTGTTAAGCCTTCTGCCATGGCGACTACGCCAAATGCTTTACTCAGCAGGGCCACTGCGGCCAGAATCGCCACATGTTCGCCATATTGGCAGTGAATGGTCGGACGTCCACGGCGTAACTGCGCATCATCCATGCAGGGCATGTCATCCAGAATCAGGGAGGCGGCATGGACCATCTCCACAGCACAGGCAAGATCAAGCAGCCCGGTGGGCGTGGCGTTGCAGCCGAGATCGCGCGCAGCCAGTAATAGCAGCAGCGGGCGAATGCGCTTTCCCGGTGCCAGCGCACCGTCGCGCATGGCAGCGCCCACCAGGTCACGTTCACTCTCAACCGGTAAAAGCTGATCAAGTCGTTGCTCAATGTCGTTTAACAGGCTGGCTGCATCACTGTGGTTGAAATTGACGTGTTGTTCTGCACAGACCGTCATCATGGCTGTCCTTATCTACAGAGGAAGTCGCAGCAGGTCGAAATTCTTCGATGCCATCTTCAATAATCGTCCCCGACTGCCACAGCATAGTTGGCAGGTTTTCAAAGAACGGCGGGTGATTCCATTACAACTAAGCGTAGTCCACAGTATCAAAAATGTCGGCAAATTCAGCAGCATTCCGGGTTTTGCAGTGGGTCATTCTGCCTGAATCAGCCCAGTAATGCGCGCAGCGCTTTCATCACGCTGGCAACATCCTCATCAGATAATGCGCCATCTTTAGCGAAGCGCACAATCCCCTCTGGATCAATGACCACAACGGAGGCATTTTCTGGCTGAAGATGCCAGCTATGGGCGGTCACACCGCTGCTGTCGATAATGAATTGCTGCCAGGGGTCAGCTTTTTTACTGGAAGCGATGCTGCGCACCACAAAAATGGCACTGCCCGGAAGGGCATCGTCAGTATTGACGATGGTGGTGGTCTGAAATCGGTCGCGTGGCAGACTGGCTCCCTGCAGGGCTTTAATTAAGGGTTCACTCTGATCTTTCGCAGAAAGACGCCCTGCCACATGAATCACCAGACGCACTTTTCCGGTCAGTGTCTGACTGTTCCAGCGTTGATAAGTGATGTCACCCTGATTCAGCATCATTTCGCCTTTATCGGCAACATAGACGGGTGGTACAGGCTGGCCTGGCGTCAGGGTGTGAGCAGTGGCAAAGCCGGAAAACAGCAGGGCAATCATCAATCCATAATGGCGCACGGGTTCCTCACTTCTTTTCTCGTTTTGCATCAGGCGAGGCGAGCTATCTCATTAGCAGGCAGAAGATTAGTACCACATCTATGTTTCAGATCAATAAAACCATTTAAGAACTGGGCTGAAAATACAGGGAATAATTTGTTAGCAGGAGGTGGAAAATGAGTACAGCACTGATGACGTTACCTGAATTTGCCCGTTATATCGGCATCGCTACCCCAACGCTGGCGCGCGCCTTTTGCTGCCGGGGATCGCTGGCGGGTGTGCCGCTGCCACAGGCGCTGGATAATGCACCGTTGACGCAACGCCATTGGCTCCGTGACGATGTCCGCCAGTTTGATCATGCTTATAAACGGGTTCAGACGATGCAGCAACGTAAAACGCTTTAAGCGCGGAACAGAAGAATAGCGCGGGAGCTTTCCCGCGCTTTGTTATGCAAAATTATCGGGTTTCACCAGGAAGCAGACCAGATTGGCATCGCGGTCGCCCACGATCTCAATGCTGGAATCCAGACTGCTGACGGCATCACCGCGACCCAGTCGCTGGTCGCCGATGCGAATAATCCCTTCAAGCACGGTGAGATAGGCGAAAAAGCCCGGCATCGATGGCACATTCAGCGTCTGATTGCGCTCCAGCAGCGTGTCGTAGATATAGACTTCCTGGCGCAGTTCCAGCGGAGCGTCAGACTCTTCCGGCCCGGCCAGTTCGGTCCATCCATTCGTCATGATGCCCTGATCGCGCTCCAGCACCTGAGTCATCGCTTCACCGCCCGGTTGCGATGGCCGGATAACCGCCTGCAACAGCTCCGCTTCATACAACGGCACTGACTCTTCGTACTGAACGCCATCACCTGCATTCACCACCATCACCCGTTTGGCGGAGAGTTGGGTACGCTCGCCGTTGCTGTCCTGATGTTGCATCGACCCGCGCCACAGATAAGTAAACACTTCTTCATCCTGATGATGCTGCATCGGGATCCGGGCATCCAGTTTCAGTGACATCAGGTCAACACTGACCAGCGGGCTGAACGCCTCGCCAGGCCGCTGACGGCGGACGGTAAAAGGACCGTATTCAAAAAGTTGTTCAGGATTTGCTCGCACAATGTTCATGGTTAGCTCTTAAATAAAGTGACTCATAACACCGATCATAGACCTCAGGCGGAGAATGAGAAGCCGGGAGATTTGCCCGGCTTTGTCAGTTATTTTGATTAAAGCACAGTCTGCCGTACTGGCAGCTTACTTGCCCTGTTCGTCACTTTCACCCAGAAAGAAATACCAGAGCGGAATCGACAACAGTCCGGTGAAAACCGTGGAGTAGAGCAGGATCATCATTGCCTGAGTGATATACATGGTCAGCGACCAGTGGCTGAAGGGGATCTGATACTGATCAATCACGCCGCCAATCATCGCATTCGCCATCACCGAAATGACGATCAGCGCCAGCACCGTCACGCTGCGCAGAAAATAACGCATCTCTTTGCGCTTACCGGCAAAGCGCGACTGAACAATGGCCAGTGGCGATTGCTTATCCGGCGCGATTTCTACCTGGACGACCGACGCGCGTTGCGCGCTGCGCCAGCGCTGAATATCCAGCAGTATCAGGACAAGCAGGCTGACACCCATGACGGGCAGGGCATAGCCCAGCGCCAGCATCACGATCAGGCTGGTGCCCTGCGCATAGCGCGGCAGTGCCAGCCAGGCGGCTAACAGCGTCTGCGATGGGCTGAGTTGCGGAACAGCCGGGCGGCGTATCCACCACATGCGATAGCCCAGCACAATCATCGTGCAGAGTCCAAAGCCGAACAGCGCCAGAATCAGCTGATTAGGCAAACCAAACAGCACGCCCATATGGGCATCTACGCCCCAGCGGGTCAGTTTCGCCACCAGTGGGAAGCTGGCAAACTCAACACGATCGACCACGCTGAAATCAACCGGATTAATGGAAACCGCATCGACCTGGCTCGGCCAGCTGCGATCAATCTCTGAAACCGTCCATGCCTGTTCAGCGTTCTTAGGCTGGCGCAATTCCAGTTTCGTGGCATGCAGTCCGGCCTGACGTGCAGCAGCCAGTGCCTTATCCCAGCTGATATCAGGCTGATTCAGGATTACTGGCACAGCGGTTTTCGCTGGCATGGTCATTCCGGACATCGTCATCCCTTCCATCGTGCCACGGTGATCAGCATGCGGGTCAGCGGCTTCGGCAGGCGCTTCACCGTTAAGTGCAATATTGACCTGCGGCGTTGTCCAGCCAAAGTCGCTGCGCATCTTATCGATGTTGTTGCCCGCCCACTGTGACCAGGTCAGCCCCGTAACTGAGAAGAAGACCAGGCCGATGGCCAGCAGCAGGCCCAGCGTAACGTGCCAGTGACGCATTGCTGTAAAGCCGCTGCGCACTTTCTTACGGGTGCGGGGCGGACGGGTGCCTGCCCATAAAACAATCCCGCCCAGCGCGGCGACCCACAGCCACGAAGCCGCCAGTTCACTGTAGTTACGGCCAAAATCACCCAGCAGCAGGCCGCGATGCAGCTGATCCAGCCACATGCGCAGGGGCAACACGCCGCTGGTGCCATACACCGTCATATCGCCTTTCACCTGCAGGGTGTAGGGATCGATAAACAACGAGCGTGATTCAGATGGGCCCAGCTGAGGCTCAGCAAACTGCACCCGGGTTGTATCCTGTGGACCCGGTGCGGGACGCACGGCGTAAATGCGTGCGGTTTCACCGGCTCGGGCACGAGCAGCGGCAATCTGCGCTGAAAGCGGTTGTGCTAAACCTTGCGCGTCAGTAGTCAGGGCATCATGGTAAATCGCCTGTTCCAGTTGCGGCGTCAGAACGTAGAGCGTCCCAGTGAGGGCGGCGACAAAAATAAACGGCGCAATAAACAGGCCAATATAAAAATGCAGGCGGCGAAACAGGTTAAAAACGGTGCCGCGTGGTGCAGGGGACATTTCCCGATGAGAGGACATAGCATTCCACACTTTTTAAAAGACAAAGGCGATCAAGTGACACTGTCACGTAATCGATTAAGTGAACATTGAGTGTGACGTGAAACAGGGTGGTGCGCGTGGTCGATGAAGACGCAGCAGCCGTCGCCAGTGAGGCGGGTTAATGGCTGAAGGCGGCGGAGCGCGGCTGATCAGACACATCCACCAGATGAAAGGAATAAACACCCAGAGCATAAGTGGCACATGTACCAGTAAATCACAGTAGCCACAGGCAAAGCCCGGACCCATCATCATCCCGTGGTCCGACATGGCCATCTCGCTGTGATGATCCATCATGGGCATCTCTGCACTCATGACAGCGGCATCCTGCATTGAGGCACGATGTTCAGCCAGATTCTTTGAGATCATCGGGGCAACAAACAACAGCAGTACGGCCAGTATCGCAATACCGGCAGTAAGTTGTTGTGTGAAGGAGGATCTCTGCATTATTTGAACGCGTATAAGGGGCCATAATTCAGGGCGGCAGTGTAACGCGAAGGGAATAAAAGGGTTAATTAAAGTGGCATCTGTTCCGAAAAAATTCGCACTCTTTGAACATATTCACTTTAATTTCAGCATCATTTAACTTAGTTGTTACCCACGCAATACATACAAATAACATTGATGATTCGGCTGCGTTTAAACCGAATCGGTTAAGGACTGAGAATGAAAATTGTCATGCTGGATGGTGATACGCTGCCTTTATCGCTGCCGACCGGGCGGCAAGATGCGGACTGGGAGATTCGGGCGCAGACTCCGGTCAGTGACATCGTGTCGGCGCTTACGGGTGCGAGTGTGGTTATCACCAACAAAGTGCCGCTGCGTGCTGAGACCCTCAAGCAGCTACCCGAACTGCGATTTATCTGTGTCGCCGCGACCGGTTATGACTGTATCGACCTTGATGCCTGTCGTGCCTGCGGCATCGTGGTCAGTAATGTTCCGGGCTACTCAACCCAGAGCGTTTCAGAGGCGGTGATCACAGCGATATTTTCCCTGCGCCGTCAGATAATGGCTTATGCCAGCACTACACGCATCGATTGGCCACAGGCTCAACACTTCTGTCTGCATCGACAGCCGATAGGCGATATCGGGGGCGCTACGCTGGGTATCGCGGGCAAAGGCGATATTGGTCAGGCTGTCGGCAGGCTGGCTCAGGCGCTGGGAATGCAGGTGCAGTACGCCGAGCGCAAAGGCAGTGACAGAGTGCGTGAGGGTTATGTCAGCTTTGAACAGATGCTGGCGACCAGCGACATTATTTCGCTGCACTGCCCGTTAAGTGACAGTACCCGCCAGATGATCGATCGCGAGGCGCTGGAAAAAATGCTACCGCATGCGCTGCTGATTAATACCGCTCGCGGCGGACTCATTAACGAGGCCGATCTTGCTGACGCGTTGAAAGAAGGTGTGATTGGGGGCGCGGCGCTGGATGTGCTGAGCAGCGAACCGCCCGCAATCGATAACCCGCTTCTGAGGGATTTACCCAATCTGCTGCTGACGCCTCACATCGCCTGGGCGAGTCGCAGCGGCGTCGAGAATCTGGTGGCTGGCGTAATGGGCAATATTGAGGCCTTTATTCAGGGCGAGCCGATTAATGTGGTCAGCTGAAACGGGCGGGATAGGTGTCATGCCCGACATGGCTTCAGGAAAAGAAAGGATTCTGGCCAGTGAAAAAGAACAGCACGCCTATGCCTCATAAGGCGTTATTCCGGCAATTTCTGACTTAGCCGGATAGTGCCCGGGATGTTATGGCGCTGTACTTGCCACCAGTCCTTCAGCGATGTGCTTTACTGTCGCAGTTTTCCGCAGGTTGATGTCACGGTGATTCCTGACGATGAGATCATGCCACACCGTAGCCTGGCGGCTCTGACCCTGTTGCAGAAGCCTATCCGGCCGCGGGAGCTGGCAGAACCGATGGAGAGGCGGGGAACGATTTGATCAGTGATTATCGCTGACGAGACAAATCGCCAGCGCAGTATAAGGATAATTCAAATCAGCTTGCCGGAATAAGGGGACTCCATCGCATTTCATCATGGCGAGCCTGTCACTTCCGCCCTCAGCAAAGTCAAAATATCGAACGGCCCAGCTTGTCGGTCAGTAACTCCAGCACAGCGGTCCCGGCCAGTGAATTACCGGCGCTGTCCAGTCCAGGCGACCAGACGGCAATACTCATCTCGCCTGGAATAATAGCGATAATCCCGCCTCCTACACCTGACTTAGCCGGCATCCCGACCCGCCATGCGAATTCGCCTGCGCCATCATACATCCCGCTGGTAATCATCAGCGCGTTAATCTGCCGCGCCTGGCGCGGTGTAATCATCTGGCTGCCATCCAGCGTTTTGCCCTGATTTGCCAGATAGATAAATGTGCGAGCCAGCTCAACGCAGTTCATCGACAGCGAACAATAATGGAAATAGGTCTGCATCACGCTGGTGACATCGTTATCGAAATTGCCAAACGACTTCATTAACCAGGCGATGGCGGCATTGCGGGCAGAATGTTCAAATTCAGAGCGGGCAACGTGGCGATCATAGTTAATATCGGGCTGCTGGCTAAGCTGGCGCACAATTTCCAGCATTCGCTGACGCGGGGCGGTCAGTCGGGTTTCAAGCAGATCGCAGATCACCAGCGCACCGGCATTAATAAATGGGTTGCGCGGCTTGCCCTGTTCCAGCTCTAGTTGCACCAGCGAATTAAAGGGCTGGCCTGACGGCTCTTTACCGACACGCTGCCAGATTTCACTATCCTCATAGCGGGTCAGCGCCACAGTCAGTGACAGCGCTTTGGAGATCGACTGAATCGAAAAGCGCGTCTCAGCATCACCTGCCTGAAAGAGTGTGCCGTCACGCAGACAAACCGCGATCGCCAGATTGTCAGCAGCCACATCCGCCAGCGCAGGAATGTAGTTAGCCACGTTTCCCTGACGGACCAGCGGGCGCACCTGATCCAGGATTTCCTGCAGCAGAGCATTATTCAGTTCAGACACGCAACTTCTCCCATCGATTTTCGCTGACCGCATCCGCGATCAGCAAGGCGTTAATTGTTAACGGCTAAGCCGCATTTTTAGCTGATAGGTTTTGACTGCGCAGCCAGCGGAGACAGCAGCATCTGGCTCAGGCTCAGCAGTGTCAGCACGCTAAAGGGCAGCGTCCAGTTACCGCTCAGCTCATGCAGTATGCCAAAGAACAGTGGCCCGAGCGCCGCCAGCGCATAACCCACACACTGCGCCATGCCCGACAGCTGTGAGGCCTGGCGATGATTGGTGGCGCGCAGATTAAACAGCGAGAGACAGAGCACCAGCGATGCTCCTGCGCCCAGTCCGGCCAGTGTCAGCCACACGGCAGCCCACTGCGGATTAAGCAGCAAACCCAGCATGCCGAGGAAAATACCTGATGAAGCGATGAATGCAGTGAGCCGGGCATCTTTGACCCGCTTCAGCGCCACCATACAGCCCAGGTTAGCGACAATTGCTATCGCCTGATACCAGAACAGCAGCCAGCCTGCGCTGGCCTGACTGAAACCATTATCCTGCGCAAATACGGTAAACCAGTCGATCAGGGTATAAAACGCCAGCGATTGCAGCGCCATAAAAAACGCGATTTGCCAGCCGCCAGCCGATCGCCACGGATGACTATGTGCAACGGGCGCGCCAGTTGGCGCTAAGGTTGATTACCGCTGACGTAACAGCGGCAGCCAGGCGAGCAGCGCAATCAGCCCTGGCAGCGCCCACACGACCAGCGAGAGTCGCCAGCCCGCTGTGGATAGCTGGCTCAGCGGCACAGCAATGCCGGAAGCCAGACTGGCGGTAATCGACATGGTGGCGGCATACAGGCCAATATATTTGGCGGTATGGGCGGTAAAATCGCGTTTAATCAGTGGCGGTAGCAGCACGTTGGCGGCGGCAATGCCTGCGCTAAGCAGCAGTGTTCCACCCCACAACGCGGCTTCAGCGGGGTGCCAGCGTAACAGGGAACCGGCCGTGATCAGGCACAGCGCGCCCCATAGACTGCGCTCCAGCCCAAGGTGATTTCCCAGCCAGGCGGCGGGTGGGGCGAGCAGAGCAAACAGCATCAGGGGAATAAAATTAAACAGGCCCGCTTCACCGGCGCTGAGTCCAAAGGTCTCGCGGATATCCTGAAGTACCGGGCCCGCGACGGTAATCGGTGCACGAAGATTAGCCGCAGTGAGCAGCAGGACGAACAAAAAAAATGTGGCGCTGGAAAACGCAGCGAGCGGTTTAGCAGGGTGTCGTACAGGCTTCATGGCAGGAATCATCACAGGCAGCAGTACTGCGGGGGCGTTGCTTGACGTTAACGCTTACGCATCAGAATTGATGTCTGGGCGCTACTTTACTGACCGGTCAGAGGAGTGTAAAGCCTTGTTATGCGATGAAATAGCGCAAATGCGATCTCGCAGCACTGTTGGCCATTATATCAATCAGTGGAATTCAGGTTCAGGGAAGTGACCGCAGTCTTTCTGGCTGGGATTGGTTCCGGGCTGGCAGGTCTGCTGACGGGTTTCGGTCGACGGGACCGGTTTTTCAGCGTGCCACGGAGCACTGCAGGCACTGAGAAGAGACACCAGAATCATCACACTGACAACGCGCATAGCCTCTCCTTATTAACCGTCATGAATAAGGTCACGTCGGAGATCGGCGGTTTACAGGTCAGAGACGTCTTACCTGAGTGTGGCTGCTAAGGGGATTCTGTCAACTAAAACAGCGCAAACATCAGCGCGACAGGAAAACTCATCGGCCAGGTCGCACCCACTAAAAAGGCGCTCAGCAGTTTGATACTCAGCTTATCTTTGGCGATGAAGAACGTGATCAGCGTAGCGACCAGTGCAACAACGGCATAGAAAATGAGCATACCCTGGTACAGTGTCATCGTGATCTCCGCAGCGTCATGAAGGCTTTCGCTGCGCATGATGCGGATTTTTGTGATCCAGATCAAGGGGGGAAGGGTTTAGCATCTAAAGAAATCATGGGTTAACTTCCTGTATGTTCTCTGAGCGGCATTATTACTGCGGGCGATTTCAGGCTGAAACCAGACCGCAAAAAGCCGCTGAAACCTTTGCTGCTAGCGCGCGTGCCTCGTTACACCCGATGGCGAATACTCCGGAGTTAATCTTTCGCTGGACGTAAAAAAGCCCGCAAGCCGCGGGCAAGATATGAAAGCGCAAAGAAGGGGGTGACTTAACTCTGGCGGTACAGCGCCATCACCTCCTCAAGGTCCGGAGTCCGAGGGTTGCCGCCGGTGCAGACATCATCCAGCGCCGCCTGGGCCAGTGCAGGGATATCCGCCTCCTGTAAGCCCGCTTCACGCAGAGAGCGCGGAATACCCACATCGCGACAGAGCTGACGAACCGCGGCCACCGCCGCTTCCCGCGCCTGATCCAGCGACATGGACGCGACCTGTTTCACCCCCATTGCGCGGGCGATATCGCGATATTTTTCGCCCGTACTGGCGGCATTCCATGCCATCACCTGTGGCAGCAGAATAGCGTTCGCTACACCGTGCGGCACGTTATAAAAGGCACCCAGCGGATGTGCCATGCCATGCACCAGACCGAGACCGACATTGGAGAAGCCCATTCCGGCGACATACTGTCCCAGCGCCATCTGCTCAACCGCCATAATGTTACCCGCCACCGATTCGCGCAGCGACTGGCTGATAATTTCAATGGCTTTGAGGTGCAGCATGTCGGTCAGCGTCCATGCACCGCGCGTGATGTAGCCCTCAATCGCATGGGTTAACGCATCTATGCCGGTCGCGGCTTTCAGCGAAGCGGGCATACTCGCCATCATTTCCGCATCAATAATCGCTACTTTCGGAATGTCATGCGGATCGACACAGACAAACTTACGACGATTCTCTTCATCGGTAATGACGTAATTAATCGTCACTTCTGCGGCCGTGCCTGCGGTGGTCGGGATTGCGATGATAGGCACACACGGATGGCGGGTAGGCGTGACGCCTTCCAGACTGCGCACGTCTTCAAATTCAGGATTATTAATAATAATGCCGATTGCCTTGCTGGTATCCTGGGGTGAACCACCGCCAATCGCGATCAGGTAGTCGGCACCTGAGTCTCTGAACACCGCAACGCCCTGTTGCACAACCCGGATGGTGGGATTGGGCACCACTTCATCATAAACCGACCACTCAAGCTGGTGCTTATCCAGCAGATCGGTCACCTTCTTCAGCGCACCCGCAGCGACCAACGCTTTGTCAGTGACGATCAGCGCTTTTCGCATCCCACGACGCGCGACTTCTTCCGGTAAATGACGTAAAGCACCTGCGCCAAACCAGGCGGTTTCGTTGAGAATCATACGTTGGGTCATTAAAACATCCTCTGTTAACAAATGAATTTTTACCATGCGTGATTCCCGGTTCTGCTTCTGAGCAGAACCTCTCAGTTCCGGGTAAAGACAGTTGATATAAATCAATCAATTAGTAAAAAATAGTGTGCCTGGGTCAGCCACTTTTGTGCGTGATGTCTCACATCAGACGCATCGCCCTTTCGGGGGTTTCTCACTATCAGCCGAGGTATGTAACACTGATTCACCAGCAACCCCGCACGCCCATGAGGAATGAAGACATGACCCGATTCGTAATGAATAAAAAGGATGATCTCGTCAACAGCGCGCTGGATGGCATGATTTATGCCAGTCCGTGGCGCAATCTGGTACGGCTGAAGGTCGATCCACACATTCGCATCGTGATGCGCAAGGACTGGAAAAAACAGCAGGTCGCGCTCATTTCCGGTGGGGGATCCGGCCATGAACCGGCGCATGTCGGCTTCATTGGCAAAGGGATGCTGACGGCAGCAGTCTGTGGGGATGTGTTTGCCTCTCCCAGTGTTGACGCGGTTTATAACGCTATCATCAACATTACCGGTGAGGCGGGATGTCTGCTGATTGTGAAAAACTACACCGGTGATCGCCTCAACTTTGGGCTGGCGGCTGAAAAGGCCCGAAAAGCGGGATTCAGCGTCAATATGGTGATTGTCGGTGACGATGTTGCGTTGCCCGATAATCCCCAGCCACGCGGCGTAGCAGGCACGTTGCTGGTGCATAAGGTGGCGGGTTTCGTCGCTGAGCGCGGTGATGATCTTTCGACGGTGACCGGGGCGGCAGAGGCCGCCAGTCGTGCAGTCGCAACGATGGGCGTTGCACTCTCAAGCTGCCATCTGCCGGATGAACAGACCGGCCAGCGTATCCCTGACGGCAGCGTTGAAATGGGACTGGGGATCCACGGTGAGCCGGGTGTTGACGTGATGCAAACCCAGAACAGTCAGCAAATTGTGCAGCATCTGCTGGAGAAGGTGATGCCGGGCAACGACCAGCCACGCGCGCTGCTGGTGAATAATCTTGGCGGTATGTCCGCGCTGGAGATGAGTCTGGTTACACAGGACCTGATTGAGTCGCCACTCAGCCGCGGCAGCGATTATCTGATCGGCCCCGCTCCGCTGATGACCGCGCTTGATATGAAAGGCTTTTCCGTCACCTGCATGACACTCACGCCGCAGTTTGAAGAGGCGATCTGCGCGCCGGTTGAGGTTAGCGGCTGGGTTCCGGCGGTTAAGATAACGCCGTTGCAGCCAGTTGATGCGACAAAAGAGGCAACAGCGCATCCGCAGGAACCTTCCGATAACCCGACAGTCGCGGCGATTGTAAACCGCATTTGTGAAACGCTAATCGCCAGCGAAAGCGAGCTGAACAAACTGGATGCCCAGGTCGGTGATGGCGATACCGGCTCAACCTTTGCTGCTGGCGCGCGCCAGATCCAGCGTGAATGTGCAGACAAAAAGCTACCGTTGAATGTTTTGCCCGATCTGCTCGCGGTGACGGGTGAGCGACTTGCGACAGTGATGGGCGGCTCCAGCGGCGTGCTGATGGCGATCTTTTTCACCGCTGCCGCGCAGCAACTGTCAGAAGGTGGGGCGCTTCCCGAAGCCCTGCAGCAGGGTCTGGAAAAGATGAAGCAGTATGGCGGGGCACAGCCCGGCGATCGTACGCTGATTGATGCGCTGCAACCCGCAATCGAGGCGCTGGTGGCGGGTAAACCGCTTGCTGATGCAGCTGATGCGGCGCAACAGGGCAGTGACGCGACCGCCAGCATGGGGAAAGCAAAGGCAGGACGATCATCTTATCTTAATAGCGCCAACCTCAACGGCGTGCCCGATCCAGGTGCCGTTGCGGTTGCCAGAGTCTTTGCGGCATTAAAACAGCGTTAAGCTTTCCGGCTCTCTCACGGCGTTAAACGCGCCTGCAGAAAGGCCAGCAACTGACGGTTTACTTCGCTACGCTGCCTGTGTTGCGGGTAAACCGCATTCAGGGCGAGAGGGGGCGGCTGGCAGCCGTCAAGTACCGTTACCAGCTCACCACGTTGCAGGGCGGTCTCAACGATAAAGGCGGGTAACAACACCAGTCCCAGGCCTGCCAGGGCCGCATCACGCAGCACTTCGCCGTTATTACTCACCATCGGCCCCTGAACCGCCAGCCATTTTGCTTTGCCGTTAACCTGCAGTTCCCAGCCATTCTGACCTTCACGTCCGTAGCGCAGACAGGCGTGTTGCAGTAACTCTTCTGGCTGCTGCGGGGTGCCAGCCCGTTTCAGATAGTCGGGACTGCAGCAGATCACGCGTTTTAACTCGCCAAGCGGGCGGGCAATCAGGGTGGAGTCTGCCAGGGTGCCGATTCGAATCGCCATGTCCACCCCCTCACCAATCACATCGACATAACGGTCCGCCAGCTCAATCTGAAATTGCAGCGCCGGATGGTGCGTCAGGAATTCGGCGAACAGCGGCGACAGGTGGCTCATACCAAAGGACATCGGCAGATTAATGCGGAAGGTGCCGCGCAGTGCCTGCTGTTGCTCCGACACTGCCAGTTCCGCTTCCTGAATCTCATCCAGGATACGCTGAGCATGCTGCGCAAACAGCAGTCCCGCATCGGTTACTGACAGCTTGCGTGTATTGCGGATTAGCAGGCGAACGCCTAATGACGCCTCCAGCGCGGCCATGCGGCGGCTGACATACTGTTTCGATAACATCAATTGTTCAGCCGCTGCAGTAAAGTTGCCAGCATGCATCACGGCGACGTAAATCCGGAGATCTTCAATCTGCATAATGTCCACTTATCGGTGACAGTGACGGGGATTCAGGCGAAATTTCAGCCGCAGGCGTTAACTTATATCGGGTAATGCGTCACAGGGCAACGCGTCCACTGCCCGTGTCTGCGCGACGGAGATCAAAGATTTGCCGTTCCGCTGGTACTAAACAGTCAGGCTGCCGGGTCAACTGCGCTAAAGCCGTTATAGTAAGCAGGCAGTGTCGTCGTACCTCTGGAAACTTTCCAGGATAATCTGATAAAAGGAGTGGCTGGTGAAAAAATTACTCTGCGCAACGGTGCTGGCCGTTTTGCCTGTGACCACGCTGGCGGCGTCGGTGTTTACGCTGCAATCCCAGGACTTCAGCGATAATGCGCTACTGGATAAAAAGTTCGCCGGTGCTAATAAAAGTAATCCTTCCTGCACTGGTGAGAATATCTCTCCCGAATTGAACTGGTCCGCGACGCCGACAGGCACCCGCAGTCTGGTGCTGCTGATGACCGATCCGGTTGGGGCGAAAGGGCTGGGTGTTACCCACATGGTGGCCTATAACATTGCGGCCAGCCGGAAGTCCTTTGCGCAGGGTGCGCTGACGCAGGGCAAAGAGTACACCGGCGGAAAAAATACGCCCGGCACGCAGCACTATTACGGGCCTTGCCCGCCAGCAGGCAGTGGTCTGCATCACTATAACTTTGTGCTGATTGCCACCGATTTACCGGTGGGGCAGCTGAAAGCCGGATTAACACAGGCAGAGCTGTTGGCGCAGCTTAAAGGCCATGCGCTGGGCGCGGCCAGCACGGTAGGCCGCTTCAGCAATGAGTAATCTGCATGTTTGCATAGGGCAGCTGGGCCGTAGTTTCTGGCCGATCATCCTGCTCAATGCAAACCT
>Ga0308161_1003551_pt1 | contig 15095 bp, 15 predicted proteins | sample PhyFR2_FD_201034 | JGI IMG/M metagenome (GOLD analysis project Ga0308161, IMG submission 201034) | Phyllosphere microbial communities from UC Gill Tract Community Farm, Albany, California, United States - DLSLF.R2 | ecosystem: Host-associated > Plants > Phyllosphere > Unclassified | place: USA...
AAAGAAGGATATCGACCGTGCGTATGAAGCCTTGCAACATGCTGTTGATCCTCAGATCCATGTATTTTTGGCCACTAGTGCGGTGCACCGTGAATTTAAATTGCATATGACCAAAGAAGAAGTCATTGCATCGATCAAAGAACATGTGAGCTATGCGCGGGCGCGTTTTGCTAAAGTTCAATTTTCTCCTGAAGATGCGACTAGAACGGATAAGGACTTCTTATTGGCAGCTGTACAAACAGCAATCGATGCGGGGGCAACGATCATCAATGTGCCAGATACAGTTGGGTATAGCAATCCGACAGAATATGGCGAGATTTTTGCTTATCTGATCAATAATATCAGCAGTGACGAGAAAATCATTTTTTCCTCTCATTGTCATGACGATCTGGGCATGGCGACGGCCAATGCATTGGCGGCAATTGAAAATGGTGCTGACCGTGTTGAAGGAACTATCAATGGAATCGGCGAACGTGCTGGAAATACAGCACTAGAAGAAGTTGCGTTGGCATTGCATATTCGCAATGACTTCTATCACTGCCAGAGCAACATCAAATTGGCAGAAACGAAACGTACCAGCGACTTGATCGCCCGTTTGTCGGGTATTGCTGTACCGAAAAATAAAGCCATCGTTGGGGGCAACGCCTATGCCCATGAGTCGGGGATCCATCAAGATGGTGTCCTCAAGAATCCAGAAACGTATGAAATCATCACACCGCAATTGGTTGGCGTCAAGACCAATTCATTGCCATTGGGTAAATTGTCGGGTCGCCATGCGTTCATCGATAAAATGACGCATCTGGGCTATCAATTTGAGCAAAAGGAAAGTGATGCATTGTTCAAACGGTTCAAAGAATTGGCGGATAAGAAAAAGCAAGTCACTGAACAAGATTTGATTGCCCTTGTTGCTGACCAAGGTCGGGGGGCTAATGGATACGAATTGGACGCTGTTCAATTGCAATATGTGTCCAACGGCCATCAAGGTGCCGTGGTTTCCATCAAAAAAGAGGAAGAAACCTATGTTGCTTCCGCCTTCGGTTCTGGGAGTATCCAAGCCATTTATAATTCGATCGATCAAATCTTTGCCCAACAGCCAACGTTGCTGAATTATGAGATCACAGCCTTGACCAGTGGTGAAGATGCCCAAGCAGAAGTCCATGTGTTGATCGAAGATGATGAGAGCCACGAGAAAATCAGCGGAATCGGATTGGATTTTGATGTGCTGCAAGCTTCGGCAAAGGCATATGTGCAAGCCAGTGCTTCGCTGAAGAACCGAGGTGTTCTGGTGTGAAAAAGATCGTTGTTTTAGCAGGAGATGGTATTGGCCCTGAAATCATGGACAGTGCATTGCGCGTCTTGAACGCAGCGTCCGGTACGGACGGAGCCGCATTTTCATTCGATCATCAGCCTTTTGGCGGCGCAGCATTGGCGATAGGGGATACACCACTGCCAGCGAAGACCTTGCAAGCATGTCAGGAAGCCGATGCGATCTTACTAGGCGCGATAGGCGATCCCCGTTGGGAGAAAGCAGCCTATACGCCTGAACAAGGCCTGTTGGCACTAAGGAAAGCATTAGGATTGTATGCGAATATTCGCCCCATCAAAGTTGTGGATGCTGTGCTGCACTTGTCACCGATCAAAGAAGCAATCGTCAAAGGTACGGACTTTGTGATCGTACGGGAATTGACCAGTGGCATTTACTTTGGCGAAAAAGTCGAAGAAGAAGATATCGCCTACGATACCAACCGCTATGCACGGGTTGAGATTGAGCGGATCATCCGTCAAGCGTTTACGATTGCCCAATCACGTCAGAAAAAGGTGCTCTCCATCGATAAAGCCAATGTATTGGCCACCAGCCGGCTGTGGCGACGGATTGCTGAGGAAGTCGCAAAGGAATTTCCTGATTGCCAGCTAACCCATCAATATGTCGATTCAGCAGCCATGAAGATCATGCAGCAGCCAACGGACTTTGATGTGATCGTGACGGAGAATCTGTTTGGTGATATTTTGAGTGATGAGGCTTCGGTTTTACCCGGATCGTTAGGCGTCTTACCAAGTGCGAGTCATGGCGTCACTGGGGTTTCATTGTATGAACCGATTCATGGATCGGCACCGGATATTGCAGGGAAAAATATAGCCAACCCCGTTTCGATGATTTTATCAGTCGTTATGATGTTGCGAGAATCTTTTCAGATGGAGGCGTTGGCCGCAACAATCGAAACTGCTTGTTTTGCTACGATGAATGCAGGCATTTTGACACAAGATTTGGGCGGCGATGCAACGACGGATCGTTTTACTGCAGCGGTGATCGCGCGGCTAGGAGGAAAGCAAGATGGGAAAAACGCTATTTGATAAATTGTGGGAACGCCATGTCGTGACTGGCGAAGAGGGTGAAGCGCAACTGCTTTATATTGATTTGCACATGATCCATGAAGTGACATCGCCGCAAGCATTCGAAGGATTGCGGGAAGCTGATCGTCCGCTGCGTTGTCCCGAGAAAACCTTTGCCACGATGGATCATAATGTGCCGACACAAGATATTTTTACGATTTCGGATCTGGTGGCAAAAAAACAAATGGATACCTTACGCAGAAATTGCCGCGACTTTGATGTACAACTTTGTGACAATGGCTCTGCAAGTCAAGGGATCGTGCATATGGTTGGGCCAGAGGTTGGTTTGACCCAACCCGGCAAAACAATCGTTTGCGGTGATTCTCATACTGCCACTCATGGCGCGTTTGGCGCAATTGCTTTTGGGATCGGGACGAGTGAAGTCGAGCATGTATTTGCGACGCAAACCTTGTGGCAAATGAAGCCCAAACGAATGGGCGTCCAGATCACGGGTGCGCTGCAACCGGGAGTGTATGCAAAAGATATTATTTTGGCATTGATTGCTGCTTATGGGACGGATTTTGGTGTAGGGTATGCGGTGGAGTATTTTGGGGACACAGTTCGGGCGCTAACGATGGAAGAGCGGATGACGATTTGCAATATGTCGATCGAAGGTGGCGCCAAAATGGGGTTGATCGCACCGGATGACACGACTTTTGCCTATGTGAAAGGGCGGGCATATGCTCCTGACGACTTTGATGCGGCAGTGGCAGATTGGCGTACGCTTTATACCGATGAAGATGCCACCTACGATGCTTTGCTGACATTGGATGCGTCACAATTGGCGCCTTATGTAACGTGGGGCACCAATCCTGAGATGGGGGTGCCTGTCACAGGTGTTTTTCCGGAGATAAAAGACCACAACGATCAACAGGCCTATGACTACATGGCACTGCAGCCTGGACAACATCCTTCTGAGATTCCGATTGAATACATTTTTATTGGATCATGTACCAATGGCCGTTTATCTGATTTGCAAGAAGCTGCTTCGATCTTAAAAGGACATCGGATCAAAGAAGGCGTAACAGGTATCGTCGTACCAGGTTCCCGTCCGGTGAGGAAAGCCGCTGAAGCCATTGGATTGGATCAAGTATTTATAGAAGCGGGGTTCGAATGGCGTGAACCTGGTTGTTCTATGTGTTTAGGTATGAATCCAGATAAAGTACCTGAAGGCGTTCATTGTGCATCGACCTCGAATCGTAATTTCGTTGGGCGGCAAGGGAAGAATGCGCGGACGCATTTGTGCAGTCCGGCCATGGCTGCTGCTGCAGCTATCCATGGGCACTTTATCGATGTGAGAGAAATCGTAGGGAGGCGGGAAGATGAAGGCTTTTACGCAATTTAAAGGTACCACGATGCCTTTGATGAATGACAATATTGATACTGATCAAATTTTGCCGAAGAATTATCTCAAACGAGTGGAAAAGACTGGTTTTGGCGAGTTTTTATTTGATGATTGGCGATACTTAGCGAAGCGGAAGCCCAATCCGGACTTTGTGCTCAATTTTCCCGAATATCAAACAGCCTCGATTTTGATCGCTGGTGATAACTTCGGTTCGGGTTCTTCTAGAGAGCACGCGGCATGGGCACTATTGGATTATGGGTTTAGTGTTGTCATTGCTGGCAGCTTTGGCGATATTTTCTATATGAATGCCACCAAAAATGGGCTTTTGCCAATCGTTCTACCATTGGCAGTGAGAGAACAGCTGGCGGCTTTGCCCCCAACGACTGCTATTTCTGTGGATCTGCCATTACAACAGGTGACCATCGAGGAGAACGTGTATCCCTTTGAGATCGATGCTTCATGGAAACATAAACTAGTCAATGGCCTGGATGAGATTGGCATAACATTGCAAGAAGCGGACAAGATCACTGCTTACGAGCAGACGATCCCGGCTTATCGTGCGTAGTGGAAGGCATCAAAAACTTTGTAAGCCCACGCCAGTCTTTTTCAATTGTTTCGGCAAGAGTACGATTGTAGAAAATGGCTGCCGGGTGATACATAGGTACGATCTGATAGGGTTTATTTGTCCAATGATAACCAGACCCTTCGCTATCGCTTTGTTGGATCGGTGATTGGATCAATTGGCCATGATAGTTTTTGATGACGATTTTATTGCCTAATAGGCGTTGCAGACCGATGTTGCCGACAGTAACAATGATCGGTGGATCAATTTGTTCAATCTCATAATCCAAAAGCGGCGCATGGAGCATGACTTCTTTTTTTGTCGGTGTGCGGTTGGGATGTACGATCTCATGGGCACCTGTTCGTTTGTTGATCCGTTCTTTTGTATGATAAGGTCGGCTGCGCACGGCACTGGTGATATAGACGTCTTCTCTGGTCAACCCGGCTAATGCTAGCGATTTGATCAACTCTTTTCCAGCTTGGCCGCTGAAAGGGATGAAGTTTTCGACTTCGGTCCGCCCCGGCGCTTCACCCACGATCATGATCTGAGGATCAAGGGGGCCTTGGCCAGGCACAAAACCTTCCAGAGGAAAGGCTTTAGATGATTCTTGGATCGGATAGGCCAATTCTTTTGGGTAGTTCATAGGCTGTCTCGTCTTCCTTTCTTATAGAAGAAATCTTTTAATCATTCAAGTCATGAAAGAAAAGATTCTGTATTTTTTATTATTCTGCATTGACAATGCCACGGTATTTTGATAAAGTTAGACTGTTGTAATTGTGGACTCCACAGCTACAACCGCACAGAACAAGTATTAAGTACGAAAGTCACTTGGGATGGCGAGTCTAAGTATATCATAAGGAGGTGCTGTAGAGCATGTACGCAATTATCAAAACTGGTGGGAAACAAGTGAAAGTTGAAGTGGGTCAAGCAATCTACGTTGAAAAATTAGACGTTGAAGCTGGACAAAAAATTACTTTTGACGAAGTCATCTTAGTAGGTGGCGAATCAACAAAAGTAGGTGCCCCAATCGTTGCTGGTGCAACTGTTGAAGGTACTGTTGAAAAACACGGCAAACAAAAGAAAGTCGTGACTTTCAAATACAAACCTAAAAAACATTCACACCGTAAACAAGGTCACCGTCAACCATACACAAAAGTTGTTATTGACGCGATCAACGCTTAATTCTGACGAAAAGCAGGGTAACGAATATGATCAAAGGGACATTCAAACGCAATGACTCTGGTCGGATTGTTTCTTTTGAACTTGCTGGACATGCCCAAGCAGGAGAGTACGGCAGAGACATCGTCTGTGCTGCAGCCTCGGCATTGGCAATCAGTGCAGTAAATGGGATCGACGCTTTAGCAGGCATTGCGCCTAAAGTTGAAGCGGATAATGAACAGGGTGGTTATCTTTTGGTAACATTACCGGCTCGTTTGACCCAAGAGCAGTCGAATATCTCACAAATTCTTTTGGAGAATTTGCTGATCGGCTTGCAATCAGTTCAAGAAGAGTACAACGATTATATCCAAATCAAAACTACTAAAGAAAAATAGGAGGTGCATCTCATGTTGATGAAAATGAATTTGCAATTCTTCGCTCACAAAAAAGGTGGAGGTTCTACGTCTAACGGACGTGACTCTCAATCAAAACGTTTAGGTGCGAAACGTGCTGACGGTCAAACTGTTTCAGGCGGATCTATCCTTTATCGCCAACGCGGTACGAAAATTTACCCAGGTGTAAATGTTGGTATCGGTGGAGATGATACTTTGTTTGCTAAAGTTGACGGCGTTGTTCGTTTCGAACGCAAAGGCCGCGACAAAAAACAAGTTTCAGTTTATCCTGTAGCGCAAGAAGCTTAATAATCAGAACGCCCGGATACTTTCATGTAATCGGGCGTTTTTTTAAAAATAAAAAATGAAAGCGCTGTAAAATAGCGCGTTAAGGAGAAAGTAGATGATCCAGTTAAAAGAAATCGATCAGTCGAATTATAAAACCTGTATTGCATTGAAAACAGCAAAGGAACAAGAGGATTTTGTTTCGCCAAACTGGTATTCGCTGTTGGAATCTGTATTTGAGGTGCAAAGGCAAGCGTTTGGTCTATACAATGAAGACGAAATGGTGGGCTTTGTGTTGTTTAGTTATTATGCTGCCGATGAAGATTATCCGAAAGATTCTTGGTGGATCGAAAGGTTTATGATTGGTCAAGCGTATCAAAACCAAGGTTTTGGCACCCAAGGGTTAGTCGCGTCAATCAAGTGGTTCCTTGACCAAGTGCAGGCCAAAGAACTGCGTATTTCTTCAGTTCCAGGGAATACCATTGCCGAACAACTGTATGAGAAACATGGTTTTGTCAAAACTGGAGAACAGGTAAGTGGAGAAACCGTTCTTCTACGCAAATTTTAATGTAGCCAAGCATTCGCGTTTATTTATCATCGCGAATGTTTTTTTATTCACAATGTAAAAATTGAATTTAACAGAACCTTTACACGTTGCTAACCTAAAATGCAAATTGCTCTGATAGGATTTTCAGTGAGGGCGAATGGGAAATCAGGTCGTTTGATTCCGTTTGATTGAGAAAGATTACACGAGTTATCGTTCGTGTTTTACGAACGATTAAAAAAATATAACGGATATAAAATAAAAATCGGTTGTTTTGTTGTGTTTTTTTTCTTATAATCAGATAGGAAAGTTCGGTATTTTCATTTTGTTCTATTTTTAGTTGAAAAGGGGAAAAGTAATGAAAGTTTGGAAAAAAGCAGCAACACTTGGATTAGGAATGGCAGCAGCATTGACATTGGCAGCGTGCGGCTCTGGAGATTCTGCTACAGATGCTTCTGGTGCTTCTGGTGAAGAAAGTTATGTACCTGAGGAGCTGACTGTTCAATTCGTCCCATCTCAAGCGGCTGAAACTTTAGAAGCCAAAGCAAAACCATTAGAACAATTATTAAGTGATGAGTTAGGGATTCCGGTAACGGTAAGTGTGTCGACCGACTATAATACGATCGTTGAAGCGATGGCTTCAAAACAGGTGGATGTTGGTTTCTTGCCGCCAAATGCGTATGTATTGGCGCACGAACAAAGCAATGTGAAAGTATTGTTGCAAGCACAAAGATACGGGATCAAACAACCTGGCGGTGAAGCAACGGATGAATTGGTAGACAGCTATCGTTCAATGATCGTTGTGAAAAGCGACAGCGGCATCAAAGATCTTGAAGATTTGAAAGGCAAGACGATCGCAACCCAAGATGTGACTTCTTCTGCAGGATACGTATGGCCAGTAGCTGAGATGCTGAAAGCTGGTATCGATATCAATTCTGATGTAACGACTGTTCAAGTCAAAGGACATGATCAAGCAATTCTTTCTGTATTGAACGGTGATGTGGATGCAGCATTCGTGTTTGAAGATGCCCGCAATACGGTGAAAAGCGACTACCCAGAAATCATGGATGAAGTCGAACCAATGTACTTCACTGAGCCGATCCCTAACGATACGATCAGTGTCCGCAGTGATATGAGCGAAGAATGGGACAAAAAGATCCAAGATGCTTTCATTGCAATTGGTCAAGATGAAGAAGGCAAGCAAATCATCTCTGATATTTATTCACACGAAGGCTATGTCGTTTCACAAGACAGCAACTTCGATATCGTCAGAGAGTATGCTGAACAAGTAGGTCAATAATCTATCCATAGCTCGGAAAGGGTGCCGGTTCTTGAGGTACCCTTTTCGAATGTAAGGCGATTTTTTAACAAAAGAAAGTAGGAGAATCATGGCAGTAGAGAAAGAAACGATTATTTCATTCCAAAACGTGACGAAGCAATATCCAAATGGTGTTTTGGGGCTGAAAGATCTGAATATTGATATTAAAAAAGGCGAATTTGTGATTGTCGTCGGCTTATCAGGTGCCGGCAAATCAACGATGCTGCGTTCGATCAATCGTCTGCATGAAATCACAAGCGGTGAAATTTTGATCGATAATCAATCAATCACGAAAGCCAAAGGAAGATCCCTGCGTTTGATTCGACGAGACATTGGCATGATTTTCCAAAGTTTCAATTTGGTGAAGCGTTCGAGTGTCTTACGTAATGTGTTGACAGGAAGGGTCGCTTATCATCCGACGATCAAAATGCTGTTTGGGTTGTTTCCGCAAGTGGACAAAGAATTGGCCTATCAATCCTTGCAACGGGTCAATTTGGCAGAAAAAGTGTATACCCGTGCTGATGAATTATCCGGTGGGCAGCAACAACGTGTTTCCATTGCTCGGGCATTGACGCAGGAGCCGAAAATCATTTTGGCAGATGAACCTGTGGCCTCTTTAGATCCTTTGACAACAGAAAAAGTCATGGATGATTTGAAACGAATCAATCAAGATTTAGGGATTACGATCGTCGTCAACTTGCACTCGGTGCAATTGGCGAGACAATATGGTACCCGGATCATTGGCCTGCGCGATGGCAGTTTGGTCTTTGATGGACCTGTCAGTGAAGCTACAGATCAACGCTTGAAAGAAATCTATGGCAGTGAAATCATGGAAGAACAAGGAGGAGAAGCTTTATGATGACCAACACGTTGCCGAAACGCAACGGTTTATGGAAAAATGTCTTATGGCTGGCAATCTTCCTTATGGTTCTTTATGTCAGTGGGTCGATCTCTGGTGTGGATATGCCGCGCTTTTTTGGCAACATGGGCCAGATGAATATCATTTTGCAAAAAATGGCGCGTCCAGATTGGGCATATGCTTCGGTGATCGTTGAGCCGATTTTGCAGACGATTCAAATGGCGATCGTTGGTACGACCTTTGGCGCAATTGTTGCGCTGCCGTTTTCATTGCTTGCTGCGCGAAATATTATGACCAATGATTTCATTAGCGGTATTTTTCGTTTTGTTTTGAACATTATTCGTACGATTCCTGATCTGATGATGGCGGCATTGTTTGTCGCAATTGTTGGAATCGGTCCAGTAGCCGGTGTGATTTCGATCTCGGTGTTCTCATTTGGGATGATCGCGAAATTGTTTTATGAATCGATTGAAACGATTGATGAGGGGCCTATCGAGGCGATCACTGCTTCCGGCGGGTCAAAATTTGATATTATTCGCTATGCGGTGATGCCGCAAGTGACGAGCCACTTCTTGAGCTACTTGCTCTATGCGTTTGAAATCAATATTCGTGCATCGACGATCCTAGGCTATATCGGTGCTGGCGGGATTGGGGTCTTTTTGCAACGCTCATTGAGTCAGTTTAGATATGATCAAACGTCGATTATTGTTTTGGTGATATTTGCGGTTGTATTGGTGATTGATACGATCAGTAATAGATTAAGGGAGCGATTAATATGATGTTACCTGCTGAACCAAAACAAAAGAAGGTTAGAAATTGGCTGATTGCTGGTGTGTTGATTCTTATTTATATATGGGCGTTTTCAGGTATTCCTTTTAATGGTGTCAAAGACAATGCCGGGCAAATCGTTGGGTCGATTTTTCAAGGATTGATCAATCCGGACTGGGACTATGTCTATACCGGCGATGGAGAAGATTTGATCAGTTTGATGATTCAAACGGTGGCGATTGCCTTTGTGGGGACATTTATTTCCTCTTTGCTGAGTATTCCGTTTGCCTTTTGGGCTGCGCGAAGCAAAAATAGTCCGCGTTTGTTGTCTGGATCTGGAAAAATCGTCCTCACAGCCTTTCGAACATTCCCAGAGATCGTATTGGCTATTATGTTTATCAAAGCTGTTGGCCCGGGTTCTTTTGCCGGTGTGTTGGCAGTAAGTGTCCATTCGATTGGGATGTTGGCCAAACTATACAGTGAAGCCATCGAAAATATGGACAATGGTCCTTCTGAATCTGTGATCAGTGCTGGTGGAAATCGTTGGGACGTGCTGGGATTTTCCACACTGCCGCAGTTGATTCCTGAATTCTTGTCCTTCACCTTGTACCGCTTTGAACTGGCCGTTCGTTCTGCTTCGATTTTAGGGATCGTAGGGGCTGGCGGGATCGGTACGCCGATGATTTTCGCCATCAATGCCCGTTCATGGAGTCGTGTGGGGATCATATTATTGGGTATCGTGGTGACTGTGACTTTGATCGATTTTGTTTCTGGTCGTCTGCGGAAACGGTTGGTTTGATCGATACTTTGCACATTGGCTGTTGCCAATGTGCTTTTTTCGTGGTGTCAAAAAAGACAAGCTGCTGCTGATTTTGCTATACTTGGTGTAGCACATACTATTTCTAAGGAGGTTGTTTTTATGAAAGCACTATTGATCGTGAATCCTAGTTCTGGCGGAGAGCAGGCAAAGGAATATGAACAACAAGCCAAAGATAAGCTGGCTTCTTTTTTCGATGAGGTTGAAGTCAAGCATACAGAAAAGGCGGGAGATGCCACGCAGTTTGCCTCTGATGCCGTTGGTGCTTTCGACAGTGTCTTTGCAATGGGCGGGGATGGCACTGTGAATGAGGCCATCAGTGGTCTGGCTCCCCATGAGGATCGACCGGCTTTCGGGTTCTTTCCTCTGGGTACAGTCAATGATTTGGCTCGGGCGTTAGCGATTCCCTTAGATCCTCAAGAAGCAATTGATTCTTTTGACGCTGCGCATTCACGGAAAATCGATATTGGACAGATCAATGACGACTATTTCATGAATGTCGTGGCGATTGGTATGATCCCGGCAGCTATCAATCAGGTGGATGTCGAAGAAAAAACGAAATTAGGTAAAATGGCCTATTTTGTTTCCGGATTACGTGAAGTCCGAAAAAATGAAAGTCATCAGTTTGAGATCGACCTGACGGCAGCAAATGAAACAAAGCATGTATCGATCGAGAGTAGTACCTTGATCATCGGCTCATCGAATAGCGTGGGTGGTTTTGAATCCTTGTTGCCTAAAGCCAGTACCAAAGATGGCAGGCTGCATTTGATTTATTTGAAAGACAGCAATTTGTGGGAAACGATCAAGAGTATCCCTGAATTGCTCAAAGGGGTGTCGGAATCAAACGAAGTGTTAGGGTATGAAACCTTTGAGCAAGCCAAGATCTCAATCAAAGATAGTGGCTCGATCGAAACCAACGTTGATGGAGATGCTGGGCCGGAATTGCCAGTGACCATCCGAATAGTGCCGCAACATTTACAAGTTTATTGCGGGAAAGAAAAAAATGACGTGTCATAAATATTCCGTGAAAAAAAACAATCCCTTTGTCGGATTGTTTTTTTGTTTCAAAAAGAGTATACTATTGAAAATTTCACGAAAAGAGGGATCACATGGATATACGTTCAGCGACAATAGCAGACGCCCAAAGCTTATTAGACATTTATGCTTATTATGTACTGCATACACCAATCACATTTGAAACGGAGATACCAACCATAGAAGATTTTAGTGAACGGATCCGGACAATCTCAAGCAGATATCCTTATTTGGTCGCCGAAGAAGCGGGCCACATATTGGGTTATGCTTATGCGACAGCTTATAAAGGGCGGGCAGCCTATGATTGGACGGTGGAAGTCACTGTTTATTTGGATCAGTCCGCACAAGCCAAAGGGATTGGGACTGCTTTATATGATGCCTTAGAAAAGATACTTAAAGCGCAGCACATCGTGAATTTGACCGCCTGTATCACTGGAGGCAATCAGCAAAGCGAAGGATTTCATCAAAAACGCGGTTATCAACGGGTAGCTGATTTTAAACAGGTTGGTTATAAATTCAATCAATGGCATGATGTAATCTGGATGCAAAAAATAGTGCAAGAATTTCCTGAGGAAGTGCCACCGTTTCAACCAATACATGCGTTGCCAGGACACCCATAGACATATGAGTGTCTTTTTTTTCTGAAATGCATTATTCTTAGGCTAAGTTGGTTGTTGTACGTGTGAAAGATAGCATAGATGTGCTATTTTATATAAAAATTTGCTTTTTTTAGAAAAAATGATTAAAGTAGTCAAGTGGAAAAAAACAAGGAGGCGAAGCTGTTGGGGAAGCGAATTGAGCGTATTTATCAATATATCGTTGAAAATACAATGAGCGGCTTAGGAGAAAAGAAAGGGTTGTCGACATCTGAAGTCGCTGATCATTTAGCGATTCAACGCAGCAATGCCAGTAAAGACCTAAATCAGCTCGTCAAAGAAGGCCGTGTCCAAAAGAGTGACACACGACCTGTTCGTTATTGGGCAATCGTCAATGAAAAAGCGCCTGAGAACTACGTACCTAGTTATATGGAAAATCGCCCGCAACGAGAGAAAGCGCATCCGCAACGTGTACCTGCCGTCAAAAACAACCGCGATATTTTTTCGACGATCATTGGTGCCAACGGCAGTATGAAGAATGCGGTGGAGCAAGCCAAAGCAGCGATTCTATATCCGCCTAAAGGACTGAATTGCTTGATCACTGGGCCAACAGGTTCAGGGAAAACCTATTTTGCCCATGCGATGTTCCAATTTGCCAAAACCAATCAAGTGATCGCAGAAGAAAAAGAACTGATTGTCTTCAATTGTGCCGATTATGCCAATAATCCAGAGTTGTTGATGAGCCATCTGTTTGGTTATGTCAAAGGGGCTTTTACGGGTGCTGAACAAGAAAAAGTTGGGATTATCGATCAAGCGGATGAAAGTATGCTGTTTCTGGACGAAATCCATCGTTTGCCCCCAGAAGGACAGGAAATGATCTTTTACTTTATGGATCATGGCACGTTCAGTCGTTTAGGGGAAACTGGCAAAAATCACCAAGCCAATGTGCGAATCGTTGGGGCAACGACGGAAGATCCCAATTCGACATTGTTGGATACATTTACCCGAAGGATCCCCATCAATATTCAGTTGCCATTCTTCGAAAAAAGACCTGCGTCAGAAAAAATCGAACTGGTCCGCGTACTGGTTGGTCAAGAAGCAACCCGTATTCAAAGAAGTATCACACTGACAGAAGACGTGGTCAAGGCGTTGATTGGCAGTGTCAGTTTTGGCAATATCGGCCAGCTGAAGTCTAATGTCCAACTGGTTTGTGCCCGCGGTTTTTTGAATCATATGCAAGCTGAAGAAATTGAAATCGAGTTGATGGATCTGCCTGAAGGCATTCGTTCAGGACTGATCGTCTTGGGCAATCGACGCAACGAATTGGCGGAGTTGTCGAAAACATTGGCGCCCAAGGTCAGTGTGCAGCCAAATGAGAATTTGAACGACATTCAATCGGATGCCTATGAGCTGCCGTATAACCTATATGATATTATTGGCGACAAAGCGGCATTGTTAAAAGCGGATGGATTAGACCAAGAAGCAATCAATCATTTTATTTCAACAGATATCAATGTCCATTTAAAATCTTTTTACAAAGACCATGGGTTCTCCTTCAATTCTGTGAATAAGCTCAGTGAATTTGTCGATCAAAAGGTCATCACAGTGACGAACCAAATTTACGAGATGGTCCGGAATCGATTGCAGGTAGATTTTCAACAGAACTTTATTTATGCTATGAGTTTGCATATCAGTTCATTCTTGAAAAAAATCCACTTAGGTGAAGAGCGCCAAACCAATGATAATATTCGGCAAATGGTGGCCGATTACCCCGAAGAATTTGCAGCGGCTAAAGAAGTGCGGGCCTTTATTGGCGAAAGTTTTCGGGTAACGATCCCTGAAAGTGAGTCTTACTATTTAGCTGTATTGCTTGTTTCACTGAGAACGACGCACTCATCAGGCAAAATCGGTGTCGTCGTTGCCGCTCATGGCAATAGTACCGCCAGCAGTATGGTTCAAGTCGTGAAACAATTGCTGGAAGTGGATCAAGTCACAGCTGTGGATATGCCATTGGATATGCCACCAGCAGTTGCCTTGAAAAAAATCGTTGAAAGTGTGAAACAAGTCAATGATGGCGGCGGTGTGATGCTGTTGGTCGATATGGGCTCACTGGCAACCTTTAACAGTGAGATCCAACGAGAAACAGGGATCACGGTTCGTACGGTCGATATGGTCACTACATCGATTGTTTTAGAAACGGTACGCAAAGCTTCAGTGATTGGCACAGATATCGATCAACTATATGATTCATTGCGGAAGTTTCGCGGCTATGGCGTTGTGACGAATGAGGAGCTTGCGCAGCAAAATCATCATCCAAAAGCGATTTTAGCCATTTGTGCTTCTGGGAAAGGGACGGCGCAAAGAATCAAGGAATTGATTCAAAGTTCATTGTCAAAAAGACAAAACCAATCTGTCGAAGTTGTGACACTAGCTGTTGCAGACTTGCGCTCTGAATTAGAAAGTATCCAACAGCGGTACCAATTGATCGCATCTACAGGAATCGTTGATCCGCATATCGACGCGCCGTTCATTTCTTTGGAACGCTTTATCGATCAAGATGTCGATCAGCTGCTAGATGATATCCTTCTAGACAATGAGTTGAGCTATGAAGATGAGGTCCAGTTGGATGACCAACAGTCCAAAGCTATTTGTATTGGCTACTTAGAAGAAAACTTTACCTATATCAATGCCAAGAAAGTGGTTGATCCATTGTGGCAGTTTAGTATCGAGTTGATTCGTGACTTAGAGCTGAATGATGCCCGCCAAGGATTCCAAATCAATTTCGTTTTGCATACTGCCGGGATGTTGGAGCGCATTGTCTTGCGTCAACCATTGACGGTTTCAACTGAGGAGCTAGCAGACATGTATCATCATCCGCAATATGAACAGTTACATGTACATGTTCAATCTTTTGCCCGTTTGATGAACTTAGCGATTCCCGATGCAGAGGAATACTATTTGTTGGCCCTCATCAAGAATCATCAAGAAAAAGAACTTTATTTGAAATAAAAAAGAATACAGATAC
>Ga0308161_1003559_pt1 | contig 15066 bp, 15 predicted proteins | sample PhyFR2_FD_201034 | JGI IMG/M metagenome (GOLD analysis project Ga0308161, IMG submission 201034) | Phyllosphere microbial communities from UC Gill Tract Community Farm, Albany, California, United States - DLSLF.R2 | ecosystem: Host-associated > Plants > Phyllosphere > Unclassified | place: USA...
CGCTGACCGCCAGCCCCGGGCCATTTACCAGCTATACCCGCCAGATCGTGGCCAAGAAGGCGCTCGACCCCTACACCGTGCAGCTCAAGACCGCCACGCCCTACGGGCCGCTACCGCTGGACATGAGCTCGGTCTTCATCGTGTCGAAGAAGGCGGCGCAGAATGCCGGCACCGAAGACTTCAACAGCGGCCGCGCGCTGGTCGGCACCGGCCCGTTCAAGTTCGTCAGTTTCGCCCGCGGCGACCGGGTCGAACTGGCGCGCAACGACCAGTACTGGGGCACCAAGCCGGCCTGGGACAAGGTCACCTTCCGCATCATCAGCGCCAGCGCGCCGCGGCTGGCGGCGCTCTTGGCCGGCGACGTCGACCTGATCGAGACCGTGCCCACCGCCGACCTTGCCAAGCTGAAGACCAATCCAAAATTCACGCTGGAGCAGAAAACCTCGTGGCGCACCATCTTCTGGCACCTCGACCAGCAGCAGCATGCCTCGCCCTTCGTCACCGACCGCGCCGGCAAGCCGCTGGAGAAGAATCCGCTAGCAGACGTGCGGGTGCGCCAGGCGATCTCGAAGGCGATCGACCGCCGGGCGATGGCGGCGCGCACCATGGAAGGCCTGGCGGTGCCAGCCTCGAACATCGTCGCGCCCGGCATCTTCGGCTACAACGCCGCGCTGCCGGTGGAAACCTACGACCCGGAAGGCGCGAAGAAGCTGCTGGCCGAGGCCGGCTATCCGCAGGGCTTCGGCCTGACGCTGCACGGCCCCAACAACCGCTACATCAACGACGAGCGGGTGGTGCAGACCGTGGCCCAGTTCCTGACCCGCATCGGCATCCAGGCCAAGGTGCAGACGCTGCCGCTGTCGGTGTACTTCAGCAAGGCGCGCGCCGGCGAATTCAGCATGGCGCTCTTGGGCTGGGGCACGCTGGCCGGCGACTTCGGCCTGCGCACCCTCGTCGGCACCCGCAATCCCGACACCGGCTGGGGCACCTGGAACTGGGGCCATTACAGCAATCCCAAGGTGGATGAGCTGGTGCGCTCGGCGCTGTCCTCGGTCGACGAGAGCAAGCGCGAAGCCTTTGCGAAGGACGCGGCGGCGCTGGCGCTGGATGAGAAGGCGGTGATACCGCTGCATCACCAGTACGCAAGCTGGGCCATGCGGCGCGGCCTGGTGTATCCGGGCCGGGTCGATGAATTTACCTTCGCGCACCAGGTCCGGCCGCTGTAATCCATGCTGATTTTCCTGATCCGCCGCCTGCTGCAGAGCGTGCTGGTGCTGCTGGTGATGTCGCTCCTGGTATTCGCCGGCGTCTATGCCATCGGCAACCCGGTCGATATCCTGATCAGCCCCGACGCCAACCAGGCCGAACGCGCCCGCATCGTCGCCGCCTTCGGCCTCGACCAGCCGCTGTGGCGGCAATACCTGCTGTTCCTGCAGAACGCCGCCGGCGGCAACCTGGGCCGCTCGTTCGCCTTTTCCACGCCGGCGCTGGCGCTGATCCTGGAACGCTTCCCGGCCACGATGGAGCTGGCGGTGGCGGCCATGCTGCTGTCGGTGGGGCTGGGCATACCGCTGGGCCTCCTGGCCGGCCTGAAGCCGCGCAGCCTGGCCGGCAAGACCATCATGACGGTCTCGGTGCTGGGCTTTTCCCTGCCAACCTTCTGGGTCGGGCTGATGCTGATCATGGTGTTCGCGGTGAAGCTGGGCTGGCTGCCGTCCAGCGGCCGCGGCGAGACGGTCGACGTGTTCGGCGTGCCGCTGAGCTTCCTGACCTGGGACGGCCTGCGGCACCTGCTGCTGCCGTCGCTGAACCTGGCGCTGTTCAACATCGCGCTGGTGATCCGCCTGACCCGCGCCGGCGCGCAGGAGGCGCTGCAGCAGGACTATGTGCGCTTCGCCCGCGCCAAGGGTCTGTCGAATGGCCGCATCATTGGCGTGCATGTGCTGAAGAACATCCTGATCCCGATCGTCACCGTGCTGGCCCTGCAGTTCGGCTCGCTGATCGCGTTCGCCATCGTCACCGAGACCGTGTTCGCCTGGCCCGGCATGGGCAAGCTGATCATCGATTCGATCCGGGTGCTGGACCGGCCGGTGATCGTGGCCTACCTGATGCTGATCGTGACGCTGTTCATCGTCATCAACCTGGTGGTGGACGTGCTGTACTCGCTGCTCGATCCGCGCGTGCGGCTGGGAGACTCCCGATGATGACCCGCATGGTGCGCCAGCCCGACACGCCGCTGGTGCGATTCGCCCGCGCCTATTTCGCCAGCCGCATCGCCGCCGCGGCCAGCGCGGTGCTGCTGCTGCTGATCCTGGCCGCGCTGTGCGCGCCGCTGCTGGCGCCGCAGAACCCCTACGACCTGATGGCGCTGGACATCATGGATTCGCGCCTGGCGCCCGGCACCCGCTCCGGCGATGGCCGCATGCATTACCTGATGGGCACCGACGAGCAGGGTCGCGACATGCTGTCGGCCATCCTGTACGGCCTGCGCATTTCGATTGCCGTGGGTTTCGCCAGCACCGCGGTGGCGCTGGTGATCGGCCTGGCGCTGGGCCTGCTGGCGGGTTACGCCGGCGGCCGCGTCGACAGCCTGATCATGCGGGTGGCCGACATCCAGCTGTCCTTTCCGCCCATCCTGATCGCGCTGGTGCTCCTGGCCGTGTCCGGGCCCGGCGTGGGCAAGATCATCGTCGCGCTGATCGCGGTGCAGTGGGCCTACTATGCCCGCACCGCGCGCAGCGCCGCGCTGGTCGAGCGCGGCAAGGAATACATGGAAGCCGCGGCCGGCCTCGGGCTGTCGCCGGCGCGCATCGTGCTGCGCCACCTGCTGCCCAACTGCCTGCCGCCGCTGATCGTGATCGCCGCGCTGCAGGTGGCTTCCGCGATTTCGCTGGAAGCCACGCTGTCCTTCCTCGGCCTGGGCCTGCCCGTCACCGAGCCGTCGCTGGGCCTTTTGATTTCCAACGGCTTCCAGTACCTGCTCTCGGGCACCTACTGGATCAGCTTCTATCCCGGCCTCGCGCTGCTCTTGACGGTGGCTGCCATCAACCTGGTGGCGGACCAGTTGCGCGACGTGCTCAATCCAAGGCTGCAGGGAGTATGACGATGGAAGAACCCGTGCTGGCAGTGGAACACCTGCGCACCGAATTCGCCACCGCGGCCGGCGTGGTCAGGGCGGTCGACGACGTGTCCTTCACGGTGGCGCGCGGCCAGATCATGGGGCTGGTCGGCGAATCCGGCTCCGGCAAGTCGATGACGGGCTATTCCATCATGGCCCTGGTCGATCCGCCCGGCCGCGTGATGGCAGACAGCATCCGTCTCAACGGCCGCGAACTGGCCGGGCTGCCGGCGCAGGACATGCGCAAACTGCGCGGCGAGCGCATCGCGATGATCTTCCAGGACCCGATGATGACCCTGAATCCGGTGCTGCGCATCGATACCCAGATGATGGAAGCGGTGCTGGCGCATCATCCGGTGGGCAAGCAGCGGGCGCGCGAGATGGCGCGCGACGGCCTGGCGCGGGTCGGCATCGCCGCGCCCGACGAGCGGCTCTTGGCCTATCCGCACCAGTTTTCCGGCGGCATGCGGCAGCGGGTGGCGATCGCCATCGCGCTCCTGAACAAGCCCGACCTGATCATCTGCGACGAGCCCACCACCGCGCTCGACGTCACCACCCAGAACCAGATCCTGTACGAGATGCAGACGTTGTGCCGCGAGTCCGGCAGCGCGCTGGTCTGGATTACCCACGACCTGGCGGTGGTGGCCGGCCTGGCCGACACCGTGGCCGTGATGTATGCCGGCCAGCTGGTGGAGCAGGGCACGGTACGGGAAGTGCTGGAGACGCCGCGCCATCCCTATACGCGGGCCCTGATTGCCTCGGCGCCGTCGCGCAATCCGCGCGGCCGGCCGCTGGCCCAGATCAATGGCATGGCGCCGTCGCCGCTGACGGCGCCGTCCGGCTGCCGCTTCCGCGACCGCTGTCCACGCGCCACCGACATCTGCGCCACGCCACCGCCCATGTATGAAGACGGCAGCCATGGCTGGCGCTGCTTTCATCCCGTGTTCGAGGAGCAGGGACGATGACGCCGCCCATGCATGCCGCGCCGCTGCTGGAGCTGCGCGAGGTCAGCAAGCGCTTCGAGCGCGCGCCCGACCTGGCCGAGCGCCTTGCCCGCCTGCTGGGCGCGCCGGCGCACGGCCATGTGACCCAGGCGGTCGACCAGGTCAGCCTGTCGGTGGCGCCGGGCGAGGTGCTGGGGCTGGTGGGCGAGTCCGGCTCCGGCAAGTCCACGCTGGGACGCATCGCCGCCGGCCTGCACGCGCCCTCCGCCGGCTCGCGCTGGTGGAAGGGCGCCGACATGGATGCGATGAACGCCGCCGACAAGCGGCGCGCCCGGCTGGCGATCCAGATGATTTTCCAGGATCCGTATGCCTCGCTCAATCCGCGCATGCGGGTGGTGGACATCATCGGCGAGGCGCCGGTGGCGCATGGCCTGGTGGAACGCCAGCTGCAGCGCGAGCACGTGGGCGCCCTGATGCGCCAGGTCGGGCTGGATGCAACCCTGATGCAGCGCTTCCCGCACCAGTTCTCGGGCGGGCAGCGGGCCCGCATCGGCATTGCGCGGGCGCTGGCGGTGCAGCCGGACATGCTGATCTGCGACGAGGCGGTGGCGGCGCTGGACGTGTCGATCCAGGCCCAGGTGCTGAACCTGTTCATGCGGCTGCGCCAGGAACTGCGGCTGACATCGATCTTCATCAGCCACGACCTGACCGTGGTGCGCCACGTGGCCGACCGGGTTGCCATCATGCTGCGCGGGCGCATCGTCGAACTCGGGCCGACCGAGGCGGTGTACGGCGATCCGCGCCATCCCTACACCCAGGCGCTGCTGGCGGCGGCGCCCAAGATGGAAGTGGGCAAGATCACCTACGTGCCGGCGCTGGAGCCGGCGCGGTTTGACCAGGCCGACACTGTGTTGCGGGAAGTGGAACCGGGGCACTACTGCGCCGGTCTGCCCTGAATGGCGCCGGGCGGTCCGGCTTCCCCGGCGCTGCAATGGCCCGGCGGCGCGCTGCGCCGCCGATAAAACGCTTGCCCGCCGCCGCAACAGAGTAGACTACGCCCCTTGTTTTTTCACCGCGTCAAAGAAATCCGTGAGTTCCGCCATGTCCGACACCTCCTTCCCGCTGTTTGCCGATCTGAACCTGGGCGAACCCCTGCTGCGCGTACTCAACGAACTCGGCTATGAATCGCCGTCGCCGATCCAGGCCGCCACCATTCCGCTCTTGATGTCCAACCGCGACGTGCTGGGCCAGGCCCAGACCGGCACCGGCAAGACCGCCGCCTTCGCCCTGCCCATCCTCGGCCGCCTCGACGTGCGCCAGAGCGCGCCGCAGGCGCTGGTGCTGGCGCCGACGCGGGAACTGGCGATCCAGGTCGCCGAGGCCTTCCAGCGCTATGCGACCCATATTCCGGGCTTTCATGTGATGCCGATCTACGGCGGCCAGGCCTACGGCCCGCAGCTGTCGGCGCTGCGCCGCGGCGTGCATGTGGTGGTGGGAACGCCGGGCCGGGTCATCGATCACCTGGAAAAGGGTTCGCTGGACCTGTCGCAGCTGAAGACCCTGGTGCTGGACGAGGCCGACGAAATGCTGCGCATGGGCTTCATCGACGATGTCGAGACCATCCTGCAGAAAACGCCGCAGGCGCGCCAGACCGCGCTGTTCTCGGCCACCATGCCGTCGGCCATCCGGCGCATCGCCCAGACCTATCTGCGCGAGCCGGCCGAAGTCACCATCGCCGCCAAGACCGGCACCGCGGAAAACATCCGCCAGCGCTACTGGCTGGTCAGCGGCATGCAGAAGCTCGACGCGCTGACCCGCATCCTGGAAGCCGAGACCTTCGACGGCATGATCATCTTCGCCCGCACCAAGCTGGGCACCGAGGAACTGGCCGGCAAGCTGTCCGCCCGCGGCTTCTCGGCCGCCGCCATCAACGGCGACATCAACCAGCAGCAGCGCGAGCGCACCATCCAGATGCTGAAAGACGGCAAGATCGACATCCTGGTCGCCACCGACGTTGCCGCCCGCGGCCTGGACGTGGAGCGCATCAGCCATGTGGTCAACTATGACGTGCCGCACGACCCGGAAAGCTATACCCACCGCATCGGCCGCACCGGCCGCGCCGGGCGCAGCGGTGAAGCGATCCTGTTCATCACGCCGCGCGAGAAGGGCCTGCTGCGGGTGATCGAGCGCGCCACGCGCCAGCCGGTGTCGCCGCTGACGCTGCCGACGGTGGAAGCGGTCAACGATGTGCGCATCGCCCGCTTCAAGGACCAGATCGCCGAGGCGCTGGCCAGCGACGGCCTGGACATCTACCGCGACCTGATCGAGCAGTACGAGAGCGAGAAGAATGTGCCGGCGATCGAGATCGCGGCCGCACTGGCCAAGATGGCGCGCGGCGATGTGCCGCTGCTGCTGGAAAAGCCGCGGCGCGAGCCGGTGGCGGAGCGGCCCGAGCGCGCCGAGCGTTTCGAACGCGCCGAACGTCCCGAGCGGTTCGGCCGCGACGAGCGCGAGGCGCCGCCGCGCAGGGAGCGCAGCGAACGCGGCGAGCGGCCGGCCGAGGCCGGCATGGCGCGTTTCCGGATCGAGGTCGGGCATATGCACGGCGTCAAGCCCGGCAACATCGTCGGCGCGATCGCCAACGAGGCCGGCATGGATGCGAAGAACATCGGCCGCATCGATATCGAGGACGACCACAGCCTGCTCGACCTGCCCGACGCCCTGCCGGACGACGTGATCAACAAGCTGAAGGGCGTGCGCATTTCCGGCCGCCAGTTGCACATCAGCCGCGTCGGCGAGCAGGTGGAAAAGACCTTCGCCCCGGCGCCCGCGCCGCGCCCGGCCGGCCGCGAGGCTGCGCCGGCGCCGCGCGCCGAGCGTGCACCGGTTGATCGTGTCCCAGCCGAGCGTGCCCCGCGTGAACCGGCGGAAGAACGCGCACCGCGCGAGCGGCCAGCGCGCGATGCAGGCGCCGAGCGGATGACCGAGCGCGCGCCGAAAAAGGAACGCAAGGGCGACATCGGCATGGAGCGCTACCGCATCGAAGTCGGCAGCAGCCATGGCGTCAAGCCCGCCAACATCGTCGGCGCCATCGCCAATGAAGCCGGGCTGGAGGCGAAGTACATCGGCCACATCGACATCTTCGACGACCACAGCGTGGTGGACCTGCCCGAAGGCATGCCCAAGGAACTGCTGCATCATCTCAAGACCGTCTGGGTGGCTGGCCAGCAACTGCGCATCTCCCATGCCGACGGTCCGCCGGCAGCGCCCAAGGCGCCCGGCAAGCGTCCGCCGCTGACCGTGCCCAAGCGCGGCGCGGAACGCCGCGTGGACGAGAAGAAGACCCACCGCAAGGGCGGCAAGCCGAAGTAATTCTTACCGCCCGGCGCGTCCGCGCCGGGCAACCTGCCTCATGCCCATCCCGGTCCACATGATGGATCCGGGAATTCGTCTTACCCCAGCGCGCCGTTCTCGGCCAGTTCCCTGACCATGCGGATGGTATCGATGTCGGCCTCTTCATAGGCCGAGCGGCGGAATTCGTTGTAGAACGCCTCCGCCTGGTTTTCCTCGCCCTGATGGTCGTCATAGATGAAGCGCACGTAGAGCGCGCCCGGCTGCGGCTCCTCGATGGTCATCGTCAGGTCCGACATCGGGATGTCCTTCTGTTGCGGCACGTGGTAATGCACCTGCATCTGCGGCAGGTAGCTGACGCGGTCGCGGATCACGGTGTCGCCGTAGCGCAGTTCGCGCTCTACCTGCGCGGCGGATTTTTCCAGGATGTCGCAGGCATCGAGATGCGGCACGAACATTTTCGGCTGCTCGGCCCGCAACACCAGCCCACGCCAGAGTTGCGCCCGCGACAGCGGTTCAATCAGCGGATTGAGCGGATCGTTGATTTCGACGAGATGGGAAAATTTCATGGCGGATACGCCGCGTGGGGTGGCGGCGCAAGGGAAAAATGGGGAAGGGGCGACTTTATCATGAGTGAGGTAGAGGCTGTGGAGGGGCAGGGCGGTAGCAGTTGCCGTTGCATTTCAATTCCCCGTCGACGGCACGGCAATCTTGCGCAGCGTGGCGTGATCGTCTCGGTCGTTTTTGCCTTATTTTTTGGCGAAGCAAAAAGGAGATCGCCTGCCGGGGCGAACACCGCCGTGGAGACAAGCTGGAACGCCGTCCTCGCGGCCGGGTAATTTTTCCACCCTATCCCTGGTCTATGCACACCTTGAAGACCCGCTCTTGCGCGACAGCAGCGCCTGGCAAGCCTCCACATCCTGCACCAAGGGCATGCTACCCATTCAGCCAGTTTTCGATCTTCAACCCGGGGTAGATTTCAAAGTCACGCTCGTTATTCGTAACCAGCGTTACCTTCAGGGACACCGCATGCGCGGCAATCAGCTTGTCAAGCTGGTCCCTCTTGCGCTCCCGCGTGGCTTCCCTGATAGGGCCATACGCTTTCGCTGCGTCGACACCAAACGGAGCGACCGGAATATCTTCGATCAGTCCTGCCAGGTTGCGCCTCTCCCGCGCGCTGTTGACAGAGACACTAACGCCGTATTCGAGCTCCGCATAGGTAATGGCCGACATGACCACGTCGCCGACATAGCATTCGGCAAATCGTTTAGCCACCGACTCAGGCTGATTTTTCATCAGGTAGATGCACATGTTGGTGTCAAGCATGAACAACGCCATTACAATGCCTCGCGTTCTGCCTGCTCCTGCTCACTCCGGCCCTCCGCCATGAAGTCGGGGGCAAACCTGGCGAATTTTTTCAGCACGCCGCCGAGAGGGCGGCGTGCGGGGCGAATGCGAAGCTCATCGCCGACACGTTCAATTTCCAACTCAATATCCGTGCGATCGTACGCAAGTTCGGCAGGGATGCGCACCGCTTGGGAATTGCCATTCCGAAATGCCTTTGTCGTTTGCATCATGTCACTCCCCCGTGTAAGTACGTGGATGCAATATAAGCATGAACGCGCACGATGTAAATACATGTGTGTACAATGCCGGCCTGCCCCCGCAGCCACGCCACCCAACACCCATCCCCCCGCTCCGCTACAATACCCCGCTTCCTTCGCATAACCATTCCCCGCATGACCACCACCCCCCAGTTCGGCCTGAATGCCCCGCAGCGCGAGGCCGTGAAGTACATGGATGGCCCCTGCCTGGTGCTGGCCGGCGCCGGCTCCGGCAAGACCCGGGTCATTACCCAGAAGATCGCGCACCTGATCGAGGAGTGCGGCTACGATCCGCGCCACATCGCCGCGCTGACCTTCACCAACAAGGCCGCGCTGGAGATGCAGGAGCGCATCGCCAAGCTGCTCAAGGACCCGCGCGGCGCCAAGCAGCTGACCGTGTCGACCTTCCACTCGCTGGGCGTGCAGATCCTGCGCCGCGAGGCGCGCGAGCTGGGGCTGAAGGACCGCTTTTCCATCATGGACAGCGATGACTGCTTCTCGCTGGTGCAGGACATGGCCATGACCACCGACAAGCAGGTGATACGGCGCATCCAGAACACCATCTCGCTGTGGAAGAACGGCCTGGTCGATCCGGAGAACGCCATCAAGCAGGCCGTGACGGAAGACGAGGCCCAGGCCGCGCGCATCTACCGCGACTATGTGGCCACGCTCGCTTCCTACCAGGCGGTGGACTTCGACGACCTGATCCGCCTGCCGGTGCAGCTGTTCCAGTCCAACGAGACCGTGCGCGACAAGTGGCAGCGCAAGCTGCGCTACCTGCTGGTGGATGAATACCAGGACACCAACACCTGCCAGTACGAACTGGTCAAGCTGCTAGTCACCGGCGTGGGCAAGAAGCCGATGTTTACCGCGGTGGGCGACGACGACCAGGCGATCTATGCCTGGCGCGGCGCCACCATCGAAAACCTGCGCACGCTGCAGGTCGATTTCCCTGATCTGAAGGTGATCAAGCTGGAACAGAACTACCGCTCCAGCACCCGCATCCTGCAGGCGGCCAACTCGGTCATTGCCAACAATCCCAAGCTGTTCGAGAAGGCGCTCTGGTCCGAGCATGGCCTGGGCGATCCGGTCAAGGTGCTGGCCATGCAGGACGACGAGCACGAGGCCGACCAGGTCGCTATCATGCTGTCGGCCCACCGCTTCGAGCGGCGCGGCAAGTTCTCCGATTACGCCATCCTGTACCGCGGCAACCACCAGGCCCGCATCTTTGAACAGGCGCTGCGGCGCGAGCGCATTCCCTATGTGATGTCGGGCGGCCAGAGCTTCTTCGACCGCGCCGAGATCAAGGACATCATGAGCTACCTGCGCCTGGTGGCCAATGCCGACGATGATCCGGCCTTCATCCGCGCCGTCACCACGCCCAAGCGCGGCGTCGGCAAGGCCACGCTGGAAGTGCTGGGCAGCTTCGCCGGCCAGTGGCAGTGCTCGCTGTTCGAGGCGGTGTTCAAGGGCGGCATCGAGGCCAAGCTGACCGAGCGGCAGCTAAGCCCGCTGCGCGAGTTCTGCACCTTCATCAACCAGCTGGAAGCCCGCGCCCACCGGCCTGGAGAGACCGCCGGCGAAGTGCTGGACGACATGATGAAGGCCATCAATTACGAAGCCTATCTGTACGACGCGTTTGATGATCGCGGGGCCCAGGGCAAGTGGCAGAACGTGATCGACTTCACCAGCTGGTTGAAGGAAAAGGGCAGCGGCGGACGCGACGGCGCCGGTGAGGAAAAGAGCCTGCTCGACCTGACCCAGATGGTGGCGCTGATGACCATGCTGGAAGGCAAGGACGAGGAGCCGGACGCGGTGCGCCTGTCCACGCTGCATGCGTCCAAGGGACTGGAATTCCCGCACGTGTTCCTGGTCGGCGTGGAGGAGGGCATCCTGCCGCACAAGGGCGACCCGGACGCGCCGATGGACACGCTGGGCGCGCGCATCGAGGAAGAGCGGCGGCTGATGTATGTCGGCATCACCCGCGCCCAGCGCACACTGCACATCACCTGGTGCAAGAAGCGCAAGCGGGCGCGCGAAAGCATCAATTGCGACATGTCGCGCTTCATCAAGGAGATGAAGGTGGACGAAGGCGACGCGGTGCCGAAGGAAGAGGAAGTGATCACGCCGCAGAACCGGCTTGCCAACCTGAAGGCGCTGCTGCAAAAGCCGAGACCGACGTGAAGCCGCAGAAGAAGTCGCTGCGCAATCCGCATAATTTGCCGGTGAAAACCTGCGAGGCCTGCGGCCGGCCCTATACCTGGCGCCGCAAGTGGGCATTGAACTGGGACGAGGTGCGCTACTGTTCCGACGCCTGCCGCGCCGCGCCGAAGAAACCGAAAGGACAACATGATGGATGAAGAACGCTTGGTCGATATCGAGATCAAACTGGCGCGGCAGGAAGACTTGCTGGACGTGCTCAACAGCACGGTCTACCGGCAGCAGCGCCGCATCGACGAACTGGAAGCGCTGTGCGCCGCGCTGGCCAAGCGCGTGGCCGAGGCGCAGCGGGCCGACAACGGCGGCCAGCAGGCCGCGCATGAGATTCCGCCCCATTACTGAACGATCCGGGAGACGCAATGAACCATGAAAAGGACGACGAGCTGCGCCGCCGGCTCAATAGCGAAACCTCGAAGCTGCGCTGGACCGAGCTGCAGCGCCACTACGCCGGCGGCAACGTCATCGCGGTGGACAACAGCCTGGACCTGATCGAAGTCGCGGTCGGCATCGCGCAGGACGACACCGAATCGGTGAAGAAGTGGATGGCCGACGGCCGCCTGGCCAAGCTGGGCGACATCCAGGCCGCGGCATGGCTACAAGCCGATGTGGAACTGTGGGCGGTGGTGGTCAAGCCCTGGGTGCTGGTGCAGCGGGTGGAGCAGGTCAGCGGACTGCATTAACACCGGCAGATGCTATCATCGCCATCATTGCATGCATTGATGGCAAGGGAGGCAGCATGGCGAGTCTGACAATCAGGAACCTGGATGAGGATCTTAAGGCCCGGCTGCGTATTGAAGCCGCGCAACATGGCCATTCCATGGAAGAAGAAGTGCGCTCCATTCTACGCCGGGCCTTGATCCGGCAGCCGGAAAAAGGATTGGGAAGCCGCATCGCACAGCGATTTGCCAGCGTGGGCGGTGTTGAACTGGAACTGCCGGAACGTCAGGAAGCGGCCCGTCCGGCGGATATCTGACATGATTTTTCTGGATACGAACGTCCTTTCCGAAGTAATGCGTCCGGTTCCAAATGCCAATGTGATCGCATGGATGAACAGGCAGGATCCCGGTGACTTGCTGCTTACCGCCGTCACGGTTGCCGAGATCCTGTATGGCATCCGCCGTCTCCCGGACGGCAGCCGTCAGACCACGCTGCTAAAGCTTGCCAACGCCTTGTTCGAAGAAGAATTTGCACAACGCATACTGTCTTTCGATGCGGCTGTTGCAATGCATTACGCCGACCTGGTCTGCCAGCGCCAGCAACAGGGTCGTCCTATCGGCATGGCTGACGCACAGATTGCGGCAATCTGCCGCAGCGTGGACGGCGCCAGCCTCGCCACCAGAAATGTCAAGGATTTCAGCGGCATCGGGCTGGCGCTGATCAATCCCTGGGACGCCATCTGACAGCCAAGCATGTCCGCCTCATCCCGCCGCATCGCCCACCTCGACATGGATGCCTTCTATGCATCGGTGGAGCTGCTGCGCTATCCGGAACTGCGCGGCCAGGCTGTGGTGATAGGCGGCGGTTCCGACCACCAGCCGCAAACCCTGCCGGACGGCAGCCGGCGCTTCACCACGCTGCGCAACTATGTCGGCCGCGGCGTGGTCACCACCTCCACCTACGAGGCCCGCGCGCTGGGCGTATTTTCCGCGATGGGCATGATGAAGGCGGCCAGGCTGGCGCCGGACGCGGTGCTGCTGCCGACCGACTTCAAGGCCTATCGCCATTATTCGCAGCTGTTCAAGGCGGCGGTGCTGGAGATCGCGCCCGAGATGGAAGACCGCGGCATCGATGAAATCTACCTCGACCTGAGCGGCCACGACGAGCCGACCGACACGCTGGCCAAACGCCTGAAGCAGGCAGTGCGCGACGCCACCGGGCTATCCTGCTCGATCGGCGTGGCGCCCAACAAGCTGCTGGCCAAGATCTGTTCCGACCTCGACAAGCCCGACGGCATCACCATCCTGACGCCGGCCGACATCGAAACCCGGATCTGGCCGCTGCATGTGAAGAAGGTCAACGGCATCGGCCCGAGGGCGGTGGAAAAGCTGGCCGGGCTGCATATCCACACCATTGCCGAACTGGCGCAGGCCGACGCCGGCCTGCTGCAGACCCATTTCGGCCGCAGCACCGCGGCCTGGCTGCGCAGCGTGGCGCGGGGCGAGGACGACCGTCCGGTGGTGACCCGCTCCGAGCCCAAGTCGCTGAGCCGCGAAACCACCTTCGAGCGCGACCTGCATGCGCGGCATGACCGCGAGACGCTGTCGGCGATCTTCACCGGCCTGTGCGTGCGGGTGTCCGAGGACCTGCGGCGCAAGGGCTACCTCGGGCGCACCATCGGCCTGAAGCTGCGCTACGACGACTTCCAGACCGTGACGCGCGACGTGACCCTGCCGGCGCCGACCGACGACCCCGCCGTGATACGGCGCGCCGCCGGCGAATGCCTGCGCCGGGTGCCGCTGGAAAAGCGGCTGCGGCTCCTGGGCGTGCGGGTCGGCACGCTGTCGCCGCGCGGCCAGGCGGGCGGCGACGCCGGACCGAGCCAGGGCGAACTGCTGCTGGCCTGAGCCGGCGCGTTTTTCCGCGCGCTGTGGATAATCAGCCCGCCGTCAGCCGCCCGAAGAAGGGATAGCTCGGATCGTTGTAGCCGGGCGTGGACGCATGGCCCGGCCGCACCAGGGTGTCGACCATCGCTTCCTCGGCCGCGTCCAGCGTCACGTCCAGCGCGGCGTAGTAATCCTCCATCTGCTCTAGGGTGCGCGGTCCGGCGATCACGGACGTGATGTGGCGGTTGGCCAGCACCCAGGCGGTGGCGAAATGCCCGAGCTTAATGCAGCGCCGGTCGCAATGCTCCTTCAGATGCTGGGCAATCGCCAGCGACTCTTCGCGGAACTCGGTTTCCATCATGCGCTTGTCGGCGCGGCCGGCCCGGCTGCCTTCTGGCGGCTGCTGGCCCGGCCGGTATTTGCCGCTCAGTACGCCGCGCGCGATCGGGCTGTAGGGCACCACGCCCAGGCCGTAATGGCCGCAGGCCGGCAGGATCTCGACTTCCGGCATCCGGTTCAGCAGGTTGTAGTAGGGCTGGCAGACCGCCGGCGGCGCCACATTGGCGCGCTCGCAGGCGCGCACCGTCTCGGCGATGCGCCAGCCGCGGAAGTTCGACAGGCCGAAGTAGCGGATCTTCCCCTCGCGCATCAGGTCGCCCATGGCGCGCACCGCCTCGTCCAGGTTTTCCTCGTGGAAGTCGCGGTGCAGGTAGAGGATGTCGATGTAGTCGGTGCCGAGCCGGCGCAGGCTGTTCTCGGTCTCCTTCATGATCCACTTGCGCGAATAGTTTGACTGGTTGGGCTGGGTGCCCATCGTGTTGCCCAGCTTGGTGGCCAGCACCCAGTCGTCGCGCTGGCCGGCCAGCAGCCGCCCCACCATCAGTTCCGACGCGCCCCTGGTGTAGACGTCGGCGGTGTCGATGAAGTTGACGCCATGTTCCCGCGCCGAGGCGACGATGCGGCCGGCCTCGGCCTCGTCGGTCTGATCGCCGAACATCATGGTGCCCAGGCACAGGGCCGAGACTTGCAGATTGCTGTTGCCGAGACGTCGATATCGCATGGTGTTCTCCTGGTATTTTCTGATTGGATTGCGGCTCAAAAGCGCGGATTGACCATAGCACAACACTCCCGGCCCCTGTGTCGCCGCGACGCATTGCAAGGCTGGCAAGCTTGCCGGAAATCCCCGATCTGCCGTGTAGAATGGCCGCTTTTTGCGACGATTGCCATGTGGTTCAAAAACCTCCAGATCTACCGTCTGCCCGCGCCGTGGGCAATGACTCCCGAAC
>Ga0308161_1003563_pt1 | contig 15055 bp, 18 predicted proteins | sample PhyFR2_FD_201034 | JGI IMG/M metagenome (GOLD analysis project Ga0308161, IMG submission 201034) | Phyllosphere microbial communities from UC Gill Tract Community Farm, Albany, California, United States - DLSLF.R2 | ecosystem: Host-associated > Plants > Phyllosphere > Unclassified | place: USA...
TTCCCGGCTGGGATGATGGCTGGGTGGGTACTCCGGGTGAAACTGTCGCTGTCTTCAAGACCATCGTGCTGTTCGTGCTGGCCGCTGCCGCTGAAATCGGGGGCGCCTGGCTGGTGTGGCAGGCCGTGCGCGAGGGCAGGGACTGGTGGTGGGCGGGGCTCGGCGTGATCGCGCTGGGCGTCTATGGCTTCGTGGCCACACTCCAGCCGGACGCCCCTTTTGGGCGGATCCTGGCGGCCTACGGCGGAGTGTTCGTTGCCGGCTCCCTGTTGTGGGGCATGGCATTTGACGGCTTCCGCCCGGACCGGTGGGACGTCGCCGGATCCCTGGTCTGCCTGCTGGGCGTAGCCGTGATCATGTTTGCACCCCGCAGCGGCGGATAAAGCAGCGGGAGCGTGGCTAAAATCTAGCCACGACGAAAGGCGGGTCCTGTGGAGCGAATGGACTACTGCGTTATTGGTGGCGGCATCGTAGGCCTTGCAACTGCCTACCAGTTGCTGCAGAGGCAACCGGGAGCCTCCCTGGTCCTGCTCGAGGCCGCGGGTTCCCTGGCTTCGCACCAGACCGGGCACAACAGCGGCGTCATCCATTCCGGCATCTACTACGCCCCGGACAGCCTCAAGGCCCGGTTCAGCAAGGCCGGAGCGCAACAAACCAAGGAGTTCTGCCGGGAGCACGGGATCAGGTTCGCCGAGCCGGGCAAGCTGCTCGTGGCCACCTCGGCCGTGGAGCTGGACCGGCTGGGCCGGCTGGAGGAACGCGCGGCCGTCCATGGGCTGGACTGCGAGCGCCTCGACCAGGCGGAACTCAATAGGCGCGAGCCCAACGTTTCGGGACTGGGCGCGCTGTTCATTCCGAGCACCGGCATCGTGGACTACGGGGAAGTGGCGCGGAAGCTGGCCGACCTCATCTCCGCTGCCGGCGGGCGGGTCATCACCGGAGCCACCGTGGGCTCGATCGTGGAGCATTCGGACCGCGTGGAGGTTGCCACGGGCCAGGCCGCCTACTCGTGCCGCCGCCTGGTGGCGTGTGCGGGCCTGCAGTCGGACCGCGTGGCGGAAATGGCCGGCATGAAGATTGATGTCCAGATCATTCCTTTCCGCGGGGAGTACTTCGAGCTCCCGGAATCCAAGTGGGACTATGTGACCCACCTGATCTACCCCGTACCGGATCCGGACCTGCCCTTCCTGGGGGTGCACCTCACTCCCACCATCAACGGCAGCATCACTGTGGGACCCAATGCGGTCCTGGGCCTGTCCCGGGAGGGCTACCCCAAATTCTCCGTGGACCTCAAGGACGTGGGCCGCTATCTGCGCTTTCCCGGGCTGTGGCACGTGGCAAGGTCCAACGCCGCCACCGCAGTGCGCGAAGTCCGGAACTCGCTGTTCAAGGGCAGCTACCTCCAGGAATGCCGCAAATACGCCCCCGGCCTGTCCAAGGCGGACCTGCTGCCGTACGAGGCAGGCATCCGGGCACAGGCGGTGCGCCGGGACGGAACGCTCCTGCACGATTTCCTGCTGGCGGAGACGGACAGGATGATCCACGTCCTGAACGCCCCCTCCCCGGCCGCAACCGCCGCCCTGCCCATCGGGGAACACCTGGCCGGCAAAGCCGTGCTGCACCCCGCGTCCTGACCGGCAGGGCGGCACCGGCCACGGCTAAACTGGCCCGGTGATCAACAGTGAGCAGCCGCCCCGGCCAACGGTCCCGCCGTCGCGCGGGAGGATGGCGGAACGGCTGCTGCCCGGCGGCGAGGAACCGGACCCGCGCTTCACGCTGGCGAACGAACGCACCTTCCTGGCCTGGATCCGGACGTCGCTTGCGCTGCTGGCGGGTGGCATTGCCATCGAGGCGTTCACTTCGGGCCTTTTCATTGAGCCTGTCCGGAAAGGCCTGGCCGTCCTGCTGCTTCTGCTGGGCATGATGCTCAGTGGCGGCGCCGCCATGCGGTGGCTCCGGGTGGAGCGCAGCATGCGGAACAAGGCGCCGTTGCCGCTGCCGCTCTTTGTGCCCCTGCTGGCCGGGGCAGGCGCGCTGGCTGCCGCCGTCGTACTGGTCTTCATTCTCTGGCGCTGATTCCGTGGCATCCAGCGGCCCCACCCCCCACGGCGATCCCGGCCTCCAGCCGGAGCGGACGGCCCTCGCCTGGGGCCGGACCATGCTGGCGCTGGTGACGGCCAGCGCCTTCTTCCTGCGCTGGCTTCCCACCTATGGGCCGCCCATCCTGATGCTGCCGGTGATTTCCGGCGGCGCCGCCCTGGCCATTTACCTCACGCAGCGCCGCCGCTACCAGGCGAGGTCGCACGGGCTGGCCGGCGAAAGCATCGAGGCTGACCTGCCCGCTGTGCTCTGGACCGCCTTTGCCGGGCTCGCCCTGGGGTGCCTGGGCATTGTGGTGGTGCTGGTCAGCTAGAACGGTCCCGGCCAGCTGGACCCGTACCGGCCCGCTAGAACATGGGCAGGACGAAGCCGGCCAGCAGGGCCACGGCGCCGATCGCCGTCAGGCACCGGCCCAGGACCGAGGCCGTCCTCCCGGCTTCCTCCGGCCTGGTGGTCTGCCACTGCGTTGGACGCTTGGGGTGGTAATAGATGGGCAGGGTGTCTCCCGCGGCCATGTCCTTGATGTCGTACGGGGACATCGGGGCGTTGTGCACCTGGTGTTTCCGGTCAAACCAGCGGAAGCCAACACCGGTGGAATCGGAGTACACCACGGCCTCGGCCATGTCCCACGGGTGCACGAAGCGGCGGAGGAATCCGGTGTAGAAGAGCAGTCCCAGCCCGGCGGGCAGGCACAACCAGGTGAGCACTTCCAGGATGGGACCTGCCATATCGAGCGCAGTGGGCATGAAGTTGATGGTACAGCTCAGGGGCTGGCTCCTTCAGCACCTGATACGTACGCTGAAGGAGACCGGACCGGAGTAAGGGGAAGCCATGAATGATCAGGACATTTTGACGCACATCCAGGCCCTCGTGGAGGAGGAGCACTCACTGCGTGAGGGCTCGGGGGGCGGGCAGGCCCCGGACCAGGCACGGCTCAAGTATGTGGAAGAAAGCCTGGACCAGTGCTGGGACCTGCTGCGCCAACGGCGGGCCAAGAAGGATTCGGGCGAGAACCCGAACGACGCCGAAGCCCGCCCCATCAGCGAGGTTGAAGGTTACAGGCAGTAGCCGTCGCCGGACCGCCTTGGGTGCCCGGGTCAACCTACCCGGGCACCCCTTTTCCGTTACCCACAGATTGAGTTTCTTCCATGCGTATCGCCGTAGCCCAGATCATCAGCAGTGCCGACACAGCAGCCAACCTTGAGCTGGTGTGGGAGTACGCTGCCCAGGCCAGCAACGCCGGCGCCCAGCTGGTGGTTTTCCCCGAAGCGACGATGCGCGCCTTCGGCCACTCCCTGAAGGACATTGCCGAGCCCGTTGACGGCGCGTGGGCCAGCGAAGTCCGCAGGATGGCGAAGGAGCTGGACCTTACGATCGTGGCCGGCATGTTCACTCCGGGAAAGGACGGCCGGGTCCGTAACACACTGATGGTCACCGGGCCCGGGGTGGAGGCGTCCTATGACAAAGTCCACCTCTTTGACGCCTTTGGCTTTACGGAGTCCAAGACAGTGGACGCCGGGGAAGCGCCGGTGACGTTCGAGCTGGACGGGACGGTGTTCGGCCTGGCGACCTGCTACGACGTCCGTTTCCCGGGCCTGTTCACCGCCAACGCCAACGCGGGTGCCCAGGTGAACATCGTGTGTGCCTCCTGGGGTGCCGGTGAGGGCAAGGCGGAGCAGTGGGACCTGCTGGTGCGCGCCCGGGCGCTGGACAGCACCACTTTTGTGGTCGCCTGCGGCCAGGGCGACCCCGAAACAGTGGGCGCCGGCCCGGCGGGCACAGCACCCACCGGCATCGGGCACAGCGCCGTGATCACCCCCCTGGGCAAAACGGTGGTGGCGCTGGGCGGCAAGCCGGAACTCGCCGTCGTCGACATTGATCCCTCAACGGTGGACGACGTCCGGACCAAGCTGCCCGTCCTGGCCAACGCCCGCACGTTCTGATCGCGTGAGGCGCCGTTCATAGCTTCGAAACAGACGGCAAAAGAGCGGACGACGCCGGGTCTCACCTGGGGCGCCCCGCGGGCGCCCGTGGTGGCAGGCATCGGGTGGGTCCGGGGCGTCCGGAGGCCGGCGCCGGAAGAGGCGCCGTTTACATGCCCGAAACATAGCCGATACGTGAACTTCACGCACGGGCTATTTGTGTAACGTGGCCGCAACTTTAAGCGGCATTGGCTGAAACACACACCGCCAAAAATGGATCCCGGGGGAAATGCCACGGGGCCAATCGGGCCCCTGCACCACGTTCACGTTGCGAAGGGACCCACCGGTGGAAATCACTGCCCAACACGTCTGGCTGATGATCTCGGCAGCCATGGTCCTGCTGATGACCCCGGGCCTTGGCCTCTTCTACGGCGGCATGACCCGCGCCAAGGCCGCCCTCAACATGATCATGATGAGCTTCATCTCGGCAGGGATTGTTGGCGTTGTCTGGGTTCTGTGGGGCTACTCGATGACCACCGGCGACGGCGTGCTGGGCCTCTTCGGCAATCCCTTCACCAGCTTTGGCCTGCAGAACCTCATGGGTTCACCGGACCTCCTCAAGGCCGGGTACAGCGCAACATTCGCCATCATCACCGTTGCCCTGATCAGCGGCGCCATCGCCGACCGCGCCAAGTTCGGGGCCTGGGCCCTGTTCGTGCCGGTGTGGATCACGGTGATCTACTGCCCGCTCGCGTACATGATCTGGGGCGGCGGGCTGATGAGCGCAGGGGGTGCCGTCACGGAAATCTTCGGCCAGGTCATCGATTTCGCCGGCGGTGCCGTGGTGGAAATCAGTTCGGGAACGGCTGCCCTGGTGCTGGCCGTGATCGTTGGCCAGCGCCACGGGTTCGCGAAGGACCCCAACCACCGCCCCCACAACCTGCCTTTCATCATGCTCGGCGCCGCGATCCTGTGGTTCGGCTGGTTTGGCTTCAATGGGGGGGCCGCCACCAGCGTCGAACAGGCCGGCCTCATTTGGATCAACACCCTGGTGGCACCCGCGGCCGCCATGCTCAGCTGGCTGGTCACGGAGAAGGTCCGCCACGGACACCCCACATCCCTGGGCGCCGCCTCCGGCGTGGTTGCCGGCCTGGTGGCCATCACCCCTTCCTGCGCCAACATCAGCCCCGTGGCCGCTATCGGCCTGGGCCTGGTGGCCGGCGCGGCCTGCTGCGTATTCGTGGACCTCAAATACCGCTTTGGCCTCGACGACTCCCTGGACGTGGTGGGTGTCCACCTGGGCGCCGGCCTCATCGGCACCCTGTCCCTGGGCTTGATCGCCCTTCCCGTGAACGGCCAGGGCGGCGGCCTCTTCTACGGCGGCGGAGTCCAGCAGCTCATTGCCCAGACAGCCGCCGTCATCATCACCCTCCTGTTGTCCGGTGTTGGAACCGCGGTCATTGCCCGGATCATCAACAAGACGGTGGGCTTCCGGGTCAGCCACGAGGCCGAGACCGCCGGCGTGGACCTGTCCGAGCACGCAGAGACTGCCTACGCATTCGGTGAGATCGGAGCAGGATTCAATCCCCTGCGCCACGCCGCGGCCCACATCCCGACCGCAGCTGCCCCGGCTGAACGGCACGCCAAGGAAGACTCCTTCGCGTAGGTCTGCGTTCTAGTCCGCAAGGATCTTGTAGAGCGCGCGGCGCAATTCGTCCATCTTTTCGACGGCGGCAGCCCGCTGTTCCCCGGTCACTCCGGCGCGGAACTGGTGGATGGCACCCATGAGCTTGGCGATGCTCTGATGGAAGTCCCGGTCCGCGCTGTCCGGTTCAGCGTTCCACGCGTTCTCCATTTCCTCCGCGTGTTCCGCCACGTAGGCGCGGCCTGCATCGGTGAGGGCAAACTCAGTCCCGCGGCCTTCGCTGAGCGCCTCAATCAGGCCCTCGTCCACCAGCTGCTGGAGCGTGGGATAGATGGATCCCGGGCTGGGCCGCCACACGCCACCGGTCTTGGCGGCAATGGTCTTGATCAGTCCGTAACCATTGGACGGCGCCTCCGCCAGGAGTGACAGGATGGCCGCGCGCACATCACCGCGGCTGGCCCGCCGTCCGCCGCGTCCAAAGCCGGGGCCGAACCCCGGACCAAAGCCTGGACCGCGGTGCCCATGGGGGCCGCGGTGGCCCCTCCCCCGCTCGAAGCGGCCCCTGCCGAACTCAGGGCCCGGTTGTTTGTCGTCGAATATGCCTTTCATGGTGGCATCGTCCTTTCATACTGTCGTGTTCGCTGTGGATTCAGCGATAGTTAACGATATGTCGGTAACTATCGCTGGTCAATGGTCTGGCGTGATCAAATCCTGACCTTTCCGGCTCTGGCTCGCTCCCCGGCGGGAGCGTATCCTGATCCCACCTTCGAGCGCGGGGGCTGAGGAATGGCAAGGAAGCGGAAGCGCAGGCCCGGTTTTGGGACAGTTCTGGGACGGATCCTGGGATTCCTCGCAGCGAGTGTCATGTGCGGCGTGCTGGCGGCCAGCCTGGTGGTGCCGGCCGTGGCCGCCGCGGGCATGGGGGTCAGTTCCTCGATCGGATTCTTCGACAGCCTGCCCGCTGAACTGACCGTGCAGCCGCCATCGCAGGCCACCAAAGTCCTCACTTCCGACGGGCAGCAAATCGCCACCTTTTACGCGGAAAACCGCGTGAAGGTGCCGCTGGACCAGATGTCGCCCTTCATCAAGGAAGGCATTGTCGCCATCGAGGACAGCAGGTTCTACGAGCACGCCGGTGTGGACCCGCAGGGGATACTGCGGGCGCTGGTGTCCAACCTGACCAAGGGCGGCGAGCAGGGCGCGTCCACCATCACGCAGCAGTACGTCACCAACGTCCTGAACGAAGCGCAGCTTTCACAGGACAGGCCGGACGCGGTGGTGCTGAACGGGCAGAAGAACCTGGGCGACAAACTGCGCGAAATGAAGCTGGCCGTCACACTGGAGAAGAAGTACACCAAGGACCAAATCCTTGAGGGGTACCTCAATATTGTGTTCTTCAGCAGCAACGCGTACGGGATTGAAGCGGCGGCACGCTACTTCTTCAGCACCACCGCGAAGGACCTTACCCTCCCCCAGGCCGCCTTGCTGGCCGGGGTGGTCAACAGCCCCACCCTCTACAACCCGGCCACCAATCCTGATAAGTCGATCGTGCGCAGGAACCAGGTCCTGTCCGAGATGCTGCGCCTGCGCAAGATCACGCGGGCCCAGTACGATGCCGCCGTAGCCACCCCGATCCAGCTGAAGATCACGCCGCAGCAGCAGGGCTGCGCCAACGCTGCCATGGCGCCGTACTTCTGCGACTACATCTCCCATCTGATCCTGAACAATCCCGCCTACGGGCCCACCGAGGCTGACCGCGAACGGAAGCTTTACCGCGGCGGCCTCACCATCACCACCACCCTGGACAGCAGGCTCCAGGCAGCCGCCCAGGCCCAGGTGGACGAAACGGCGGGCGCGAACCCGGACCGGTGGGCGGCCTCGCTACTGACCCTGCAACCGGGCAGCGGCAAGATCCTGGCCATGGCCCAGAACACGTTCTTCCTCCCGCAACCAGGCAAGTTCGACACCAACCTGAATTTCAACGTGGATGCCAAGGACGCCCAGGGCAACGACCTGAACGGCGCCGGCGGGTTCCAGCCCGGGTCCACCATGAAGCCCTTTACCTTTGCGGAGTGGCTGAACGAGGGAAAGTCGCTCACCGCCGAAGTGGACGCCTCACGGCGGGTCTATCCGCTGGGGTTCCCGTGGAAGGACAGCTGCGGGAAGGTGCTGGGAGCGTACAGCACGGCCCAGGCCAACCCTGCCCTCGGCGCTGCCGATGACCTGCAGAATGCGGAGGACGGCTTTTACCGCCCAATGCCCGTCAATTACGGCCTGTACAACTCGATCAACACGGCCACCTTCGCTTCGGCATCCCAGCTCGACTTTTGCGGCATCCAGAAGATGGTGGACGCCGTAGGGCTGCACAGCGGCCTGGACAGCACCCCGGTCAACATGCATCAGCTGGGCAACCTCCTCGGCGGCACCGGCGTGGCACCCCTCACCCTGGCAAATGCCTTTGCCACCTTCGCCACGGAGGGCCGCTATTGTGCTCCCATCGCCCTGGTTGATGTCACTGATCCCGCCGGGGCAAAACTGCCCGCCCAGGCCCCCGACTGCCACGACGCCGTCAAACCCGACGTGGCCCGCGGCGTCAACTCGGTACTGCAGGACGTGCTGAAGAAGGGTTCCGGCGTCTGGATCAACCCGAAGGTGCAGGACAAGGTTCCGACAGCCGCCAAGACCGGAACCTCGAACAACAACGGGTCCACCTGGGTTGTTGGCTACACTACCGGACTGGTCACGGCGTCCTTCTTCGGCGATGCCCTCGAAGGCCAAAAGCGGGCAGGGCAGAACGTCACCATCAACGGCACGTTCTACCCCCGCCTTGACGGGTACATGATTGCCGGGCCGCAGTGGGCCAATTACATGCTCAAGGTGGCACCCCTCTACCCGGCGGGTCCGTTCGCGCCGCCGCCCGCTTCGATGATTGGGCCCAATCCCAACTACAGGCCGTAGCCCGGCTGGCACTTCCATCCCGGCCAACGCCGCGTCGCAGCAGGTGTGCAGAAGGATTGGCCTGGCCCACCGGGGCCAGAGCGGCAAGTACTACAACGCCTTGTGCGAGCTGTTCGGGAGCACAAACCCTTCCGCCTAGCCCGTGCCCTTCCAGAGGCGCTTCCACCAGGACCGCTCCGGCTCCGGCTCAGCAGGCGCCTCCACCGCGCGCGCGGTCCGGCGGCTGCGCCAGCGCTCCACTTCGTCCTCCACGTCCCGGGTCCTGGTGACCACCGGCGGGCCGCCCTGGAGCTGGCGGCGGGCGTCGATCACGCGCCGGTTGAAATCCTGCAGGATTTCGCGGACCTGCTGCTCGGTATACTGGGCGTCCAGCCTGGCGTCGAGTCCGGCGTCCTCAGTGCGGAGCAGGATGGCCGCCGGGCCCAGGCCGCTGATGTTCTCCCGCTGGATCAGCCCCTTCACCCACCAGTCGGGATCGTACGATTCGCCCAGGCCCGGGATCGGCTTGCCCGCGTACTTCAGGTTGTCGAACTTGCCTTGCGCCATGGCGTCGCGGACCAGGTATTCCGCCCGGGCGGCATCGCTGACTTTTTTGCGCTTCTCCCGCTCCTGCGCGTCGAGGGCATCCAGCGCGGCTTCCTCCTCGGCGCTGATGCCGGCACCACGGTATGACCGGACTTCGGCCGCACGCTCCAGGCGCTTGCGGAAATCCCCTGCGCCGCCGCTCATTGCCACCACCGCCTCTCCTCGCTTGGCCCCCATCTTCCAGTATTCAACGGTGGGCTTGGGCGTTCAACGCCCAAGGTGGGCGGACGACGGCGGCGCGTCCCGCCGTCGTCCGCCCACCCGGCGCTGTGGCAAAGGGTGGCGGTTGGTGCGCTGTCAGGCGTTGGCGTGCTCGGCGAGGATGCCGTCCATCTGGCCGACCGCCTCCTTGAGTCCTTCCTCCATCCCCATCTGCATCATCTGCTCCAGCTGTTCCTCGGACTCGAAGGTGGACAGCATGGTCATCCGGGTCCGCTCCCCCAGCGGCTCCAGGGTCACCGTGGCGTGGCTGATGCCGAACTCCCCCGTGGGGTTGCCGTCGCTGTCCGCGAACCCGTCGTCGAACTGCAGCTCCCGCGGGGATTCGATGCTGGTGAACTCCCACCAGCCGTGCGCCTTGTCCCCGCCAGGTCCTGTCATGTAGTAGCTGGCCCGGCCGCCGGGAACAAAGTCATGTTTGTAGAAAGTGGCGGGATAGGTGGGCGGTCCCCACCAGCGCTCCAGCCGGCGCGGATCCTCGAAGAGCTGCCAGACCCGCTCCACGCCGGCGTCGAACTCGGCGACGAGGGTGAGGCTCAGGGCCTCGGGGTTCTTATCCGTACTGATGACTGTCATGGCAATGCCTTCCTAACCTTCAGCGAGAATATCGGCCATCCGGGAGGCCCGCTGCCGCCAGATCTGTTCATAGTCATCGAGCAGCCGCCGGGCGTTGTGCAGTCCTTCGTGGTTGCCCCGCACGATCTGCTCCCTTCCGCGCTTTTCCTTAGTGACCAGTGATGCGCGTTCCAGCACCGCCACATGTTTTTGGACGGCGGCGAAACTCATGGCGTACAGGGCTGCCAGGCCGGACACGGAGTACTCGCCCACGGTGACCCGGCGGACGATGTCCCGCCGGGTGGAGTCGGCGAATGCCTGGAAGAGGCGGTCCGTTTCGGTCTCGCCTAGCTTTTCTACAACCATTTGGTTGTACGTTAGTCCAGCAATGACGGCAGGTCAAGCGTTTTTCCTTCCTCCGGCAGCCCGGCAGCGCCGGCCGGTACCTTAGAGCCCATGAGCATTTTCCTTGCCGGGGCCGGCCCGGATCCGCTGGGTTTTCCGGACGTCTTTGACCGGTTCGTGGAGGATATCCGGCGGCATGCCGCGCCGGGCCGGCCTGCCCGGGTCGCCATTGCCGTGCATCACCACGGCGGAAGCCTGCAGGAGCTGGTGGAGGCCTGCGCAGGCCCGCTCCGGCCCAGGCTTGACTGTGAGGTGGTGGCGGTGCCGCTGGCAGAAGGCAGGACGGCGGATCCGGCTGGGTTCAGCAGTGTGGACGGCGTGGTGGTGGGCGGCGGATTGACGCCGGCGTACTGGAGTGGCCTCCTCCCGGCGGCCACGGCCATCTCCGGGCTGGTGGCAGGGGGCGCCCCCTATCTGGGGTTCTCCGCCGGAGCCATGGTGGCACCAGCCCGCGCGCTGATGGGTGGCTGCCGGATCAACGGGGCGGATGTGTGCGGGGAGGAGTGCTCGGAGGGCCTGGACGCAGTGGACGTTCGGGAGGGCCTGGGGCTGGTCCCGTTCGCGGTGGACGTCCACGCCGCCCAGGCCGGGACATTGAGCCGCGCGGTGGGCGCCGTGGCAGCAGGCCTGGTGGAATGGGCGGTTGCCATCGATGAGGGCACGGCAGTGGTGCTGGAATCAGTCGGAGCCAGGGACTACGAGGTCATTGGCAGCGGCAACTGCTGGGACATCCGCACGGCAGAAGGCGGGGCGGCGGTGTCCGTGCGGACCGCCCGTTGACCGGACGGGGACCGCTGGTGGACGGCAGGGAGCCTGGGGCGCCGGCCTAGGCCTCGAAGTGCGTCTGGATGCTGCTTCCGGACAGCTGTTCAATCAGTTCCTTGGCCACGTCCCGCAGCTTCCGGTTGCGGTTGCTGGAGACCTTGGTGAGGATCTCCATCGCTTCTTCCTGGGAACACCGGTTCTGCGCCATGATGACGCCGCAGGCCAGGTTGATGGCGGTCCTGCTCTCCAGGGCAGCTTCGAGGTCGTCTGCCCGGTTCTGCGCGGTGTGGATGCGGACCGAGAGGTGCAATGTGTTGTGGGCGGCGGCGGCGAATCCCGCCGCTTTGTCGTAGACGTCTGCCGTGAACACGCCCGGCTTGGTGGCGAAGAAGTTCAGGGCAGCACTGGCTTCGCTGCTGATTTCCAGTGGCACGCCCAGGGTGCTCTGTACGCCCCGGCCTGCCAGTTCCTGGTTGTACTTGGTCCACCGGGGGTCCCGCGCGACGTCGTCGATCAGCACAGGTGCCATCTCCCGCAACGCACGGATACACGGACCGTCCCCCAGCGCCTGCTCGATGAGGTCCAGTTCCAGGGCCCGGGCACTGCTGCCGGCCGCAGTGGTGGGCCGGCGCCGGAGCTTCAGGGTCACCGCGCACTCAATGTCGTCACCGGCAGCCGCGGATACTGCCGCTGCCGCCATTCCCGAGAGTCCGGACAGGAACTCCACGGCATTTTCAGCACCCACCAGGACCTCCTGGAGGTTCTGGACGGTCACATCGTCGGCAGGATTCAGCATGGGGTTCATCTTACGGTCGCCCGGCCCCCGCGCGGCAGCGGAGCGGGCATTTACGGGGGCTTAAGCTGAAGTCTCAGGGATCCGCTTGGACTTACGCACGACGAAAGGCTTCAGCAACTTATGGGGAAGGCACGCCAAACGGGCAGCCCGCTGCAGTCCGCCAGCGCCTCGACGCCTGCCGGGTCGCCGGCAGGCCCGAACTAGGAACCAGCCTGTGGGCTTCGATCCAAACGAGCCGGAACAACGGCGCCGGCTCCGGGCGGCCATGAAAGCCGCCGACATCTCCATTTCGGCGTTGTGGCTGAAGTACTTTGGCTTGTCCGGGGACGCGGGCGAATATGAAGTGGAGGCCTATCTGCAGGGGCTCCTCTCGTTGCCGGCAAGCCAGCGCGACCTCCTGGCACTGGCAGCGAACGAACTCATAGAGGACTTGCCGCGCCCCCGCGCCCCGTATTCCGATGACTTCTCCCGACAACCAGGTGGTTCCCCTGCCGGGCGGTCAGATACGGGCCTGTCATCAAACACGGGCCAGTCATCAGACACAGGGCAGTCATCGGACACAGGCCAGTCAGAGGATGCCTCCGGCCGGGGAGATGGGGACGGCCGCAGCTTCCTGCCGGACGCAGAACACGACAGTGACGGCGGCGCGGGGCCGGGGACGACGACACCCGGCCCATAGGCGGCCGGGTCGCGCGAAGGCAACCGGCCGCTATACCAGAAGGACCCCCAAGGGCGTAGTGTCAAACGTAGTAGATTTCGGGATGGCACCAGGATCCGGAGGTTGAATGCACGGGCCGAACGCGCCAAGAGCGGGCGGCCGCCAGCCAGGAAAAGCAATATCTGGCGCAACTATGGATCGAGGCCAGATGGCCGGGAACAATGCGCTGACCACCGCCGGGCCAACGGGACCGCAAGGATGAACGCCGACTGGACCGGGGACCCTGACCAACTGCTGGAAGCCGACGAGCAGCGAAGGGATGTGGCCCGGCGTTTCCGCGAGACGCAGCTACCGATGCTGAAACTGTGGACGTACTACTACGGCCTAGGCGGCGACGCTGACGAAATGTCATTCGACGCCTACCTCAACGAAGCGCTCCACCTTCCGGCCTCCCAGGTGGGGTTGATCGCCACGGCCATGAGGGAACTGTCAACGGACGAGGACCAATGACCGGCAGTGACGGGCAGCCCTTCCCGGACCCCGACGAACTGCCGCTGGAGGCAGCAGAGCTGTCCTTGCAGCAACTGGTGCTGGAAAGCCCGGACATCAAGGCGTTCCTCACTGAACTGGCGATCCTGGCCAGTACGCGGCTGTCCGGCCCCGGGAACACGATCCACAGCGGCGTCACGGTGCTGCGGCACAAGCGGCCCCAGGCCGTAGCGGCAAGTGACGCTGCGGCACGGGCCCTCGATGAGCTGCAGAACGGATTCGGCCAGGGCCCCTGCCTCACCGCGCTCCGGCAGGGAACCACCCTCCTCGTGCCGGACCTGTCCGCCGAGGACCGCTGGGGACCCTATATCCGGACGGCTGCAGCGCACGGCGTGTCCTCCATCCTCACCGTCCCGCTGGACCTGGCGGGGGACGCAGAAGCGGTGCTGAACCTCTACTCGGGCCGCAGCAACGGGTTCTCCGGCGAGGACGTCGCCACCGTGGAGTCGTTCGCGGCCCAGGCGGCCAGTTCCCTGCGGCTGATCCTGCGGATTTCGCAGCTCAGGGAAGCCAGGAATGACCTCACCGCCGCAATGCAGTCACGCACCGTGATCGACATGGCCGTGGGCGCGATCATGGCCCAGAACCGCTGCGACCGGGATACAGCCTTCAGCATCCTCACGCGGGCCTCGAGCACCAGGAACATCAAGCTGCGGGAAGTGGCCGCCACGGTCATTACGTCGATTTCAGGGGAAGAGAGGATCACCGCCTACTTCGACGACTAGCTGTACTGTCCCGGCAGGTTGGTGACTCGGGGACGGATTTGACGCAATAAGAGGACCTCCGGGTGTTGTGTGGTGCTTGTCGAGAGCGAACACAAACCAGGAGGTCCTCGTGTCCCACCGTAACGCGTTTTTGGCTCATTCGGGTCGTCTGCAGCTGGCCCGGTGCATTGTGGTGGATGGGTGGCCGTTACGCCGGGCTGCTGAGCGGTTCAACGTCTCCGTCCCGACGGCCGCGCGCTGGTCCCGCCGCTACCGGGAACTGGGCGAGGCAGGGCTGGAGGACCGCAGGAGCCGGCCCCTGACCTGCCCGCACAGGACACCGATACGCACCGAGCGACGCGTGCTGGGGCTGCGGGTGAACCGGCGCTGGGGTCCGGCACGGATCGCCTACCACCTGCGTCTGAACGTCTCCACGGTGCACCGCATCCTGAGCCGCTACCTTTGTCCGCCGCTGCGGTTCACCGACCCGGCAACAGGGATCAGGGTCCGTGGCCGGGACCGCGCCAACCGGTACGAATATGCCTGGCCGGGGGAAATGATCCATGTGGACATCAAGAAGCTCGGCCGGATCCCCAACGGTGGTGGACACCGCATCCACGGGCGGGTGCAGGGCGAAGCGAACTCCAGGGCCCGGAACGTCGCGGAAGGCCGGCCCAAGGACCGCGGCCAGGTTCGCGGCTACACCTTCCTGCACCACGCCGTGGATGACCATTCCCGGTTCGTGTACTCCGAGATCCTGCCGGACGAAACCAAAGAGACCGCGTCGGCGTTCATGCGCAACGCCATCGCCGCGTTTGCCGCCCAGGGCGTCAAAATCCAGAGGGTGCTCACGGACAACGGCGCTTGCTACCGCTCCCGCGCCTTCGCAGCAGTCCTGGGCGAAGCCGGGATCAGGCACAAACGCACCCGGCCGTACCGGCCCCAAACCAACGGCAAGGTCGAACGCTTCAACCGCATCCTGCAAGAGGAATGGGCCTACGCCAAGGCCTACAGCTCAGAAGCCGAACGGCAATCCTGCTACCCCGACTTCATCGAGTACTACAATCAGCGCAGGCCACACACTGCACTCAAAGGCGCCTCACCCGCCAGCCGTGTCACCAACCAACCGGGTTAGTACAACTAGCTGTGGCGCCAGTCACACGTGATGAGATTCACTCGCAACAAATGCGTGAT
>Ga0308161_1003564_pt1 | contig 15045 bp, 12 predicted proteins | sample PhyFR2_FD_201034 | JGI IMG/M metagenome (GOLD analysis project Ga0308161, IMG submission 201034) | Phyllosphere microbial communities from UC Gill Tract Community Farm, Albany, California, United States - DLSLF.R2 | ecosystem: Host-associated > Plants > Phyllosphere > Unclassified | place: USA...
CGAAAGCTGCTCACGAATATGCCGATCGCTTAAAAGTGCTAAGCGAAAAAGTTAAAGATACTCTATATCTAGTTATGCGTGTTTATTTTGAAAAACCACGTACGACAATTGGTTGGAAAGGTCTAATCAATGACCCCGACATGAATGACTCATTTAACATCGAAAAAGGTTTACGTATTGGTCGTAAACTCTTGCTTGAGTTAAATGAAAAAGGTTTGCCATGTGCAACTGAAGCACTTGACCCTAACTCTCCACAATACTACCAAGACTTAATTTCATGGTCTGCAATTGGTGCACGTACAACCGAGAGCCAAACACACCGTGAAATGTCTTCTGGCCTATCATCACCAGTTGGTTTTAAAAATGGTACAGACGGCGGTTTAACTGTTGCCACCAATGCCATGCAATCTGTTAAATATGGTCATAGTTTCTTAGGCCTTAATGAAGATGGTCAGGTTTCAATTATTAATACAAATGGTAACCCTTATGCACACGTTGTATTACGTGGTGGTAATGGTAAGCCTAACTATGATGCTGGCTCTGTTGAAGAAGCAGAAAATGCTTTAGCGAAAGCAAAAGTTAGCAATAAAATCATGATTGATGCGAGTCACGCGAACTCAAATAAAGACCCTTACTTACAGCCACTTGTTCTTAAAAATATTACGGAACAAATTTTAGATGGTAATAAGTCAATTGTCGGTCTTATGGTTGAAAGTCATTTAAAAGGTGGCCGCCAAGATATTCCTGAGAATCTTTGTGATCTCGAATATGGTAAATCAGTGACTGATGGCTGTATTGACTGGGAAACTACCGAAAAAACATTGCTTGAAATGCATGAAGCTTTAAAAGACGTTTTACCAAATCGTTAATACATTTTTAATAGTCCATAAAAAGCCCTCATTTTTGAGGGCTTTTTATATTGTTAAGTTTTTGCATGTAAAACAGGTAAATAACCACATTAAAAAATATATTAATACTGATGTTTTTTATAAGTAAAAATAACTGACGACAAAAGTGAAAAGCAGCACAGCTTCACTAAGCTCAATCGCTGCCCCCACTGTATCTCCAGTAATACCACCAATTCGTTTTATAAATAGATGTCTTAAATAAACCAGACTGATCAAAAAGCTAATAATGGCGATGAGCCCTTGCCATTTCCAATACAAAGGTAACAGCAGAATTAACACTGTTATTATCCATGAAGCTGTTTTAGGTAAATGATCGGTTAGAGAACGGCCTAAACCTTTTTCGCGGACATAGGTTGTAGTTAAAAACAAAATAGATGGCACAACACGTCCCAGTGCGGGAACCAATATTAAAAATAGTGCTTGCTGTTGTTCAATCAATACATAGACCAGCACAAACTTGATCAAACAGATAACAACTAAACTCAATACTCCAATTGGGCCACAACTTGGATCTTTCATGATTTGTAAAGTACGTAGCTTGTCTCCAAAACCACCTACCCACGCATCTGCCGTATCCGCCAGCCCGTCTAGATGTAGTCCGCCTGTCAGCCAAATCCATAAGGTTAGTGTGATGGCAGCAAGCAGTAGAACTGGTAATTTAGCGAAAAGACACACTACAAAGAAAAGAATTCCACCAATAATGAGCCCAACTAGTGGATAAAACAAAATAGCTCGACCATTTTGTTGCGCCGTTGGTATTGTCTTTAACTCAATCGGCAGAACAGTTAAAAATTGCAATGCAATCCAAAATGGTGTCATATCCAAGTCTCTAACTGATCAATATTCAAAAACAAATTGGATTATGAAGAAATAAAAATGGGAATAGCAATCCCTATTCCCATTAAAGACTTCAAAAACTGAAAATCTATTGCATTTGATAGCACTGTTTCAATTTTGAATAGTCGTAGTAGAAACTCGTTGGGTTATAACGAGCATAATTACACGCAGACTTAAATAAAGTCTCTTTTTCGTTATAAAGCATTTTCACTAAAGTATTGCCTTGGCTATTTTGATAAATATCCCACTGTACATTTGCTGCCATAGGTGAAACCACCTCACCGCGCCATGAGCTTATTGAGTAGTTATAAGTCTGGCGAAGCGGTAAAGGCTGCATCATATTATGTAAATCTAAGCTAGTTGCCAGAGGAATAATAATTTCAGCATGGGCAAAACGTAAAACGGCTTTGTAGGGCTGTGCTTTATTCACAACTGCATCAACTTGTTGGAATAGATCTTGTTTTAAGCCTTGAGCAATTTCACTTGCAACTTGATTTGACTCTGTAAAACTTGGACCTTTTTCATAAAAATCATTGCCATCATTAAATTCAGCATAGAATTTCGCAGCATCTAACGGCATATATTTATCAAAATCGACACCTTTTAACTCATCTTTCATGCCACCAGAAATTGAATAGAGTTCATAAATATAAGCTGCTGCATCAACTGCACTAGCAATTGTATTTTTACCTTTCCCTTTTTCTGTAATTTGTTCACCTTTTGGTGAAGTTACCGTAAAAGATCCGGTATTGCTAAAGCTATAACCTGTTATACCAAGTTTTTTAATAAAGTCCGCTTTAAAAATCGGATTGAGTACAGTCTGGGCAGTTTTTTCAGCTTCAGTATTTTTTGATAACTCATCTAACTTTTGGGCTAAATCTTTATTATTTTCTTCAAAATCTTGATAAGCCTGACTTGCATCATAAATTTTCTGTTGGCTATCATTAAGTGGTTGAGTTAAATCTTCATCTGCATTCAAACTATGAAAATAGAGTTTAAAACGATCAACGCCACCATCCTCAACACTTGGGACGCTTGCACTCGATAAACTGGTATAAGACATTGGCACAATTTTATCTTTAAGTGGCGGTTGCTGTTTGATGAGTTCAGCCGTGAAGAACTTAGCACTATCTACCGCACGATCTACCCCAGAACTTTGTACCAAGATAGATGCTTGCGAATTTAAAAGAGTTGGTAATCGTTGCAATAATCGATCTGCAATACCACGATGTTCTAAAATACCTGTCATGGTTTCATTTCCATAACCATACTGGCGAATTCCTTCAACTCCATAACCTAATAGGATATTGGCTTTCATCATTGCTTCTAAATCAGCACCTAATTGCTCACCTAACGGCGTTAAAGCATTTTCTGCTTTTGCCTGCTTCCATAAATTATAAAGTGCCAAATCATATTTGAGACTTGATAAACCTCTTGAACCATGACGCGCCACTAACTCTGTAAAAACTGGTTGAAACCCAGTTGGTGCTTGTTCATAGCTTTTTAAATCTTGTTGTGGTTCGTAAGGCGTTTTGGTTTGATAATACTTTGATTGGTTTGTAGGAGTGGTTGTTTGAACATTTTGATCATCATTATTGTTACAAGCCACAAGTAATAATGATGCTACGAGAATCGTTGTTTTAAATAAAATATTCATAAGTCTGATAAATTATTAATTAGAAATGCCCGTATCTTAGTTTTTAGCAATGACAGTTCTATTACATCACATTAAATATCTTTATAAAAATAATAGCTTACAAGTGTATAAAAATATAAATATTGCTATTTAAGCATAAAAGTTAAGTTGGCTTTTGTTTCAAAAACTTCTAGAGAATATAATTGTCCAAGTTCCGCAGGCATTTTTAGTAAGTCATCCAAGGGATGCTGTTGTGCTAAACAAGTCAATAGCTTAATTACACCCCCATGGGTAACAACCAATGCATGTTGCAAGTTTTGTTTTTGCATATGTTCTAATAAGTTTTGAAAACCTTTCAAAACCCTCATTTGAAACTGCATTAACGTTTCTGCACGAGGCGGGCTATATTGACTGGGTTTTTGCCAAAAATTTGCTAGCAACTCGGGTGAAGTTTCATAAATTTGCTGTGTTGCAATACCTTCCCAATCACCAAAATACATTTCTTTTAAGTCATCATTTAAAAGCAATGGTAGCTCAATTGTTTTAGCAAGCTGCTCTGCGAAACAAGCACAGCGTTTTAATGAAGAACTTATAATGATATCCCATGACTGATTTGTAATTTGCTCAATGGTTGACTGCATTTGCTGCCAACCTTTTTCCGTTAACTCATCATCCAAATGCCCACGTAAAGTATGGCTATATTGGCTCTCACCATGTCTGAGCAAATCAATTTTAAATTTGCTCAATTTTATCCCCGCTTACAGCAGCTTGAGCAAAGGTTGCCATTTGGTTGTGTAATACACATGCCATTTTAACCAATCCCAAGGCAGTACCTGCGCCACTACCTTCACCTAAACGCAAGTTCATCTTTAAAATCGGTTCAGCATTGAGTTCTTGTAAAATACGTTGGTGGCCATATTCTGCTGATTGATGACCAAATAAGATCCAATCACGTACTTTAGAATTCATTCTTACTGCGCATAAAGCGGCTACCGAACTAATAAAGCCATCCACAATGACAGGTAACCCTACTTGAGCACATCGAATGTATGCACCTGCGATTGCCGCAATTTCTAAGCCACCCACTGCACACAATGTTTTAAATGCATCACCAATGACATGTTGATGATGAAGCTCTATGGCTTGCTCAATCACTTCAATTTTATGTCTTAATTGATCGGCACCAATTCCAGTCCCCACCCCAGTTAATTGTTCAGCCGTATCATTTAATAAAAGACACGCTAACGCAGAAGCAGAACAGGTATTTCCAATTCCCATTTCACCAGCAATATAAATATCTGCACCTTCAGCTTTAGCCGTATCTACGCTCTTTTTTCCTAACTCTAAAGCAGCGCGACATTCATCTACGTTCATTGCAGCTTGTTTGGCAAAATTTGCTGTGCCTGCACGAATACAATGACGCTCAACACCAGCATATTCATATGCATCGCCAACTGTGCCGCAATCAATGACTTGTAAATGAGCTTGATGATATTTAGCAATTACACTAATTGCTGCCCCGCCTGTTGTGAAATTTTGCAACATTTGACGTGTAACAGCTTGAGGGTATGCAGAGATATTTTCTTCTACTACTCCATGGTCGCCCGCAAAAATTGTGATCCATGGAAGGTTAACCTGAGGATGGACATTTGACTGTAAACTGGCAAGTGTAACTGCAATCTGTTCTAAATCACCCAAAGCACCTGTAGGTTTAGTGAGTTGGAGTTGATGTTGCTCCGCTTGTTGTTTTGCTTCCAGATTAGGTTGCTGTACAGATTTCAACCACCAGTTCATTTTACTTCTCACCTTTTAAAATCATTGGAAAACCCGCTACACAAAAAACAACCTTATCTGCAATTTGCCCTAGAGCTTGATGCAGTCTTCCCGCCTCATCTACAAAACGACGACTAATCTCACCGAGTGGCACCACCCCAAGTCCTGTCTCATTACTTACTAAAATAATTTCTGACTGGAGCTTAGGTAAAACTTTTAAAAGCTGCTCACACTCAAAATGTTGAATGTCTTGATCTTCTAACAGTAACAAATTGGTTAGCCAAAGCGTTAAACAATCCACCAAAATGAGCTGATTTGGCCGATCAATTTTTTGTAAAACTTTTGCTAAATATAAGGGTTCTTCAACCAAAAACCAGTCCGTAGGACGCTGATTCTGATGATGAGCAATTCGATCTTGCATTTCGGGATCAAGCGCTTGCGCCGTGGCTACATAAGTCACAGCTAATTGTGCAGATATTGCCGTTTGTTCAGCCAGTCGACTTTTGCCAGAACGAGCACCACCCAAAATCAGTTGCAACATGAATCACCTAAAAACAAATGCCGATACGGATATAACTTACCTTGTAAAGTTTGAGCGTCATAATAACCAAACGTTAAATGCTCAACTTTAAGTTCAAATTCAGCGTGTTCGTATTGTACAGGTAATTCATAAATTTTTTGTAAAATCAAATCACTACTATAAGCTTTTTTATATAAGCCTAGTGTGATGTGGGGACAATAATCTAAAGCTGCAATTTCATTAGAAACTAGTCCTAGTCTTTGCCGCAATTGAGATAAAACGTTTTGATGGTCTTGGATTTGTATAAATAAAGCACTACTAAAACTATCAACGAACCCGATTTTTAATTGAAATGGATCAAAAGAGTCTTTTCTTAAAATTTCGATTTGCTGTTCAAATTCACTAAAACTAAAGTCATCACTATGAACATTCGTTTCTTGAGTTAAAAATCCACATATAAACAGCGTGACATGATATTGGCGAGTATTCGGTTCTAATAAAAATTCTGAAAAATGTGAACGTAACCTATCTAAATAATCAATCAGTTTTTGATTATTAATTTCCAGATACCATAGGGCATAATTTTGACGCCCACAGTGCCATTCTGGGTAATCGCGTATAGGTGTTGGCACCAAGAGCGTCGAAGGTTTTAGCAGCACAGCTTTAATTCAAAATAACTTAATATTTGTATTAAAGCATGTTTGTCATTTAATTATAGAGTATTAAAAAATTACACACATTTAAGCATATTGAGTGAGTGTGACTTTCGAGCTGGTAACATTCGTGTGCAAAGGCTTTATGCCTTGTTCAGAAAATAAATATCGAATCAGTTGAGTCAAACCGACCTCAAGCTGCTCTTTTTGAGCAGTGCTAATATCTAAATTTAGAATTTGTTCTTGCAAATGCTTAATGACATCAGTCTCTTTAATTCCTAAAAATTGAATTGCATAGGCATAACCTAAAGCAGCCCCTTTTAGTAAATTTTTATGGGGTAAATCATGATAAATATTCACCGCAATTGAAGCCATTACCCGTTCATTATGAGACAGTTTACGTAAAGGATCTCTTGCCACACGTTGGCATGGATCTTTAAATGCATATTCACATGAATCTAGAAAACTCTGCGCCATTCGATCAAGATCTTTTGCATATTTAGGCAAGATGATTGCCAGTCCCTGCTTTACTTCTGTACATAAATTCTCGGCAAAGGCTTTAACAGAACTATCACTCGCTGCAATACCAATTGAATCATAGCCAAGTAAAGAGGCATACCAAGCAAGCATGGCATGTACACCGTTCCATAATCGATTTTTAATTAACTGAATATCAGTAATCTGGTCAACTAATACCACTTGACGTAACTTCTCTAGTAAAGGGCTACCTTTTTCCACGTAAATTGGCATATCAATTTCGCTATGGAATAAAATTAGATCCATGCTTTGTAAAATATGTCCTGGTTGAAAATTACGACGCATATTATCAACATATAAAGATGCCTGATTTTGCTGAATTTCCGTCAGTTTATTGCAATCTTCAATTTCAACATGATCATCTTGCTCTACATCAGCTAAATGCTGTTCAAGAAAATTATGTTTAATCCGGAGTTGACGATATAGATTCTGATTAGACAATTTTGAAACCATACGGTTCACAACGGTGTCGCAAAAGTAATGCTCTTTTAAAATATGCTCAGTTACGTCTTCATCATTTGTTAACTCTAACAATGCTTCTCTAACGTGCTTCATGACCAAATATTTTGCACCGACTTTATTTAAAATAATTAAAAATGTCAGAGGCTCTTTGCATGTTTCAAGTGCCGAGTTAAAGCGTGCATATAATCCTTTTGCAATGATTTTAGACTCAGCTTCAATAGCTTCTTCGGGTAAACATAAAGCAATCAAACTTGAATGAATATACATCTCTAACATATGTTGTTCATGATCAGAATCAACAATTGTCATATTTTCAATACGTTCATCGTAAGAAAAATGTCCATAACGGATGCTGTAAGTTCCAAAAGCATTCACAGCTTCGCGAAATAAACTATTACGTGTGGAAGCAATAATACGTTTTGGTTTTGTATATCCATCCCAGTGCGACAAAATTTGCGCTATATAGCCACCGCCAATAGCCCCAAAACCATGTATCCCAACCGTAAGTTGATTAAGACTTTGTGGAAAAGGTTCTTGTATTTCCGGCATATCCATAACTGGAATAAACTGATCAAGATCAGTTAAAAAGTCATACATTTGATCATAATAAAAATTGGCTTTTGCCAGCATTTCATCATTTGGCTCTTTAATATCTTTTAATAAAATTGTTAGACCTTCCGCCATATGAGCCGAAGTTAAACCATTTTCAGAGTCTTCAAACATGAGGCACTGGTTAGCATCTAAATGAAGTTGCCCCGCAGCTTTTAGAAAAATTTCTGGATGAGGCTTTCCTTGTTCTACTTCATCTCCACAAGTAATTACATCAAAAAACTTATAAACATTCGCATTAATTAAATATTCTTCGGCAATGACTCTACGGCTTGAGGTTGCCACAGCCATTCTTAAACCAGATTTTCTTAACCGTTCCAGAACTTGAACCAATCCCTTTTTGATGGGTACGCCGTGTTTTCGAATATGTTCAAGTTCCATCTCATCAGCTCTTTTCCTAATTTCTTTATATGGAACATTTACACCATATAAACGTTGAGCCAATTGTTCAGCTGTAGTTGCACTTAATCCTAAACATTGCATTAAATATTCGTGTGAAAATTCCTGTCCAATAAGTTCTTGAGATGCCTGTTGCAATGTTTGAAACCGTAATCGTTCAGTATCAAACATTGTCCCATCCATATCAAAAATGGCTCCATGAACAGGTTTTCCATGAAAAATAAGCACGTTTTTACCTCTTTTTTGATCATGTTTTATTCAGGGTATACAAAAAAATGGCTCAAAAGGCAGGATGTTAATAAATGAAACATTAGTGGTTATTTTTTAATCAAAAGTATAAGTGATCTGTTACTGAGCAGAGTTAAAATTCTAAAAAGGTTGAACTATAAGCGTAATTATGAAAGTAATTTTAAATACAAAAGTAGCAAGCTATCCTCTCTTGCTACTTTTGTTTATTCTTTTTATTGCGCTGATAATGTTATTTTTCTTAGTTCCTTTTACCGCTGTAAATACCTGCATATTTTTATATTATTTTACAGGTACTCTCATACCAGAAATCAAATCGCCGTTTTTGTCCTTTTTATGACGTCTGGTATAACTAAATAATCTTTCAAAATCTAATGATTGCTTAAATTCAATCACCTATTAGCATCACCTACAATTGCATATTCATTATCAATAATGATAATCATTTGCATTTAAATATGCAAGCTTAATTTACTCAATTATTTAATTAATTCCCTTAGATGTCTGTAAAAGGACAGAACTCTTTATTTCGATTACGCCTATTGATCAAGGACATCTGCAAATTGCGCATTTAAAAGCTGTGCTAAATCTTTAGGATCTAAACCAATATCAAGTCCTCTCTTGCCTCCACTCACATAAATTTTCTTAAATTGAACTGCACTTGCATCAATAATGGTTTTAAGCCTTTTCTTTTGACCTAAAGGGCTAATACCACCCACCAAATACCCCGTTAAACGCTCGGCATCTTTAGGGTTTGCCATTTGTAATTTTTTACAGCCCAACGCCGTCGCTACTTTCTTTAAATTTAATTGATGATTAACTGGTAAAACTGCCACAAAATAATTTTTGTCATCAGTAACCATTAGGGTTTTAAATACTTCTTTTACATCAAGTTTTAACTTTTCTGCTGCTTCTAAACCAAAACTTTTGGCATTTGCGTTATGTTCATATTCATGAATAGAAAATTCGATTTTATTGCTTTTTAACAATCTACATGCAGGTGTCATAGTAAGTAATGTTATAGATGGAATTGTTTCGATTATATTTACTTTAAAAAGAAAATTAAAATTTGCTTAGGCTATTTACATGAGTTACATAAAAACTCAATCCGCAACTGAATAAAAAATAATCTAAACTTGATATTCGCTCATCGACTCCCTATATTTTACTTAGATTTGAAGTCTGAGCTGGCAATTTTATGAGTTATAAGCACAACAACCTGATGGCAATGCGTCACCGTTTTTGGGATGAATCTTCAGATTATGTATTAAACGAAAAGCACTTTTTACAGCAAACATTAATTGAACAAGGCATTTTTAATAATGCAACGCTTGAGGATGTTAAGTATTTTTTTTACACCTTACCTAGCATCATTATTGTAAAAGCTCATGCACTGGGCTTTATGCATGATTCAGTCAAACAGATGTTATTACAACATATTCAGACTAATCGCTTACATTTGATGCAGAAAACCGAATTGAAAATCCAATTTAAAATGTAATCTATCTCTTATATTGGCAAGTCGTTTTAGTCTAATTCGCCCTACTGAAATGTTTGTATTCTAAATTTTTTAATTTACTTAGGCTATTTTATGGTAAATAGCAAAAATTTAAAGAGTTTCGACTTATCATTCGGTCTGAGAGAACTATTTTAATACGCTCAAAACATGTAATATTCGTTACAATTTTAGATCACCAGCGTTTGGCTGCATGATGCGCATAGGATTCTATTTTCATGTCAAATCAGAACGATAAGCTTAAGAGTTTAAAAACTTCTTCCATGGATCGACGCTTATCAATCGCGAAAGCTTCTTTACTGGCAGGAACACGTTGGGCTACAGCAAGTGCTACGTCCCTTTTTTCTAGTGATGAGGAAAAAGAAAAGAAACGTAAAAAAGCGATGAGCGAACAAGCTAATTATCTGGTTTCTGAAATAGGCAAACTTAAGGGTTCTATTGTTAAAATTGGGCAAATGATGGCTCTCTATGGTGAACATTTTTTACCAGAAGAAATTACACAAGCATTAAATACCCTAAATAATCAGACTGTTGCTTTAGACTGGCCTGCAATTAAACCTCATTTACAAGAGCAGCTTGGTTCTAAGTTAAATGACCTGACGATCGACCATGAGCCAATTGGTACTGCATCTCTTGCACAAGTACACCGTGCGACTCGTAAATCGGATGGTTTAGAGTTGGTTTTAAAAATTCAATATCCTGGTGTAGCCTCTGCAATCGATTCAGACATGAGCTTGTTTAAAAACATGCTCAAGCTCACACGGATGGTGCCACAAACCCGTGAGTTTGATCAGTGGTTTGATGAAGTACGTGAAATGATGCATCGCGAGGTTGACTATGATGTTGAAGCAGCAACTACACGTCGTTTTGGTGAGCGCTTAAAAGATGACGAACGCTATATCGTTCCTACAATTGTAGATGAATATTGCACCAACCAAGTATTATGCATGACATTTGAACGTGGTGTTCCAATTAATAGCCCAGTTATGCTATCTCTACCTCAAGAGCGACGTAATCAACTTGGTGAAGCCTCTTTAGAAATTGCTGTTCGTGAGATTTTTGAATGGGGTGAAATGCAAACTGATCCGAATTTTGGTAATTACCTCGTTCGTTTAGGCAATGGACAAGATGTTCAAGATAAAATCGTATTACTAGATTTTGGTGCAATCCGTCAGTTTGATGAACATTTACTTTCTGTTGCACGTCATTTAATTCAAGCAGGCTACAATCACGATAAACAAGCCATGGTAAATGCCATGACTGGATACGAATTTTTTGATGCAATGCCTGAAAGCATTAAACCAGGTATGGCTGATGTTTTCTTATTAGCGACAGAAGCATTTAGTACCCCATCAAATAATCCGGATATGCCACGCGACTTAATGGATGAACACGAACGCTATGACTGGAAAAAAAGTCAATTACATAGCCGTGTGATGCAACAAGCAAGTAAATCGATGGCATCACGTTATTTCTCTGTTCCTCCAAAAGAATTTATGTTTATTAGCCGTAAATTTATTGGAGCCTATACATTTATGACGGTCATTGATGCCAAAACGAATGTACGTCGCATGATACGTAACTTCGCATAATCTAGTGAGTGACTAGAATGACTCTATGTCATTCTAGTCAATACATCTCTATCCACCCAATAATCAAATTATTTTAAATAAATAAAATCAATAATTTATAATAATATTATTTTTTACCTACCATTTATCTACTCATTTTTCGAATGTCAGTAACGACATAGTTTTTTACTATGAGGCGTGTCAGCATAAAACTATAACAACGTGTTAGGACACAATAATCATGACAAGTATGATCAATAAAGCTCAGGGTTTGGGTTTATCGCTGATCACAAAATTGGCTGGAAGCGATGTACTTGATCAACTCAAATTACGTAAATTTGTAGAGAAATCACTTTACCAAGGTTCAAAAGCTGGCTTTAGAGCATTAAGCCAGACTCAAAAAGCATTTAAACCTAAACAAATTTCACAACAACGTTTGCCTCAACAGCAAAAAAATCTGTTTGATTTAAGCCTAACCGAAGAACAGAAAATGACTTCTGATGCAATGTCCCAATTTGCTCAAGAAGTTTTACTTGGATTAGCACATGACGCAGATCATGCTGCCGAGTTTCCTGAAAGTCTTTGGCAATATATAGAAGATTTAGGACTCAACTATTATGCACTTCCCGAAGCTTTAGGTGGTGTAGCCGCCGAACAAAATATTGTCAGCAATTTACTCATTGCTGAAAAGCTGGCTGAAGGCGATTTTAGTCTTACAGCAGGTTTACTCAGCACGTTTAGTGTCATTAATGCAATTACACGCTGGGGGTCTACTGAAGTACAATCATTGTACCTACCCTGTTTTGCTGAAGATTCTGATATTACCGCGACATTCGCTATTCAAGAAGCAACCCCTGCTTTTAACCCTTATGAGCTAAAAACAAAAGCTACTCTTGAAAATGATCAATTCTATATAGATGGCGAAAAAACACTTGTTATTTTGGGCGACCTTGCCGATATATTCTTAGTTAATGCGGACTTTAACGGTAAGCCAGATGTATTTGTTGTTCAATGCAATGAGAGTATTTCCATTAAAAGTTCTCCTGCCATGGGACTTAAAGCAACTGAGACTGCTACATTGCGTTTCAATCACACACCTGCTCTACGCTTAGGTGCAGCAGATTTTGATTACACTGCCTTTGTAGATTTAGGAAATTTAATGTGGTGTGCAATGGCTGTGGGTACCTGCGAAGCGGTTAAAGCATATTGCATTAAATATGCCAATGAAAGAACTGCTTTTGGCGAACCTATTTCTCATCGCCAAAGTGTAGCTTTCATGATTGCAGATATGGCAATCGAAATTGATGCAATGCGTATGTTGATTTTAAATGCAGCCAGCCTTGCAGAATCAGGCAGACCGTTTCATCGAGAGGCTTATCTAGCCCATCTTCTTTGTGCTGAAAAATCCATGAAAATTGGTACAGATGGCGTACAAATTCTGGGTGGTCATGGCTTCACTAAAGAACACCCAGTAGAACGTTGGTATCGTGATTTACGCGCAACTGCAATTTTACAATCTGGCCTGCACGCCTAAATTGATCAATCAGAGGATAACTTCATGAATTTACAGAATCCTAAAAAATTCAAAATGATGATTGATCAAGCACATGATGTTGCGATCAATGTTTTACGTCCAATCTCGCGTAAATATGATAAAGCAGAGCATGCATATCCTAAAGAACTCGATATGCTTGCTTCTCTTATCGATGGTATGAACGAAGGTGGTGAAGGCATTAATGCAGGCGCAGCTGGTGCTGGTAAACGTGGTGATTCCGATAACGAAGGTATACGTAATGGAACCAACATGTCGACAGCTCTAGGCATTATTGAAATGTGTTATGGCGATACAGGCTTATTGCTCAGCATGCCTCGTCAAGGTCTTGGCAACTCAGCCATTGCTGCTGTCGCAAATGATGAACAGCTAGAGCGTTTCAAAGGAACATGGGCAGCAATGGCAATTACTGAACCAGGCTGTGGCTCTGACTCTGCTGCTATTCGTACGACTGCAACAAAAGATGGCGATGACTATATTTTAAATGGCGAAAAAATATTCGTTACTTCTGGTGAGCGTGCCGACTCTGTTGTTGTCTGGGCTACACTTGACCGTAAGGCTGGACGTGCGGCCATAAAATCATTTGTAGTACCCAAAGGTACACCTGGAATGAAGGTTGAACGACTTGAGCACAAATTGGGTATTAAAGCCTCAGATACAGCTGTTATTAACTTTACGGATTGCCGCGTACCAGCTGAAAATCTTTTAGGAAATGCCGAAGTCGATGTTGCAAAAGGCTTTGCGGGCGTTATGGAAACTTTTGACAATACGCGCCCTTTAGTCGCAGCTATGGCAATTGGTTGTGCAAAAGCTTCATTAGAGCGCATTAAAGAGATCTTTAAAGACCAACTTGATGCAAACTATTCAACACCTTATCTGCAAGCTTCAAATCTTGCTGCTCAGATCTACCGTATGGAAGCTGAGTGGGAAGCTGCTCGCCTGCTTATGTTAAAGGCAACGTGGATGGCTGATAACAAAAAGCCAAACTCTAAAGAGGCTTCTATTGCAAAAGCCAAAGCTGGCCGTGTTGGTAACGAGATTACATTAAAATGTGTAGAACTCGCAGCAAGTGTGGGCTACAACGAAGATGAGCTATTGGAGAAATGGGCACGCGATTCAAAAATTCTTGATATTTTTGAAGGTACTCAACAAATTCAACAATTGATTATTGCCAGACGTGAACTTGGCAAATCATCTAGTGAACTAAGATAATAAAGTAAAGGGAATTTCCATATTCCCTTACCCATTTCCAAATTTCGGAAATTTAAAAAGCCCTCTCATTAAAATAATGAGAGGGCTTTCGTATTTCAGGAATTAATATTTTTATTTATTCAGTTGTTGTTTCTAATGATTGATCTACTACACCAAATTTCTTAAAGATTTTAGCGCGACGTTTTGAAGAAATATTGGCTTTATTTAAATCACCTTTATAGTGATCAAAAACACGTTTATCCATGATTTTAAACCACAATGAAGGAATTAATGCTGGTAATAACATACTTGCATAACCGCTTGGCAACTCTGGAGCTTCATCAAAATGACGTAATGCTTGGAATGGGCGAGTCGGATAAGCATGATGATCTGAATGTCGCTGCAATTGGTACAAGAATAGGTTTGTTACTACATTATTGTTGTTCCAACTATGCTCAGGCATTGTTCTTTCATATTGACCATTTTCTTTTTTCTGACGCAATAAACCATAATGCTCAATATAGTTAATAATTTCAAAAAGACTAATGCCATAAAATGCTTGAGTCGCTAAATATGGAATTGTACTTTTGCCAAAAATTCCAACCATAGAGCCATGAAAAGCAGCACGACCACCG
>Ga0308161_1003566_pt1 | contig 15031 bp, 7 predicted proteins | sample PhyFR2_FD_201034 | JGI IMG/M metagenome (GOLD analysis project Ga0308161, IMG submission 201034) | Phyllosphere microbial communities from UC Gill Tract Community Farm, Albany, California, United States - DLSLF.R2 | ecosystem: Host-associated > Plants > Phyllosphere > Unclassified | place: USA...
ACTGCCAGAGCAAAAAACGTGCGCTGGAAATCATCAGCGAACTGGCCGCTAAGCAGCTCAACCTGCCGCACCAGACGCTTTTCGAAGCGATCCTGACCCGCGAACGCATGGGCAGTACCGGTATTGGCAATGGGATCGCGATCCCTCACGGCAAGCTGGAAGAGGATACGCTGCGCGCGGTTGGGGTCTTTATCAGCCTCGAACAGCCGATTGCATTTGATGCCGTCGACAACCAGCCGGTCGATCTGTTGTTTGCTTTACTGGTCCCGGCCGACCAGTGCAAAACACACCTGCACACCCTGTCACTGGTGGCGAAACGTCTGGCAGATAAAACGGTCTGCCGTCGTCTGCGCGCTGCCCAAAGTGATGAAGAGCTCTACGCCATTATTACGGAAATCCAGACAGAGCAGTAACACGTCTTTACCGGCCAGGTGCCGGTTTTAAAACGGGAGAAAAGGTCATGGTGCTGATGATCGTTAGCGGTCGTTCAGGCTCGGGGAAGTCAGTGGCGCTCCGTGCGCTGGAAGATATGGGGTTCTACTGTGTTGATAACCTGCCGGTCGTGCTACTGCCCGAGTTAGCTAACTCGCTGGCGGAGCGTAATATTTCGGCAGCAGTCAGCATTGATGTGCGTAACATGCCAGAATCTCCGGAAATTTTTGAAACCGCGCTGAATAACCTGCCTGACTCATTTTCACCTCAGCTGCTGTTCCTGGACGCCGATCGTAATACGCTGATTCGTCGGTACAGCGATACGCGCCGTCTGCATCCCCTTTCCAGCAAGAATCTGTCGCTGGAGAGCGCGATTGACGAAGAGAGCGATCTGCTGGAGCCATTGCGTTCGCGGGCCGATCTCATCATCGACACCTCAGAGATGTCAGTGCACGAGCTGGCCGAGATGCTGCGTACCCGCCTGCTGGGTAAACGTGAACGTGAGCTGACCATGGTGTTTGAATCCTTTGGCTTCAAACATGGCATCCCTATTGACGCTGACTATGTGTTTGACGTGCGCTTTCTGCCCAATCCCCATTGGGATCCCAAGCTGCGGCCGATGACTGGCCTCGATCGCCCTGTGGCGGCCTTTCTTGATCGCCATACAGAAGTGCATAACTTTATCTACCAGACGCGCAGCTACCTTGAACTCTGGTTGCCGATGCTGGAAACCAACAACCGTAGCTATCTTACCGTAGCGATTGGCTGCACTGGTGGCAAACACCGCTCAGTCTATATCGCTGAACAGCTTGCGGATTACTTCCGTTCGCGTGGTAAGAATGTACAGTCACGCCATCGTACGCTGGAAAAGCGCAAATCATGACCGTCAGACAAACTGTAGAAATTAAAAATAAGCTGGGCATGCACGCCCGTCCGGCAATGAAGTTATTTGAGCTGGTGCAGAGCTTTGATGCCGAAGTGTTGCTGCGCAATGAAGCGGGCACGGAAGCTGAAGCCAGCAGCGTGATTGCGCTGCTGATGCTCGACTCAGCCAAAGGCGGACACATCGAAATTGAAGCCAGCGGGCCGGAGGAAGTCCCGGCGCTGGCTGCGGTCATTGAGCTATTTGAAGCGGGTTTCGACGAAGATTAAGGCCTAGTCGAGTTTGTTACGCTGTAAAAAACCTTCTCCGCCAAGCTGGCGCATCTGACGCAGTATCCACTGTTGCCGTTCTCTGACATAACCTGAGGGGGCAGCAGCACGATAACGTATCGGATTGGGCAAAACCGCCGCCAGCAAAGCAGCATCTGCTGCCGTAAGTCGGCTGGCAGGTTTATGGAAATAGTGCTGTGAAGCCGCTTCAACGCCAAAGATACCCGGCCCGAACTCCGCGATATTGAGATAGACGGTCAGAATGCGTCGCTTAGTCCAGACCGTCTCAATCCCGACTGTCAAACCCGCCTCCAGACCTTTGCGGATCCAGCTGCGGCCATCCCAGAGAAACAGATTTTTCGCCGTCTGTTGTGACAGCGTGGACGCTCCGCGCATCCGGCTGTCGCTTTTATCCAGTACAGATTCAATTGCCGCAACATCGAAGCCCCAATGCTCAGGAAACTTTTGATCTTCTGAGGCGATAACCGCCAGTCCCATCCAGGGCGACATCTCGTCATGGCCGACCCAGTCTGAATGGGCGACATAACTAAAATCACCGTATAACCAGGCACCTATCTGTCGTTCAGCCATCACGGCTGAAAACGGCACCGGCAGGAATGAAAAGAGTAAAATACCTGCCAGCCATGCGCCCAGCCATACCAATACGATTCGACCGACAATCCGTCTGATACGCTGTCCGACGCTTCCTTTATGCTTGTTCATGCAATCTTCCCACACTTGTTCCAGACGTTAATCAATCACTCATGTAATCACTGCCACTAACACAGGCTTTTTACGATTATCGCTGAAAACGGGACGACAGTTTCCAGACTTTATTCAATCATTTTGCATCAAAATGCTGCAACAGTTCGAAATAGTTCAAGGACTTCCGTAAAAAAGGAATCGGTTCCATTGCTTACCTTTGCTTAGGCGCTTTCCAGATAAACAGTTAATAAAGAGTAATAAGCGCCGGATTGAATCATTCGCTATATTTAACTATTATTTTTTTCTTAATCAGATGCAGTTTAAACCTTAATCAGAATCTTCGTTATAACGCTCAAATAAACAGCGCTTAACTGACTCCCTCCTGGCCATTATGGCACTGTTGGCTTCCTTTAAAGCCTCAGGTGTGCAGACGGGAAAAGGAGAAAGTTTTAGATTCTTTTTAATCATTCCAAATCGTTTTGGATAATTCGTATCATTTCAGGCTGTGTGCTTGCAATATCAGCGCGTTAGCCACACTGGAGAGGTGAATGTTAACGCGGCTTCACTTTACTGCAGCGCAGACTCTGCGTCCCAGTCTGACAGCCTTAAAACTACACGAAAAAGAGCAAATATGGTCAAAACACCATCAATACAGCGTGTAAAATGATTCCTTACTTGACTGTGTTGGCAAATTAATGTTTTCTGTATTTAAACGCTGCTCAATATCACAAATTTTAATGAATCTTGTCGCACGAGAAGATGAATTTGCTAAGGTGATAACAGTGTTAACCAATACCCTGCGGCTGCATTAATTATTCATATCATAGCGGTCGCAATGATTTCCCTGGTGTTGGCGCAGTATTCGCGCACCCCGGCCTCGGCTGGGGTCATTTTTTTCCGGGATATCACTTCTCCTGCTCTGATACCCAGTCACGCAGTACCTGCACATCATGTCGCCACTCCTGTTTCAACTCATCGATCCATTCAACAACATTGTCCCACCATGCCGGTAACTCCGGACTCTGAATCTGTTTCGCCAGCATCTGCAAACGCTGCAGCCCTACTGAACCCGCCGCACCTTTAATTTTGTGGCCTTCTTCAGCAATCCCTTTCTGATCTCGGGCCATCAGATTGGATTCCAGAACCGCAAGATAGTCTGGCATCATTTTTTCAAACATCGTCAGACTTTGGGTTATCAGACCGGGGCCGACCAGTTCGATATACTGTTCGAGCATGGCAACATCCAGCAGCATCCGACTTTTGTCGTCGCTGACATCAAGCGTTTCTTCTTCCGCTTCTGCCTGATAATCCCAGTACTTTTTAATCATCGCAGTCAGTGCTGGCACCGCAAGAGGCTTGCTAAGCACGTCATCCATGCCTGCGTCGAAGTACTCTTTTTTGTCTTTGAGAACATTGGCGGTAAGTGCAACCAGCGGTGGCAGATGTGTTCCCTGATACTGCTGGCGAATCGCACGCGAGACATCCAGCCCGGTCATATCAGGCAATTGAATATCCAGCAGCACCAGATCAAACTCCAGCGGGTCAAACATCGCCAGCGCCTCACTGCCGGTCATGGCGACCTCAACGCTACAGCCCAGCTTTTCCAGTACTGAGCGCGCCACAATCACGTTGAGCTCAATATCTTCGACTAACAGTACGTGCAGTGCAGGCAGTGGCAGGCTGTCATCCACACCTTCGTCCTCCACCTCTTCAGCAATACGCGGGGCTTTGATTTCAACGGTGAAGCATGAACCTTGTCCTGGTGCACTGTGAACCCGGATATCCCCGCCCATCGCCTGCGCCAGTCGGCGTGATACCGCCAGCCCGATACCGGTACCAGTTGCGGGTTTGCCGCCATGCTGGTCTTTAACCTGATAGTACATGGCAAAAATCTTGTCCTGCTCGTCCTGGCGAATCCCCATGCCGGAGTCCTGCACCTCGAAGCGCAGCGTCTCGTCCTGCTCATAGGTGACCCGCACGACAATTTCACCCTGTTGGGTAAATTTCACGGCGTTACCTATCAGGTTCCACAGAATCTGGCGCAAGCGGGTCCCGTCGGTGGAAATCATATGCGGTAGTGGCAGTTGCGGCGCGAGCACAAATTTCAGCCCTTTTGGCTGTGCCAGCAGGCCGGAAAGATTTTCCAAATCGGCCAGGAAGCCGGTGAAATCAAGCGGCTGATTATCCAGTTGCACTTTACGGCGTTCGATTTTGTCCACCTCAATGACATCATTAAAGATGTTGCCCAGCGTGATGGCAGAGACGTGGATGGTTTTCAGGTATTTCAGCTGTTCCTGATTAAGGTCGGTATCCAGCAGAATACGGCTCAGGCCAACAATGCCATTAAGCGGCGTACGAAGCTCGTGGCTGATCGTAGAGATAAAGGTGGTCTTCTCCCGGCTGGCGTTCTCTAACGCGTCCTGATAGCGCTTACGCTCGGTTATATCGCGGCCAAAACCCATTAGCCCGCTGCGCTTACCCACACGGTCGTAATAAGGCACTTTACGGATCTCGAAACAGGCTTTGCGTCCGTCGGGATATTGCAGCCACTGTTCATAGGTCAGCGAGACGTTGTGGCGGAACACTTTTTCGTCTGTTTCAAGCACCTTCGTTGCCGCTTCATCATCGTAGATATCACGCGGGGTCAGGCCGATCAGCTGCTTTTCGCTTTTGCCGGTGAGTAATTCCATTGCACGGTTACAGCCGGAGAACTGTTTATCGATGTTGCGATAGAAAACCAGGTCTGGCGAAGCATCCAGGAATGAGCGCAGGAAGGAAGATTGCTGCTCCAGCTCAATCTGTGCCTGCTCACGACGCGTCACCTCTTCACGCAACTTGTCCATCACCTGCTCACGAGCCAGCTCCGCCTTTTTACGGTCGCTGATCTCCTGATTCAGCTGCGTAATGGTCTCTTTCATCTGCTGATTGAGTTCCAGATCACGTGTGCGCATCTCTTCCAGCTTGTCCACCAGCCTGGCCAGTCGTTGTCGTGACTCTTCAAGCTGATCGACCACGACGGACAGGAAATAGACTGCCCAGGGCGTAATCAGCAGCCCGAAGAAGACCGAACGCACCACGTCAATACTCTCAACATGGCCCCGCAGCACCATCGTGACCGCCATCTGGACAATCATCGCCAGCACCACCAGCGCAGACGCCAGCAGCAGCGAAAACCTCACCAAACCCAGCTTGACCATTAAATCAACGTAGTACTGCGCCAACAGACGAATTTGTTTCATAACAACTCCCTGGATGAGAAACAGCCTCATAATAGCGCAGTTACCCTGCTGACGTCGCAGCACGTCGCAGGGAGAAGCGGGATAAAACGCCCTGTTATGGTGCATCCGCGCGGCCGATCGGCGACGTTAAGGACAAAGCGGTTAAAACCCTTGACTGACTGTGCCAAATGAATAATCTGTAAGGCCGCCAGCGAATCACCGATTTCTCTGTCCGGCCTTTTTTCAATATCCTGGCAGACTCCTGCTGCGCAGGCACACCTTTCATATATGCATACCCATTCATCTTTAATGATGTTTTACGCACGCTCATCCTGATTAATTTTTCTTATAACCAATGGCTGTTTCATTCAAATAGTCGGACATAAGAAAAACAGATACATGCTATGCATCAACGGTGTTGAACAGCATTTAATGCTGTCTAACACCCCGTCACCAGCATGGTGCAGAGATCTGATGCCTGCACTACAGTGAGTCAGTTCACATTTATCGGCCGATCGACGGGTGCCAAAGTGATACATTTTAAACCATAAAAATCATTTAATTCATAAAGTTATATACATTAAACACCTGATTACCCCGTCTGACCACGCCATTTGACCTGATTACGCTTTCCCGATAAGTTGGAAATCCGCTGAAAGCTTTCCAGACGGGCCATTGTCTCGGCATATCTATGCAACAAGAAGACTCCCGCGTGGTTTAAGTCATCTCCTTTAAGAGACCGGAAATCAGAGAGCAGCTCAATTAAGGACGTTTTACCGATGTCTGGAGAGAAATGCTCAGGGCTATGACGCGCGCTCGACAGAGCATGGCGATGAAAATGATAGCGCCCCCGTTGCGCTCAGACCCTGAAACAGTGCAGGTAATGTCAAAGCAGTTTAAGGAGACCCTCAATGTCCACTAAAAAACCTCAATCCTATGGCTTGTATGATCCGACAGCAGGCAGTGACAGCTGTGGTGTAGGTTTCATTACGCGTAAGGACGGCGAGCAGACCCACGAGATTCTGCAGATGGCACACAGCGCTCTGTGTACCGTGCCTCACCGCGGCGGTATGTCCGCGGAAGGCGTCGGCGATGGTGCGGGGGTCAACGTTGATCTGTCGCTGCACTTCTTCCGCAAAATTACCGGCCAGCCGCTGGAAGCGGGTCGCTTTGGTGTCGGCAACTTCTTCGTGCCAAAAGATGCCGGGCTGCGCGCGAATGCCGAACGTCTGGTGGATGAGGCACTCAGCAGCTTTGGCCTGCCGGTGATCATGAAACGCGACATGCCGCTCGACAGTAGCGTGACGCGCCCGGCCGCCGTGCAGTTTCAGCTACCGATTTTGCAGTGGATTTTCACTGCGCCAGAGGACGTGGTCGACCAGAACGACTTCGAAAAACGTATCTACCGCGCCCTGCTGACCATTGAAGCCCGTGCGTTTACCGAAAGCGAATTTGGCGGTCTTTATCCGCTGTCGCTGTCATCACGCACCCAGGTGTTTAAAGCCCGTCTGAATTCCAATGAAGTGATCCCTTACTTCAAAGATCTGACCGATCCGGACCATCAGGTACGCGGGCTGTTCTTCCATACCCGCTTCTCCACTAACACCGATCCGCATACCACCATGGCACAACCGTTCCGCCTGATGGCGCATAACGGTGAACTGAACACTGACCGCAAAAACCGCATCGCCGAGTCGGCGCTGGCGCTGGCGCGTGGCAAGAAAATCGTCCGGCCAAAAGGCCAGTCTGACAGTTCGCGTCTGGATCAGAGCATCCACAGCCGTCTGATGGAAGATAACCTCGATCTGATCACGGCCGTTGTCTCGATGATGCCGCCCGCCTGGGAAAACGACAGTTCACTGCCGACAGAAGTGCGCGACATGCTGGAGTATTTCTCGCTGTATGAAGAGAAGAACGACGGCCCTGCAGCATTAATCTTTGGCAATGGCGAAGTCATTGGTGCTCGTCTGGACCGTCTTGGCCTGCGTCCACTGCGTTCAGTCGAAACGGCTGAGTATATCGGTGCAATGTCAGAAGCCGGGCAGATCGCGTTTCCACCTGAAAGCGTGTTGCGTCGTGGCCGAATCGAAGCGGGCGGCATGCTCTATTTCGATCATCGTGAAAAACGCAGCTACACCACGCTGCAGGCGCTGGAAAAACTGGCTGCAGAGAAAGATTATTCTGCGTTGCTTCACGAAGCGCGCGTCGGTCTTGACGATCTGCCTGAGATCCCGGCAGAACAGCAGGGTTCACCGTTGCGTTATCGTGGCGACCTGAAAACCTATCAGCGCTTTGTTGCCTACTACTACAACCAGGAAAGCTTCAAGTTCATGATGGACCCGATGCTGAACACTGGCGCAGAGAAGATCTCTGCGATGGGTTACGGCAACGCCATCAATGGCTTATCCGATCATGAAGGCGGCATGGCGCACTACTTCTCTCAGCGCTTTGCTCAGGTGACCAACCCACCGCTGGACTCTATCCGCGAAGTGGACGGTATGACGCTGCGCGTCGCGCTGGGCGCAAAACCGCATCTGGGCCGCAGTAAAGGCCGTCAGATTGTGGTGCCGAGCCCCATCCTCAGCCACCTTGATATGCTACGTTTACGTGAGCAGAAAATCGCGCCTTATGCCCGCTTTGAAATGCTCTATGAGCCCGTGATCGGTAAAGATTTGCTGAGCACCACGGCTAACGCGAATGCGCTGGAAAAAGCGATTGATGACCTGGCGCAACAGGTAGTGGATTTTGCCCGCTCTCAGGGTGGCATTGCCGTACTGACCGATCGCCACATCTCGTCGAAACACGCTGCAATCCCGATGTTGCTGGTGGTATCCGCCATTAACCAGCGTCTGGTGCAGGAAGGCCTGCGTCTGGATGTTTCTCTGGTGGTGGAGAGCGGCCAGAGCATCTCTTCGCACCACATTGCCGCCACACTTGGTTTCGGCGCTTCCGCTATCTACCCACTGGGCGTACAGATGCGCGCAGAGGAGAAATTTGGTGAAGGTGAAGAAGGCAACAAAGCCTTTAAACGCTATGCCAAAGCGGCTGAAAAAGCGCTGATGAAAACCATGGGCAAAGTGGGCCTCTGTACCGTTGAGAGCTACAGCAGCGGCGAGTTCTTTGAGCCAAACTTCCTCAACACCGATGATCCGGTGTTGAAAAAGTATTTCCCGAATATCAGAACACCGGTGGGTGGCGCAGGCTTCGCAGCAATCGCGGCGATGGCAGTAGACTGGCACCAGAGCGCACTGAAGATTCAGGGTGAATCTGAAGTGCCATTGCTGGGCCTGTTTAAAGAGCGTGCAGAAGGCGCGGGGCACTCTTACGGCACCATCGCCGTACGTACTTTCATCGACATGACTGAAGAGCCGATTCGCTTTGCCGACAAAGCGCGCGAAGAGGACAACTTTATCCGCCTGATGACGCTGGCAAAACTGGATAACGCGTTTGGCATCAAGCCCGAAACGTTCAAAGACAGCAGCTTCGAGCGCATCCCGGATGACGTCATCAACAATTTTGCCATTACTGCCGATTATCGTCAGTTCTCAAGCCTGATGTACGAAGAGCGTAAACGTCGTCCGGCGGCCCTGCGCGACATCCTGACCTTCCCGGCTGATTTGACACACATCGACAGCGAAGCGGAGTTCCGTCGCAAACTGGGACGCTACTCACTGACCAACAACGGCTTTGCGATTCGCGGCATGGTGTGTGAAGCGGTGGATGGCAGCCTGAATCACTTCATGCTGCGTCTGACCGATGCCATTGAAGGGCTGAAGCCTGAGAGTGAGCGCCTGCAGAACCTGTCACGCGCCCTGAAGTTCCGCTTCGGCGATGATATTGAGAGCAGCGAAGTGGTTGAAGGGGGTCTGAAAGTGACCGCGTACGGTAAAGCGGCTGATTATCTGTCACGTATCTTCACCACCCTGCCCTCACTGCCGCTGAGCGACGTACAGCCAGCCTGTGAAATTACCCGTACCTTTGCCTCCGGCGCGATGAGCCACGGTGCGCTGGTCGCGCCTGCTCATGAAGCGGTTGCACACGGCACAAATATGGTCGGCGGCATGAGTAACTGCGGTGAAGGCGGTGAGCACTACTCCCGCCATGGCACTATTCGTGCCTCCCGTATCAAACAGCTGGCTTCCGGTCGTTTCGGCGTCTGGGCTGCCTATCTGGCAGATCCAATGCTGGAAGAGCTGGAGATCAAAATTGGTCAGGGTGCGAAGCCTGGCGAAGGCGGACAGTTACCGGCAGCCAAAGTCACGGTAGAGATTGCGGCTGCGCGTGGCGGCACGCCTGGCGTTGAGCTGGTTTCTCCACCGCCACACCATGACACCTACTCCATCGAAGATCTGGCGCAGTTAATCCACGACTGTAAAGCCGCGCGGGTGCGCGTTATCGTCAAACTGGTCTCGTCTGAAGGCATCGGCACCATCGCGGTTGGCGTAGCCAAAGCCGGTGCAGATGTGATTAACGTGGCGGGTAACACCGGCGGTACCGGCGCAGCGTCTGTCACCAGTCTGAAATACACTGGACGTGTAGCCGAAATCGGCATCGCTGAAGTCCACCAGGCGCTGTGCGCCAATGGTCTGCGCGATAAAGTCCTGCTGCGCTGCTCTGGCGCGCAACAAACCGGCAGCGATGTCGTGAAATCTGCCCTGCTGGGCGGCGACAGTTTCGAGTTCGGCACTACCGCGCTGATGATGCTGAAATGCGTGATGGCGAAGAACTGTAATGTGAAGTGCCCGGCTGGCTTAACCACCAATGCCGAAGCCTTTGATGGCGATCCACGTCAGCTGGCGCAGTACTTCCTCAACGTGGCGCATGAAGTGCGTGAGATCCTGGCACGTATGGGTCTGCGTTCTTTGCGTGAAGCGCGCGGTCGCTCTGACCTGCTGCACCTGATGGATCACCCGCTGGAAGTGGGCAAACTCGACTTACGCGCCATGCTCACCGTGGTGCCTGAACTGAAAATCGACAAGCCGGTTTATCTGGAAAAAGATTTTGAACTGGATGATGGCTGGATTGAGCAGCTGAAACTGTCGCTGGTGGAGCAGGGAAATCCTGACGTCGCACTGGGCGATGGCATCGTGCTGAATAACCGCAACAAAAGTGTCGGTGGTCAGCTGGCTATCGATATCGAACGCATGCTGAACCATCAGTTGAGCGCGGAGCAGTTAAACCTGATGCCTGCTGTCATGACTGACGATCGCGGTCGCCGCTATCTGGCGCCTGAGAGCGTAAAAATTTCCACAACCGGCTCTGCCGGCCAGTCATTTGGCGCATTCTGCAACGATGGCATGCAGCTGGCACACTATGGCACCTGTAATGACGGTGTCGGCAAAGGACAGTGTGGCGGCGAACTGATTGTGATGTCGCCGGGTGGCGGCGCGCAGGATGCCGATGGCAACGTGCTGATTGGTAACTTTGCGCTGTTCGGTGCAACTGGCGGACGTCTGTTCGTACAGGGCCAGGCCGGTGACCGCTTCGCGGTGCGTAACTCAGGTGCAACGGCCGTCGTTGAAGGCGTGGGTGACTTCTGCTGTGAATATATGACCAACGGCGCCATTCTAAACCTGGGCACCTTTGGTAAAGGATTTGGCAACGGCATGAGTGGCGGCTTTGCCTACCAGTACGATCCCTATGGTTCGCTGGCAAGCCACGCTGCCGGGGACTCTGTGCGGTTTGGCTCCATTGCCGATCAGGATGAGATGGCGCAGGTGCACAAGCAGGCGGTACTGACCATGCTCAACTGGCATCTTGAGGCAACGAAATCGCCACGTGCTGCCTGGCTGCTGGAAAACTGGGAAACAGAGTGTCATCACTTCGTTTATGTGATGCCACGTTCGCTGCTGCTCTATCAGGATGGCGGTGAGATCCTGAAAGCCAAGAGCCGTAAAGATCTGCTCGAAGAGCTATCAACGGCGCTGGCAGGCCATCAGGTTGCCAAGTTTAAAGCCGCGTGGCGTCAGGGTAAAACCATCGCCAACGGTGCCGTACCAGCCTATGGCGCGACCGATACGCAGGAGATGTTTGTCCTGCTGAACAACTACACCGTGCTGAGCTTTGCCCAGCAACTGGCACTGGCAAAATTGCCGAAAGGCACGCCGGTTGAAGATCCGGCGGTAGAAAAAGCGGTGCGTAATCTGCTGATGACGGAAGACTTTTCGCTGGTCAGTAAGCTGCAGCGTCATGCCCGTTCCGCCATCGAGAGTTACAGCGATGACGAACTGGCGAGTCTGATTGGGACCAAACGCATGTCAGATTACAAAGCGGCGCTGACGCAACGTAATATCCGCTCCATGGACAGCCTGGCAACCTACGGCTGGATCATGTATCAGGATGCCTGTAACCGGGAAGTGCTGGGTCATCTGCCTGACTTTGAAGAGCTGTTTGCACGTGCGGCATTGCCGGAAATCGCCGCTGCGGTGGGTAAACTCTCCTGACAGTGATACTGATCAGGCTGAACTGAATATTATTAATTGATCATTGCCCGGATTAATCGTTGTACCGGACAGATGCAAAACCGCTCTCCCCTGCTGCAAAATCTGCGGCACGGGAAAGCGGAACGGCTGTCACACCGGACAACGCCACTGATATCGGGCGAGAACGGGATTGAGTAAACGTACCCATGAAAATTCCTTATATTCCAGAAGATGCACCTTTTAATGGCGATCAGAAGTACTGGCTGGCTGGCTTTCTTGCGGGGCTTCACTCCCGTTTGCTGGTGTTAGAAGACAAACAGCAACCTGCCGCAGGTACGGGTGCAGCCGCGACCACGCAACTGCACATTCTGTATGGCTCGCAGACCGGCAATGCCGAAGCGCTGGCGCAGACCGCAGCAAAATCTGCCCGCGCGAAAGGGCTGGTTCCGGTGGTTCAGGCGCTGGGCGATGTCGATCTTGATGTGTTCGCCACCATGCGCCATGTGCTGATTGTTACCTCGACCTATGGCGAAGGGGAAATGCCGGACAACGCACAGCTATTCTGGGATGCGATTTCTGCCAGTACCGCACCGCGTCTGGAGCAGATGCATTTTGCCGTGCTGGCGATTGGCGATACCGGTTACGACGGCTTCTGTCAGGCGGGCAAGTTCATTGATATGCGCCTTGAGCAGCTGGGCGCGAAACGCGTGGTTGATCGTATCGATTGTGATATTGATTATGAAGAGCCTTCCAGCGAATGGCTGAACAGCTCAATGCCACAGTTTGCTGCCAGCGCGGGCAGCAGCGGCACCGTGCTGGAGAGTGCACCTGAAGCGCCTGTGATTCCTGGCAGCAATAAATCGAATCCGTATGCCGCCGCACTGATCACCAACAAGCGTTTGTCAGGCGAGCAGTCAGCAAAAGATATCCGTCATTTCGAATTCGACCTGTCGGACAGCGGTCTGAAGTATGAAGCGGGCGATGCGCTGGGCGTGATTCCGGTCAATGAACCGTCGCTGGTCAGCCTGCTCCTGACTCAGCTTAATGCTGATTACCAGACACCGGTGCCCGGCTTCGACCGCAGCCTCGGCGACCTGCTGACCTACCAGTTTGAGATTTCGGAGCCGTCGCGCAAGTTGATCGAATGGGTCGGACAGAACACCACCAACCAGGAACTGCGTCATGTGTTACAGCATGATGATAAAGATGCGCTGGGCGTGTGGCTGTGGGGCAAAGATACGCTCGACCTGCTGCAGCTTGAACTGACGCGCTCGCTGGCGGTGCCTGAATTCGTCGCTCTGCTGCGTCCGTTGCAGCATCGTGCTTACTCCATTTCGTCCAGTTCTAAAGCCCATCCTAACCAGGTGCATCTGACTGTTGCCTCAGTGCGTTATCACAGCGGCGGCCGTAATCGCGGTGGCGTCTGCTCCACCTATCTGGCCGAGCGTGTGCGTCGTGGCGAGAAACCCGCCATCTTTATTTCACCCAATAAATCGTTCCGCGTGCCGGCTAACAACAGCGCACCGCTGATCATGGTGGGACCCGGTACCGGCATCGCCCCATTCCGGGCCTTCCTGCAGGAGCGTCAGGCAACCGGCGCGCAGGGAAAAAACTGGCTGTTCTTCGGCGATCAGCATCAGGAACATGACTTTATCTATCAGGATGAATTACTTGCCTGGCGGGATAATGGCTTGCTGACCCGCCTGGATCTGGCGTTCTCACGCGATCAGGAGAAGAAGATCTACGTGCAGAGCCGGATGCTTGAGCAGGGTGCAGAACTCTATGCCTGGCTGCAGGAAGGGGCTTATTTCTACGTCTGCGGCGATGCATCGCGCATGGCGAAGGATGTGGATAACGCGCTGTATGAAGTGGTTCGCCAGTTTGGTGGGCTCTCCACCGAGCGCGCTGCGGACTACGTGGATCAGTTGAAGAAAGAGAAACGCTACCTGCGCGACGTCTACTGATAGCAAAGGTGTGCTGAAAGAAATCCGGCTTGCGCAGGCAGCCGGATTTTTTTTATCTCTTTTTTATGAATAACAGGCAAAAAAATACCCGTCGGATGGACGGGTATTCACGGCTATTTCACTACACGGAGTGAAGGGCGTCCGCCACGAGGCGGTGGATCGTCGTCAGGCGGTGTCTCGTCATCGCGGGCATCGTCAGGACGATCGCCATCAATCACGGACATCATGGTCTCTTCCTGACCCTCTGACGTCTCCTGCGTACCCAGCTCGTAAGCAGGTTCAGGCTCAAACATCGTCCCGGCACCGTTTTCACGCGCGTAGATTGCCAGAATCGCCGCCATCGGCACATTAACCTGGCGAGGAACACCACCAAAGCGCGCATTGAACGACACCTGATCATTCGCCAAATCAAGGTTACCCACCGCGCGTGGCGCGATGTTCAGGACAATCTGACCATCACGCGCATACTCCAGCGGCACCTGCACACCGGGCAGATTAATATCGACCACGAGGTGCGGCGTCAGCTGATTGTCGAGCAACCAGTCATAGAAGGCGCGAAGCAGGTAGGGACGACGTGCAGTAAGTTGCGACATTTCCATACGTTAAGCCCGGGCTTGCAGGCGCATTTCACGTTCAGCTTCAGTTAATGAAGCAAGGAAAGAGTCACGCTCAAATACGCGGTTCATGTAGCCTTTCAGCTCTTTTGAACCTGAGCCAATCAAATCGATGCCCATTGACGGCAAACGCCATAACAGCGGTGCCAGGTAGCAATCGACCAGACTGAACTCTTCGCTCATGAAGTAAGGGGTACGACCAAACAGGGGTGCGATAGCCAGCAGCTCTTCACGCAGTTGCTTGCGTGCTGCTTCAGCTTCCTGACCCGTGCTGTTCTCAACTTTCCGCATCAGGCTATACCAGTCCTGCTCGATGCGATGCATCATCAGGCGGCTATCACCACGGGCAACCGGATAAACCGGCATCAGTGGCGGATGCGGGAAGCGCTCATCTAAGTATTCCATGATGATGCGTGATTCATACAGCGTCAGCTCACGATCTACCAGCGTCGGTACCGTGCGATACGGATTGAGGTCAATCAGATCCTGCGGCAGGTTATCCATTTCGACCTGCTCGATCTCTA
>Ga0308161_1003567_pt1 | contig 15014 bp, 12 predicted proteins | sample PhyFR2_FD_201034 | JGI IMG/M metagenome (GOLD analysis project Ga0308161, IMG submission 201034) | Phyllosphere microbial communities from UC Gill Tract Community Farm, Albany, California, United States - DLSLF.R2 | ecosystem: Host-associated > Plants > Phyllosphere > Unclassified | place: USA...
GTTCAGTCGCTGGGTGTTGAGTTGCATAGTAGACAGGAACGAGTGCTGCACCGCCTAATACGGCTGCGACAACGAAAGGTAAAGCTTTACTCATGAGATGTCCCAAAGTGAGATTGGAATAAAAAATATGGCAATGATCTTAGCATGTCTACGCTTAAGCATTGAATAATTAAGCGCAAAAATGCGTGGGTTTTTTATAAGATTTATGTGTTTAAATAAAAAACCAGATCATGGGATCTGGTTTTTTTAACAATCAATTTAAAGTTTGCTTAGTCATCTTTATTCGCTTTATAAGCGTATGAATAATTATAACCATAACCGTAACCCGCACTAGAACGTTGAATGTCATTTAGAATGAAGCCATTCACTTTCACATTGGCTTGCTCAAAACGATTCAAACTCAGTTCAAGCTCTTTCATTTGTGATTTAGCATAACGTGCAACCAGTAAATTCACGCCCGCATATTGCGAGATAATAATACCATCCGTTACTGCTAGGATTGGCGGTGTATCGATAATGATATGGTCATATTGCTGGCTGAGCTGTTCCATCAAGGCTTTAAACTGTTCAGAACTCAGCATTTCAGAAGGATTCGCTGGATTTTTACCACGTGCAATCATACTTAGACCTAGTACGTCTGTTTGATGGATGACTTGGTTTAAGTCTGCAAGATTACTTAAATATTCTGCTAAACCAGGTTTAACATCTAAATTAAAATACTTATGCATATAGCCACGACGCATATCCGCATCGATGAGTAATACCTTTTTATTGCTTTGAGCCAAAATCGTCGCCAAATTGGTCGAGATAAAAGACTTACCGACTTCTGGTGAAGGACCCGCAATCATAATGATATTATTTTTAGCATTCGATAATGCAAAATGAATTGCAGTGCGAATACTACGTAGGCTTTCTACAGCAATATCATCATTATGTTTAACGGCCAAAATTGGAATCGATTTCTTTTTCTTCAAGATACTCATACGAGTTTCTTGTACTGGAGAACGAGGAACTGTGGCATAGACTGGCAGATCAAACTCATTTTCAATTTGCGCTGAATCTTTAACGCCAGTACGCATCATGTTACGGAACAATGCAATCAAAGTGCCTATAAAGCCACCGAAGAAAATAGCAATAATCAAGATAAGCACTTTTTTCGGTTGAATTGGTTCAACGGGGAGGATAGCTGTGTCCACAATACGGACATTGCCAATTTCACCAGCTTTAGCAATACGTAACTGTTGGTAAGAATTTAATAAAGCCGTATAAAGTTGGGTTTTGACTTCAACTTCACGGTAAAGTTGCAGATATTGACGCTGAATATCAGGTAGTTGTTTTAAGGTATCATTTAATGCAGTGATTTGTTTGTTTAATGCAGTAATTTGGGCATTAATTTCACGCATTGCTGGGTGCTCTGCCGTATATTTGGCTGCTAGATCGGCCTGTTGTTGTTGTAACTCAATCTTTTTGGTTTCGAGCGTAATACTTTGGGTTAAATACAGTTCCGATTCTTTAGTGACATCAACAGTATTATATTGTTGACGGAACTTGTTAAACACGCGCTCTGCATCATCCAGTTGTTTTTTTAACTCTGGTAATTGTTCATCTAGGAATTTTAAAGTCTGAGCTGATTCTGCCGAACGACGTTCAATATTTTGTGCACTATAAGTGACCAGAATTGCATTTAAAACTTTGGTAATATGATCCTGATCTTGACCTTGATAATTTAGTCCTAAAATACCAGTCAGTTTGCCTTTTTCAGCCACAGAATAATTAGCACTAAGCGCATTTACTGCAGCAGGTATTGATAAATTTTTAATATTATAAGTTGTATCTAGTTGATCTTTGGTAAAGATAGCAACTTTCCATGTACCCTTAGATCCTGTAATTTGATTGATCTTATTCAATGGAACATTTAATACAACTTTTTCTGTAACAGGATCGATTAGATGTAAAGACTGTTTATCGAAACTGAGTAAAAAGTTTTTATCTAAATAAGTAGAGGGTACTTCAAATTGACGAATTTCAAAGCTTTTTAGACCATCATTGAAAATAACAGCATTTTTTGTATATTCAGTTTTATAATCATCTTTACTTAATAAACGGTGCGCAAAAGTATTTTCAGTACTAGAAACTTGAATATTAAGATGTAAATCTTTAATAACAGACCCTAAAACTAAGCGAGACTTTAGAATTTCAATTTCGGCTTGAGCAGGTGATTTTTGCTCAATCATGGTAGATAGGTCACCTAAAAGAGCTGCTGATGCCCCTTTACTATCTTCCACTTGTACTAAAGCATCCACTGAATAAGTATCGGGAGTTACACGAAGGTAGAGTAAAGCAAAGACTAAGCTTAGAATAATACACAATGCAATGAGCTTCCACTGTGCAATCAAAGCAAAGAAAAGCTCTTTCAGGTCAATTGTATCTTCAGTATTGGTATTTTGGCTCATAATCTTAATCTAAAAAGTTAAATATAATTTTTCCAGTCAGTCACACATTGTTGAATTAACTGACAGGTATTATCAAAAAAAGCTTGGTCATGTTGATAAGGGTCGGGTACATTTTTATTTTGCCAATGTCCTAGCCGAAAAACTTTCCCTTTTGCAAATGGCCATGTTTGCTCAATATGCTTTTGCTGATTATGACTCATCACTAAAATCAGATCAGCCTGTTTTAGATGTTCCGTATTCAGTTTTTTTGCAATATGTGAGCCCATATCTATATTTAGTCGCTGCATACATAATTGGGCTTTCTCATCTGCTGGATGGCCGATCAGTCCAGAAATACCAGCAGATTCCACTCGCAGATTTGGATGTTGCTGTTTGATCAAGTACTCTGCCATAGGACTACGGCAAATATTACCTACACAAACGACCAAAACGCTTTTAATCTCCATTGTAATTATTGCCCCAAACGATCTATGTTATACAAGGCATTTGAGAACGGAATAATCTGGTTGACAATTCGTTGCCAGCGGGTCAGTCCCGTTGCATCGACATAAACGATATCATTACTACGTAGTTTAAATTGATTTGCAAGACCAAAATCGCCCAGACTCAATAAATTTAAATGATAGAGTTCAGTATGGCGATCATTAGGATTGGTTCGGAGGACATAAATACGACTGGCGCTAGCAGAATTTGGGTTAATACCTAAACTTTCACCAAGTGCATCACTTAAGGTCATACCTTGATCGCGTATTGGTAGAGCTTGATTTTTGCCAGACTCACCCATTACATAAATTTTCTGATTTTCTCGGCTACTTACATAAATTGTATCATTGGGTTGCACTAACAATTTATGTAAGGAATAGCCCGCTTTCTCAAGCTCGATCGTATTTAAATCATACGTCTGCCCATTACGAACCAGTTGGACGTAGGTATTTGCACCTTTATCATTAATGCCGCCTGCCATACCTAACGCAGTATAAATACTAGTAGGTTGATCATTTAAATAGAACTGCCCACCTTTGAGTACACTACCTTGTACTGAATAACGTTGTCCCTGGTATGACAAAACACGTACGATGACATCTGGGTTTTTAAGATATTGAGCAAATTGCTTGCGTAAGTCCGCATTCAGTTGCGCTAAGCTCTTACCAGCTGCTTTATAGCGTCCAACCAATGGTAGCTGTATATAGCCACTTGAATCAATTGGATACCCATTTGCTTGAACTGCCTGTTCATTATTTATTGTTGTGTTTGGGGGGGTAATTTCTGGATAGGCCCAAAGCTGGATAGATAGTATATCCCCTGAGCTCAGACGATAAGTTGGTCGTTGTTGTTTAAACAACGCTTCATAATTATTTCGATAATTGATTTGAGCGGGTTGAATAGCTATTAAGTTATCTTGAGTAATTTTTATAACATCGACGTTTGTTCCTTGATCAGTCGTATATGTACCTTCACTTGGAATATCATAGGTTTGTAAGCCTGAAGTAACAGCACAAGCTGTAGCACTAAGACTAATCGCAAGAATGGAAAAAAGTTGATGATGCTTCACACTTGACCCTTAATATTTATGTCTAAAATAAGATCCGTTGCCCGATAGTAGCATGGGTTTAGACTTAGAATTTTGCCCATTCTAGCCGAAAAAAGTTAAAAAAACAGCGCAAAATAGATTTGCTTTGTATGCTTAGTATTGCTGAATTTTTTTTCAAGAACGTTTGTCTATAATTACAATATGAATTTCGTTGGTATACGTAGCTATTAGTGATGGCAATTGTATTTAATTTTTTGTAAAACTTTATTGGTAATATATGTTGTAAATAAGGTGTCGTATGATAGGTGTTATATTTATATAATGAAACATTAGAGAAGAAACAAATGAAAAAAAGAATTTTACTTATATTTGGGACACGACCAGAAGCAATAAAAATGGCGCCTTTAGCGTTAGCTTTACAAGGGTTTACACAAGATTTTGATACTAAAGTTTGCGTAACCGGACAACATCGACAAATGTTGGATCAAGTCTTAGAGCTTTTTAATTTAGTGCCTGATTTTGACCTGAATTTAATGAAACCAGGACAAACTTTGTCTGATGTCACTTCTGGCGTACTTAAAGGTTTGAAACAAGTATTTGAACAATGGAAACCAGATCTTATTTTAGTGCATGGAGATACTGCAACAACATTTGCAGCTTCATTAGCTGCTTATTATCACAAAATAAAAGTTGGGCATGTAGAAGCTGGCTTGCGTACAGGAGACTTGTATTCACCTTGGCCAGAAGAAGCTAATCGACGATTAACAGGTGTGTTGGCAAATTATCACTTTGCTCCGACACAGTCCTCTTTTGACAATCTTATTAAAGAAAATGTTAACCCCGCAAATATTGTAGTGACTGGTAATACTGTAATTGATGCTCTATTGCAAGTGAAACAAAAGGTTGAGCAAGACCAAATGCTTGTGAGTCAATTTCAGAAGCAGTTTCCATTTCTAGATACGAACAAAAAAATGATTCTTGTGACAGGCCATCGACGTGAGAATTTTGGGCAAGGCTTCTTAAATATTTGTTCAGCTTTGGCTAATCTTGCCAAAAAGTATCCAGATATCCAAATAGTGTATCCAGTACATTTGAACCCAAATGTGCAGCAACCTGTGAATGAGCTTTTAGCTGGTATAGAGAATATTCAACTGATTGCTCCTCAGGATTATTTACCTTTTGTCTATTTGATGAATCGCAGTTATTTAATCCTTACAGACTCAGGAGGTATTCAGGAAGAAGCGCCATCTTTAGGTAAACCAGTGTTAGTGATGAGAGGGACAACAGAACGACCAGAAGCAGTCGAAGCAGGAACAGTACGGTTGGTAGGTACGGAAGTAGATGTCATAGAAAATGCTGTAAGTGATTTATTAGAAAATCTAAAGACTTATAGTGTTATGTCGGAAGCTCATAATCCTTATGGTGATGGTACAGCTTGTCAACAAATAATTAATTTTATAAAGGCTACGTTACTTTAAAATACCAATCATAAATGTGGCCTTGCATGTTAAAAGAGTGATGAGTTTCACTATATTTTGAGGGAGTGTAAGAGCGTTGAAGGCTTGTAAACACATTCATACAATTGAAATATGGAGGCTATAAAAAATCTCCTATATAGTACGCGCAATTATTTCATTGCTGTTATACACAGTATTTACAGATAAAAATTGTAATGGATATGCTTTATTTATGCTAACACTTAGCGAGTTAAAAATAGCAAATATTGGTGGTTTAGGGCATATCACGTTAGTAAGACGAATGGTTGAGCAGAGACGTAAAGCTCTAGTGGTTAATTTTTATACTTATCAAAGGTATATGGGTTATAAATAATGATTTGTAGACCAGTCTCGACTGAATTTCTATTTATTACCGCTCATTGGGCTGCTGAGGCAGACTTGGAGCATTTTATAAGTGGATGTGAATTATTTGTTTCAAATCTTTTGCGGAGTGATTTGTTAGATAAATTTCATACACATGATGTTCTTTATGTGGATCAAATATCATGACAACCGACTCGTCACAAGATCTAAAGAGAAAAGCGGTCAAAGGTGGTGCTTTAACGATTTCATCGAAGTTGATTACAATTGTTATCCAAATTTTATCACTCGTTATTTTGTCGCGTTTGTTATTGCCATCCGATTTTGGTCTTATTGCCATGGTTATGGCAATTACTGCTTTTATGGGAATCTTTCGGGATATGGGCTTATCGGCAGCCGTTATTCAAAAGAAAGATTTGAATTATGATCAAATTAATATGTTGTTTTGGTTAAATACTATTATTGGCTTGATGCTCACTATCATAACAATTCTTTTGGCCCCTTTGATTGCTGGATTTTATGAGCGTGAAGAGTTGGAGCCTATTATTATGCTGTTGGCAACGACTTTTTTTATTGCCAGTATTGGTGCTCAACATTCGGCATTACTGCAAAGAGATTTAAACTTAAAGCCTAAAGTTATTGCTGATATTGCAGGTGCAGTATTTACTTTAATGGTATCTATATTGTTTGCGATATTAGGGTATGGGTTTTGGTCTTTAGCATGGGGTACAGTCGTTGGGGCTATTGTTACAACACTCCTTTATTTCAAAGGTTCTACATTTACACCAAGTAAGCCTAAAGTCGCTAAAGGCGTGAGTCAAATTATTCATTTTGGTGCAAATGTAACTTTGTTTGAAATGCTGAATTACTTCCATCGAAATTTAGATAGTGTATTGATTGGTAAATTTTGGGGAGCTGTAGCAGTAGGTTTATATAGCCGAGCATATCAGATGATGATGTTGCCTATAGCAAGTTTACGCCAGCCGATAAATGCTATTGCATTTCCTGTACTCAGTCGGCTTCAGGATAATCCAGTTGAGTTCAGATTTTATTATTTCAAAATTGCTAAGCTTTTGGCATTTTTGTCAATGCCATTAATGGCATTTCTAGTTGTTAATGCCCATGAGGTAGTTGAAGTGGCTCTAGGCAAAGGCTGGGAGGGTGTTGTTCCTATCTTTATTTTATTGGGAATAACGGGTTTTATTCAGCCTGTTGCAAGTTTAAGAGGATTGGTTTTATTAAGCTTAGGACACTCGAAGCGTTATGTATTATGGGGAGCATTTAATGCCATTTGTGTCAGTCTAGGATTTGTTTTGGGTGTGCAGTGGGGGGCTGAGGGCATTGCGACAGTATATGCGATTGTAAACTATGTCATATTGTATCCATCTTTGTGGTACTTTTTTAAGGGTACTCCTTTGAAACCTATGGACTTTTTTTCTTCCATTTATATACCGATGATAGCATCTCTAATATCGGCAGTGAGCCTATTCTTTGTCAATAGTTACTTAAGTGTATCATCACCATTATTTCACCTGCTTATGTCTGGTTTTATATACGTGATTTTATTTATAGTTACTGTGATTTTACTTCCTGATGGAATAAATACATTAAAGCAATATCAAAGAATGATGAGGATGGTTATTAAGTGAATCAATCAAGTACTTTTAATCAATTAAAGAAAATATTAAGACCTATTAAGCGTTGGGTTGATTTTATTTTTTCAGAAATTGATAGCCTGATAATAAATATGGCTGTAAAAAGCATTTTTTTATCAAATCTTTATTATTTATTTAGGTTTAAATTTGGTTGGGAACATAGAGCAGTATTGGCTGGAAAGAAAATTTATAAACAATCCCTAAAAGACCCTAAGCATAATACAAGTTTGCTAAGAAGGAATACACACCGCTTAGAAAAAGGGCTGCTTATGCGTCCGAGGCGAGTACCCTTTGGATTGAATTATATACAAGAAACCGTTGAAGCCTTTGAGCGTGCGGTAGAGTTTCAGACCGAACATAAAGAATTAATTTGGGCGAAACATGTTTTAAATGAGTACATGGATATAACTCCTAGCCATCAAATTATTGAACCTTTAAGGGATGTGGTTAATAAAGCTTCTTTAAAAATTGAAGAATATGATGTTCTGGAACAAAAGCGCATACCATATGTAAGAGCTCAATGGGATGCTTCACAAATTACTTATGATGAGTTATTGAAATTAGCAAAATATCGTCGCTCAGTCAGATGGTTTTTACAAGATAAAGTTGATAGAGAGTTAATTAATAAAGCTATAACTATAGCAGCATATTCTCCTACAGCATGTAATCGACAACCATACGAATTTAGAATCTTTGATGATCAACAGTTGGTTTCAGAAATTATTAAACTACCTATGGGAACTACTGGATTTGGACATCAGGTTCCTAATGTTGCAGTAGTCATTGGTAAATTGAGAAATTATTATGATGAACGTGACCGTCATTTAATTTACATCGATGCTTCTCTTGCGATTATGTCATTTGTTTATGCCTTGGAAGTGCAAGGGATTAGTTCATGTTGTATTAATTGGCCAGATGTGCCAGTTTTAGAAAGTAAAATGAGGCAATTATTGGGGCTTGAATTAGATGAAAGACCAATTATGTTAATTGCATTTGGCTATCCAGAACCTGAAGGAATGGTCGCAAACTCAGTTAAAAAACCAGTTGATACTTTGTGCAAATATAATTTTATTGGCAAAAAGGGAGAGTAAAAATGAAAACCCCTATTTTTGAAATACATGGTACTGGAACTCATAATAGAGGTGCAGAGTTAATGGCTATTGCAATTTCGGAAAGAATAAAAGTTTCTTATCCAAATGCAATCATTATTGTATCATCTAATTTTGGTAGTTTTGAAGAAATTCGGAAGCATGGTTTTTTTACTTCACTGAGCATTGAATCTCGTCAGAAAAAATCATTATTATCTTTAATTAAGTCTCTCTTAAATAGAAAGCTAATTCAGCCTAAAAATGTTGATGTTATTTTAGATGCATCTGGTTTTGCATTTTCTGATCAATGGGGAGAAGGTCCAGCCAAAAGATTGTTTGATAAAGCGAATAAGGTAGATAGAAGCTCACAAACTTTAATATTACTACCTCAAGCGTTGGGTTCTTTTGAAAAAATAGAGGTAAAAAAAACAATAAATAACTTATTTAATCGAGCATCCTTAGTATTTGCAAGAGATAATCAATCTTATGGGTATGCGAGAGAAATTATATCGGAATCTCAAAAGCTAAAAAAATCACCAGATTTTACAATTTCTATTAAACCCAAAGCAGATAATCAAATAAAATTATTGGAAAATTTTGTTGGAATTGTGCCAAATATTAGAATGTTTGATAAGTCTAATAATCCTCAACAGTATATAAGCTTTCTTCAAAGATCTATAAACTTAATAAAAGAAAATAAATTAAATCCAGTTTTCATAATTCATGATGCTAAAGAAGATCGACAGATCATTGAGGCATTAGGTGCTGATTTTAAAAACTTACCAGTTTTTCAGCATGAAGATCCTAGAGTTTTAAAATGGATGTTGGGGCAAGCTCAATTTGTTATAGGCTCTAGATTTCATGCATTGGTGAGTTCTATGTCTCAAGGTGTACCTTGTATAGGTGCAGGTTGGTCACATAAATATCCAGAGTTGTTTAGTGACTTTTCTAATAGAGAGGCATTAATAGATGATCTGAGTAATTTTAAATTGCTTGAAGAGCAGATATTAAAATTATCAGATATAAACTACCGAAGTCAAAAAGTTATAGAAATATCTAGAGCTGCAAATGTATTAAAAAATCAAATTGATGACATGTGGAGTTTGGTTGAAGAAAAAATAAATGAAAAAATAAAAGTAAATGGCTAATAAGGTGAAGAAGTTTATACAGAGGATTAAGAGGTTGAAAAAATGAAAAAACCGTTAGTTAGTATATATATTCCAACGTTCAATAGATGTGATTTACTAAAACGGGCTGTCGACTCTGTAAGAGTGCAAACATATACGAATTTAGAGATCATTGTCGTAGATGACTGTTCTACGGATGGAACTAAAGAGTATTTAGAAGATGTTTCTAAAAGAGATTGTCGGATAAAGTTTTTCTTGAAAGAAAAAAATAGTGGTGCTTGTATTAGTAGAAATATAGCAATAAAAAATGCTAGTGGTGAATTCATTACTGGTCTAGATGATGACGATTATTTTACTCCAAATAGGATAGAGCTATTTTTAAAAAAATGGGAGTGTATTCCAAGCGATGTTATTGCATTGTTTTCAGTGAATTTTAGCAATGAAAATCATATGAATGAAAATAACGGTATACAAAAACTCTTATTTTTTATATCTAAAAGAAAAATAAAACAGCGAGATTTATATTTTGCAAACTATGTAGGGAATCAAGTTTTTACTAAAACAGAAAATCTGCGTGATTTAAATGGTTTTGATAAAGATTTCAAAGCTTGGCAAGATTTGGAAATGTGGTTTAGACTTTCAGAAAAGGGAAGTCTAATGAAAATATTTGAGCCAACTTATTTTGTTGATAGATCTCATGAGTTTAATAGGATTACTACGCAAAATATTAGCAAAATTCTTGAAACACAAGAACTTTTTATCAAGAAACATAAAGTGAAAAATAGGATTTATTTACATGCTTTAAATAATCATTTGTTTTATTACGATAAGTCTAAAGTTAGTGGTTATGATGTTTTTGTTAAATTGGTTTTTAACTTTTTGGATTTAAAAAATAACTTGAAATATTTGTACTTGTTTCTTAAGTATAAATTTAATCGAAATTCATCTATTTGAAATGAAGTGAAAGTATGATTTTGAAGCTGACTGAACAGAAGTTGTATACAAAAATATTTATTTTCTTTGTTATATTTTTCTTTATCTTTGGTATGAAGACTCCTGTTGGTTCTTTAGCACAAATTTTCACGGTTTTTATTTGTTTCTTTGGTTTTTTTATTTACAGAAATTATTTTTTTAAACCAAGTAAAGCTTTTCTTTTTTTAATATTATTTTTAATATATGATTTTATAGTTTGTGCAGTTTGGGCTGTTTTTTTTGGCACCTATGATTTTAATATTTTAACGACAAAAACAAATTTTATTTTATCTGTTTTTGCTACATATATTTTAGGCGTGTTTTTTTTTAGGAATTATGAAAAAAAAGACTTTTTTGTTCTGCTATCATTGGTCTTCTTAGTTCAGTCATTAATTATTATAGCAATGTTGTTAAACCCGGGTTTTTCGGACTTTATAATGACTTATACTAAAGATAGTAATGTCACTGAAAGGATGTTAAATAATTATTCTGGAGCAAGAGGATTAGGGTTGGCCGATAGTGCGGCTTTTGGTTTTTCTGTTGTAATGGCCATATTTTTGCTTTTGTCATTATTTAGTTATAAAAAAGGTTATATTAGTGGGAAGTATTTTTTTATATTAATTTTTTTAGGGATTGTTGCATCTATAAGTGCTGGTAGAGTTTCTTTGTTAGGTGCGATTTTAGGGTCCTTGTTTTTGATTTTAAATTACAATAAGCCGAAAATTTTCATGTTAACAACATCGCTTTTTTTTGGATCTTTGTTTTTATTCCTATTCTTAATTAGCCTAAGAAATACCAATATTGAGCCACAAGCGTTGGCAACTTTGTACAATTATAGTATGGAGCCTATTTTTAATTATATTGACTATGGAGAACTAAAATCTAGTTCAACAGATGCTCTACTTCAACGCATGTACTTTCCTTTAAATGAAAAACAATTACTAATAGGGGATGCAAGATACGTTGAAGGTGATAAGTATTATATGAGTACAGATGCTGGATATATGCGGTTTTCCCTTTTTTATGGTGCTATAAATTCTATGGTGCTATATCTGTCTTATCTTTTGTTTTCACTATTTGTTTTTCTCAGGTTAAAAGATTTGGATGAAAAAATTTTAATAGTATTAATGGTATTGCTGTCTTTTTTTCTTCATTATAAGGGTGAAATTATATTATTTGCTGTTTCTTATAATAAGCTCCTACTGCTAGTTGTTTTTTTCTTATATATGAAGAGTCTAAAAAATTGACTCTTATAGGATGTTTTGTATGAAAGTTGAAGTATTGTGTTCAACAATGTATGGAACCATACCTTTATGTTTAAATAAGGGCGCTGTTCCTTCAAATATACTTGTGTTAAACCAATGTGTACATCAATATGATGAAAATAAAAGTTTTTTAAACTTTTATGAAAAGGGTTTATCTAAAAGTAGAAATCGTGGTTTGGAAAATGCCAAGCTTGATCTTTGTTTGATTACAGATAATGATACTTATTTTAATGCCAAGACAGAGGATATCATTAGAAAAGCATTTTTAGATTATCCAAGTGCAGATATTTTGACATTTCAGGTAGAAACTCCTGAGGGAGAATTATATAAAAACTATAAAGAGCACTTTTTTTGGCATACTAAGCTAAGCCTTGCAAAAGTATCTTCCGTCGAAATAGTATTTCGTAGGAAAAATATATTAGAGAATAATATATATTTTGATGAGAGTTTTGGTTTGGGGAGTGATTTTCCTACTAGCGAAGAATATATATTTTTGGCTGATGCTTTGGATAAAGGATTAAAAATTGGATATGTTCCAAATGTTATAGTATATCACCCAAAGGAGTCTTCGGGCGGGGATTTTACTAATAAGGAACTAGTCTATGCAAAAGGTGCGATGATTAATCGTATTTTTGGTAAAAAGGGTCTTTTAATTTGTTTCTTGTTTTCTTTAAAGAAATATAGATATTCAGGTATGAGTTTTCTAAGTTTTTTAAAATTACTTAATGCTGGATATTTTAAATATCGTAAGAAAACCAATCAAGTTGATCTTTAAGTTAATTTTTTGAGTTATTCAGGAGTTTGAAAGTGAATATTACGGTATTTGGTATTGGTTATGTTGGCCTTGTTCAGGCCGCAGTTCTTGCGGAAGTTGGTCACCAAGTTTCTTGTGTAGATATAGATGAGAAAAAAATTGAGAATCTAAAGAAGGGTATTATTCCAATTTATGAACCTGGCCTAACAGACTTAGTGGTTAAGAATTATAAAAATGGTCGGTTAAATTTTACGATTGACGCTGCTACTGGTGTTGCTCATGGTGATATTATTTTTATTGCTGTCGGTACGCCACCTGATGAAGATGGTTCAGCTGATTTGAAATATGTACTTAGTGTTGCAAAAACAATTGCTGAACATATGAATGAAAGAAAAATTATTATTAATAAATCTACTGTACCAGTAGGTACTGCTGATAAGGTTGATCAAGCTGTTCAAGATATATTGTTAGCAAGAAATGCCACGCATCTTAATTATGATGTTGTGTCTAATCCAGAATTCTTAAAAGAAGGAAGTGCGGTTAAAGATTGCATGAGTCCCAATCGCATTATTATTGGAAGTAAGAGTGCTTTTGTAGAAAGCAAAATGAGAGAATTGTATGAACCATTTAATAGAAATCATGACAAAATGATTTTTATGGATGTTCGTTCTGCAGAATTAACAAAATATGCTGCCAATTGCATGCTAGCCACTAAGATTAGTTTTATGAATGAAATTGCTAACTTGGCTGAGCTTTTAGGTGCAGATATTGAAAATGTACGAAAAGGAATAGGTTCTGACGAACGTATTGGATATCATTTCATTTATCCAGGATGTGGTTATGGTGGATCTTGTTTTCCAAAAGATGTACAAGCATTAATTCGTACAGCTGACAAAATTGGTTTTGAGGCAAAATTATTGCAGTCAGTAGAAACAGTAAACTCTAATCAGAAACAAAAAATACCCTCACTATTAGACAAACACTTTAATGGCCATCTGTCTGGTAAAACTTTTGCATTATGGGGCCTTTCTTTTAAGCCTAATACTGATGATATGCGTGAAGCTCCAAGTCGTGTTGTTATGGAGTACATATGGGCGAATGGTGGGCAGGTTCGTGCATATGATCCTGAAGCAATGCAAGAAACATTACGAATTTACGGTCAACGTAAAGATTTAATCTTGGTAAATTCCAAAGAAGAGGCTTTGAAAGAGGCTGATGCATTAATTATTTGTACAGAGTGGCAGGTCTTTAAAGCACCAGATTTTGATGTCATCAAAAACTCATTAAAAGAAGCAACGATATTTGATGGTCGGAACTTATACAATCCACATAAACTAAAAGATCTTGGATATGCTTATTATGCGATGGGTAGAGGTGATAGTGTATCTAGACAACAATAGTAATTAAACCATTGATAATAGAGAGCATATGAGAATCTTATATTTTCACCAATACTTTAATACGCCCGATATGTCTGGTGGAACACGTTCATATGAAATGGCCAGACGACTAGTTGCAGCAGGTCATGAGGTACATATTATTACCTCTTGGTTAAAAGAAACGGATGCGCAAACTTGGTTTACTACGATTGAAGCTGGTATTCAAGTTCATTGGTTCCCGAACTTTTATAACAACAAGATGTCCTACTCTGAAAGGATTAAAGCTTTTCTAAGATTTGCCTATCATGCTACTAAAAAAGGAAAAAGCTTAAAGGCTGATTTGGTCTTTGCTACAAGTACTCCTTTAACTATTGCAATACCTGCTATTTTTACCGCGCGTGCTCTAAAAGTTCCAATGGTATTTGAGGTCCGAGATTTATGGCCAGAGTTACCCATTGCTATGGGTGCTTTAAATAATCGACTCGCTCAGAAACTGGCTTATCAATTAGAAGATTGGGCTTATAAAAATTCTTCATCTATTGTTGCTTTATCACCAGGGATGAAGGAGGGTATTGTAAAAACTGGGTATCCCAAAGAGAGAGTCGCTATTATTCCTAATAGCTCTGATAATGAGTTATTTACCATTGACCTTGAACAAGCTCAGAAATTTAGAGAAAAATATGAGTGGCTTCAGGATAGACCGTTGATTGTGTACACAGGTACATTTGGGCATATCAATGGTGTGGGATATTTAGTTGAATTGGCCGAGCAGTTAAAACAACTGAATCCAGAAATTCGGATATTATTAGTTGGTGATGGTGTTGAATTTGAAAAGGTGGAATTACTGGCAAAAGAGAAAGCTGTTTTGAATGTCAATTTATTCATGATGAAACAGATTCCGAAAAAACAGATTCCTGTTGTATTAAATGCAGCGACACTATGCACAGCTTTATTTATTGATAAACCAGAAATG